>Ga0310121_10002006_pt1 | contig 19902 bp, 12 predicted proteins | sample CB27_Tmax_986_MG_FD_203504 | JGI IMG/M metagenome (GOLD analysis project Ga0310121, IMG submission 203504) | Marine microbial communities from Western Arctic Ocean, Canada - CB27_Tmax_986 | ecosystem: Environmental > Aquatic > Marine > Oceanic | place: Canada: Western Arctic Ocean | collected...
CGCTATCCTGCCGCTGCTCCAGGCCATCGAGTCGAGCGGTCCGCTCGCTCGCAACTGGCTCCGTTCGGCGGTGGAAGTGATCGTCGAACGCGAACTCAAGGCGGGGAAGACCCTGCCTGTGGATGATTTGAAAGTCTTCCTTCTCGACACCGGCCAAGCGCCCGAGGCGCGACGGCTCGCCTTCGACTTGATGGCGGAGATCGATGCCGCTTCCGCGGAAAAGCTCATCCCGGGCTTTCTCAACGATCCCAGCACCGAGCTCCGGCGCGACGCCGTGGCGCAATTGGTCGCCGCAGGCAAAGCCCTCACCGGGAAGGACGACAAACCTGCCGCCATCGCCACCTACCGCCAGGCGCTCGACTCGGCCCGCGACGTGGATCAGATCCAGGAAATCGCCAAAGAGCTTTCCGAAAATCTCGGCCAGGCCGTTGACCTGCCGCTTCATTTCGGATTCCTGACGCACTGGCAGGTAAGCGGACCCTTCCACAACACCGGACGTGCGGGATTTGCGGCCGGGTTCCCGCCGGAAAAGGAGATCGATCTCAATGCTGCCTACCCGGGAAAAGATGGGACCCAGGTGAAGTGGCAGCCGGTCGCATCGAGCGACCAATACGGCAAAGTCGATCTGAACACACCCTTCAGCAAGCTCAAGGAGGCCACCGCATACGCCTACACCGAGTTCGTTGCCGCCAGTGCCCGTCCCGCTGAATTGCGGCTGGGCTGCAAGAACGCGTGGAAGCTGTGGCTCAATGGAAAACTGCTCTTCGGCCGCGACGAATACCATCGTGGCCAGCGCATTGACCAATACAAGTTCCCGGTGCAATTGAAGGAAGGGAAGAATACCATCCTGGTGAAGCTGTGCCAGGACGAGCAGAAGGAGTCATGGACCGTGGAGTGGGAATTCCAACTCCGGGTCTGCGACGCCACCGGCACCGCCATCCTGTCCACCGATCGCCCCGCAACACCCAAGGCCGCCGAGGCAACGGCAAAGTGAAACCCTGATATGTGCGAAAGTTAATGGAGGGCACTTCGCGCCCTCATTGAAATCTCGGTCTCTTTCGCGTCGTTAACGTCTTTCACGGTTCTCCAATTTTCCAATTCTTCAATTCTCTGATTCTCTACACTCCACGCTCCCATGCCCTCCCCTCACCTGACTCTCATCGCCCTCACTGCGCTGCTTGCCCCGAGCCTGGCGCGCGCCGACTGGAACCAATTCCGCGGCCCGAACGGGAACGGCTACATCGCCGGCAATGCAAAGCTTCCCACCGAGCTGAGCGATAATTCGATCGCATGGAAGGCTCCCCTCCCCGGCCGCGGCCTGGGCAGTCCGATCGTCGTGGGCGACCGGGTCTTCGTCACCGCCGCCAGCGGCCCGGACCAGAATCAGCTCCAGGTGCTCTGCTTTTCCAACGCCGACGGGAAGGAACGGTGGCGTCGCAGTTTCTGGGCGACGGGCCGCACCATGTGCCACAAGAAAACCTGTGTAGCCGCCCCCACCCCGGCCAGCGACGGAAAACGCCTCTACGCCCTCTGGTCTTCCAACGACCTCATCTGTCTCGATCTCGACGGCAATCTGATCTGGACGCGCGGGCTCACCCTCGACTATCCGAACGCCTCCAACAGCCTCGGCATGGCGTCCTCTCCCATCATCGTGGGCGACACCCTGGTGGCACAGATCGAAAACGATTCGGAGTCCTTCGCTGCCGGCTTCAATCTCGAAACCGGCAGGAACAAGTGGAAGATCGACCGCCCCAAAGCCGCCAACTGGACCTCGCCGGTCGCACTGAAGTCCGGCAATCAACTGGTTGTCGCCCTGCAATCCAGCAAAGGCGTGCTGGGCGTGGCCCCGGCCACCGGTTCCGGGATTTGGAACTATGCCAAGGGTGCCGCCACCATCCCTTCAGGAGCCGCCGCCGGTGACACCCTCTATGTGCCATCAAATGGGCTGACCGCGCTGCGCCCCGGAACCAAGGGAGAAGAAACCAAGCCTTTGTGGAATGAAAGGTCGCAAAATCCCAATACGTCCAGTCCCCTCATCACCGGCGAGAAAGTTTACACCATCAACGGGGCCGGCGTCCTTACTGCTGCAAACCGCGCCACCGGCGAACGCCTCTGGCGTATCCGCTTGAAAGGCCCCTTCTCCGGTTCGGCGGTCGCCTCCGACAACGGCCATCTCTACCTTTTCAACGAGCAGGGAGTCGGCCAATGCGTCGATCTCTCCGGCGCGAAGGGCAAAGTCGTCAGCGAAATCGAACTTGGCGAAACCATCCTCGGTACCGCCAGCATCTCCAACAACGCCCTCTACATCCGCAGCGACCAGTCCCTCTGGAAGTTCCGCGCGCAACAGTAAAAGGGGCCTGCCACGGCGAAGCGTTGGAATCTTTTGGGGATCAGACAAGAATCGAATCTGGCGAACCCCCACCTGAAACTGGGTGGGAAGCCGCGTGTCCGGCGAGATCAATTCCGCCTTGGCGACGGCCCTCATCGTCTCTACGGTCTGCCACCTCTCGTATCCAAATATATTCCAAAATATCAAAACGCCTCACAAAGCCATGCCCTTCCTGCCCTTTCCTCGATTTGTGCCGTCCGCCCTGGTCGGCGGTTTGGTTCTCTCCCTGTCGCCGGTAATTTCGACCGGACAAGACGCGAAAGCCGGCCCCGCCATAGTAAAATACGTCCGCTACCAGGTCGGGGAGCAGATCGCCTACGGGATCGTGGACGGCGACAGCGTGGTGGCACTTTCCGGAGACCTCTTCGGGAAATGGGAAAAAACGATCCGGAAACACAAGCTTTCCGAGGTCAAGATTCTCGTCCCGAGCACGCCCACCAAGGTGATCGCCCTGGCGGGGAATTACCGCGACCACCTTGGCGACGAGCCCGCCCCCAAGGTGCCGGAACCCTTTTTCAAGCTGCCCTCCTGCCTGCAGCACCACCTCGGACCGGTGGTGCAGCCGGCCGACCACGATCCGGTCCATTTCGAAGCCGAACTGGTCGTCGTGATGGGAAAGAAGGCGAAAAACGTCACCGAAAAGGACGCCCTCAAATACGTGCTTGGAATTACCTGCGGGAACGACATCAGTGCGCGCAACTGGCAGCAGAACGACGTCCAGTGGTGGCGGGCGAAAGGAAGCGACACCTTCGGCCCGGTCGGACCGTTCGTGGTCTCGGGTCTCGACTATGGCAATCTCGACATGGAACTCCGGGTCAACGGCGAGGTGAAGCAGAAGACCAATACGAAGAACATGATTCACAGCATCCCGCAGACGGTCAGCTTCATCTCCCGCCACGTCACCCTCAATCCGGGCGATCTCATCTTCACCGGCACCCCTGGCAAGACCAAGGGCCTCGCCATCGGCGATAAGGTCGAGGTCGAAATCGAAGGCGTCGCCGTGCTCAAAAATCACGTCATTGCTGCACCGTGAAATTCGTGGTCCGGGCAATCTGGGAAACTGAAACGAACGCGAAGGCATGATCAGGCCCACCACCCCGGAGTGGTAAGATCTGCTTCCCGCCCAGGCCCTACTTCCTCTTATACCGATACTCCAGGATCGGCACTTCGCTTCCATCGACATCCACGGATAACGCCATGATCCGTTCGGAATCGTGCAGGTACTCCGTGCGGTTGCGATAGATCGACATGCACTGGCGGGTGGGGTCATAGTTCTCCCCTTCGAGTACGAGAGTTTTTTCATCCTCGCTGAGGGTTCCCTCGTAGGTGTAGTGAAACGGCGTGAAGTTGTCTTTCCACGTCCCGATGAAGAGTTTCTTGACGGGATCGTAGCCGGTCACGGATTGACCGGCGAGCGGCGTGCCCATCATATCGGCTTCAAAGCGGCCCAGCAGCCAGAATGGTCCCATGATCTCCGCGACCTCGCGGCCCTCGATCTCAATCGGTTCCTCGCCGGGAATCGTGAAGTAGGCGCATTCGACGTCCCACGTTCCCACCATACCATTTAGCCATTCGTGTTCTCGAGACGGCTGAAAGGAGGCGTTTTCGCTCATGGACAGAATATTTGGAAAAGATGTACTGGATCGACCGCGGGAACATGCCCCCGAGTGGGTGCGAAAATAAAGGGTAAAGTGGCGGGAAGCGAAGAATCCCGGGCGATCTGGTGCTCAAGAACGGGACAGATGGGGGGGGGACGATGGGCCCAACACGCCGACACCGTGCACGTCGGTCTCGACCGCGACGCCACCGTGCAACGAATGGAGGTGACCTGGCCGAACGGGAAGCGCTCCGCGATCGCCCAGCCCGCAGTTGGCCGTTACCACCAGATGCCGGACCCGTAGCGAGTTGTGCGGCCGGTCGCGAGATTGGACGCTCCCCGGATGCGGGGAAGACTCGACCACCAATTTCCAAATAAATCTCATCCGCCAAATCCCAACTCCCAATGATTTCCGCTTTGGTTTTGGGGCCTGGGAATTGAGGCTTATTTGGAACTTGGTACGTGGATTTACCGCCGAAGACCAAGCCGTCCCCGATCGACCCAGATTCTCCGCACACTTTTCACGGAAAAAAGTCCCCCTCACTCCACTTCGACACTCCGCACCTGGATATTATTCCTCCCCGCCTTCCGCTGCGCCCGCGGTTCCGGTTGGGCGAATCCATTGAGATCCACGGCGCGGGCCCGCATTTCGTACTTCCCGGGTTTCAGTCCGCGGATCACCGCGGAGTAGGAGGCCATACCGTAGCGCAGGGGCCAGGAGCGCGGCTGGCCGGTGGCCGGATCGAAACCGAGAATCTCCTTGGCCTTCACGCCCTCCGGCAGGACCTCCTCCCACACCGGTGGCGGCAGAATCTCGCACGGCTTCCACGGCCCGCGCAGCAGTTCCGGATCGTCGGCGGCGAGGCGCGCGGGATTGTCGCCGACCTTGCGCACCCAGTATTCCACCCGCTTCACGCCCGAGAGCCCGGAGATCACGAGACCGGTGAGAACGACGGATTGGCCGGCTTCGATCTTTTTCGGGCCGTCATCCACGTAGGCCGCGGTCTTGAGGGCACCATCGGGATCGTTGTTTCCCTCCGCGTAGGTGTCATTGAGCCGCGGGTCGTTGGTGACGAAGATCTGTTGCAGCCACTTGATCGATTTGAAGCCGTGCGCCCACGGCACGATCATACGGACCGGACCGCCGCGAATCAGCGGGAGGGGATCGCCGTTCAGCTTGTAGGCGAGAAAGACGGGCAAGTCTCCGGGAGGAGTCTCCATCACCTGCGTGTAGCTCAGCGAGGACTGGAAGATTTGCTTCGGATCGTTGTTGTGAAACCCGCGGTAGTAAATGCGTCGCACGTTGTTCATGGGCCCGCAGAGCCGGAGCACGTCGCGCAGGGGCACGCCCTCCCACAACCCCTGCCCGAGAGGCGTCGCGATGTTCAGGCACTGCATGGCCTTGATGAACTTGACGCCCTGCTGCTCGCCCAGCTTCAGGAGGGCGGGCAGATCGATGGCGTTGCCGGCTGCAATCGTGTGCGGTTTGGCGAGACTGGCGGCCTGCTTGACGACGGGAGGTTCCACAAACGGGTCCGCCGTGATCTCCAGGCGCCAGGTTTCGGGAGTGAGGCGGGCCTTCACAAGGGCCTCGCCTTCGAGGGTGTGGGGCTTGGGGTTGCCTCGCGCCACCGTATTGAAGTCCTTCGCGGGCGTCAGGATGGGGTGTGGGTTGGCCGGTGCGGATTCCGGAGCGGGCGCGTCGCGGGCCTCGGAGGCGCCGCCCGCTGCCAATGCGGAGGCGGCAAGAACGGTCGACTTCTGGAGGAAGGTGCGGCGGGAGTCCGGAGCAGGCATTGGGCGAAGGTAGAGATCCCGGCCGCTCGCGTCAAAGCGATCCGTTCGCGCCCTCCCATTGGCGCTCTCCCGCGGAATTCCGCGTTTTCCGGTCGCGGCGGGGCTTTGGCGAAGGCGGATGGACGATATCACGGCAAACTGCCGCCATCCGCACTTATCACACCGGGAGCCACGGAGGGCCGCAGAGGCATGCCTGGCTCGGTGTCCGCGTGTGCCGGGAGGATTGATGCTTGAATCACAGGATCGTCGCCAATTTACTCGAAACTCATGAAGCCGCCCGCCGCCCTCACCTTGCTCGCCCTCTTTGCGCTCGCGACACCCGCCATTGCGGAGCGAACCCTCTTCGCGATGGACACCGGAACCCGTGACGGACAGACGAAGACCTACGCGCAACAGGCCGCGCTCGTGAAGGAACTTGGTTTTTCGGGAATCGGATTCGGCGGCAGTTCCAAGATTCCCGAGATGCTGGCGGCAGTCGATACCCAGGGAATCAAAAACCTTGGCGTCACCTTCAACCTCTGCCACTGGCTCAAGGTCGACGGCAAGGAGCTGGAAGCGCGCTTGAAGGAAGCGCTTCCGCACCTCTTCGTGGTCACGATCAACGGCGCCGACTCCGACGGCAAGGGATGGAACACCCTCATTCAACCCCTCGATCGCGGCACCTTCGACGTCGCGCAGGTGCTGCGGTTGTTGGACAAGCTCGAGTTCAAGGGCCCGATCGGCCTGCAGCACTACGGGATCCGCGGTAGCGCGCGGGGGAACCTCAGCGCCTCCATGAAGGGCTGGAAGGCACTGCAAGCGCGGCTGGCGGCAGAGCAGGAGAAGAAGTAGGAGGGTCGGGCGGGCTGTCGGACATCAGTGCCCTCAATGAAATCAGTGGTTCCCTCCGCCCGCCCTACAAACCACCCCGTTCTACCCTTGGAATGGTCAACTTGGCCGCGATGAAGTCGTCGTGCGACAGCTTCAGGACCCTGGCGATCTGGCGGATCTCCTCGATCTCGTCGTGCGAGGTGCCCTCGCAGGCGTTGGCGATGCGGAAGAGCGTGACAAGGAACTGCTGGCGCTCTTCGTGGGTCGTGGAGGTAAAGTAGTTGTAGGCGATGCGGGGAAAGTCGAGGTCGCGGGTCGCCTCCTCGCAGGTGAGGCCGGTCACCAACGCGCCGACCTCCGGCGAAACGCCCCAGCTCTCGGCCACCACGGCTGCGATCCCCTTCTGCTCCTTTTCCGAGATTACGTCGTCAACGTGCGCGACCCGCGCCATCAGACCCGCCGCAAGACAGAGCTTGCGCAGTTCCGCGTCGGGAAGCGCCACCTTCACCCCGCTCTCTTCCTCCCTGCGCTTGAAGCGGTAGTAGATCGTGTTCTCGACGTAGTCGGTGAGATTGGTCTCGCGAAGGGAGGTGGCCTCGGCCCGGGCCTGGCGCTGGCCCATCGCGGACTTCATGGCCTTCGAGAAGAGCGCGAAGACTCCGGTCTCGGCCCCCGCGATGGCACCCTCGATCTCGCTCAAAAACGCGGCCTCTTCCGGCGTCACTTCCCCATCCGCTTCGAAGAGAGCGGTGAGGGTCTGGATCACGAGCGCCTTGTGATTCTGGCTGCGGATCCCGTCCACCACCCGTTGCAAGAGCTCCTCGGATTCCTCCTTCGTAACGGGGTGATCCATGTACAGTTCCAGGATCTTCCAGTCGTCCTCCGTGACATGCTCGAGCCCCCAAAGAAGTTCCTTGAGAGCGTTGACCTCGTCGTTCGCCAACTCGCCGTCCGCCCAGGCCGCCGCCACCGTCAGCCGCGCCAAATCCATGATGAAGTCCTTGGAGGGGGTCATCGTGGGCTGAACCCTAAGGAGAGCCGGACAGAAGGCAAGCAAAGCGGGAGGGCGCATCACCGAGGGCCGCCCGGTCCCGGCACACGGACATCCGGCCGGGGCGCAAAGCGCAGGGTTGTCGGGTCGGGAGTTTGCTCCCACACTCAGGACCTGATCCTTCTGGAAAACGAATAAGATGTCCACCGTCCGATCACTCGCTCCCGACCTGACCCAGCCCGGCACCTATCCGCGAAGCCCCCGCGAATCTCTTGCCGGCTATGTGGTGGCGGCCCGCACCCTTGACAAATGCCGCGCTGCAATCGCCGAAACCCTCGGCGAGTACCACTTCGATTGCCCCCTCGATAATTTCTGGTTCGATTTCGCAGGTCTTGGCGCGGATGCATTCAGAGAATTCGTCGCCAGCGGCGCGGACGACGAGGCAGTCGCGGCGTGGATCGCGGAACACGCCACGAGTCGCGAACCTCGCGAGATCATCCAATGGAACAACGACATGCGCGCCAAGCGCATCTGCGAAATGCCGATCGAGTTGCAGGAGTTCCTGGAGGGCTACATTCCGGAGTACCTTCCTTCCGGCCGGCCGGTCTACGTCTGGTTCGATGTGTATGACCTCGAGGAGGGGCGGCTGGCGTAGGGAATTTAAACCCTAAATTTTCAGGTTTCAGATTTCCGAAACCAAAAAGGTAAACCCAATCCCGAAGGAGTGTTACCCATGTTCTGACCCAAAAGAGTTACCTATGTTCTTACCGCGCCCTCCCCAGTCTGAACACTGTACACTGAACACCTACCTCCTCCTCCTCCTCGGCGGATTCAGGACCGCCTTTTGGGCCTCCGGGGGCAGGCCACTCGACACCACCCAGGACCGGGCGGCTTCGGAGTCGCGCCGGAAGAGGGCCTGACCGGCCTGGGTGAGCGCGCTGTTGCGCAGACTATCCTGCGCGATGCTGTTGGCCCAGCTGATGGCGGCGACCGGATCGCGACGCGAAATCCCGGCCGAGTAGCCGTTGATGGCAAAGTCCCGCTGCGAGGATCGCGTCATGCCGGCGATTCGGTCGCCGGCTGCAGACGGGTCCCGGGCAGCCCACTCGATAAAAGCAGCATTCAGGCCGGCATTCTGTCCCCCACCAGCTGGAAGCGACTCCAGCCAATTCACGGCCGCGACCGGATCGCGCTCCGCCCACTCGTCACCGACTTCTTCGATCACGCGGCGGGCATAGCTCTCGCCCACAAATTGTTCCGCCCAGGCCGCCGCCCCCTCCGGATTCTGATCAACGTATCGATCCGCGACGCGATCCATCGCCGCTCCCTTCAAATCGCCGTCCGGCAAGTTTTCCGACCATTCGATGGCACGGTCCAATCCTCCGTTGCGCAGGAGTTTGCGGCTGACTACCTCGAGCAGGTCTGCCGCTCTCTCGTCTCCCTGCCTCGCCAAATCGTAGACATAGTCGGTGGCCAATCCGACATCACGATCGGCCATTCCCGATACCAGGGATTGCCGCATCAGGGTCCGATCGGTCTTGACGTCGTCGGGAAGGGTCTCGAGATACTTCCGGGCTTCCTGTGGATGGGCGGAAGCGAACCCTGCCATGGTGGAGGCCAGGTCCCGTTCCGGGGATGTCATCGCATTCTCCACCGCAGCCCTGCCATCGATTGTTCCCCACGCATAGTTAAAGTCGCGCCACTGATCGCCCTTGACACCACCATCCGTGAGCATCTCGCGAATGGCCTTGGCATTTTCGGGAGTGAGAGCTGCCAGTAACCTGTTGAACGCCTTCCTCCTGACCAACGGATTTCCGTGCTTCTGGGCCTCCTGGGCGAGAGCCGCTAGTTGGTCCTCGCTGAGTGGAGTCGCGACGCCGCGATTCTCGCGATCCAATCCGGAGGAGGTGATCATCTCGCGCTGAGGAGCATTCGATTTCGATGTTCCGGCCGCGGATCCAGTCGTTCCGCCCTGCGCCCGTTTCCCGGCGCGAGAGCTTTCGCTCTTCGACGATGGAGAGCTCCCCCTGATTTGATCTCCGGCCGATTCCGGTTTATTCCGCATCGACCCGAGCCCGAAGGCCGCCAGGGCGACCGCCGCCCAGCCCACGTGACCCGACAAGGAACGCTTCGTCATTCCGCCTATTACGGCACGAGGAGCCCTCAACGAACGAAAAAAAACAGGACGGGGAGGACTTTCCCGGCCCCCCTGGCGCAGTTCCAGGACCACCCGAATCCCGTTGCACGAGGGCCGAATTTCCGTCAGAAGCGCAGCCATGAATCCAAGCAACGTCCTCGCTCTCGCCTCGTTTTGCACGCTTGCCCTCGCTTCCGGCCTCCTCGCCGCCGACGAACCCTTCAACGGGAAGGATCTCTCCGGATGGAAATTCAAGGCCAAGGGAACGAACAAGCCGCAGTGGAAAGTAGGGGTCCCGATGCTCGACAAGGCCAATCCTAAAGCCCTGGTCGCCGCAAAGGGCGAAGAGGTGGCCTTGGTCAACGTGGTGGGCGGTCACGGGCAAAGCATCGACATCTATTCTGAACAGAAATGGGGGAGCTGTCGCATCGAACTGGAGGTCCTCGTCGCCAAAGGCGCCAACTCCGGGATCTACGTGATGGGCGAGTACGAGGTGCAGATCCTCGACAGCTTCGGGAAGGATAAACTGGGCGGCGGCGACATGGGTGCGATTTACGGTGCCCAGCCACCGCGCGTCAATGCGTGCAAGAAGCCCGGCGAGTGGCAGAAGTACGAAATCGACTTCGTCGCCCCGAAGCTCGACGCGGACGGCAAGAAGACCACCAATGCGAGGTTCCTGGTGGTGAAACTCAATGGCAAGGTTCTCCACGAGAACGTCGAGATGAAGGGGCCGACTCCTTCGGGAGTGACCGGGAAGGAGGCCGCCGCCGGCCCCATCATGTTCCAGGGCGACCACGGTCCGGTGGCTTTTCGGAATATTGTCATCACGCCGCTGAAATGATCGTGGCGGCGCTTTCCAAGCGCCAAGCCCAAGCAGTGGCATGACCGTCCCGGTCATGATAGGGGCCTTGTCCTGGCATCGATGGAAAACAATCACGACCGAGACGGTCGTGCCACGCCCCGCGTATTGGGCAAGGCGCTTGGAAAGCGCCGCCACCATTACTTCACCACGTGAATCGTGTTCCAGATCTTGGTCACGATTTCCTCGCCGTCTTCGGTCTCCAGATCGACATCGATCCGCATCATGTGGACCGGTTGGAGGTTTTCGACCTGGAGGAAGACGGACTGCCCGTCGGCGAGGAGCTTCGCCGACCCGACCGGGAACTTGGTGCGTCCTTTCGGGGGGCCTCCCGAATCGCGATGACCGACTTGAAACTCTCCCGTCCCGTAATCGTGAGTCCAGCGGAGGTCGGAGCCTGAGATCGCATAGCTCTCGGGGTCTTCCGCCACTTCCTTGTCCAGTTTCTTCGTGAAGCCGATCTCGATCCCCCCGTCGCGCACTTTCAGGGAGCGCGGCATGAGAACCGGCTTGCCGGTGTAGCGCACGCGATCGAGACCGCCCTCGCGGCCGGCGTTGGACTGCCACCCTTTCAGTCCTGCCATGTAGAGCTGCCCGTCCCGCTTGTTGAACTTCCCCCGCATCGCACTGGAAGTAGGGCGCACCGGAATCTTCACCACCCCACCCTGCATAATCTCGCCGCACTTCTGCTTGAGGACCACGTAAAGCGAGCTCTGCCCGTAACTCATGTGCAGCATTTCGCCCTGGAACGGTCCCCACTTGTCGCTGGTGACCCATACCTGACCGCCGTTGGAGTTGTCCACGTCCTTGGGCAACCACGCCAGCGGAATGGGCTGCTCGCTCGATTCGAGGTGCTGCTTCCGCCCCCCCCGCCTTTGGCCCACGGTGGGGGTGGTTTTCATCCTGGCGTAGTCCGCGGCGGAGTCCACCACCCCGAGAAACTCGCCCGGGTCGATCCAGTGAATTGGGCAACGCGGCACGAAGGTGCCTTCGTTGTCGCCGCTGGTGAGCTGACCGGTCGGGCTCACTCCGATCCCGTTCGGAGCGCGCAGTCCGGTGGCGTAGCGTTCCAGCTTCGATCCGTCTTTCGAGACCCGGATGATCGACCCGTGGTGGCGGCCCATACGCTGGAAGCTGCGTCCGCCGCCTCGCACCGGGCTGCCGAAGGCGAAATAAAAGTTCCCCTTCGGACCGGTCTGCAGATCGAAGCAGAAGGCATGAAATCCGCTGGTCAGTTCCCAGTCGTTGTTGAAGTTCTCGTAGAAGTCGGCTTCGCCGTCGCCGTTGAGATCGTGGTAGCGCGTGATCTGGTCGTCCGCCACGGTGTAGATCACGTCATCGACGATGGTCAGTCCCAGCGTCTCGTGCCCGCCCGCCGCGAAACGTTTCCAGGTGAGGTTCTCGAGCTTGTCATCGATCCCGCTGATCACCCATACGTCCCCGTCCCAGGTCGAGACCGCGGCTTTGCCCGGATCGCTTGTGAAAAAATCGAAGCCGCCGATCCGCATCTGCATCCCGTAGGGGTTCTGGTAGGGGACGGTGAGCCGGTCGAGGACATAGGCGGCCTTGCCGTCGTCCTTGGCGAGTTCTCCCCTGGTCGTGACGGTCTCCGGGAAGCGGGCCGGACCGCCCTTCATGTAGAGGGTGAGGTCCTCCAGTTGGTCCGAAACCTGCCCATCACCGTAGGCGATTTTGAAGTGAGCCATGCCCGCTGGAATGTGCAGGATCACCCGCCCGTCGGAGGTGGTGGGATTCAGGTTGGTCCCGATCACGCGAATCGCAGGTGCGTTGTCCTCATCCGCGAGCGCCACGGTGGCGGCCTTGGAAAACTTGCCCTGGATGGTGCGCGTAATGAGGCCGTTCTCCAGCGCCGGCATCTCGAGGACCGGGTCGGCGCCCACCGTGTAGCGCAGCACGGTCTTTGCGCCGTGGACATAGAGACCGTTGTAGTGAGCGTGTGTCTTCGGGATCGGACCGAGGGGCGGATAAGCGCCGTCTTCGGGCACGCGCGGTTCGGCAAAACTCCCCTGCGAGTTCGCCCAGCCCGGCGCGGCCTGGTTATGGAAGACCGCCTCGCCGTTGAAAGACGGAAATGATCCGTGGCCGCCCGTGAACGGGAGGCCATCCAACTTGAGTCCTCCGTTTGTCCATCCCGCTGCGATACGCATCGTGTCGGCGTCGAAGACGACACATGCAGTGCCCTCTTCGTTAAGTCGAATGACCTGCGCCCGGAAGGCTTCGTTGTTGCCCTTGGCATCGCGGCCCACCCGGATCGCGGTTCCGATAAAATTACCGAACTTGCCCGGAAGCGCGGGACCGGCCGGCTTCTTGGGCTTCGGTGGCGTGATCTGCACTTTCGCGAAGGCGGCCCGGTCCCACTTGATCGCCTCCAGTTTCTTCGGATCGTGAAAGAAAAGATCCGGGGGAATGGGGGATTCCTTTCCACCGGGCGGGGTCCAGCTCGCAATGCATCCCGCCCCGCCATCGCCTTCCTGGAAAATGATCCTGATACGATGGGGACCCTCCCGGAGCGAAATCGAACCGCTCTTTTTCGTCATGGCATGCGGCCCCCAGTGGTCGACCACCAGCTGGTCGCCGATGTAGAGGCGCGATCCATCGTCGGAGGTCAGCGCGAAGGTGTGCTCCCCGGCCTTCCCGGCAATCACCGCGCCTGTCCAGCGCACCATGAAGCCGTCAAGCAGCTTCGAGCCGTGGAACTCGCCGTCGGTCTCCGCAAAATTGACGTCCTTGTCGACTCTCACCAGCCACGGCTGCTGGCCGACCGGCACTTCGAATTCGTCCCCGAGTTTCTCGGTGAGTTTGAAGTATTCCCCGATGAGGCCGGGTCCGGCGGCGGTCACGGCGGGCACGCAAGCGGCGAAAAAGGCGAAAGTGGCGAGTCGTTTCATGTTATTGGTCCTCCGATACGGAGCGCAGGTAGTCATAGATTGCATCGAACTGTCTGGTGGCGTCGCCCTCGTAGTGCTGCGTGAGCGGGGTCTTCCCCTCGATCGCATACTTGGGCATGATGGTGCCGGGCCACAGGCGCGGCGGATCGGTCATCCAGAGGTGAAAAAACTCGCGCCTGAGGCGCGCTCCGGCGTCGCGGAAGTTCGGCCCCTCGCCCTCGAAAACCGCGATGGCGGGCTTTTCGCCGATGCCGTGGCAGGTCCCGCAGGCCAGGCCGCCCTCTACGCTGGCGAGTGCCTCGCCCACCTCGACCCTGGCCGGATCGAGGGCGGCCGGCTTCGGCGTCACGGCCGGGAGGCCCGCAGCGTGGCTGAATCCGGCCGAGAGGGGCGCCGCCCGCGTGGGAAAGGCTGGCATGCGGGCTGCCATCCACTTCCGCACTTTCGGATCGATCCGGCCCGCGAACAACTTCGTCCGCCACTCCGGCCGTAATTTCAGCCCGAGGTGGTTCAGCGGCGGCGGACCGGTCTTGATGGCGGGCTTTTCTTCCTCGGCGGGCGGCTCGGGCGGCTTGAGGTGCTCGACTTCGGACGCGTACTTTTCGCGAAGGGATTCCTCACCGTCCTCGGCATGACAGGCGTTGCAGCGCAGGGCGGCACGCTGGCGGTGGGCAAACTCGGCAGGCACGGAGCGAGTGAGAGAAGCGTGGGCGGTTTCGTCCTTCAAAAAATCCCACACGGCCCGCTCCTCGTCGTTCAGGGAATAAGTCACCTCCTTGCAGTCCAGTTGCGTGAGCTTGTTGAGCGGCGGACCGAAGGGTAGGACCGATTTCTCTTCCCCGCGCTCGTGGCAGCTCAGGCACCCGCTGCCGGAGAACAGTTTCTTGCCGTTCTCCGCGTCGCCGGCCGGCCCGGAGGCTCCGGGATCGTTCTCGAGGGAGCGGAGAAAACCCGCCAGCGTCGTCGCTTCCTCATCCGTAAACCTGAAGTCCGGCATGCGGCTCGCCGGGTGGAACTTCGCCGGCTCCCGCAGGAAGTCCGCCAGCGCTCCCGGCCGATACTTTTTCCCGATCGACTTCAACCCGATCCGTGCGCCATCTCCCGTCGAGTCGAGGGTGTGGCAGGCGATGCATCCCTGCTCGTGAAAGAGGTGGCCGCCATTCTTGATTTGCGCGGCAGCGGCTTGCGGTGCCGCGGCGATCCCGGAAACACCTTCAGTGAGATAGGCCGCGATATCGGCCGCGCTTCGTTCGGCGTTCTTCTTGAAGACCACCGGCATGTGCGCGGAGGGCCGCAGGGAATTCGGATTCGCAATCCACTTCGCCAGCCAATCTTTGCGCAACCGTTTTCCGACTCCATCCAGCGCGGGTGCCTTGAGTGTCATCTCCACCATGGCCGGAGAGGACGACCCGCCGATTTTGTGACAGGCCATGCATCGCTTTTCGGCCAGGACCGCGCGGCCCTCACGCAGGCGGGTCCGATCGCGAAGGCGGTCGTCGCCGGGAGCGTGAGTGAGAGCACTTCCCGGCACCGGCTCCCGCGAGAAGTCGCGTCCTTCCCAGAACATGCGCAACTGCGCATCGCCCGCCGCGGGACTCTCGTATTCCACCACCATTCCGTGTTCTCCACTCTTGATCCGCTTGGAGTCGTTTGCCTTCCCGATGGCATCCACCACGACCTCTCCGTCGATCAGCAGGCGCGCCTGCCCGGTTCCCTCCATGGAAAAAACCAGGCGGCTGCGCTTCTCAAGGACCAGGTTGCCCTCCCAGGTCGCTTTGAACGGCCCGGCCTTGAGAAAGGGCGATACGGTCTGTCCCTTCCTGACGAACAAGGCGACGCCGGGCGCGGATCGGACATCGGACGCTCCGCCGGCCTCCAGGCGCAAAATCAATCCGGCCGGCGGCTCCGCGCCAACAAGCGGCCCCGGAGCGAGGAAAAGCAGGAGCGCGAACGGCAGCTGGGAACGCACGGCTCCCCTTACCCGCTCGTGAGGTTGATCTTTCACGTACCCAAGCATATTAGAAGCGGACGCTCCGGGGACTCCAGCCAGACTCCTCCTTGACGACGGCTTCCGTTTCCACTCCACTGCAAGAGCGCTTACCTTCAAGGTCGTAACTTGCTCATATGAGCCGCGCTGTTCGCATCTTCCCCGTGCTCCTGGCCATCGGCTCACTGCAAGCCGCTCCCCAGCCGGCCGATTTCGCGGCGATCGGAGGCGACTACGAAAAGCGGATCCTTCCTCTTCTCGATCGCTACTGTCTCGACTGCCACGACACCGCGACGAAGAAGGGCGAACTCGATCTCGATCGCTTTTCGAATCTCGCCGCGGTGAGAAAGGATCCCAAGACCTGGCAACACGTCGTAGAGCAGCTCCACAACGGCGAGATGCCGCCGAAAAAGAAGAAGTCCACCAAGCAACCCAGCGCGGAGGAACGCTCCACCTTGATCAACTGGGCGAAGCATTACCTTGATACCGAAGCTCGCGCCCAGGCCGGCGACCCCGGACCGGTCGTCCTGCGCCGCCTGAGCAACGCGGAGTACACCTACACGCTTCACGATCTGACCGGGGTGGATTCGCTCGATCCCACGCGGGAGTTCCCGGTCGACGGCGCGGCGGGCGAGGGATTCACGAATGCCGGAGAGGCCCTCGTGATGTCGCCTTCGCTGGTCGAAAAGTATCTTGCCGCAGCCAGGGAGATCGCGGAGCACGCCGTGCTGCTGCCGGACGGGATCGCCTTTTCCGAGTTCAGCACCCGGCGCGACCAGACCAACGAACTGATGGCGCGTATCCAGAAGATTTATCGCACGTTCACGGTCCAGGGGGGCGGCACGCCAGTGAATCTGCAGGGCATCAAGTTCGACACCAACCAGGGTGGACTGCTCCCGATCGAGAAGTATCTCGCCGCGACGCTCGGGGGCTCAAAGGACGGGCTCAGCCCGAAGTACCTCTCGTTGCTGGAAAGCGCGATGAAAAGCGACGGCGGACCCGGCGCACCGATCCTCGATCCGCTCCGGAAACGTTGGCGGGGCGCCACCGAAAAAGATGCCCCGGCACTCGCCGCCGAGGTCGGGCAGTGGCAGAAGAGGCTCTGGAAATTCAGTTCCATCGGCCACATCGGACGCATCGGCGGACCGACCGCCTGGATGGAGCCGGTCACTCCGATCCAGGCTCAGCAGGAGTTCTCGCTCAAGCTGCCGGAGCCCGCGGGCGGAAAGGACATCACGCTCATTCTCGCCTCCGGTGTTGCGGGCGATGGAAACGCGAGCGACGTCGCGGTCTGGAAAAACGCCCGCCTGCAAATGCCGGGACAGCCGGACATTCCGCTGCGTGACGTGGCCAGCCTGAAAAAGCGCCTCGATAAGTACCGCAGTGAAGTGCTGTCCAAAACGGAGGCCTATCTCGCCGCGGCATCGCTCGCGGTGGAGAAGCCGGATCTGAATGCCGCCGAGCTGGCTGTGAAACACGGACTGGACCCCCGGGTTCTGCTTTCGTGGCTCGGCTTCCTCAAGATCGACACGGCAGGACCGGTCGTCGTGGAAGGGCACTACACCGCAAAGATGCTCAAGGGCGGCAATAACTACGAATTTATCAAGGGATGGGGGACACCCCAGACACCGTCGATCGGAGCGAACTCTTCCGACCAGGAGGTGCGCGTCCCCGGCATTGCGCGCCCGCATTCGGTTTTTTGCCATCCCTCCCCTACCCTCTTCGCCGCGACCGGATGGCAGAGCCCCGTCAGCGGGGAGGTGCGAATCGAAGCGCGCCTCAGTGACGCGCATCCCGAATGCGGCAACGGCGTGGAGTGGTTCCTCCAGCACCGCACCAGGGGAAATGTGTCGACGTTCTGGTCCGGCGACTTTCCGATGAAGGGATCCGCGGAAATGCCCCCCAGCACAATGTGGGTCAACCAGGGCGAGCTGATTTCCTTTGTCGTCGGACCGAGAAACGGGACCCATTCCTGCGACCTCACCGCGATCGACCTGACCATCACCGAAACCGGCGGCGCCAAGCGGGCCTGGGACCTCGCCAAGGACGTCTCGGGAAACATCCTGGATAGCAACCCGCACGCCGATCTCCACGGCAACAAGGGCGTGTGGCACTTCTACAAGGGTGAGATGAAATCCCTCGACCGCAGGCCCGGTGCCGGCGGCAGCGGCGGGCTTCCGCCCGGTTCGCTCCTCGCCAAGTGGCTCGACGAGAAGGATCCCGGCAGGCGCAGCGCCCTCGCCGCGCAGGTCCAGGCCCTCGCCTCCGGCAAGAAAGCGGCCGCGCCGGGGTCGCCCGATGCTGCGCTCTTGGGGCAGCTGCGTTCCCTGTCCCAAGGCACGGACCTCGCACCGCTGCTCGTCGGGCTGGAACCCGATTCGCGATTTGGGGTGCAGCCAGCCGGCCGCAATGCCAAGGTCGATCCGGTCGACCTCTTGCTCGAGGCACCAGGCACGGTGGAGTTCAGCATCCCGGCGGACCTGGCGAGGGGACGCGAATTTGTCGTGACGGGCACCCCCGGCGGGGGGGGAGGAAGCGTCCAGCTTTGGGTGTCCACCGGTTCGCCCCCGGCGGTGGGCCGCGGTCTGTCTCCCGATGTTCCCGTCCTCGCAGCCGACAAAGGCGCGGCGCGAGCGAGGGTCGAGGCGGCCTACGGCGAATTTCGAAACCTCTTCCCGATCACGCTGTGCTACGAGCGCATTGTTCCGGTCGACGAGGTCGTGACGCTGACCTTGTGGCATCGCGAAGACGATCACCTGCGCCGGTTGATGCTGGACGACACCGAGGCGGCGACCCTCGACCGGCTGTGGGACGAACTCTACTTCGTGGCCCGGGAGCCGCAGGAGTACCTCGTCGCCTTCAACCAGATCTGCGAATTCGCCACGCAGGACCGGCCCGACCTCGTCAAAGCCTGGATACCCCACCGCGCGCCGACCGAAAAGCGGGCCGCGGCATTCCAGCAGCGATTGCTCGACACGGAACCCCGCCACCTCGAGGCCGTCCTCGGGATTGCCGGAAAGGCGTGGCGCCGCCCGTTGGCGGAAGCCGAGAAGAGCAAGCTCCGCGCTCTCTACAAGAATCTCCGCACCCGGAAGATCGACCACGACCCGGCCATCCGTCTCACGCTGGCGCGCGTCTTTATCTCCCCCGCCTTCCTCTACCGAGCCGAGCAACCCGCACCCGGCAAGGCCGCCGCGCCGGTCACCAGCCTTGAACTCGCCACCCGCCTCAGCTACTTCCTCTGGTCGTCGCTCCCCGACGCCGATCTCCGGCGCGCTGCCGAGGCCGGCGAACTGGGCAATTCCGATCAGCTGGCCATCCAGGCGAAGCGCCTGTTGAAACACGATCGGACCCGACGCCTCGCCATCCAGTTCGCCTGCCAGTGGCTGCACATCCGCAACTTCGACCAGCACGACGAGAAGAACGAAAGTCTTTACCCGGAGTTCGTAAAGTTGCGCGCCAACATGTACGAGGAATCTATCCGCTTCTTTGCCGACTTCTTCCAGAACGACCGCTCCATCCTCTCGTTGCTCGACGCCGACCACACCTTCGTGGACCCTGCCCTCGCAAAATTCTACGGTCTCCCGGCGCCGCCACAGGGGTGGCACCGCGTCGACCAGGCCAGGAAGGCGGGACGCGGCGGTATCCTTGGTCTCGCCACCACCCTCGCCAAGCAGTCCGGCGCCTCGCGCACCAGCCCCATTCTGCGCGGCAACTGGGTCTCGGAAACCCTCCTCGGCGAGAAATTGCCCAAGCCGCCCAAGGATGTCCCGCAGCTCCCCGACGTCGTCCCCGCGGGCCTGACGGAAAGGGAGCTCATCGCCAGACACAGCTCCGATCCGGCCTGCGCGAAGTGCCACGACCGCATCGATCCTTACGGCTTCGCCCTCGAAGGCTACGACGCCATCGGCCGCCGCCGCGCCGCCGCCGATACGGGAGCGAAGCTTCCCGACGGAAAATCGATCGAAGGGATCGACGGGCTCCGGAGCTACCTCCTCGAGGACCGCCGCGATACTTTCGTCCGCCACTTCTGCCAAAAGCTTCTCGGCTATGCCCTCGGCCGCGCCGTGCAACTCTTCGATCAGCCCTTCCTCGACGAACTCGTGGAGCGGCTTGCCCGGAACGACTACCGGATCAACGTCGCCATCGAAGCGATCGTGCAAAGCCCGCAATTCCGGGAGATCCGGGGCGCGGAGCACCCTGGCGGGTAGCCCCGCTCCGGCCGCCCGGGCCGTCCTTCTCGCTCGAGACACGCCCGGAACTTGTAAACAAGCCGGAATCCCCGGAAGGGAAGATCAGGGGTGCAGGACAAAAAAGTTAAGATGGTCTAGTTTAATGAAGAAGACCAGCGGCGTTTCTCTTGACGTCGCGTCTTCAGGATGTCGCGGCGCGCTGTCCAAGCCGCATCGAAGTGTGGTCCGAGAAT
>Ga0310121_10002007_pt1 | contig 19900 bp, 17 predicted proteins | sample CB27_Tmax_986_MG_FD_203504 | JGI IMG/M metagenome (GOLD analysis project Ga0310121, IMG submission 203504) | Marine microbial communities from Western Arctic Ocean, Canada - CB27_Tmax_986 | ecosystem: Environmental > Aquatic > Marine > Oceanic | place: Canada: Western Arctic Ocean | collected...
ACCATTTCTCACGCTAATCCGAACGACAACTCTGAGCAATCAGGCTTCGTGATCGCCCAAGACGACCGATCCTCCCCAGTCGGCCATCGCGACAGGAGAATGAATCAGCTCGCCGGGAACTGCTGAGCTGAACCGCTGGCTACGCGTTGGCAACACCTTGATCATCATCACCGCCGCCCCCGATTTATTGCCAGCACCAGTTCAAGAGACATTGAAGGGAATAGGATCCATTCAAGTGAATAAGTTACCGCGGTTTGTGCGGTATCTCTCGTCCGATACGTGGGTTGGTGCTTCGCCATTGAAGGCGACCATTTCGTCCGATTTTTTTAGGGGCCAGTTAACAGTGCGTGCGGACGGCCCACGTTGGCCCGACCCGCCCGAGGATTGGAAGGTGGCCCACGAATCGGAAGGTGGCGTGTTAAATCGGATCCCGCGTGGCGAAGGAGCTATTTATTTGCTTTTGGATGACTACGTCTGGTGCAATGCCGGGTTTGACGATGGCGAAAACGCGCTGGTGTTGGCCTCGATTCTAAATCGCGAAATTCACGGCGGACTGCTCGGATTCGATGAAAACCGGCATGGGCACGGAGCCGCTGAGTCGTTCGTGGTGTTTTTGCATGCGCTTCCGGGGGCAGCGTCGTTCATGTGGATTAGCGCCATCCTCGGCGGGGCCTACTTCTTTGGAAGAAACGTCCGGTTTGGACCGCCGGAACCGTTCAATCGGCCGGAACGCCGCACTGCCCGCGAGTACATTGATGCCGTCGCGCACCTATACGAACGAGCTCGAGCGGCACCTTTGGTTGTGGAAGCCGTGTCCGATCGCATACGGCATCTAGGCAATCGTCGAGCTGGTACTGATCCGATCGCTCAAGAACTGTTGGCGGAAGCAGAACAATTTGTCGCCGATGCCGAACGTCCCGCCAATCCCGACAAGGCGCGTCAATTTGTATCGCGCCTCAATCAGTTTAGGAAGAATACATATGGATCTTGATAGTGTACGACGCCAGGCCGAGCAACTTCGGGTGGAACTGGGAAAGGTCTTCACGGGGCAGACCGAGTTGGTCGACCTGTTATTGGCAACCGTATATTGCGGCAGACATACGTTGATCGAAGGCGTGCCAGGAGTTGGCAAGACACTATTAGCGAAGGCACTAGCGAGACTACTGGGCGCCGACTTTCAACGCATTCAATTCACTCCTGACTTGATGCCCTCGGACGTCCTGGGCACCGAGGTTTACCTGCCGAATGCGAATTCGTTTGAATTTCGCCCCGGCCCCATTTTTACGACCGTCCTCCTCGCCGATGAGATCAACCGTACGCCGCCCAAAACGCAAGCGTCGCTGCTGGAGGTCATGGAGGAACGCACGGTCTCGATGGGCCGAGAAACAAGGACGTTATCGCCGCTTTTCACGGTCCTGGCGACGCAGAATCCAATCGAGTATGAAGGGACCTATCCGTTGCCGGAAGCCCAGGTGGACCGGTTTATGACCAAGTTGTTGGTGGCATATCCCAGCTTAGAGGACGATCTTCAAATTCTTGGGCAATACAATCAGAACATTGATCTACATCGCGCCGCAACCGAATCGTTGCAGCCAGTGACCAATCCGGACGAGGTACTCCAGGCCAGAGACCCTATTCGTCAGATCAACGCCGCACCCGAGGTTGTGCAATACGTGGCGCAACTCGTACGCGCTACAAGGCAACATCCTCAGGTCCATTTGGGGGCGAGCCCTCGTGGGGCCATCCACCTGTTGCTGCTGAGCAAGGCGTTGGCGGCCATGGACGGTCGTGATTTTGTTACGCCCGATGATGTAAAGTTGGTCGTTCCCGCCGTGCTGCGTCACCGCATCTTGCTTACACCCGAAGCTCAAGTCGCCGCACGAAGCACGGACGATGTCCTTGACGCGGTTGTTTCGCAAGTTGAGGTGCCGCGGTGATCCCCACGACGCGGACTTATCGGTTTGGGCTGTTGGCGTTGCTCATCATCGTGCTGGGTTACGGAGCCGACTGGAGCGTGTTCGTTGCCTGGGGTCTGGTCGCGGGCGTGTTCGCTGGATTTTTACTGGACTGTTGGCTGGCGGCGAATCGGCCACAGTTCAGACTCGAAAGAACGGCTCCACTCCAACTTCATGTGGGCCAGCCCCATTTCATTGAGTGGCTGATCGAAAACCGTAGCCCTTTTCCGATGTGGATTCAATTACGTGACCAGGCCCCACTAAACTCACTCGCCAATCCGGGCCAGCTAGAGGCCACGGTACCTCCTCAGTCGCGTACAAGCGTGTCGTATGACGTCGTGGCCACGGAGCGTGGTGACACGACTTTCGGTGACCTGACGTATCGCATGATGGGGCCGTTGCGTCTTGCCCGCATTCAAAAATGCTGGCCAGCCAAACAAGAGGTGCGGGTCATGCCGCACTTGGCCAATTGGAAGGCGGCCGAATTGGCTGAGAGAAACGCACTGGTTCGTCAATCCGGTAGCCACCGATATCGGTGGCGCGGCGCCGGTACTCTCTTTGAATCGTTGCGCGAGTATAGCCCGGAGGATGATATTCGATGGTTGGACTGGAAGGCCACGGCCCGCGTCCAGCGTCCTATTAGCCGCAACTATGAGGTTGAACGGCACCAACAGGTCATTTTATTGGTCGATGCCAGCCGCATGATGACGACTTATTGTGGTGAGCGCACTAAATTCGACGCAGTATTGGAAGCCGCCGTACTGGCGACGCGTGTGGTTGTGGATCAAGGTGACTCAGTCGGCCTGGTGGTTTTTTCAGATGAAGTGGATGCGTATCTCCATCCTCGTCGCGACCGTACGCAACTTCGGGCGGTCATGGATGCGCTTTACGCGCGCTACCCACGACTAGTGGAGCCCAATTTTGAGTCGGCCCTAACCATGGCGGCCATACGAAATAGACGACGAAGTCTCATGATTCTATTCACGGACGTGACCGTCGTTGAGACGGCCGAGCGAATGATGGCCTATGTGCGCAGCTTGACGTCGCGTCACCTGCCACTCTTGGTCACGATTGCCGACGAAACGGTCGAGCAGCTCGAGGTCCGGGAGCCGCAAACGACTGAGGAACTCTATCAGGTTGGCGTGGCCAACGAACTCACGCACCAACGCGCGACAATTCTCGAGAAGTTGCGGCACGGCGGCGCCGATATTCTGGATTCGTCCGCCGATAAAGTGGCCGCGGAAACGGTCGAGCGGTACTTTTCGCTAAAGCGCCGTCTGCGATTGTAATTGAGTCATGCCAAGTTGGAGACGTGGATCAAGCAAGCGATCGGAAAGGCGACAAGAAGGCACCACTCCTCAGTCCATTTCTTGAGTCTCTGGAAAACACTAGAACGAATAGACCTGCCCCTCGTATTCAACGATCACTGGCTCCTCAATCGCCATGTATTTCGCGAATCGTGTGCCGAGCTGATCAATCAACCGGAAGTAAGCGTCGCCGTAACGCTCGATTCGCTGGGCGCTGTTCTGCTGCTCTTCAGTCAGGTCCGCGTCGACCCAGCCGTCGGCTCCGTGATAGAAAGTTTTGGCGCCGATTTGGCGAATGTTGGTGAGAGGAACGCATTCTCCCCCGGCGAAGTCCAGTATCGCATTTTGGGCCAGGTGGGCTGGTAAGCTCGCGCGCTGGAGTTGCGCTTTCAGGGCTCGCTGGGAGAATCCTCGCGTTCCCGAGCTCTCTTGCAGCGCGTCGGCCGCTTCACCTGCCTCCCGCAGGACGTCCGCGGTCCGCCGGCGGGTTACGTTGTCGTCCGCGAGAAACGAAGTGTATGGGGTGACGATGCCATGTTTTTTGGCCAGCTGAACCAATTCGTCGATCAGCTCTTGGTTCTTGCCCTGCAGATCGATCTCGTCAATGATCTGGCCCACACGTCGGGTGGCCCAGAGGCGAGATACAAACGCGTAACGGTCGCTGGTAGAGTGCTCCACCAGTTCAATGGGGTAGTGGTAGCGGACCGTGTCGTCCGCCGTACGTCCGCGAATCACCACCTGGCCATCGCCGTTGGTGCGATAACGTCCCAGCAGCAGGAGTTGTTGGCCCGCGAAGAGATCCTGCGATTCCTTCGGGTAAATGCGGTTCACGTGACTGCCCACGGAACCTGATTCGTCCAGGTCAAAGTCGATCGCCACGTCGGTCAGCACCGGGGTCTGGATGCCGCGATAAAATCGACTCAGATGCGCTTCGAGATTCTCATGAGGCTGGACGTAGTTGCTGATGCCCTGCGTCGCCCGAGCTAATTTGTCCAACAGCCGGCTGTTGACGTCATGACCTACGCCAAAACAGAAGATCCTGGCATCATTCGGGTTCCGCTCGTTGACGCGGTCCACGATCTTTGCTTCGCTTTGCACACCGGCCGTCGGCAACCCATCAGTGAGGAAGACGACATAGTTCGGCAGGTCGGAGTCTTGGATCTGTTCGAGCGCTACGCCCAACGCTGCGTCGATGTTAGTACTTCCCCCAGCGTAAATGCTGTCGACGAAGTCCAAAGCGGCTCGGTGGGTTTTCAGGTCGAATCGCTGCAGCTCGGGCTCAAACGCGGTCACCGATGAGTCGTAGGTCAAAATATTGAACAGGTCCCCCTCCTGGAGATTGTCGACGACGAAATGCAGAGCCTCCTTGGCCTGTTCGATTTTCTCCCCCGTCATGCTCCCAGAACGATCCACGACAAAGAGTATGCGCTTGGCGATCTTGGTAGATGTACTCTCAGGCGTATCCGGATTGACGAACAGTAGAAAATAGCCGTCCTCGTCTGAACTGGGCCGATAGCTGATCAGTCGAGCGCCAACCGGCTGCTCACCGACATCGTGAAACAGCCGAAAGTCACCCGTCGGCACATGATTCTGGGCCGTGAAGGTCACCTTCACGCGGCGTGGATTCGTGCGGTCGACCTGGATGTCGTGGGAAGGACTGTAAAGATTGCGAATGGGCGTATCGTTCTTCACTAACAGGTCGAAACGGAGTTGCTCGATCGGTTGCGAGGAAAAACGGGCTGCCCTAAGAGGAAAGGCAAATTCGACCAGGTCCAGGTTCTGGCGGCACAGTTGAGAATATCGAATGGAAACCGTGCGTTCGGATCCAGCGGGAACCGGGAAGACGCTGGTCTTGAACAACCCCATGCCGATCCACTCCATCAAGGCTGGATCCTTGGTCTGGCGCACGTAAGACTCGTAAATGCGTCGCGCCTCCGTCGCGTCCAGGATCTCTCCTTCGTATTCTTCGCCGTCGACCAGGAAGGTCAGATGGCTCACGGCACCGTCGTAAGGCAGCGGAAAGACAAACTGCACTTCCATGGTTTGTTGGCCAGTGTTCACGAATTTCTGTGTGATCTGTAAATCCGCCATCGTACCGTCGAGTGTACCGTTGACAACTATCTCGCGGATGCGATAGTCGTTGATCGGTGGACGGTTCGGCTCGTCCACATTGACTACAGGTGATGGCAACCGACGATTCGTGCCAGGATCGATGAGGACTCCCTGTCCAAAGGCATGTTGCCCCACGGCGAATGACGAAATGGTGGCAGTAACCATCAAGGCAAGACGACTCGCGCGGGTAGACATGACTGTTCTCCTCATGGATCGGGATCTGAATGGGTTGGCCGTTCAGCCGCTCGACGTCGACCCCAGCTGGTAGCGTCACTGACCTGGCCAAAACCGTCAGGGTGCTAGCCCAGGCCGTTGCGGGAGTCGTGTCAGCGGATGCCGACTGCGAGCGCATTTAAGTGCTAGGTGGTTGGACGTGCTCACGGGGAGTGGAGTTCCCGGAAACTCAAAAAATAGTTCGTTTGGCCGCCATTCCCGAAGTTTTCGAGGCAACCTTGGCGGATTGGGCAAATCAAGCCGTTCGCGATGAGGTGGTTTCAATTGCCTTGGCCGGAACCATGGCCAGCGAAAGGCCCGTGACAGATCAGCTGGTCTTGATGGGCATGGTTGGATTGGGGAGACTCGTCCACCCTTTTATGTCCGCGTGCAAGGCAAAGCAACGCAACACCGTGATGCATTTTCACCAGGGAAACCATTTTGAGTTGTTCGTAAATGCGTTCACACCAACCCATGCCATACTCCAGTGACTCACGGCCGGTTCTACTGGCACTCGTCTGCTACTGCTGCGTCGGTTGTCAGGTCGCTCCGTTCTACGACGACGAGTCGCCGCTGGCCGAGCTGCCGCTGGTCGAGCTGCCAGTGGTCGGTGGGCCGCTGGGATTTCAAAATCCATTCGCCGTTGGAAGAATCGATCGCGAATTCCTTTGGAACCAGGTCGTGGATACGGTGGACGACTATTTCCAGATTGCGCGAGAGCAGCGCGTGCGGTACCTGGACGGTGTCATCACCGAAGGGCGATTAGATACGTTCCCGCTGCCCGGAGCGACGCATCTGGAGCCGTGGCGAGAAGACTCGACTCCAGGTTTTGAACTTTGGCACTCCACGCTCCAGTCCACACGTCGACAGGCCACCGTGCGAGTCACGCCCGTGGCGGAAGGTTACTCCATCCACGTCATCGTGGAAAAGGAGCTTGAGGACCTCGACCGACCTGCATTCTCCACCCCAGGTTCCTCCATTCCTAGGTATGACGGCACGATTGTGCGGATCCAGGATGAACTCAGCGAAGAGCCTGTGACCTTGGGATGGATCAAAGTTGGACGGGACGCGTCGCTGGAAAACACGATCATTCAGCAGCTACGAGAGCGACTGGCCGATGGGAATCCTGGACCTCCGCCGGTATTTTGATCGTGAACACGGTGCCCCGGCCCGGCGTGCTTTCGACCCGTATGCGGCCCTGGTGCTGTTGGATGATGTCTCGACAGGCGCTCAGGCCCAAGCCGGTGCCTCCCTTGCCGCTTTCATCCGGCCCGTCCTTGGTTGAATAAAACGAATCGAAGATTTTTGGCAGCTTGTCGGCAGCGATTCCGCAGCCCGTGTCGCGAATCATCAGATCGACCGTTCCCGCTTCGGCGTCGTGTGTCAATTGAATAATCACGCGACCACCATCGGGCATCGCCTGACGAGCGTTGATCAGCAGATTCATAACCACCTGTTGGATCTGATTTCCGCTGGCCATGGCCAGTGGCGTGTCCTGGGCAGACAGCTCAACCGAAATGCGATACCTGTTCAATTCTCTCTCGAGCAACAGTAGGGCGTCGGTAACCAATTGCTTCAGATCGGTCGGCTCAATCTGACTGGATCGATTCCGCGCCATCCCGAGAATATTGGCGGTCAGTTTGGCGGCCTGTTCGCCCGCGTTGAGGATCTTGCCCAGTGCCTTGTCGCGGGTTGCTTCATCTTTGTGCCGCAGGCCCATCTTGGCATAGTTGATCACCGTCATGAGAATGTTGTTGAACTCATGCGTGGTGGTGCCTAGCAGCTCGCCCAGCGCCGTGAGACGTTGCGACTGGTTCAGTTGGTAACGCAGTGCGGCAATCTCTTGTTCGTGAGAGAGATTGTCAAGACTCGGTTGTGATTCTGCCATCCTGGTTGCCCGCCTCCTACCTAATTCGGCTGTTCGGAAGATTGTTCGTCAATTGGGTCGAATTGCCCTGCTTGTGTCGTTCCGCTGATCCTCTAGGCTTCCCTGTTTTCCTAGGTTGATCTGATCGACAATGCTTAACTCGTTATTTGTCAAGGATTTACTAACAGAGTTCGTATCGACCGGGCTGGCTGTGAAACTCAAAATCAAGCCGGTATAATCCTGCCGATTGGTAGGTTTCGCTTCGTCAAGCTCTGACGATGGGGCAAGGAAATGCACACGGTTGCGTTGTTCGAGGAGTCGTTAGCGCTAGCCAAACAGCTTGGATACAAGATCCGTGAAGAGTGGCTGGAGGGTTACGGCGGCGGCGGCTGCGAGTTCGAAGGCCAAAAGTGGGTCTTTGTGGACCTAAGTTTGAACGCACGAGACCAATTGGATCAGTTGATCAGTGCGTTGCGTGAAGACCCGGGTGTGGACGACCTGGAAATGTCACCTCAGCTTACCCAGCTTATTGACTCGGACGATTGAGCGATTTGCGGCGATAGATCCCCTGCGTTTCAATATACTTCTCGACCGCTCGAGTCGTCCGGTATCGAATGCTGCGACCAGTGCTAACGCGCTGACGAATGTCCGAGCTGCTGATATCCAGCTGCGGCATCGCCACGATCGTGGGTTGAGTCTTCTCCGATGATTGTTGATTCAGCCAAGGGGACAGCACCGCCAGGTCAATCCGAGGCGAGTTAGGGCGAGAGACAATGCATAGCTTGGCAAGCTGGCAAATCTTCTTTGGCTCTCGCCAAGTGGGAAAGTCGGCCAGCGAATCGGCTCCCATCAGGAAACAGAGATCGGCGTCTTCTTCACGCTCGTGAATCTCGGTCAGCGTATCCACGGTATAGCTGATGCCACCGCGATCAATCTCCACCGAGGACACATCCAAAGCGTCGTGACCCCCGATGGCCAGTTTGAGCATCTCGAGCCGCGCAGCGTCGGAAGCTGGTTCGATGTTCTGTTTATGCGGCGAGCGAGCCGCGGGAACAAACCAGAGTTTGTCCAGCTCGCACGCTTCGCGGCAGCTTTCGGCCAGCAGCAGATGGCCGAGGTGGACAGGATCAAAACTACCGCCAAAGATGCCAAGTCTCATACCGTTCCCGTGAAAGCGATTCGCGTTTTGAGCGGCGGAGGCGAAGAAGATTGGTTACCCACGCCAGCTACTCGCGTATTTCCCATCTGCGTGATATCGTAACGGTGTGGGCGCTGATGGGCCACCACCCGAATGTGTGGTGAAAAGCCACCACCCGAACTGGCCTCGGTGGAGCAAAGATCGCGACCAGCCGGAGCAAAGTTTGCGACCAGCCCGAGCAGGGTTCGGGACCAGCCGGGGCAGGGTTCGCCACGAGACGAACCACACAACAACGGCTTGGCCCCGATGGACAACCAACAGCGAAATCTGTTCGACCTTGAACCGCCTCCTTGGGAGTTGGACGACGTTGCCGACCGCCCCTTGGCCACCGTCGTCTTTCCCGAGCGCCCAGCGGGCGAGTTCGACTACGAGATTCCGGACGCGTTTCTGGACCAATTGAAACCTGGTTGTCGGGTCCGCGTGCCACTGGGACGCGGCAACCGTGCCGTGGTCGGGTTTTGCGTTCGCGTTCATCAAGGCAAGGCGAACTCCAAGACGAAATCGATTCGCGGCGTCGTGGATGACGTTCCTTTGATTTCGCCGTCGATTCTCGACTTAACTCGCTGGATGTCCGACTACTATCTATGCCCATGGGGGCCTGTGCTGGAGGCGGTCGTGCCGGCGGGCGTCCGCGCGAGGGCAGGAACCCGCGAGCGGACGTATCTGACCGTTCCGACGAGCGTCGCGGCGCGGATCACGCAGCTCCAACTTCCCAAGCGTCAGGCCGAGGTGCTGCGATGGTTGCTGGCATCTTCCGAGCCGATGACGGTCTCGGCGGCGGCCCAGGCATTGGGGTGCACGACGAGTCCGATCAATGCCTTGCGAAAGAAGAAACTGGTCCACGAAGAGATTCGACGAGTTTACGAAAACGACTATGGCGAAGAGCCGCTCCCGCGTGCCGAGGCTTGGCCGCTTCACGACGACCAGCACCAAGCGTTGGCCGTGATCAAGGAGGCGTTGAATTCGCGCCAGCACCAAACGATCCTCTTGCACGGAATCACCGGCAGTGGAAAGACCGAGGTCTACATCCAGGCGGTCCAGGAAGTGACGACCTACGGTCGCCAGGCGATCGTGTTGGTTCCGGAGATCAGTCTGACACCACAGACTCGGCGCCGCTTTCAATCGCGGTTGGACAGCGTGGCGGTGCTGCACAGCAACCTCACGCCGCCGGAGCGACATTGGCATTGGCAGCGCATCGCGCGGGGCGAGGTCCAGGTGGTGGTGGGGGCTCGCAGCGCGATTTTCGCACCGATTCCACACCTGGGGTTGATCATCATGGACGAGGAGCACGAGCCATCGTTCAAACAGGAATCGGCTCCGCGCTATCACGCCAGGGACGTGGCGCTGCGTCGCGCGATGGGCGAGAATTGTCCGCTGGTTTTGGGGTCCGCCACCCCGTCGCTGGAAAGTTGGCACCAGGCCCAAAGCGGTGCATATCGGTTGATCCAGATGCCTCGACGAGTCAATGATTTACCGCTGCCCGTCGTCCGGACCATCGACATGCGGGACGAGATTCATCGTCAGCGGAGTCGTGGTTCCATCAGTCAACCGCTGCACCAGGCGATGGAAATGGCGTTGCGTGGTGGTGGGCAGGTCATCCTGCTGCTGAATCGACGTGGTTTTTCCACGCATGTGCAGTGTCCTGCCTGCGGAGAGGTCTTGCGGTGTGAGAATTGTGACATTTCATTGACTCACCACAAAGACAAGGACAAGCTCATTTGCCACTACTGTAGTTTTCAACGTCGTCCACCCGATGTTTGTCCGAAGTGCCAATTCGACGCCATCCGTTTTGGTGGACTGGGGACCCAGCGACTAGAAGCCGAGGTGCAAGCTCGTTTCAGCGGAGTGAGTTGTTTAAGGATGGATTCGGACACGATGCAACGACCGGGAAGCCATGAAGAGGCGTTGGATCGTTTTCGATTGGGCGAGGTGCGGATTCTGTTGGGGACGCAGATGATTGCCAAGGGATTGGATTTTCCCAATGTGACGTTAGTCGGGGTGGTGAATGCGGATACGGGCTTGCATCTGCCCGACTTTCGCGCTGGGGAGCGGACCTTTCAGTTGGTGACGCAAGTGGCGGGGCGCACGGGGCGCGGAGAGGCTGGCGGCGAGGTGCTGGTGCAGACCTACAATCCCGAACACGCGTCGATTGCCGCGGCCGTGCATCACGATTACGTCCGCTTCGCGGACGGGGAGATGCCGTTGCGCGAACAGTTCGGATACCCACCTTTTGCCGCGGTCGTTCGCATGGTCTTTCGTGGGCCGACCGAGTCGACCGTCGAGCAATTCGCCACCGCCGCCGCCGAAATATTGCGCGCGAGAATGGAGGCGGACCCGTCGGATATCCGCATCTCAGGGCCTGGTCCCGCCCCCCTCGCCAAGCTTCGAGGAAACTATCGGTACCACTTGCTGTTGCGTGGACGTGAGGCGAAGTCGATCAATCGGGTGGTGGCCGCGGCGACGGACCAACTCCCTCGCATCAAAGAGGTCCAATGGATCGTGGACGTCGATGCGGTCTCGATGTTGTGATTGATGGCCCATTTTCAAGCGAAAACGGACGCTGCTTCACCGCTGCCATGCCGAGAATGTTCAAGCGCTGATCTGGCTTCATCTTCCGGCTCGATCTAGAATGCGACGGTCCGCTCGCTTCGCCCCCGTACCGCGCATTGGCGTTGGCTATGAATTTTCGCGTGATCAAATACCTGTTGCGTGCCAACAATCTGGAGCGGAAATGCCGCTGGCTTTTCGGAGTAAGCCTGTTGCTTTTGATCACCGGAAGCTTCTGGTGGTACGGAAGTGTCACCGAGAGAGAAATCTACCGTACCAAGCGCCGGACCGGTGTCCACCTCGTTGATACTATCATGCTGAAGTACCATTGGGAGCAATGGGAAAAAGGTGAGTTTAATCGAGTCGTGGTTGAGCAGATCAAGGGTCTGGAAAATCTGCAATACACCTATGACATTCTTGCTCTGGAACCCGATCCAAATCCGGACAGAACTGACATACGTGTCTCCAGCGACCCAGCGGAATTGGAAACGATCACCAATCTGTATGCGAAGTACCGACAACAGTTAGCCGACGAGGCGTCGCGGGCGATCAACCGCGCCAACGACGATTCTGATGAGTCCACGGATTCCGTCTCCGACGAGGAATTCACTGAATCCATTGAGAAGAGAGATGTGGTTAGTGACCACCGGTGGGTCAGCAACCTGGAAGAGTATCAATACTATCAGCCCGTCTATTGGCAAAGAAATTGCCAAAACGCCGGATGCCACCAGGGCAACGCATCGTGGTCCGACTTGGCCAGCGCTTCGCTTGGGGACAATATCCCAACCCAGTTTCCCTTTCGCGTCATCAAGGTGATGATTCCCGATTCGCAATACATCAGCAACATCAATCGTCATCGGGCCATCTTCATGGCGACCGCGTTCGTCACGGTTTTTCTAGCCATGATTTCACACTATGTGGTCGTGCGTTTTGTAATCGTCAAGCCACTACACCACCTCCGGTACGTTAGCGACGAAGTTGGCCGAGGCAACTATGCGTTGAGAGCTGAAATAGAAACCGACGATGAGTTCGAGGAGTTGGCCGATTCCTACAATCGCATGCTGCGGCACATGATTGATAACCAAGAGCAGCTGCGCGATGCCAACACGCAATTGGATAGCAAGCTTGACCAATTGGCCCAGATGAATATGCAACTGTATGAGATGAACCGGCTCAAAAGTGACTTTCTGGCGAACGTAAGCCACGAGTTGCGCACGCCATTGAATAGTATCATCGGATTTTCCGACGTCCTGCAGGGCATTGACGCGTTGAATGACAAGCAAAAGAAGTACGTCACGAACATTGGTAATTCGGGGCATGCATTGTTGGACATGATCAACGATATTTTGGACCTGGCCAAAGTGGAAAGCGGCAAGGCGCGGGTGCGACCCACCGAATTCGCCGTGGGTACATTGGTCAGCACCCAGTGTGACGTGGTGCGGTCGATGGTTGATGACAAGAATATCTCGTTGGAAATGTCCTGCCCGACGGATCTGCCGCTGGTCTTTCAAGATCAAGCTAAAGTCCAACAGATCCTCACCAACCTGCTATCCAACGCGATCAAATTCACGCCCGACGGCGGCCGCATTCACGTGCGAATCGAGCAAGACACCAGCGACGACAGCCATCCGGTTCCCGATGAAAACGGATGGCTGGTCCTGTCCGTTGAGGACACTGGGGTCGGAATTGCCGCGGAAGATCTGGACGCTATCTTCGAAAAATTCCGCCAGGCCACGGTATCGACCAGCGGCGATAGTCTGACTCGAGAGTTCTCGGGGACTGGATTAGGACTCTCAATTGTCAAGGAGCTTTGCCGGTTATTGGGCGGAAGAGTGGCCGTGACCAGTCAGCTCGGTCAGGGGAGTGTCTTCAGGATTCGACTCCCGTGGATCTTGCCCGCCCGGTTCACGTCGGTGTCGAGTGGCACTGTGCTGGATGAATCGGCGCTCCGATTCGCGGACTTCGATGATCAAAAAGCGGACCGCGGACGAACGCCATCGGGGTCTGGCGCCTCGGTGAATGTCTCGACCGATTCTTCGGTCAACCCGTCGTCAACGGTTTGACGGTGGCAGGCGGCTCATCGATACGAGGATGGATCCTCACTACGATTCCATTGATCCCAGTCATCGCACGCAAGCCCGAATCTTCGTAAATTATTGGCAGGCGTTAATGATGGCAGGCGCTGGAATCGGTCCAGCCAATTGCGGGCTAGGAGTGAAGGAACGACGACGATGACCCACGACGCGGAAGTCTATCTGTATACCGATGGAGGTTGCAGTGGCAATCCAGGACCTGGAGGGTGGGGGTTCGTGCTCCGTCATTTGGCAACGGGAAAGGAAATGGAGGCTTCCGGATCGGAGGCACACACGACCAATAACTGCATGGAGCTGACAGCGGTCATCCGTGGGTTGGAGGCCCTGAAGCGACCGTGTCGCGTGGAACTTTTCACCGACAGTGTCTATGTAGGCAAGGGAATTAGCGAGTGGATGCCCAAGTGGAAGGCCAACGGTTGGCAACGGCGTGAGGGAGGCAAGTTCAAACCGGTCAAGAACGTGGAGCTCTGGAAGCGGTTGGATGAGGTGACCCAGCGTCATCGGCTGAAGTACACACGCGTGGCCGGCCACAGCGGCCATCCAGAAAACGATCGTTGTGATGAGTTGGCCGTCGCCGCGTATCAACATTTGTTGTGATCGGATGGAGATGTCTCTGTCGGAATCCAAGAGCTCGGTGGACCTAAAAACGCCGCTCCAGTTCCTCAAGGGAGTTGGACCCGACCGCGCCAAGCCCTTGCTACGTCTTAAGCTGCACACCGCCCAGGACGCGTTGTTCTTTTTTCCTCGCGACTATGAAGATACGACCTCGGTTATATCCATTGTTGATATCGAGCCCGATGTTCTCGTGAGCATCAAGGGAATCGTCGAGGAGGTGGAGACACGCAACACCAGCGTGGGAGGGAGTATTTGCGGGGTCCTCATTCGAGATGGGCAGTATCACCTGCGTGCCATTTGGTTCAATCAACCGTATATGGCCAAACGCTTTTCGGCTGGCCAATCGGTCATGCTCAGCGGTCGCGCCAAGAATCGCGGACTCGCGTGGGAGATGTCCCATCCTCGGGTCAAGTGGCTGACGCAGGCCGATGAGTCGGCGGACGTCGAAATCCTACCCATCTATCGGCTGACCGAAGGAGTCAAATTGGCCGACATGCGGCGCGTCGTTGCCGCCGCGGTCGAGCATTGTGCCGCGTTGGTACCCGAAACCCTTCCCGACGCATTGCGGAAATCGCTGGGAATCGTATCGATCCACCAGGCGATTCGAGACATTCATAGGCCAGCGAACCAGGACGCGTTGACGCAGGCCCGGTATCGCTTCGTGTTCCAGGAGTTACTGGTCTTGCAATTGGCTTTGGCCCTGCAGCGGTACCAATCGCGACAGGGCCGACACGCGTGGCCGCTGCCGGTGGATGGACGAATTGACTCGCGTATCTGCCGTCTTTTCCCTTTTCCGCTGACTGCGGGACAGCGCCAGGCGATCGATCAAATCTGCACCGATATGGCCCAAGACGTGCCCATGAATCGGCTCTTACAGGGGGATGTCGGTAGTGGCAAGACCGTGATCGCCATGTACGCCATGCTATTGGCCGTGGCGCATGGGTGCCAGGCATCGCTGATGGTGCCGACGGAGATTCTCTGTCGCCAACATGTGCAAACACTTCGGCGGGCGTTGGCCCATGCCAAGGTGACGATTGCCATGTTGACCGGAGGTATGTCTGGTAAGGAGCGAACAGACGTGCTGGAAGCCATTCGCGCCGGCGATGTGGATCTTGTTGTCGGGACACATGCATTGTTGCAGGACAGCGTCGAATATGCCCGCTTGGGGTTGGTGATTGTGGACGAGCAACATCGCTTTGGGGTCCGCCAGCGAGCCGCACTACGTTGGTCTGGCCCCAGTCCCCATTACCTGGTCATGACCGCGACTCCCATTCCTCGCACGATGGCGATGACCATGTTCGGCGATCTGGACGTCTCCACGATGCGCGACAGTCCGCCGGGTCGTCAACCAGTCAACACGTACGTGAGCAACGATGATCAGCGCGAACGTTGGTGGGATTTCTTCCGCCGTAAGCTTCGCGAGGGACGGCAGGGATATGTGGTCACGCCACTGGTCGACGCTTCAGACGATGCCCGTTTGGCAAGTCTCGAGCAGTCTTTTGAATCGCTGTGCAATGACGAGTTAGCCGACTTTCGAGTGGACTTGATTCACGGCCGCCTCGGTACACAAGAAAAACAGGCGGCCATGGACGCCTTTCGATCGGGCGACACGCAAGTCCTCGTGGCCACGTCGGTCGTTGAAGTAGGAGTCGATATTCCCAACGCCACGCTGATGACGATTGAGAATGGAGAGCGATTCGGGTTGGCGCAGTTGCACCAGCTACGTGGTCGTGTCGGCCGCGGGAAGTATCCCGGATTTGTGTGCGTGTTTTCTCCAGCGGATGAAAACGGCCGAGACCGATTGGCTGCTTTCGCCGCCACCAACGACGGATTCGAGTTGGCCGAGACGGATTTCAACCTCCGCGGACCAGGCGATCTGTTGGGGATCAAACAGCATGGTCTGCCACCTCTGCGGATCGCGGATTTGCGTCGGGATGGCAAAGTCCTGATCGAGGCCCGTACAGCCGCCCACGCGATCATTGCCAAGGATCCGGAATTGCGCGACGCGGGGATGGCCAACCTACGAAGAATGGTCCTGGCCAGATATGAAAAGGTGCTCGAGCTTGGCGAGGTTGGATGATCGTATCGTTCGATCGGTTCAGACCGCGATCGCCGCACCGATCCGCCATTTGGTTGTCTCTTGAGGGTCGCGAATCACGTGACGGTACAGCGTGTCACGTTCGATCGGTTCCCGACCAGCTTCCTCGATCAGTCGACGAATGTCGTCGACGCTCAACATCTCCGGCGTAGTCGCGCCGGCGTCGTGATAGATCAGCTCGTGGCGTACGGTTCCGTCCAGGTCATCGGCGCCGAAGGCCAATGCCGTCTGTGCGGTGCCGATGCCCAACATGATCCAGTAGGCTTTGATGTGCGGAATATTGTCCAGCATTAAGCGTGAAATGGCCATCGTACGTAGATCTTCGACTGCCGACGATTTCTTGATGTGTGACAGTTCCGTATTCTCAGGATGAAACGCCAGGGGAATGAATGTTTGGAAGCCGCCCGTTTCATCTTGCAGCTCGCGCAGACGGATCAGGTGGTCAATGCGATGGTAGGGTTCCTCGATGTGACCGTAGAGCATCGTGCAATTAGTGCGAATGCCGAGTTGGTGTGCCTGGCGGTGCACGTCCAGCCATCGGGTGGAGTCGGCCTTGTGCTCACAAATCTGATCGCGAATCCGCGGGTGGAATATCTCCGCACCGCCGCCCGGCATGCTCCCCAATCCCGCCTCCCGCAGCTCTTCCAAGATCGCGCGGGGGCCTCGCTTGGTGAGAAACTCGAACCAATTGATCTCCACCGCCGTCCAACCCTTGAGATGCAGCCGGGGGTAAGCCTCGTGGAGCACGCGGAGAATATCCACGTACCATTGGTAGGGCTTTTGATGATGAAGACCTCCGACGATGTGAATCTCGGTGCATCCATTGTCGACCGCCTCCTGGCCGAGTGCCAGGATCTGTTCGTTATCCATCGCATAACCACGATCGTCACGTAAGTCGGCCCGGAACGCGCAGAAGCTACAGCGGTAAACGCAGACGTTGGTGGGATTTAGGTGTGCGTTGATGTTGTAAAAGGCGACGTTGCCGTTTTGGCGTTCCCTGACGAGGTTGGCCAGTTCACCGACTTCGCCGAGCGGCACGTCGGGGCTGTACAGATAGAGCCCTTCGTCGGCCGAAAGTCGACTGCCGGATTCGACTTTGTCGCGGATTGCGCGGAATTTTGCAGGGTCCATCATGTTCTTTTCTTTCTTTCCCAGGCAACCGCCTGGCACTACACATTTTAGCCACCGATCATAGAAGTAAATCGACCGTGACCACGATCCACAATCCTAGGCTGACGATGGCATTGACATTGAAAAAAGCGACGTTCACTCGATCCATGTCATCGGGTCGGACTAGGCGATGCTCGTAAACCAGCAGCCCAGCTACCGCGGTGATACCCAAACCGTAAAGCCAACTCAGTGGCAACTGCGGGCAGAACCAAGGTAGTCCGGCCAGCACCACGATCATTCCACCGTGACAGGCGGCTGCCAGTCGCAACGCGCCGGCAATGCCAATGCGACTGGGAATGCTAAACAGTCCGTGCTCGCGATCGAAATCCGCGTCCTGACAGGAATAAATCATGTCGAAACCAGCCACCCAAAGCAACACGGCCACGCCGACCAGTACGGCGGGCAGAATGTCCGCGGGTTGGACCGCCACCAACGGGCCGCGGAGCGCAATCCAAGCACAGACCGGGGCCAGCATCAGCGACCCACCTAGCCAAAAATGGGACAAGGACGTGAAACGTTTTGTCCACGAGTACAAGCAGAGCACTGCCAGCACGGGGATCGACAGGTAGAGGGGCCAACGGTTGGGGAGAAACAAGAGCGTGGAGGTCACAAAGCCTCCAGCCATGACCAACGTAAAGACGGTCACTCCCGCCACGCCGAGTTCGCCGGTGACGAGATGCCGTCTCTTGGTGCGGGGATTGCCGGCGTCCACGTCGCGATCAACCAGTCGATTGAAGGCCATGGCGGCGGAGCGGGCAAACACCATGCAGAGCAGCAACCCCCACAACTCCTGCCAGCGAAATCCCAACACCGATCGCATCTCCGTCGGGAGCCGCGTGGCGTCCGCGGGTACGGTCCAGGCCATCACCGCCGCCAACATCGCAAACGGCAGGGCAAACAGGGTATGGCTGAAGCGGATCATCTCCAACAGCTTGGTGATTGTATCCCACATGGTCTCTTGCTTCCGATTTAACTGCCCCATCGTTTGACCAATCGGTTTTCAACGTGGAGTTGGTCCAAGATTCGAGCGACAACGAAATCGACCAGATCCAGTGGCGACTCGACCTCGTGATACCATCCTGGCGTCGCTGGCAATACAACCGCGCCGATTTCGCCAGCTCGTTTGAGGTTGTCCAACTGGACCGCCGATAGCGGTGTTTCACGCGGGACGATGACCAAGGGACGCCGTTCCTTGAGGTGCACGTCGGCCGCCCGCTGGATGAGGTTGTTGCTGGCCCCCGTCACCACTGCACTCAGTGTACTCCCGGAACAGGGGCAAATCGCCATGCCGTCGGTCAAGAAGGATCCACTGGCGATGGGGGACATGAAGTCGCTGAAATGGTGGTAGTGTATCCTGCCAGGATGACGTTCAATGTCGATCGGCTCCGCGTCGCTCAAGAATCGACAGGTTCCACCGCGGACGTCCTGTAGCGCCGACAGTTCAAAGTGATTCAAGTCAACCTGGATGCCCAGCTCGTGTTGTAGGACGGTTTGCCCGGAACTGCTAATCGTGAGGTGCACATCACGCCCGGCTGCCGTCAAAACATCCAGTAACCGCACCGCGTACAGCGCTCCACTGGCTCCAGTGATGGCAACGACAAGCGGGTTCATTTCGTTCCTACGTACAACGTGGCGATGCCCAAGGTCAGTGGACGGAACCAGACGTCGGTCAACTCAACAGCGCGTAGACGTTCGGCGAGGGCCTCACCATGTGGAAAGCTTGCGACACTCTCGGGGAGGTACTGATACGCGGCCTGGTCGTTCCGCGCCAGCCACTGGCCGAGTCGCGGGAGGACATGGCGAAAGTACCAGCTGTAGGCGGCCTTCAGCGGTTGCACGGTCGGCTGCGAAAACTCCAAGACGGCAACTTTCCCTCCCGGAGTCACGACACGCCGCATCTCTCGGATGCCTCTGTCCGTGTCCGCCACATTTCGCAGTCCAAATGCCACGCAGACGATCTGAAAATGATTGTCTTCAAACGGCAGATCTTGGGCATCGGCTTCCATGAACTTGATCGTGTCGCCAATTCCCTGTTTCCGTTTCTTGGCTTCCCCGATGTCCAACATCGGTTTGCAAAAGTCGGCGGCGACGATCGGAATCTGGCCACCGGTAGCCCTATGGTAGGCAAACGCCAGGTCTCCAGTTCCCGTGCAGACGTCCAGGATCGGCTCGTGACCCTGAGGCGGCACCAGTCGCACCGTTTTGCGGCGCCAGTAGCGATCGACTTGCATGGACAGCAAGTGATTCATGCAGTCGTATCGCGAGGCGATCTGGGAGAACATCTGCCGCACGCGATCCGAAGACTTGTCAATTTCGATGGCGGGGTTCATGGAGAGTGGGGTTCATAGGCTGTCAACGTAGGTGGGGAGTGGCCTGATAAAAAAGCCGGAAGATGCGGGAATTGGGGTATTTTCGTATTGAAAGACTGTTGCGCAACTTCGTATTTACTTGGAATCTAAAAAACCCAAGAGCGAAGGAGCGCAACAGTGGCTATATCATGGTACGCAGAGTCCAAGAAATTCAAGTCCCCTATACATGTAGTGGCAGCTTTTCTTTTCAGAAGTCGCGAAACACAAGTCGCTATCAATCAGCGGCTCAGAGAGGAGGCGAAAGAACACCATACACAACTTGATTGGTACGCTGATCAACTCAAACAGCACCAGCAGAAAATAGATGAATTGGACCAACGGTGTGCCGAGGCAGAGAAACAACGCGACGAGGCGAT
>Ga0310121_10002008_pt1 | contig 19900 bp, 18 predicted proteins | sample CB27_Tmax_986_MG_FD_203504 | JGI IMG/M metagenome (GOLD analysis project Ga0310121, IMG submission 203504) | Marine microbial communities from Western Arctic Ocean, Canada - CB27_Tmax_986 | ecosystem: Environmental > Aquatic > Marine > Oceanic | place: Canada: Western Arctic Ocean | collected...
CCGTCTCGCCTCCCTCCGGATGCTCCTTCCACCCCCGCTGCCCGCATCCGGGGAAGGACGTGGAATGCGCCCGCATCGTGCCGCCGCTGGAGGAGAAGGCGCCTGTCCAGTTCGCGGCCTGCATCACGGCGGGGCGGGGGGGAATGGGGTAAGGCGGACGGAGCAGAGCGCGTCAGACGGGGCTGAGCCGGCGGGCACGGAGGATCTCGGGACCCTCGAAGGGAGGATGGCCGACGCGCTCCCGGAACGCTTGCCAGTTCGCGGCCGTGTACCCTAACTGCCTGAAGAATCGAGCCTTGTGTCGCCCCAGGGGATAGAAATGGGGACAGGAGATAGCCTACGAGCTTCTCCTGCGAGACGACCGCTGGGTCTCCGCTCGGCAGCTTCACGGCGCGGCCCGGGTCGCCGGTGTCCAGAGGGTGAAGCCCATTCTCGTCGGTCGCGCGTGCCTTGTGGATGCCGGGAGGGGACGCCGTACGGCCCGATGCCCCGACATCGCCCTGGCGCTCCTGGTCTCCAGGGCACAGGGTGGTGCCCAACTTGCATGGCTCGTCGGATGTGCCGCCGCCCCAGGGGGGAGCCCATCGCATGAGCTGGAGCCGCATCATCCCGATCTCGCTGGCCGTGCTCGTCGCGGGGTTGGGCATCCGGAGCGGGGTCGGGAGCGGCGGGGGCCGTCTATTCCCCGCGGGCGGCGCGGACGGCCGGGCCGCCTCCGGCGGTGCGCCGATGCCCCGGCGCGACGCGGATCCTCGGGTCGATTCTGCGCGCGCGGAGCTCCAGGCCGGCCGTCCCTGGCACGCGAGCGAGATCCTGCGGAGCGCCGCCCGCACCGGGCTCGCCCTGTCGGCGGAGGAGGTGCTCCTGCTCGCCCAGGCCGACGCGGGGTGGCGCAACTGGGCGGGCGTGGTGGAGCGGCTCGCCGGCCAGAGCTGGATCGACGATGTCGGCCCCCCCCAAGGCGAAGGGGAGGGCAGGCTCTTGCTCGCCCGGGCGCACGAGGCGCGGCAGGACTGGAGCGCAGCCGCCGCGTCGTACGACCGCTACGTGGCGACCGCGCACGCGGCGGCCAACCCCCTCCGGCCCGGGATCGCCGCGCGCCAGGCGCGCTCGCTGGCTCGCGCGACCCGGACCGCGGATGCGCGTGCCGCGCTCGACCGGATCGACGTGCCCGTCGTGACGAGCTGGGCGGCGCTGGATGCGGCCTCCGCGCCCGCCGACTCCGGCCGGGTGGCCGACGTGCGTGCGTTCGTGGAGAGGATCACCGACCCCGGCGCTCGGCTGAACGCATGGGAGCTGGTGCCGCGCGCGCTGCTCGCCTCCGGCGACAGCACCGCCGCGGAGAGGGTGTACCGCGAGGTGGCCGGCACGGTGATGGGGAACCGGCGGGCTCGGGCTTGGACGGTGGCGGGCGACCTGGCGCGCGCGCGTCGTGACTCGGCCACCGCGCGCTCCGCCTACCTGAGCGCGCTCGCGGAGGGTCCGGCCACGCCAGCCGCGGGTCGCGCGGCCGGCGGGCTGCTTGCGGTCGGGGCGAGCACCCTCGACGCGGACCAGGTGCTGGTGGCGGCGCGCGCGCTCGACCGCGCCAACGACTACGGTCCCGCGGTGAGGGCGTACGACCTGCACGTCCGGCTCGAGGGAGGCGTCGCCAACGTCGTGGAGGACGTGCGTTTGGCGCGCGCGTCCCGGCTCGCCGCCACCCCCGGCCGCGAGAACGATGCGGTCGAGGAGTTCCGGGCGCTCGCGACGTCGGCGGGCGAGCGGATCGGTGCGGTCGCCCTCGATCGCTGGAGCGGGTTGCGGGCGCGCCAGGGGCGGGCTGGCGACGTGCGCACGATCGAGGGCTGGCTGCTCGAGCGCTACCCGCAGAGCCCGGAGGCGGCCGACGTGCTCTTCTTCCGCGCGGATGCGCCGCACGACCGCAACCAGCTCGACGCGGCGGCCGCCGCCTATCGCCGGCTGATCGAGACGGTGCCCGCGCAGGACCGCGCCGGGCTCGGCACGATGCGCCTCGCGCAGATCCACCTCCTCCGCGGGGAGCATAGCCGGGCCGCCGAGATCTACGAGGACTATCTCGAGCGCTTCCCGAACGGCCGGCGCTGGCAGGAGGCCTCGTACTGGGCGGCGCGCATCCACCGGGAGCTCGGCGACGACGCCCGCGCGCGCGATCTGATCGCCCGCCTCCGCCGCGATGATCCGCTCTCCTACTACACGGTGCTGGCCGCCGATCTCGTGGGCGAGGAGTTCCGGCTGGATCTCCCCGCGGGGGCGGAGCCGCCGATGCCCGCGTGGCTGGAGGAGGGGATCGGCCGCGTCGATCTGCTCCGGGCGGCCGGGCTCGTGGAGGGGGAGACGGCGGAGGTCGATCGGCTCATCGCGCGCGCCCGGGGGGATCAGGCCTCGCAGATCCGTCTCGCCCAAGCGCTGATCGAGCGGGACCACACGATTCCGGCCATCCGCCTCGGGTTCGATCTCCGGCAGAGCGGGGCCCCGTGGACGCTCCGGCTGGCACGGATCATCTACCCCTGGGGGTACCGCGAGGTCTTCGTGCGCGAGGCGCGGGAGAGCGGGGTGGATCCGTTCTTGACCGCCGCACTCGCGCGGCAGGAGTCCGCTTTCGACCCCGACATCCGGTCCGTGGCCAATGCAGTCGGGCTCATGCAGCTTCTCCCCTCGACCGCGGCCCAGGTAGCGCGCGAGGTCGGGCCGCGCGACTTCCGCGAGGAGCTGCTCGAGGTCCCGGACGTGAACGTCCATCTGGGCACCCGGCACCTGGTGGATCTGCTGCGCCAGAACCAAGCGGACACCACCCGCTTCCTGGCCGGTTATAACGCGGGGCAGCACCGCGTCGTGCGCTGGCGCGACTTCGCGGAGGCCGGCGACCTGCTCACTTTCACCGAGCGCATCCCCTTCGCCGAGACGCGCGACTATGTCAAGCAGGTGCGGCGGAACGTGGCCATCTATCGCATGCTGTACGGGGCGGGCCGTTGAACAGATGTTTACCTTGACCACTCGCCGCGCCGCCGCCTAACCTGTCCTCTCCGACCCACAGTTCCCGGGCACCGCGGACACCGCCCTGAGGTCGCCTGCCTTGCTCAGGGGCCAGCGTCCACCTGATCGGAGGGTGCAGGAATGAAGGGTACCGTGAAGTGGTTCAACGACGCCAAGGGCTACGGCTTCATCACCCAGCCCGGCGGAGACGACCTGTTCGTACATTTCTCCGCCATTATCGGCGACGGCTTCCGAACCCTCGCGGAAGGAGAGGTGGTCGAGTTCGAGATCCAGCAGACGGACCGTGGCCTCCAGGCTTCGCAGGTCATCCGGGCCTGATTCAAACTCACTCCGCCTCCTCCGGGCGTCCCGCGGCACCTGCCGTGGGACGCCCGGGTTGTTAGAACCATGGAAGTCCCCCCCAAGACCGCCCCGCGTCTGTTCCTGATCGACGCCTACGCGCTCATCTACCGCGCCTTCTTCGCGTTCATCCAGCGGCCGCTCATCAACTCCAAGGGAGAGAACACCTCCGCCCCCTTCGGCTTCACCAACTTCCTGCTCGAGGTGCTCGAGAAGTACGAGCCGGACTATCTGGCGGTCGTCTTCGACGCCGGTACAAGCCAACGCGAGGAGGTCTACGCCGACTACAAGGCCACCCGCGACAAGATGCCCGACGAGCTGCAGTGGAGCCTCCCGCGTATCGCGGACGTGATCTCTGCGCTCGGGGTGCGGCGGATCGCGCTCGAGGGCTGGGAGGCCGACGACGTGATCGGCACCCTTGCCCAGCAGGCGCAAGAGGCCGGGATCGAGGCAGTGATCGTCTCCGGGGACAAGGACTTCTATCAGCTCGTGGGCCCGCACGTCGCGCTTATGAACCCCGGCCGCGGCGGTGCCACCAGGGTAGAGGCCGAGTGGGTCGACGAGCTGTCCGCGCCCAAGAAGTTCGGAGTGCCGCCCGCCCGCGTGGTCGATTATCTGGCGCTCACCGGCGACAGCTCCGACAACGTCCCCGGTGCGCCCGGGATCGGCCCCAAGACCGCGCGCTCGCTGATCGAGACCTATGGGTCGGTCGAGGATATCCTCGCACACGCCCAGGAGGTGAGCGGCAAGCGGGCGCGCGAGAGCCTGCTCGAGAACGCGGACACGGTGCGCCTCTCGAAGAAGCTCGTCACCATCCTGACCGACGTCCCGCTGGACGGGCTGCGGGTCGAGGACCTCAAGATCGGCCGCCCCGACTATGCGCGGCTACGCGAGCTGTTCGTCGCGCTCGAGTTCCGCGTGCTGGTGGAGAAGTACACTCAGGCCGCGGTCGCGACCGGCGAGGTCGAGCCCGAGCTCTCGACCGAGCGCACCAGTTACCTGATCGTCACAGACCCGGTGCGCGTGCGCAAGCTGGTGGAGCGGACCCGGGAGCGCGGTTGGGCCGCCATCCACTGTGAGCTCTCGGGCCTCGGCCCGATGCGCGCGAGCCTGGTCGGGATCTCGCTCGCCGTCAACGTGGGCGAGGCGTACTACCTCCCCTTTGGCCACTGCCCGCCCGGGGAGCTGGACCTGGGACGCGATGCGCAGGCAATCTCCAACCTGCCCGCGCTTGGCGATCCGCGCATGGCGCCCCTCAAGGACCTGCTCGAGGATCCCACGGTCCGGAAGGTCGGCCAGGACCTGAAGCGTGACCTGCTCGCGCTCTGGAACTATGGGCTCGAGCCCGCCGGGCTCTGGTTCGACACGATGGTGGCGTCCTACGTGCTCGATCCGGGCGGGCGCGCACACTCGCTGGAGGCGCTCGCGCTCGACATCCTCGCGTACAAGACCACCACGTACGCGGAGGTCACCGGGCGGGGACAGAAGCAGATCTCCTTCGCCGAGGTGACGCTCGATCAAGCGCGCGACTACGCCTGCCAGGACGTGGACTGCTCGCTGCGGCTCTACGAGCGCTTCCAGCCGGACCTCGAGCAGCAGGGCGTGGAGCCGCTCTTCCGCAAGCTCGAGATGCCGTTGATTCCGGTGCTCGCGCGCATGGAGCGGCGCGGAATCCGGATCGACGACGGCTTCTTCCGGGAGATGAGCGAGAAGCTCAATCGGGAGCTGGAGCTGATCCAGCAGGAGATCTGGAAGGAGGTGGGGACCGAGTTCAACATCAACTCCACTCCCAAGCTCCGCGAGATCCTCTTCGACAAGCTGGGGCTGCCCGTGCTCAAGCGCACCAAGACGGGACCGTCGACGGACGCGAGCGTCCTCGAGGAGCTGGCCGTCCAGGGCTTTCGCGTACCCGTGCTCCTGATGGAATACCGGGAGATGGAGAAGCTGCGCGGGACGTACGTGGACGCCCTCCCCGCGCTCGTCAACCCGCGCACCGGCCGCATCCACACCTCCTTCAATCAGACGGTGGCCGCGACCGGGCGGCTCTCGTCCTCGGACCCGAACCTCCAGAACATCCCTATCCGTACCTCGCTCGGACGCGAAATCCGGAAGGGCTTCATCGCCGACCCCGGTCACCTCCTCCTCGCGGTGGACTACTCGCAGATCGAGCTGCGCATCCTCGCGCACTTCTCGGGCGACGAGCCGCTGGTGCGCGCGTTCCGCGAGGGGATCGACGTCCACCGGCAGACCGCTGCGGTGGTCTTCGACGTCCCGATCCATCGGGTCACCGCGGAGCAGCGGGCGCGCGCCAAGACGATCAACTTCGCGACCTTGTACGGTCAGGGCCCGTTCTCGCTCGCTCAGCAACTCGGGATCTCGCGCGAGGAGGCGAAGGCGTTCATCAGCGCGTATTTCGAGCGTTTCAGCGGGGTGCGCCGCTACCTCGACGGGATGATCGAGATGGCGCATGAAAAGGGCTACGTCGAGACGCTCCTCGGGCGGCGGCGCTTCATCCCGGAGCTGCAGAGCCGCAACTGGAACATCCGGCAGTTCGGGGAGCGCGTGGCGCAGAACACGCCCATCCAGGGGACCGCGGCGGACCTGATCAAGAAGGCGATGATCGACGTGGACCGGGCGCTCGAGGCGTCGAGCTGGGGAGCCCGGCTCCTCCTCACCGTCCACGATGAGCTGCTCTTCGAGGTGCCGGAGGATCAGGTGGACGAGGTGCGTTCCATGGTGGTCGAGCTGATGCAGGGCGCCATCAAGCTCGAGGTGCCGATCGATGTCGACTGGGGAGTGGGCAACAACTGGTATGGCGCGAAAGGGTGATGGCAGAGGGTGCGCCCCTCCAAGATCGATGGCGTGCCGGCTTCGAAGGGCCAGTTCATGGCCTTTTCAATCGGATGCGGGATGGGGAATAATCAAAGAGCAGCAGCTCGCCGGGGGGAGCGCATCGAGGCGCACCCGAATCCGGAGCAGCTGCTCCGCTGTGCCCCCGACCTCGCGGTCGAGATCGATCTCACGAGCGGCAAGAAGCCGTACGGACAGCAGCGGATGGTCGACTGCCTGGAGGCGGGCGTTCGTCTCGTGTGGGCGATCGATCAGCACAGCCGGACGGCGATGGTCTATCACCCGGACGGCTCCGCGCGACTGCTCCGACCCGGCGAGGCGCTCGACGGAGAGGGCGTCGTTCCGGACTTCCGCCTGGAGCTGAGCGAGCTGTTCGGCTGAGACCGGCGCCCATTGACGGGTGCCCCGCGCGACGGCCGCTAGCGTCGTCCCCCCCTGCCATCCTTCCGCCCATCACCGTCCGGCATCCTCCCTCCGAGCCGGGACGAGCCCCGGCATCCATCCCCGACCGGAGGAGGCACGATGTCCCGCTGCGTGAACCGAGTCTTCCTGATGGGCAACGTCGGACGTGAGCCCGACATCCAGCAGACTCAAAACGGCACCAAGGTCGCCCACCTCTCGCTGGCCAAAAATCGCCGGATCCCCAGCGGGAGCGAGGAGACGAAGGAGCGCACGGATTGGCACCGCATCACCTGCTGGAACCGACTGGCGCAGTTCGTTGAGGAGCACGTCACGACCGGCGACCGGATCTTCGTCGAAGGTCGGATCGAGTACGACTCCTACGAGCGAGACGGAGTGACGATCCCGACGGCCGAGGTCATCGTGCGCGAGCTGGTGATGCTCACCCCGAAGGCGGTCGCGGCCGGAGTGGGCGCCGAGGAGTAGCTGTCCCAGGCGGGACACTTGCCGCCGGAACGGGAACGGAGAGGGTGGGAGCGGGAGCGGTGGAAGAGCGCCCCGGGCGTCAGAGCCATCCTCGGAATCGGCGGTCCACCGAGACGACCAGCTCCCATTCTCCTCCGTCCACCCCCCGCCCGAGCTCCAGGTGCACGACGTCCCAGCCGAGGCCGAGCCCGGGGCCCACAGAGACACGCGTGCGCCCGCCCGCGACCTCACCGGCGGCGACGAAGGCGCGGAGCGAGGCCCAGGGTGGCAGCACGGGAAGGCTCGCGTCCGCCCGTGCGAGCCAGAACGCATCGCCTGCCTCTGCGCGGTACGCGTGCCCGGGCAGCGTTCCCCGGCCGCCCAGATAGAAAAGCTGCTGCGGGGGCAGATTCCCGAGCCCCACGCCGCCGTCCACGCGAGCGCCGAGATCGAGGCCGGATCCTGCGCGCGCTCTCTCCCAGGCGAACGTTCCAAGGAGCGCCGCGACGGCTCGGGGGCCTTCCGGGCCGGCGCGATCGAAGATGCCGATGCGGCCCATCAGCTCGAGGCGCACGTCCGGGCTCGGCGCCTGCGTGCGCGTGAGCTCCAGCGTGCCCAGCCAGCCCTCCGCGACGCGCGGGAGCGGGCGGAAGTCGTCGACGTCCTCCGGGTCGAGCACTGTCCGCGCGGAGTCGTGGCGCTCCCAGTGAAGGGAGAGCCGCGTGGGCTCGGTCGGCGCGCCGAGGAACGCTTCCACCCCGGAGCTGAACCACCCGTCGATCCAGTCGCCCCCTCCGGTCAGCCCGGAAACGCTATTCACGACTCCGGACACGCCGGGGAACGGCCCCAGATCGCGGAGCTCGTTCCAGGTCCCGCGGATCCCGATCCGCCCGCCGGCCCCCTCGAGCGACACGGTCGCGGCCGGCTGGTCCGGGCCGAATGCCCACCCCGCATGCGCCTTCAGCACCAGCTGGCCCTCCGGTCGCCAGGCGAGGCCGAGGCCGATGAACGAGCGCTCCGCGCGATTCCAGCGGAAGACGTGCGACGCAGAGGGTGCGTGCACGCGCAGCCGTGCGAGCCCGCTCAGGTACCGCCCGGCGGTGAGCTCGCGCGCGCGCGCGTGGATCTCCTGGAGCGAAGGAGTGGGCGTGAGCTCGGCCGCCGCCTCCTCCGGGATGAGCGGCTCCTCGAACGGATAGCTCTCCCGCTCGGCCTCGGGGGCCGCCGTCACGGCAGATCCGATGAACAGCTCGTTGGGCAGCTCGAGATTGAACTCGTAGTCGGCGATCTCGAAGCGGCCGCGGATCACGCTCCCGGCGAGGAAATCGAGCGCGGGCATCTCGCGCCGGATCTCGGCCTCCTGCCGGAAGGGGAGCCACCAGCGCCCCTCCCACAGCGAGTTGTCGAGCGAGATGCGGATGTAGTCGAGATGGTGGTCGACGTACGAGGCCGGTGTGAAGGTGAAGGTCATCCGGACAATCGCCGCGCTCGTGCGATCGAGGTACACGCTGCCCACGAACCCCGGCCCGTCCAGCCGTTTGGGGCGCACCTGCACCTCGCTTACCCGCACCTCGAGGCCGGTGCCGAGGAAGGTGATCGTGAGCGAGTCGCCGAGCCGGTAGTCGTAGACCGCCTCGGCACCCGGCGCTGCGGGATGCACGACCGCCTCCACCTCGTCGCCGTCGCCCAGCCGGATCTGGTCGCCGAAGTTGTCCTGCACCACGGTCAGGTGATCCAAGTGGTAGCGGATGTTGGTGGGGAGCACTTCCTGATCGCGCCGTCCTACGATGCGCTGGCGGGTCTGCAGCGGCGCGCGCCAGTAGACCTCCAGCGCGATCTGATCGGCCTTGACGAGCGTGCGCCGATCGGTGTCTGGCCGGTCCACCAGAAAGAAGACGCGCCCGTGCGCGCGCGCCTGGTAGGAGCGCAACCCCGGGTTGCCCGCGATACCCTGGCGCGCGGTACGGGCTCGCGCGATCAGTTCGAGCGCCCCAGGCGCGTTCCAACCTTCGGCGCCCTCCGGCGCCTCCTGCGCGCGCGTGGGGGAGGGAGAGAGGAGCGTGCAGAGCAAGAAGAGCGCGATGCGGCGCGATGCGGCCATTGTCGTTTGGTACCGGACCTCGGTGGGGCGGTTCCGGAAACACGAGGCCCGTCCGGCAAGCCGGACGGGCCTCGAATCACGCGCTCGGTACGGGACCGGTCAGTTGGAGATCCAGAAGCCGGAGAGCGAGTCTCCGTGCGGGCTTTCGCGCAGCTTCTCGAAGGCGCGGTTGCGGATTTGGCGGATGCGCTCGCGGGTCACGCCCAGCAGCGAACCGATCTCCTCGAGCGTGCGCTCCTCTCCGTCGTTGAGACCATAGTACAGGTAGAGGATCTTACGCTCGCGCTCCGTCAGATACGACTCGAACATCGACTCGAGGAAGTCACGCCGCGCGATCGCCTCGACGTCCTCTTCGATGTCCGCGCCGTCCACTCCCGCGAAGCGCTCGCCGAAGCTCGCGCTGTCCCGATCGCTCCGGTCGATCGGAGCGTCCAGCGACAGCTCGCTGGCAGCCACCCGGCGGAGTGCGCGGATGGTCTCGACCGGCTCGCCCATCTCTTCGGCGATCTCCTGATCGGTCGGGGAGCGCCCGAGCTGCTGGGTGAGCAGCGTGTCGGTGCGGGCCAGCTTGGCGAGGTTGGAGTTCTGGTTGAGGGGGATGCGGACGGAGCGGGTCTGTTCGGCGAGTGCCTGGAGGACGGTCTGGCGGATCCACCACACGGCGTAGGAGATGAACTTCACGCCCTTGTCGGGATCGAACTTCTTGACTGCCTTGAGGAGCCCTTCGTTGCCGATACAGACCAGCTCGGCGAGCCCCAGACCGCGGCCCTGATACTTCTTCACGTAGGAGATCACAAACCGGAGGTTCGCGGTGACCAACCGCTCGGCGGCTTCCTTGTCTCCGGAGCGGGCGCGGCGGGCGAGGGCTCGCTCTTCGCCGGGCTCCTGAATCAGCGGGTACTTTTCGACGTCCTGCAAGTACTGATCGAATGAGTCGAGACCGCGGGAGGGGGAGAACATCCGTTTACTCTGCCTCGCAAAAAGGGCCAGAAGGAGTCCTGACATTTTCGGTCCGGAGACCGGGTAGGCCGAGCGGTTAAAAACCGGCGGGCGAAATCGCGGGAGGGAGAACGACCAGCCCGGGGTCGAACGAAGATCTGCAAAGGTATAAACCCCTGTTTCCCGAGTCAAAGGTTCGGTTTGTCTTCAGGGCTCCGATGGAGGTAGGTCGGCGCGCCGGGCCGGGATGCACGGCTGCGAATCTGGGCGGCAGGCTGGTCGCATAACTGCAAGTCAGACCAGGAATTCCGCTTCCAGCCCCTCGACGCGCGGGCCGCCCCATGGGAAACAGAGGGCGTAGATACGCCCCTCGGCGTCTTCGAGTTCCACCCGGTTGTGGAGCCATTGCCGCACGACCTGGACGGTGCGTCCGGCGCCCAGGTCAACCGCGCGCGTGGAGCGCCCATGCCGGTAGAGGAAGAGCGGGGAGCCACGTCGCACCACCACCCAGCCGCCGTGGAAGACATCCAGCTCCGGATGCGCGAGCGCGCCCGCACGGGTCCCGCGCAGCTCCCCGCCCACCAGCCGACGCGTCGCGCGATAGCGCGCTCTGAACCCAGCGCGGAAAGCGCGCTGGGTCGCTCCACCTCCGTGGCCGGAGCAAGCCCCAGGTTCCGCCCCACACGAGCAGGAGGCCGAAGCGATATGCACGAACCGCCGGGCGCGCCCAGGCGACTCCCAGCGCGACGGTCACGAGCGCGAGCGCGGCGGCGGTGAGGGGGGTGTCGAGCAGGAGCGCCATCAGGGCGAGCGCCCCGGCGTCCTCGGCCGCGGAGACGAGCAAGCGCGAGGTTTCCGCGCGCGCCCGCGAGGTCGAGGAGCAGCCGCCAGCCGGCGCGGGCGGCCTGCGTCCAGAGTGCGAGGCCTCCCGCGACGAGCGCGGCCAGTGCCCGCCATCCTATGCCCGCGTCCGGGACGAGCAGGAGTGCGAGGAGCGCGCCCGCGAGGGGCCGCACCAGCCCCTGGGCCAGATTCCAGCCGAGGGCCGAGATTGGGCGCCGCTCCGCCCAGAACTCCAGCATCCACAGCACACCTGCCATCACGAGGACGTTCGGCACGGCGAGCTGCCCGAGCTCCCCGGGAGGCGGGATCTGGAAGCCCAGGGAGAGCGCGCCCCCGAGCAGGAGGAGGGTGAGGGGGAGATCCACGCCCGCGGCGAGCTGCTCGAGGGGAGGAGCTGGGGTCACGGCCGGGGGCGGCGAAGCCGCAGGTCACACTGTGGAGAGGACCAGGCTCGCGTTGATCCCGCCAAAACCGAAGGAGTTCGTGAGCGCGGTTTGCACCGAGGCGGCACGTCCCGCTCCGGGCACGTAGTCCAGCTCACAGCCCTCGCCCGGGCTCTCGTGGTTGAGCGTGGGTGGCACCCAGCCGCGGGAGAGGGTGAGGCAGGTGATCGCGGTCTCGATCGCGCCGGACGCACCCAGGGCGTGCCCGTAGTACGCCTTGGTCCCGCTCACCGGGATCTGGCGGGCCCGCTCGCCCAGCACGCTCAAGAGCGCCAGCGACTCCGTCGCATCGTTGAGCGGTGTGGAGGACCCGTGCGCGTTCACGTGATCCACCTCTTCGGGCCGCACGCCCCCCGACGCGAGCGCGTGGCGCATCGCGGCCGCCGCCTGGGCGCCGTCAGCGCGCGGAGCGGTCATGTGGAAGGCGTCGTTGGTGATCCCGTAGCCCCTCAGCTCGGCGTAGATGCGCGCCCCGCGTGCGCGGGCGTGCTCCTCGGTCTCGAGCACGAGCACGCACGCACCCTCGCCCATCACGAACCCGTCGCGGTCCTTGTCGAACGGCCGGCAGGCATGCTCCGGGTCGTGGTTGCGGGTGCTCATCGCGCGGATGATCGCGAAGGCGCCGTACGAGAGCGGCGCCAGCGGGGCCTCCACCCCGCCGCATACGGCCGCGTCCACCTCCCCGGAGCGGATCAGCCGCCACGCCTCCCCGATCGCGATCGTGCCGGCGGCGCAGCTCATCGCGTTGGTGGAGTTGGGTCCGGTGAAGCCGAACTCGATAGCGACCTGACAGCTTGCGGCTCCGCAGAAGGCGGTCGTGGCGATGCGCGGATCGACGCCGCGCACGCCCCGCTCGATGAAGTTCACCATCTCCGTCTGCGCTTGCGCGAGCCCGCCCAGTGCCGATCCCATCTGGACGGCGACCCGGCCGGGGTCGATCGAGGCGGGATCGAACCGGGCATCGTCGACGGCGGCTCGGGTGGCCGCGATCGCGTATTTGCCGTAGAGGTCGAGTCGCCGTGAGAGCTTGCGATCCATGAACGCCGTCGGCTCGAAGTCGTTCACCTGCGCGGCGATCGTGCTGCGGAAGGGGGAGGCGTCGAAGCGCTTCAGCGCGCGCACCGGCGAGCGGGCGCGGTGGAGGCCCTCCCAGAGCGCATCGATGCCGATCCCCAATGGTGTGATCGGGCCGATCCCGGTCACCACCACCCGGCGGGGCGCGCCGCCATTTTCGGATGCGTCCATGCTCGTGGTTCGGGACACCAGTCTACTGGGTCAGAAGTGACTTAGAGAAGATCTCGAGCTGGCGCCACGTCGCCCTTGACAGCCAGGCTTTCTCATGGAAGCGACCTGCTAGATCCCCTCGACGAAGAAGGTCGCGTTGTTGCCGAGGGCGTACCATCCCTGCGGCCCCAATGAGCGCGGCGACGGCGTTTCCCAGCAGCTCGTCCTCGGTCGCGATCGAGATGCCGAGCAGGATCTCCGGGCCGGAGCCATCGGGAAGTGTCCAGCGCTCCCAGTCGAGCAGATAGGCTCCGCGGTCGAAGGAGAATCCCTCCAGCAAGTCCTCCTCAAGCCCCGTGGGAACCACGCCGGCCGGTGCGTCCTGCGGCCATTCCCTGGTGCGCGTGTAGTGCGCCGCCGCGGCCGTGCGCACCTCCGCTCCGCAACGAGATCCGCCGATTCGGCGCCAGGAGGCTTCCGCGGATCCTTGCGAGGATTCTGGGCTCGGGGCCATGTGGATAGTCTTTGTCGCCTGGGGTCATGGCCTCGGCGGACCTGGGGCACGGGGGGCGTATGCTGGTGCCGCCGGCCGATGCCCGAGGGCGCGCCGACGGATCGATTCAAATCTAACAATGCCGGTGCGGCGTTCGCACCCATGGCGTGCCGGAGCCGGGGGACGGGCGCCGTCAGCGCCGTCAGCGCCGTCAGCTCCGCACCAGCTTCCGGAACTTGACCCGGTGCGGCCGGTCGGCCTCCGCACCCAGCCGGCGCCGGCGGTCTTCCCCGTACTCGGTGTAGTTGCCCGGATAGAACGAGATCGTGCTGTCGCCCTCGAAGGCGAGGATATGGGTGGCCACCCGGTCGAGGAACCAGCGGTCGTGCGAGATCACCAGCACCGAGCCGGCGAAACGCAGGATCGCATCCTCCAGCGCGCGCAGCGTGTCGACGTCCAGGTCGTTGGTCGGCTCGTCCAGGAGCAGCACGTTGCCGCCCTCCTTGAGCAGCTTGGCAAGATGGAGCCGGTTGCGCTCGCCGCCGGACAGCCCGCCCACCTTCTTCTGCTGATCGGCCCCGCGGAAGGCGAACCAGGAGAGGTAGGTCCGCGCGCTCACCTCCACCCGGCCGAATTCGAGCGTATCACGTCCACCCGACACCTCGTCGTACACGGACTTGCCAGGGTCGAGCGCATCCCGGCTCTGATCCACGTAGGCGAGCGTCACCGTGTCGCCCACCCGGAGCACGCCTGCATCGGGCTCCTCCTGGGCCGTGATCAGCCGGAAGAGGGTGGTCTTGCCCACCCCGTTCGGGCCGATGATGCCGACGATGGCGCCGGGCGGAACATCGAAGGATAGCTCGTCGATAAGCAGCCGGTCACCGTATCCCTTGCCGATCCCCTCGGCTCGGATCACCACGCTGCCGAGCCGGGATCCCTTGGGGATCAGGATCTCGGCCGTGCGCACCTGCTCGCGCTCGTCTTGGGTGAGCAGCTCCTCGTACGCCTGGACGCGCGCCTTCCCCTTCGACTGCCGCGCGCGGGGAGCCATCCGCACCCACTCGAGCTCCCGCTCCAGGGTGCGCTGGCGCGCGCTCTCCTGCTTCTCCTCGACGCGCAACCGCTCGCGCTTCTGCTCGAGCCACGACGAGTAGTTTCCCTTCCACGGAATCCCCGCGCCGCGGTCGAGCTCCAGGATCCACTGGGCGACGTTGTCCAGGAAGTAGCGGTCGTGGGTGATCGCCACGATCGTCCCCGGGAACTCCTTCAGGTGGTGCTCCAGCCACTCCACGGACTCTGCGTCCAGGTGGTTCGTCGGCTCGTCCAGAAGGAGCAGGTCCAGCTGCTGCAGCAGCACCTTGCAGAGCGCCACGCGACGGCGCTCCCCGCCCGACAGGCGGGTCACGTCCACGTCCGGCGGCGGAAGGCGGAGCGTGTCCATGGCGATCTCGAGCCGGCGATCGAGCTCCCACGCGCCCGCTGCGTCGATCTCGTCCTGGAGCCGCGCCTGCTCGTCGATGAGCTTCTGCATCTCGTCGTCGTCGGTGACCGTGGCGAAGGCGGCGCTCACCTCCTCGAAGCGCCGCAGCAGGTCGCGCGTGTGCTTGACTCCTTCCTCCACGTTCCCCCGTACGTCGAGCTGCGGGTCCAGCTCGGGCTCCTGGGGGAGGTAGCCGATCCTCGTGCCCTTGGCCGCCCAGGCTTCCCCCAGGAAGTCGGTGTCGACCCCCGCCATGATCCGGAGCAGGGAGCTCTTCCCGGACCCGTTCGGGCCCACCACGCCGATCTTGGCCCCGGGGAAGAACGACAGGTCGATCCCTTTGAGGACCTCCCGCTTGGGCGGGACGATCTTCCGCAGGTCCCGCATGTGGTAGATGAACTTCTGCTCGCTCATGGCCCGACCCTGCTCGGAGGCTCGCGGATGGCGTGGGGAGACGCCGTCGGAAGATCGCAAAATGTAAACGGTCCGGGGGTGCTCCGTGAGCCGGTCGGCGGGGGAAGGTGTCCGCGGGCACATCAGACAGGCTACGGGTGTCGTACAAGCGCTCGGTGCGGGGCGGACCCCCGTTTCTCCGGGTGGGGTGGTCTGGCGCGTGGCGGTCCGGCTTCCGGAGGGCACGGCGGAGAGGTTCGAGCAGAACTGGGTCCACTTCGTGGGCCGCGTGAGCGCTGGCAGCTCGGTCGCCGAGGTGGCGTACAGCGTGAAGCGTGGCGACAACCTGGGATCGATCAGCGCGCCGCCACGGGGTCACGGTCGCGCAGCTGCGGCAGCTAAACGGGCTCCGGGGCGACCGGATCTACGCCGGCCAGCGGCTCCGCATCGGACACTAGCGTTCCAGCGAACTAGCGCTCCAGGCGGCCCCCCTCGGAGGAGGGGGGCCGTGGCGTATCACCTGGGCTCGTCCGCGGGTGCCGCGTCCTCGCACGAGCCCACACCGGTCGCGTGGTCAACTCGACCAGCCGGGCGCGGACCTCGTCCGGGCTGAGCGCCGTCACGGCGGAATCCACCGGCGGCTCGATCTTGGTGACCGCGGGCGGCTGCGGGGGAAGCCGCCCGCGCGGTGGGAGGAGCCGCGGTGCGAGGGGGTGCGGCGGGAGGAGCCGCTCCCACGGTCCCCGGCCACACGACCGAGGGCGACAGCGCCGCTCCGATCGCCCCCGTCGTCGCCATGCCCAGCAGTAGGAAGCGGTGTAGCTGAAGCCGCATCGAGCCTCCAGCGAAGGGCGAGGACGGCCCCGGCAGGGGCCGCGGGGGAGCTAACCGAAATTTCGGTTGGAGCGGGGGGTAGGGCTAGTCACCGAGCTCTGCCCCGTTCCCGCCCGCGGTCGAGATAGTCCAGAATCCGGATGCGGAGGTGCCCGTCGTCCTCCTCATCCTCCGAATCCCTGTCGCGCTCCGGCCGCCGCCGGCGCTCGGGCCGCTCCCGGCGGATCCGGTCGTCGCCGTGCCCCAGCAGATCCCCGAACCAGCCGAAGGTACCCTGGAAGAAGGTCTGCCGGGGCGGGGTGGGGCAGCCGGTCGGAGGCACGTGCGCCGCCAGGAAGACCTCGTGGCGCGTGGCGCGCGGAGGGGCTTCGGCCCCCATGCGGTCCGCACATTAGGGTGCAAGACCGCTGCCACAGGGTTGGCGGGGATTACTGCGGGGGCGCTCCTTCGATCGTGACCTGCTCCATGACTACCTTCTCGGCCGGCAGGTCCCCGGGGCCGGTCTTCACCTTCCCGATCTTCTGCACCACGTCCATCCTCTCGACGACCTTGCCGAAGATCGCGTGCTTGCGGTCAAGCCAGGGGGTCGCGGCCAGCGTGACGAAGAATTGCGAGCCGCCGGTGTTTGGGCCGGCATTGGCCATCGAGAGGGTCCCGGCGGCGTCATGCACCAGCCCCCTCCCGAACTCATCGCGGATCGTGTAGCCCGGACCGCCACTCCCGGTGCCCGTCGGATCGCCGCCCTGGATCATGAAGCCGTCGATCACACGGTGGAAGATGACGCCGTCGTAATATCCCTTCTCCACCAGGTTGGCGAAGTTGGCCGCCGTCTCGGGCGCCAGGTCGTCGTACAGCTCGGCCATGAAGGTGCCCTCATTGGTGCGGAAGGTGACGGTGCGGTTGGGCATCGGCTTTCCCCGAAGCAGCACGGATACGGAGGGTGGGTCCCAAGCCTAACCCGGACTTGCGTCCGGCGGCAGGGGCGCCACGCCGCGGGCGACCTCAACCGCGGGCGCGATCGATGCGGTCCCGGTCGAGCACGGCGGTGGCACCGCAGCGGCCGCACAATAGCCAGATCCGGTCGCGGACGTAGGAGACGTCGGCGCGAGGCGGGACCGGCCGCTGCTCCAGCGTGTCCCCGCACCGGGGGCAGTCGCTGCGACCGGCTGCGAGTGCGCGCTCGAGCGCCTTCCGTTCTGCGACCGAGAAGTGGTCGGGCATGGGGGCAGGATACGCTCCGTTGCCGCCCCCAGGCGACCGCTGTAAGGTTGTTCGCCCGCTTTGGGTGGTGCGGATCCAGACGACGGAGGAATGTGGCGAAGGAAGCGATCGAGATCGAAGGCACGGTGAGCGAGGTGCTGCCCAACGCGACCTTCCGGGTGGAGCTTGAGAATGGCCACGAGGTCCTGGCCTATCTCTCCGGCAAGATGCGCAAACACTATATTCGCGTGCTGGAGGGGGATCGGGTGAAGGTCGAGCTGTCCCCCTACGATCTCACACGCGGCCGCGTGACCTATCGCTACAAGTAGTCTCCCAACACGCATTCGCGTTCGAGCATTCGCCTGCCCGACTGGGCGAGTCATGCTTGCGCATGTCCGTTCGCGCGGCGCCTCACCCGGTCCTGATCGGCGAGAGCCCGGCGCTCCGCGAGCTCCGCCGCACGGTGGAGCTCGCGGCGGCGACCGACGTGCCGGTGCTGCTGCTCGGGGAGACCGGGACCGGGAAGAGTCTGGTCGCGCGGCTCGTCCACGCGCGCGGCCCGCGCCGGGAGCGTCCCTTCGTCGCGATCAACTGCGCCGCGCTCCCGGAGTCGCTCTTCGAGTCCGAGCTGTGCGGCCACCGGAAGGGGGCGTTCACCGGTGCGCATGAGGATAGGGCCGGACTGCTCGAGACCGGCCACCGGGGCACCGTCCTGCTCGACGAGGTCGGCGACCTGCCGGGCGCGCAGCAGGCGAAGCTCCTCACCGTACTCGAGGAGGGCGAGGTGCGGCCGGTGGGTGCGCGCCGCCCGGTCGCGGTGGACGTGCGGATCGTATCCGCCACCTCCTTCCCCCTCGAGCGCCGGATCGAGGAGCGGAGCTTCCGGATCGATCTCTATAACCGGCTGGCTCTGCTCACCCTACGATTGCCTCCGCTGCACGAGTGCCCCTCCGACGTTCCGCTGCTGGCCGCGCACTTCCTGCGCGGTGCGTCGCGGCGCCATCGGCTATCGACGCCGCGGCTCGAACAAGCCACGCTCGCAGTGCTGGCGGCGCACCCCTGACCGGGGAACGTGCGGGAGTTCGCGTACGCGCTCGAGGCCGCGCTCATTCTGAGCGGAGCGGAAGGCGGAGGGGAGGGGCGCGCGCACGCGCTCCAGCAGGTCCTCGGCGCGCGCGCCGGCGACGAGCTGACGACGGAGCGGGCGGCGGGCGCCGGGCCGATGGACGGTGCGCCGCGCTACTCCTTCTACGGGAGCGACGCCGAAGAGCGGACGCGGATCCGCTCCGCGCTCGCCCGCTGCCGCGGCAACCGGACCCGCGCCGCCCGTGAGCTGGGAATGTCGCGCAACACCCTGCGGGACCGGATCAGCCGCTACGGGCTCTGACGCGCGCCGCGCGGGACGGCGCGCGGCGGGACAGCGTGCGGGCTCCGCAGGCGCGCGGCTTGCGGACTGCCGGGGGCGCCGGTAAGTAGGCGGGTCCATTCCGGGTGACGCATGGGGGCGGGGCGCCGAGCGATGCTCAACTACATCTGGGCCGGTCTGATCGTCGCGAGCCTCGTCTTCGCGGGGATCTCGGACGCCCGCGACCTCGCGCGCGACCCGTACCGGAACGCCCAGCCGCTGCCCCTCGAGCTGGCGTTCCCGGAGGGATACGATCCTGCCGCGCGCCAGCAGGCGGTCGAGATTCGCATCGATCCCGAGGAATACAGCCGCTTCTACGGAACGGACGCACGTCCGGAGCCGAGCTACGCCGGCCGGCTCGTCCCGATCGAGGAAGGGCACCTGCTCCGCTTCGACCAGAGTGCCTCTCTCCCCGAGCCGCTCGCGACCATCGCGGGCGTGTCCCGCTCGAACGAGGACGAGCTGCAGGGGACCCTCGTGCGCTTCGAGGAGCCGGGAGCCGCGGGTCTTCCTCCCACCGGTACGGCGGCCGACCCCGTCCTGACTGCCTCCGCCGCCGTCCGCTTCGAGCCGGTCCGCTTCCTCAAGCTGACCGCGATTTCCGCCGCTGCGCTCGACTTCGCGACCACGGCCGCCGAGATCGCGCTCGGGCTGATCGGCGTGCTCGCGCTCTTCCTCGGGATGCTCAAGATCGCCGAGGCGGCCGGGGTCATCCACGCGCTCGTGAGGCTGGTGCAGCCGGTGCTGCGCCCCCTCTTCCCCGACATCCCGGCGGACCACCCCGCGCTGGGGATGATCACGCTCAACCTGGCCGCCAACATCTTCGGCCTCGGCAACGCGGCCACCCCCTTCGGCATCAAGGCGATGGAGGAGCTGCAGACGCTCAACCCGAGCGAGGACACCGCGACCAACGCGATGGTGACCTTCCTCGCGATTAACACGGCGAGCGTCCAGCTGGTGCCGCCGGTGCTGCTGATCGCACTGATGGGGCTGGGGATCAACGAGCTGATCTTCCCGATCATCGCGACCACCGGGCTCAGCCTGATCATCGCGATCGCGGCCGCCCGCTTCTACCAACGGCTCCCCGGCGCGCGCGCAACCGACCCGCAGGGGCCGGGCGCGCCCACCTCCCCCTCCACGGAGGCCTAGCCGTGGACGCGCTCCGCACCGCGATCGGCGTCCTTTCGGTCTTCGTGATCCCACTAATTCTAGTGGGCTTCCCGCTGTACGGGCTCTACAAGCGGGTCCCGGTCTACGAGAGCTTCGTGGAGGGCGCGAAGGAGGGGTTCGCCGTCGCGGTTCGCATCATCCCGTACCTGGTCGCGATCCTGTTCGCGGTCGCGATGTTCCGCGAGAGCGGCGCGATGGACTTCCTGGTGAGCGCGCTCTCTCCGGTGCTGGCTGTGATCGGCTTCCCGGCCGAGGTGCTGCCGATGGCGATCGTCCGGTCGCTCACGGGCTCGGGATCGGCCGGCCT
>Ga0310121_10002009_pt1 | contig 19900 bp, 20 predicted proteins | sample CB27_Tmax_986_MG_FD_203504 | JGI IMG/M metagenome (GOLD analysis project Ga0310121, IMG submission 203504) | Marine microbial communities from Western Arctic Ocean, Canada - CB27_Tmax_986 | ecosystem: Environmental > Aquatic > Marine > Oceanic | place: Canada: Western Arctic Ocean | collected...
CCCCGGCGCGCCGATGCCCAGGCCGCCGGCGTCGCCGGCTCGCAAGCCCGCCTTTTCAATCGCTTCGTGAACCACCCCGGCGATCCGGTCGATCACGGTCTCAAGACCGTCTTCCGAGCGGGTCTTGGCTCGAGCCCTTCCCACAATGTCGTTGTTGGCATCCACGACGCCGACTTGAATCTTCGTGCCCCCCAGATCGACGCCGATGAATGGTCGTTGTCGAGTTGGCATGATTATCTGATTCCCCTGCTAGAGCGTGGGTCGCTGTAAATGATAATTGTTGGCTGACTCGTACATTCTCGCGATACGCAGCAGCCTGGCCTCATCGAACGCCTGGCCGAGCAACTGGATGGCCACGGGCAGTGGGCCGTCCTCTTCAGCGCAGCCGGCGGGCAGGCTGATGCCCGGAATGCCCGACAGGGGCGCGTTGACCGTGTAGACGTCGTTGAGGTACATCGCCAGCAGGTCGTCGGTCTTTTCACCCAGCCGAAACGCCGGTGCCGTCGTGGTCGGGCAGAGGATCGCGTCGCAACGCTCGAACGCGGCGTCGAAATCTCGCTTGATCAGCCTCCGCACCTTCAGGGCGCGCAGGTAATAGGCATCGTAGTACCCACTGGAAAGCACGTATGTGCCGAGCATGATCCGTCGCTTGACCTCGTCGCCAAAGCCCTCGGCCCGCGTCCGGCTGTAAAGGTCAATCAGGTCCTCACTGTGCGCCGAACGATGCCCGTAATGCACACCGTCGTATCGCGCCAAGTTGCTTGACGCTTCGGCCGACGTAACGATGTAGTACGTCGGTATACCGTACTCGGTATGTGGCAGATCAACTTCCAGCACCTCGGCGCCCCGGTCACGGTACACGCCGACCGCTTCATCGACGGCCCTGGCAACGGCGGGGTGGTTGGCATCGGACAGATACTGTTTTGCCAGGCCGATGCGTAGATTCTCAACCGGCTGATCGAGTTTCGTGCAGTAGTCGTCAACGGGAACGTCGGCGCTGGTCGAGTCAAGCGGATCATGGCCGGCGATGACCTGGAGGATGGCTGCGGCATCGGCGACGCTGTGACTGATAGGGCCGATCTGGTCAAGGCTGGAGGCGAACGCTACCAGCCCGAACCGGCTGACGCGTCCGTAGGTCGGTTTCATACCCACGACGCCGCACAACGCCGCCGGCTGGCGTATCGAGCCGCCGGTGTCCGACCCGATCGCACCGGCTGCCGTGTCGGAGGCGACCACGACGGCCGATCCGCCCGACGACCCACCCGCGACGAAGTCGGTATTCCAAGGGTTGTGCGCCGCCCCGAAAACCGAATGTTCGGTCGACGAGCCCATCGCAAACTCGTCGAGGTTCGTCTTGCCGACGATCACGGCGCCGGCGTCCTCGAGTTGCTGCACCGCGGTGGCCATGAACGGCGACCGGTAGTTTTCAAGGATGCGTGACGAGCAGGTCGTCCTGCCGTAGGTCGTACACATGTTGTCCTTGATGGCGATGGGCACGCCGGCGAGCGGCCCGGTCACCTCGCCGCGATCGACCGCCGCTGCACGCTCCAACGCGCGGTCTGCCAAGATCTGATTGAACGCGTTGAGTGCGCCGTTGTATGCTTCGGCGCGGTCAAGATATGCCCGCGCCGCCTCGACGGCCGAGACACCTCCGGCCGCGATCGCGTCGCGCAATTGAGTCAGCGTCGTTTTGGTCGGGTCCATCTCAAATCACGAATCGTCACTGTCGTTACGCGCCAGAGGCGTCGCCGAGAACCTTTGGCACCTTGAAAAACGGCGGCGACTTGGCCGCGGCGTTGTCCAGCACGCTCTGGGCCGCCATACCCGGGATCGGCACGTCGTCACGCAACACATTGGTCACGTCCGCCGCGTGTGACATCGGTTCGACACCGTCGACATCCAACTCGTTGAGCTTTGACACGTAGTCAAGCACCACCGACAACTGATCCGTGAAATGCCGGATCTGATCGTCGCCAAGCCGCAGACGACTGAGACGGGCAACGCATTGGACCTGTTGCTCGCTGATTGAAGAATCTGCCATGACTGTCAAGAGGGTATAGGGTCTGGGGTCCGGGGTCTACCATGTGCGCTGGTTCTCGACCCCGGATCTCAGACCCTATATCCTGTCTCCCATGATCGATCCGGGCTTACTGGAATGCTTCGACAATCCGAACCCCGATCGCAATTACGTGATCGAGCACGTGGCTGACGAATTCACGTCGTTATGTCCCAAAACGGGTCACCCGGACTTCGCCACGATCACGGTTCGTTATTGCCCCGATCAAAGGTGCGTGGAACTGAAAAGCCTCAAGCTGTATTACCAGAGCTTTCGCACTGAGGGAATTTTCTACGAGACGGTGACCAACCGCATCCGCGACGACCTTGTGAATCTGATGGCGCCGCGGTGGCTGGTGCTTATCACCGACTGGTCCGTCCGCGGCGGCATCCGGTCACGCATCGCGGCGACGCACGGATCCGTGCCCCCGACAACAGAGCCAGGACACTAGACATGCCCGCCGGTGTCAGCAAAGCCGCCACGATCGACAGCACCTCATCAATCGATTCGAGCAGCTGGTTGGATTATACGAATCGCAAGCCCCGCTGACCGCCAAGGCGACGATCAGGCGGATACTCGTATGTCCGATCGGGCAGACCTACGAGTTGGCCGGCGTGTACCCATTGCAGATCGTTGCCGTAGAGATGGTCGATCAGTAATTGTGTCAGATGTCGCTGCGCATCGGCGTGGTCGGCGTTTCCAGCAAGGTTGCGTTGCTCTAGGGGATCGTGGTCGACGTCGAAAAGCTGGAACACGTTACCGACGGGATAGTAGACAAGTTTGTATCGTTCATCGCGCATCATGCGTGTGGCTTGCTCCGCCTCCCCGCACTCGCCGTAGAGATGATCACGGCGCTGTGTACCGATCAGTGACACTCCCTCGACCGTGTCGGGCACATCAAGGCCGCACAGGTCGAGCAGGGTGGGCATGACGTCGCGCAACTCGACCAATCGGTCGTCCTCGCCGCCAGGTGTCAGGCGATCGTCGTCTGTGGTTGGCACGAGTACGAGCGGCACACGCGCCGACTTTTCGTACATCACCCTCTTGGCCCAAAGGTGGTGGTCGCCAAGCATGTCGCCGTGGTCGGCGGTAAAGCAGATGATCGTGTTGTCCATCAGCCCCTGCTCGCGCAGGTAGCCGATCACCACACGGATTTGGTGGTCGATATGCGTAATCGTTGCATAAAACGCACGCCGGCCCAGGTCCTGCTCATGCCCGGGCGCGTCGCGCATGACAAAACGGTCCACCTTGGGCCTGGCGCCGAAGGGCAACGCGTCGTAGCTCGACGACCAGTCACCGTACACCGGCGAGTCCATCTCGACGTCGCGATATTGATCCATATATGTTTGCAGCGGCCAGACGGGCGGGTGCGGACCGACGAATGATAAATACCAGAACGCCGGCTTGCGTGGGTCGCGGCGGTGCATCATTCGGGACATCTGTGATGCTGCCCAATTCGTCGGGTGGCAGTGATCGGGAAACGGCCAGGCACACGTTAAGTAGTCATTGCTGTTCAGACCATGCGAATACTCCTGGCCCGGATGGCCCTGGTCGGCCAGGAACATCTCCCAATCGTCGGCGCTGCGATCGCCCAGATGATGCCGGCCCTCCTCGTTGAGGATCACTTCGTCGAACCCGACGCGATCTCGCTGCGGATGGACATGCAGTTTGCCCACCGCATGGGCCTGATAGCCCGCGTCCCGAAAGCACTGCGCCACCGTGGGCACATCGGGCATCTCGAGCGTTTCGTTAAAGATGCGGTCGCCGTGGGTGCGTGGGGTCTGACCGGTCATCAGCGTCCGCCGCGCGGGGATGCACACGGGGCAGGCCGAATAGGCGCGGGTAAACTGCACGCCGCAGCGGGCAAGTTGCGCGATGGTCGGCGTCATGATCACCGGATGACCCGCCGGCCGGGTGAGAAGCCCGCCCCAGTGATCCACGCAGATCATCAGCACGTTCGGACGATTAATGCCGCGACTCATGGGCCATCACTCCCTGCGCCTCCAGCCTCGTACCACGTGATGTATGATACTCACACAGATTTTGCAAGTCCGGATCATCAGGACACGGATCGTAAACCATGACGATGCAAGTTGCCGTGATCATACCCGCCGCCGGGTCGGGCACACGATTTAATGACGCCGCCGTAACGTTGGGCGGCAAGAGCAAGATCGAGCAGGACCTTGCCGGCAAGCCGGTGTTCCTCCGCGCGATTGAAATATTCTTGCACAACCCACGTGTTGCCCAGATCATTCTGGCCGTCAATCCGGGGGAGATCAGCGATTTTCAGGTTCGTTGGGGCGACAAGTTGGCATTTCACAACGTGAAAATCGTCCCCGGCGGCAAGAAGGAACGGTGGGAGACGGTGCTCAAGGCACTCGAAACGGTCACGGACGATTGTACACACGTGGCCGTGCACGACGCGGCCCGACCGCTGGCCAGCGCGGCGTTGGTCAATCGCATGTTCGATGCGGCCGCTCGAGTCGACGCGGTCATCCCGGCCGTACCTGTCACCGCCACGCTCAAGAAAGTCACGACCGACGACGAGGCGGCCGGCACCCAACCCGCCGACCCGCTCGATGCGATCTTCGGCAACGCTGGCAAGCCCGACATGAGCCCGGCACGTGTGCTCGAAACGATTGACCGCCGCGACTTCGTCGAGGTGCAGACGCCGCAGGTGTTTGCCGTTGACCTGCTGCGGCGCGCTTACGCGAATCTCGCCAACGCCGCCGAGACCACGCTGATTACCGATGACGCGATGCTCGTCGAGCAACTCGGCGAGACGGTGTGGGTCGTCGACGGCGAATCGACGAACGTCAAAATCACTCGGCCCGACGACATGAAAACCGCCGAGGCACTGGCCACCGTCACCGAACACGAGAAATCGGCCGGGCTCGGCGCCAAACGCCTGTTCGCCGACAACGACGATTAATCCGACCCGAGATGGCGACAACCCGAAATAGCGGAGCCGACACGATGCCCGACAAGATCGAGAAAACAGACGACGAATGGCGCCGCCAGTTGACTCCCGAGCAGTTTCGGATCGCTAGGCAGAAGGGCACCGAGCCGGCCTTTACCGGCGAGTACCATGACTCGAAGACGCCGGGCACTTATGCCTGCATCTGCTGCGGCCAACAGCTGTACGCCTCGTCGGCCAAGTTTGATTCTGGCACCGGTTGGCCCAGTTTTTGCCAGCCGGTCGCCGATGACGCGGTCGACACCGAAAGCGACTCGAGCCACGGCATGGTGCGCACCGAGGCGACGTGCAGCCGATGCGGCGCCCACCTGGGACACGTCTTCAACGACGGGCCCGCTCCCACCGGCATGCGCCACTGCATCAACTCCGCGGCCCTCAAGCTCGATCCGCAAGGGTAATGAATTCTGCGAACAACCACCCTGAAAATCCACCGATGAGACTGCAGATCCAATTCATGGGGTAGTGAGGCGAAATCAGCAAGGTTTCCTTGAGGTTCCCCGGACCACTTATCCCACACGCTTTCCAAGCTGCGTCGCTATTTCCATTGCTCGTCACCGGGCCAGATATTCGTACAACCGATCACCGGCGTCAGCGGCGCCTCATCGAGCCAATCCTTGGTCGTATCACGCCACTTGATAAAGTGCGGCGTCTTCGTGTGTTGCTGGAATGCCGGTTCGTCCTTGTAGACCTCGTAAAGCCAGATTCGGTTGGCGTCAGCGGGATCGGCGACGACGTCGAACCGCAGACAACCCGGCTCATTGTCCATCGATCCACGCGCGTCGGCGATGATTTCCGCGAGGAACCTGTCCATGAACCCGGGTTTGATCTGCAATGGTGCGATGACGATGTACATGGTTCTTCCTTAGAGGGTGTGCGTGTCGCCCTTATGGGTGGTACGTTCCCATTCGGTAATCCCGCGGCCGCAGCGTACAGGCCTATTCTAACCGCGATGTTGATTTCAGCCACGACGACATGTACCATTATAAAATGGAACGCGATGGGGGAGCCAGCTTATCGATCGGTGGAGGTCTGCTATGCGCTCGGACCAAAAAATTATTTTCCGGGTAGCGGGCCGCGCATTTACACTCATAGAAATGCTGGTGGTCATCACGATTATCTCGATACTGATCGCGATCCTGCTCCCAGCCATCAAGAGAGGCAAGAAGCAGGTGCGCACGATCCAGTGCCAATCGAATCTGAAGCAATGGATCAACGCGGTGGTCATGTATCAGCAGGAAAACAACGGCATCATGCCCTATTCCGTGTATGTGGACGGCCCGAGCAACTGGACGGGCGCCTGGTACGACGGGCCGCTTGAAGAATACGCCACACTGACCACGCGGGACCGCGGGCTGAACTGTCCGTCGCGGTCCCTCGCCAAAGGAGCCTACGGCAATTATCCCGGCTACCACACGAACAACAATGTCGCCTCGCAGTGCTATGCCAATATCCCGCACCACCGTTTACCCCATAATCCCGGCCCAGCTACGGACTATCTTGATATTTTCATTCAGTATTCCCGGATCACGCGCATGTCGAAAACGCCGTTCATTTACGACGCCGCAAACTGGGGCGGCGCCATATACGGAGGCATGCTTGGCGATCCGAGCCAACAGTACAGCTACAACGACGTCAAGTTCCGGCACGACAGCTATATGAACATCGCCATGCTCGACGCCCACGTCGAGATGATCCAGGGGACCTACACCGGTGAAGTTTCGCCGCCCTACGACGACCCTCGCGTGTTCGAGCACCTGTACGCCGAGGGCCAGCCTTATTACTGGCACTACCCGAAGGACCCGTACCGCATCTACTGACGATATCGGTTGGCGGTGGTGTTATCGCTCGGGGCGGGCCCGTCATTCGCAAGTGCAGCGGGCCGTCACGACAGCTTGTTGCCCGTATCGTCGGCGCCCCAAGGAACCAACCCATGGCCGGGAACATACGCCAGAAGCTCAAAGACTACATGGTGCCGGTATCGGTCGTTTGCGCAATGATTGCGATCACGGCGCTGATCACGGCTGTGTCCCAGTTCAGCGACGATGTTGAGACGGTGGATCCCGGGCGGGTCGTTTATGCCTGGTTTTTTGATCTGGGTGATCGCAAGCTGTTCAAGGCCAACTCCCGTCTCGTGCCGCCGATTGAGGCACCCTCGGGTGGTACGGCGGTGTCGGCGGTCGTCTTCGGCTGCGGCGGTTGCAACGATGAGTCGAAGTGGCGAGTTGCCTACATCGAGAAATACACCGCCGAGGGCAAGGCCGGCCTCGAGCGACACCACCATGCCCTGGCCGGGTCTCCCAATGACGACGATCTGCACAAGCAGACGATGAGCATCCGCCAACACGGCCTGTTGCGCAGTGATCCCGATCAGATCGACTGGCAGCCCGCCTCCAGCGCCAAGGGTATGGCGTTGATCAGAGCGGCGCCATGCCACGACGGCGCACCGGCGCGACGATGCCAGGCGGGCATTCCGTAGTCAGTCGATCATGGATACGGGCGCGAACGCTAGGATACCGGGGTCCGGCCGCGACATGCGCCGATACACCAGTAACCGCGGCGATGGCGGGCTTGGCGTAATAAGTTGTCCCGTGCGGGGGAACGGGACTATAATTATTAGTAGTTTGGGTTTCGGTATTGACCTGATAAATATTTGGAGGTTTATGTGATGTTCAAGTCGAAACCACCAACCCTAACGCGGCCGGGTTTTACCCTGATCGAATTGCTGGTCGTGATTTCAATCATCGCACTTCTGATTGCCCTGCTGCTGCCGGCGGTCAAGCGATCCAAGGAGATGGCTCGAGGCGTACAGTGCGCGTCGATCCTTCGTTCGTGGGGAATGACGGTGGTCTATTATGCCGACGATTATCGACGAATAATTCCACCGGCTCTTTACAAAGATTTTAACCCGACCAACGGGTGCGGCGGCTGGGGTCAATATTGGTTTTTCGATGGGACATTGGGCCAGTACATGGGCAGCACCGACCAGAACCAGGAGGCTTGTCCCACCGCCAAGGATATCTATGCCGTCAACTCGACGCGTGGTTACCACATGAACGGGTGGGTGGCCAGCACCGCCTGGAGAGATGGTGGTAACAGCTGCAATTTGACCCCCAGTAACCACGCTACGCTTCCTTCGAGGTGGGTCAATTGGGATCGCGTGGCGTACCCTTCATCCAGCCCCATCATCTATGATTCGGGCGTTTTTGGCGGCAACGTCGAGCAAAGCTGGTACGGCGATTTTACCCTGTCCCCCCTCACGACGGCCTATGGCGACATGAAGTTCCGTCACCTAGGTACGTCTAATCTGGTCATGATCGATGGAAGTGTCACGACAATGGCGGGCACTTACAAGGGCGAGCGTCCTTATTGGCCGGGCCCGGGAAACATATCCGTTTACGACTTTGACGAGCACGATGAGCCGAAGATTTTTGAAGAACTATGGACGGAAGGCAATCCGTTCTGGTGGCACAGCGGCTTTCGTCCTTATTGGCCGGTTGAACCTTAAAGAGGCGTACGGGGTTGGCGCGTCAGCCACCTTGTGGACCCAGCCGCCACGGTTTGCTGGATGCGGCTAATCTGAGGGATCGCACGGCTGGGCCGGTCTTTCGCCACACCTGTTGCGGGCACTGCTGGTAATCTCTTGGCCTTGCCCGCTGCTTTGCGCGACCCATTTACCCCCATCCGGGCCGCGGACTTGAAGCCCTTTGGGTAAGCTCTGCCTCACGACCATTTCCGTCGGAAGCTGTATCTCTCGCGTCTTGTTTTGCTCGACGGTGTCCAGGTAAAGCTGTTTCGCTTCCGGCGTGTACCGCTCAAGCCATCCCAGGTAGCGGTCGCCGCACCCGTCACAGGTCAGGTAAATCGCGCGGACGCCCGCATCCTTGCTGCCACCGGGAGTATCAATCGGCGGCGCCGCACCAGGCGGAGCCACAAACGACTCGTTCGTCGTGAGGTCCAGGAAGAATTGGCCCAGGGTCGGTTCTTCGTTGACGTCTTCGCCGCCACCGAATGTTGCCAGCACGATCACCAAGGCTACGATCAAGATGACCGCTGCGGTGATCATCGGCACAGCAGAGTTCTCGTTCAGCCATTCACGCGCGCCCATTGTCATTCCTTTCGCGTCGATCACGGCTGGCACGGATGTCTTGTGTGTGCGGCCGGGTCGCGGCGCGCATCATAGGATTGATACATCTTTCGAGCAATCCAACCGGCTGGCGGGACGCTGAATCATGCCGGAGAACGTCTCAGCGGGCTATCGACATGGTGGTCGAGCGGGTGCCCCGCGGCCGACCGCTGCGACGATCATCGCCACTGCAGAGTTATCGTTCATCCATTCGCGCATGCCCATCACGTTTCCTTTCGTGTCAACCGGTATCAGTCGGTACTTGATGCTATGTACCTCACCTCCTTTCAGCAATCAGGGCCACCACGCCAACCGGGGCTTTCGACACAGGCCTCACGAACGGACCGCGTTTCGGGATCGAACCGATAACCGCGATCATGTCGGGCCCTGATCGCACCGATGGAGGATCTCAGGCCCACGCTCTGCTTCGAGTGCGAATTCACATCGCAACCGGCAGGCACCCAACCTCTGACGGAGAAACGATCATGTACAAACCTTGGATGACGGTGGCTGTAATCGCCATGGTCGTGGCGATGGGCGGCTGCTCGCGCGGGACGATCTGGCAAGCGGCACAGCGCAACGACATCGTCACCACGAAGTTGATCGTGCAGTGGCACCCAGAACGTATCGAATGGCAGGACGAGGAAAACGGCTGGACGCCGCTGCAATGGTCGATCGCTCACAGCAACGGCGAGACATTTGGGGCGCTGCTCAGCCGCGGCGCCGATCCGACAGCCAGGTCCCGCGATGGCCGCACACCACGCCAATTTGCCGAGCAGGTTTCCAACGAGATCATCCGCAAGTTCTTTCTCGACCGGCTCGACCGCGCCATCGTGCAGTTCGAAGCACAGCAACCGATTGAGTTCGCCAAAACCGATGATCAAGCCGTCGCCGATGCGAATCCGCAGTAAGCATCAAACCGCCGCTCGAACGCTGCGTCTCGATACCCAAAAATGATGCCGGCGCGATGCCTACGCCCGGCGGGCAGCCGTGCGGGGCCGCTATTGCTCTGCCACCGTGACCGACTCCATCACGTCGTCCTTACGGATCGAGTCGACGACGTCCTGGCCCTCGATCACGCGACCGAAGACGGAGTGCTTGCCGTCGAGGTGCGGCGTGGCGAGGTGGGTGATGAAAAACTGTGAGCCGTTCGTGTTCGGCCCCGAGTTGGCCATGGACAACACGCCCGGGCCGTCGTGCTTGAGGTCCGCGTCGAACTCATCTTCAAACTGATAGCCCGGCCCGCCGGTGCCCGTGCCCTCCGGGCAGCCGCCCTGGATCATGAAGTCCGCGAGCACCCGGTGGAACTTCAGCCCGTCGTAGAAGTTCTGCGACGCCAGTTTCTCGAAGTTCGCGCATGTGTTGGGCGTCTTGTCATCGTGCATGCGGATGCGGATCACGCCGCGGTTCGTGTTGATCGTGGCAATCTTCATCGAAATGCGCCCCTTTAAAAAACGGTATGCTTATGGGACGGTAGTATATCATAATGTGCTGCGCGCCGCACGCGGTTGTTCGGCGCAGAGTGCCAATTGACACCGTTTTCTGGCGATCCAAATGGTCGATTGCGAAACAGTCAAAGCGCAGGTTCACGGTCCGGTGATGGGATTGCTCACGCCGTTTCGTGACGACGGTGCGATCGATTTCACATCGTTGGCGCGATACGTAGAACATCTCGTCTGCGCTCCCTTAGGCGTACTCGCTTTTTCACCGATGGTCAGCAGCACCTGCGTGCTGACCGCCGACGAAGTGCTCAAGGTCTCCGCCGAGGTGAAGCAGATCGCCGGCGACCGCGCGATAGTGCTGGCGACGACGCGCGGCGATTCGCCACCCGAGACATACGACCTTGTACGCTCGCTCGAAAAGCACGGCGTCGACGGCGTGTTCGTCTTCCCCGGATATTTCGCACCCAAGCCGCAGATCTACGTCGATCTGCTGACTCGATGCTGCCAATGCACGGCGATGCCGATCTTCGGATTCCAGGTATCCGTTGAATTCGATCGGCGTTGGGGTGGGCTGGCGTGGATGAACCTGGACGACTGGCACAGGGTGGCCCAGTGTCCTCAGATCATCGGGCTCAAGGACGATACGGGTAACCTCGAAGCACGCAAGGCGATGATCGATCGGTTCGGGGATCGATTCAACATCGTCGGGCCCGGCATGCCCGAGCGGTACGTTCAGATCCATCATCTTCCCGGTCAGGCGGAGCTGTCGCTTATCGCCCACCTCGACGTTGCCCAGGAACTGCACTTTCACGCACGACTGGCCAGTGGTGATGCCGAAGGTGCTCAGGTAATCCTGCGCCGCGCCCTCGACACGGTGCAACGGATCCGCCAGGTGGCGGGCACGGCGTGGGGGATCGAGCCGTTCCATGCCATTGCCCATCTCCGAAGACTCTTCGAGACGCCCACGCTGCGCGCGCCACTACCGACTTTGTCAAATGACCAGATCAAGGTCATCGGCAGATTGCTCGCCCAATACGATGGGGAAGCCTGATTCGCACACACGCGGCGAGGCCGATACGATCAAGATGATTAAGCAGGTCGAAAGGTGAATTGATGCGATTACAGTTTCTCGGCGCCAATCGTCAGGTCACCGGCTCGCGTTACCTGTTGGACGCGGGCGGGCTTCGTATCGTGATCGATTGCGGGCTGTTCCAGGAGCGCCGCGTACTCGAGCGTAACTGGGAGCCGCCGCCGTTTGATCCGGACACTATCGATTACCTGCTGCTGACGCACGCTCATCTCGACCACACGGGCCTGGTGCCCCGGCTGGTGCATAGCGGGCTGAACGCATCGATCATTTGTACGGAGCCGACCGCGCGGCTCGCCGAAATCGTCATGCTCGACTCGGCCAAGATTCAACAGGAGGACGCCAAGTACAAACAGAAGCGTCATCGCAAGGAAGGCCGGCGGGGCCCCCGCCCGATCGTGCCGCTCTACACCACCGAAGATGCGCAGAAAGCGGTGTCGCTGCTCAAAGCCGTCGGCTACGGTAAGCGGATCGAGCTGGGCGATCACGTCGCGGCCACGTTTTACGAAGCGGGCCACATCCTCGGCTCGGCGATCGTGGTGCTCGAGGTCAGCGAAAACGGTGAGGCGCGCCGTATCGTGTTCTCCGGCGACCTGGGCCAGTGGGACAAGCCGCTGATCGGCGATCCAACGCTGCTCGAACAGGCCGATTACGTCATCATGGAATCGACCTACGGCGACCGCACCCACCGCGACGGCCCCGACCCGCAGACGCAACTCGCCGACGTGATCAACCGCACCGCCAAGCGGGGGGGCAACGTGGTGATCCCCACATTCGCCATCGAACGCGCCCAGGAACTGATCTACCACATCGGCCGGCTAGTCCATAAAGACCGCATCGTCGACCTGCCGATCTTTCTCGACAGCCCGATGGCCGTGGACGTAACGCAGGTATTCCGCGACCTTCGAGGGTACTTGGACGAACAGGCGCGACAGCTTTTCGAGCAGGGCACGCCGCCGCTGCGTTACCCCGGGCTCAAGCTCGTGCGCAGCGTGGATGAATCAAAAGCAATCAACACGGTGCGCGGCCCGTGCATCATCATGTCGGCCTCGGGCATGTGCACCGCCGGGCGCATCAAGCACCACCTGCGCGCCAACATCTCGAGGCCCGATTCGACGATCCTGTTCGTCGGTTACCAGGCCGGCGGCACCCTCGGGCGACTGATTCTCGACGGCCGACCCGAGTTGCGCATCCACGGGCGGCAATACACCGTCCGCGCCGACATTGACCAGATCCACGGCTTCAGCGCGCACGGCGACCGCGACGACCTGCTGCGCTGGCTGGGCCATTTCAAGAAGCCGCCCCGGCAGGTGTTCCTGACGCACGGGGAAGAGGATGCCGCCACCACGCTGGCCAAGGCCGTCAAATCAGAACTCGAGATCGATACCATCGTCCCGCATTACAAACAATCCGTAGACCTAGAATAAGACAACTTGAGCATCGACCCGGCCATCACCGGCTCGCATAAGCGTGCCAGGGCAACTTATTCCTCAATGTCTTTCGTGCCTTGGGCTGCAGATGGGCCCTTATCATCACCGTCATTCATTTGTTTCGCGGGTGTCTTGAGCGACTGGTTCGTTGCCTGCAGGGTCTGCCATGCGCGGTATGCGCCGTGCGCGACAGCGGCGGCACAGATAAGGGCAATGATGGTGATAAGCCAGTAGCGCCGGTTGCGCACACCGCGTGCGCTGGGCGGGTACGCCGGGCGCCGGGTGAACTGAACACTCTGCGCGCGGGTCAATCGCATGCGCGCGTTGATGGCCCAGCCGGCGCCCTCGAGGATCGCGCTGAGGTCGCGTCGGCGCAGTTTGCGGTAGGACAGCAGCACGCTGGGCACGATCACGGCCAGCACGCCGCCGCCGACGATCAGCAGGACCGTGAACCCATGCTCGGTGACGATCGCACCAATGTAGGCCAGCGCCGACCCGACTGCCGCCAGGGCCAAGCCCCCACCGGCGAGCACGCCGCCGGCCATGACGCCTCGAGTCTGGGCCACCTGCTGTTGCTGCTGGGCCGCAACTTGGGCGGGAGCGGCGCCTTTCGACCCGTCCTCAACCCGGCCAATCGCCTGCTGCGTCGCCTGGTCGAGGCCTTTTTCCGCCGTGCCGGTGATCTGCTCGACCTTGGCGCCGACCAACTTGCCGATCCGTTTGAACGGCGCGGTGATCGCCTCGCCCAGGCCGATCGGGTTTTCGATCATCTGCACGACTTGCGCATCCCATTGCAGCCCGTCCACGTCCTCGAAGATGCCACGCTTGCCCACCACCAGGTTGCCCTTTCCGCCCGAGGTGACCGGAATCGCCATCTCCGTCAGGGCGGTACTGCCCTTGCGGATCAGCTTCACGTACAGGACGAACATGTTGCTGCCTCGTGCGACCTTTGCGTGCTCAGCGCGATTGGCGGCCTTCATCGCCAGATTGAATCGCCGCCCATCCATCACCAACGTGCCCATCTCGAACATCGCGCGGTCATCGACATCGTAAAGGGCGGGGAAGCTGACGTAGTTGTTGGCCAAGTCGAGCATGTGCGCCTGGTACAGCGCCAGCTTTTCCACGATGCGGATTTTGTCCAGTTGGAACGCGGTTTCATGGCTCCTATTGATCAGGGCCCGGGCGGCGTCTGCCGGCGCCGGCTCGCAATAGGCTTCGAGCTTTTCACGGTCCAAAGCGGCCACGGCGTCGGACGGCTTCGAGCTTAGCCAAGCCTCGTACGGCGCAAACTGCGACTTGATCTGGCGCCATTGCGATTCGGTCAGCTGCAAAACCGGCGCACCGAGAGCCGGTTCGAGTACGCCGGTGCGCAGCTCGTCCAATGCCGCCGCGTAGTGGTGGTTGATTGAATCGTTCAGGTCGAGCGTCCGATCAGGCCGCGGCGGCGCCAGCGGCGCCTGGCGAATCAGGGCGCGGATCGACTCGGGGTCGTTCATGTCCGCCTGGTGAAAATCCGCGTCACCCGGCGGAATGCGCGACGCCAGCTGTTCGTTGAACGCCACCGCTTCGCATTGACCGAAATATTGGTCCACCTTCTCGCGCATCTTCACGAGCAGTCCGTAGGCATCGCCGGTCCGGGCGCCCAGGGGCAGCAGTTCGGACGACGCGGCATCGTCCGGCGAAGTGCCGCGGGCCTGCCAGTCGAGATAGGCCTTGACCTGAGCAACGAATCGGTCGATCTGGGCTGAGCCGACCCCCGGCTGGCCACTCGGGTGCGGCGCACCGGCGGTGATCGCGATAACGTCTGCCATGAACCGGCGCACGTCCGGGTCATCCGTGGCCTGCGGCAGGGCGACACCCGCTTCGCTGACCGCCATGTTCTCCACCCGTGACTTGATCTGGCGGATCTGATCGAGGCTGATGCGGCCGGCCTCCGCGGCGCCCAGCGACGCAAGCATCTTCTGGGCCAACTGGTGAATCAGCCGGCCCTCGTCGCCGTCCAAGCTGATCGCGTCAATCCGAAGGTCCGTGCTGCGCTGCGCGATCCCGGTCGTATCGCGAAGGTGTGCGAGCAGCCAGGCGATCGCCTGCTTCAACTCCGAGGCGCGGATGCGACCACAGCCGTCGGCATCGACCAGCGACAGAAACGCCGCATCGCCACGCAGCGTATCAACCGGCGCGCTCGTGGCGACCCAGTGCGCCTCGTCAAGATCAATGACGTGCCGCAGATCACCGGCGTCTGCAAGGCGCAGGTGATGCGTCCTGCCGAACCGCTGAAACGTCATGCTGCCACCGGGGTCCATCAGGAGGTGTGGCTCCGTCGTAAAAGGTCGCGGCCGTTGGTGAAACCTGCAACGAACCGGCATTCTAACAGAACCTGCGATAAAATCGTCTGCCGCATGGGCCAAGGTCCGTTCAACGCGACCTGCACGAGGAACTGTCGATCGTGAATATCCACCCCCACAACGGCTGGGCGAATGGTTGAACATCACGGATCAGTGGCGATAGACCGGTGTATCGCCCTTGATGGTCACGCGCAGGGCGCGCCGACTGTGCGGATAGTAATCCCACAGCGCGTTATGTTGGGCGCAACGATTGTCCCAGAACGCGACCGAGCCCGGCTTCCACTGGAATCGGCACTGGAACTGCGGCCTTTCGAGATGTGCGAAAATCATTTGGAGCATCGCGTGGCTCTCGCGCTTCGCGAGTTGAACGATGTGGGTGGTGAAGGTGCGGCTGACGAACAGCGCCTTGCGGCCGCTCACCGGATGTGTACGCACCACCGGATGCTCGGTTCGCGGGTACGTTTTGCCTTCTTCCTGCGCGTCATCGTAGCGACCACGGTAGAAGTGTTCACCATCGTGCACGGCGGTCATCCCCTCGAGGAATCGCTGCATCGGTGCTGACAACGCTTCGAAGGCCGCGTACATGCTTGCAAACAACGTGTCGCCGCCCACCGGCGGCACCTCGAGCATGTACATAATCGTGCCGAGCGGCGGCTGTGGATCGCAGGAAACATCCGAGTGCCAATCCTCACCGGCAATGTGCTTGCTGTTCTTGTCGGAGTAAATCTCCATGATTTCCGGATGACCCTCGACGATGCGCGGCCAGGCGGGATGAACATGCAACTCGCCGAAATGCCGTCCCAGTGCCTTGTGCTGCTGAAACGTCATCGTCTGGTCGCGAAAAAACAGCACGCAGTTCTCGGCGATCGCGCTCTTGAGCGTATCGACGGTGCCCTCGTCGAGCGGTTGCGACAAGTCGACCCCATGCACCTCGGCACCGCAATGAGGCGCCAATTTTTTCAATTCAAGTGTTTGCGGTGTCATGGCTCTTTCTCTTCGGTGTATTCTGTGCAGGCATCCCAACATACAAGTTGTCCGGCGGAAAACAAGCGGATTCATGAAAATCAATACGTCGACACGCTCTTCTCTGCACCAAGTCATTCCCATCAGGACCGCGTTGTATAAACGCGTGCGATCAGGCGAGATTCGATGCCTCGATCAGCCGAATTGTTGGTCGTCGCCACGCTCAGGCATCGCAGGCGCCCCGATCTCGGGCCTCGTAGTCCTTCCTCAACACGCGGCGAAGTATCTTGTTTGATGCAGTGCGCGGCAGATCCTCGAGGAGGTACAAATCATCAATCCTGAACAACGGGTTCAGCCTCGACTTGATCGCCTGCTGCATGTCGTTTTTAAGCCGTTGCGCATCGACATGGCCCGGCTCGGCCACCGCGGCGCAGATAACAAGCCGACTTGGGCCGCCTTGCGGCGGGAGCACGGCAACGGCCGCGACCTCGCGCACCTCGCCCACACCGGTCAACGCTTGCTCGATCTCGACCGCACTGACCTTGATGCCCCCGATGTTCATCGTGTCATCGGCGCGGCCCAGCGCCCTGTAGTACCCGTTGAGCATCCGCAGCATGACGTCGCCGTGACGGCGCAACGTTCGGCCGCCAGGACCGACCGGCGTGTCGGCAAAATAGACCTCATGATGATCGCCGTTGAGCAGCCGACGTGACAACCCCATCGCGGGCGGCAGTAGATACAGCTCGCCTTCGCTCGCCGGCCGGCCATCATTGTCTAGGATGACCCACGTGCTTCCCAGCGCCGGGGTGCTAAAAGCGCCAGCCACGTTCGGCTGAACGACCGTGCTAGTGATGTAACCACCACCAATCTCGGTACCGCCGCAGTATTCGATGATCGGTTTGCCGCCGGCCAGCCCGCTGAGAAACCGCATGTCATCACGGTTGGAGCACTCACCCGTGGAACTGAATGCGCGGATCGCCGACCAGTTCAGCCCGTCGATGCAACCGTCCTTGCGCCACTGGCGGACCAGGCTTGGCACGACCCCCAGCATGGTGACGCGCGCGTCCTGGATAAACCGGCCGAAACCCGGCTCCAGCGGCGATCCGTCATACAAGGCTATGCTGCCGCGGTTGATCAGTGCCGCAAAGACCAGCCACGGTCCCATCATCCAGCCGAGACTGGTCGGCCACGCCACGACGTCGCCCGGGTGAATGTCGTGATGAAACAAGCCGTCGCAGGCGACCTTGATCGGCGTGGTGTGGTCCCAAGGGATGGCCTTGGGATCGCCGGTGGTGCCCGACGAAAACAACACGTTGATCGGCGCATCGGGGGAAGCGTGCGTGACGGTGCCAGCGTCATCGTCACTTAGAAAACCACTCCAATACAGGTCGCCGTTACGCAGCGTGATGTCACTATCGTCGGCGAGAATGGTGCGGGGGCCGTCCGCAGCGACGAGCCGTTCATAGATCGCCAAGCGTTTGCTGGCGCGGAGGATGGACGAAACAGTAAATACGGCCGCGGAGCGGCCGATCCGCAGGCGCGTTTGGATCTGCTCGGCCGAGAAACTGTCCGCGATCGAAACAACCACGCAGCCAGCCAGCACGATGCCCAGGTAGATCGCCACCGACCGGGCCGTCATGGGCATGAACACCGCGACGCCGTCTCCCGGCTGCAGCCCCAGCCGTTGCAACCCGTGGGCAACACGGTTGGCCAGCCGGCGAAGTTCACCGTAACTCACCCTGTGCAACTCACCGTCCGACCCCGCCCACACGAGCGCGAGCGCGAGCGCGTCCGCCTGGAAGCAACTTTCAGCGATATTCATCCGCCCGCCGGGCAGCCATACAGCGTTGGCCGGCCCACCACTGTCATCTAGGATCCGGTGCGGCCGCTCGGCAAAGCGGATGCCCAGGGTATTGACAACGTAACCCCAAAAACCCTCGGGATCATCGATCGACCAGCGATACAAGCCGTTGTAGGACTCGAACCCGCGGTCGCGCAGCGCCGCACTGATGTTCGATCGCTCCAGCTCGCGCGGTCCGGGCCTCCAGATGGCGTCCGTGACATCCGCATCGTTCGATGGCAACAACGCTGGATCTGAAACGGGTTTACTCCACACGGCTGGTTGCGAAACTCTCGGGGCTTCACTTGCGCCCGATTCGGAAGAACAGTCGCCCGCAATGGTCAAACATATTAACAGCCCACGGCAACAGCGGTAAAGGCATACGGCCCTGCCACCGCGAACGAGTCGATATCAAGCACCGGGATGCTTCAATGATTACCCTGAATACCGGCGGGATGAACCGCCCACAACGATGCCCCACACCGCGGGATGGCGCAGGGTGAAAAATGCGATTCGCGCTTTCACCTTCTTGATTGCAAATAACTGCGAACACTGTTTTTTGCGTCTGCCGTGTCATCCGACGGCATTTGCCGTTGCGCATTGAGCCAGCATTCGATCACCTCGATGATATGGTCAATTTGCCGTGCGGTCAGCGGCTTGCCTGTGGGGATGTGGTGCCACTTGTGCAGACAGGATCGGCAGCAGGTGGCGGTGGCGTGTTGGGCGATGAAGACGGGGTGGCCTCGCATTGGGGTTTGCCGGCCGTCGTTTCGGGGCTGCGCCGGCGCGAGCCGTTGCCTGACAAACTGGCGGGCGTGGTCCAATATCGAGGCCGATCCCTTGCGACCCAGGTATTCGTATTCGGCGGGGCCCAGGCGGAATCGGCTGCGGAAGCGAGACCGCGCCAAGGCCCTGAAAAGGTCGTCGATCCTGCCCATGTCCTGGACATGATATTCGCCACCCGCGTCACCCGCACTGGCGCAGTTTTTCAGACGTTGATCGCGTTCAATCAACGCGATGACGAACGGGCTCGCATCAGCGGCTTCGTGAATGCCGAGCACTGCTCACCTGGTTGCAGCGTTGCATCAGGCGTCGCAGCATCACCGGCCATCTTTCGCATTGGGCAAGCCGCACCTTTCAACGGTATCATCCAACCGACCGGTTTGCTTGGTGGCGGAATCATCCTGCCGGGATTTCAGGTTGGCGAAACAGACAACAACACCCTTGGCGCTGTTCGGTGGCCCACGCACGATCACGGGCAACCTAGTGGTCGCGGGGCAACGCCCGGCGGTATCACCCCGGGCAATACGGCGCATCGTTGCACTGCTCGAAGATAACCGATTAGGCGACCGCCAGCCCACGATGCAGCTTGAGGAGGAGTTTGCCCGTTACACCCGTGCCTTGCATTGCGTGAGCATGGTCAACGGCACGGCCGCGATCCGCACGGCGCTGTGGGTGCTGGGCGTCGGGCGGAACAAGAATGATGAGGTGATCTGCCCGTCATTTACCTGGTGGCCGACCGTAACACCGGTCACGGGCCTGGGCGCGCAAGTCGTGTTCGCCGAGATCGATCCAACCACACTGACGCTCGACCCGGCCGACGTAGTGCGGCGAATCACCACCAAAACCAAGGCGGT
>Ga0310121_10002010_pt1 | contig 19898 bp, 18 predicted proteins | sample CB27_Tmax_986_MG_FD_203504 | JGI IMG/M metagenome (GOLD analysis project Ga0310121, IMG submission 203504) | Marine microbial communities from Western Arctic Ocean, Canada - CB27_Tmax_986 | ecosystem: Environmental > Aquatic > Marine > Oceanic | place: Canada: Western Arctic Ocean | collected...
ATGGATTTAATGAAAGGGTAGGATTTAATTCATGATAATAACCAGCAATTAAAAAATAATGTCTAGCTAAAGGGTATTGAGCACCATCACTCCATTCTACAACAGGTTCAGTCATATGTGAGGAAGAAATCCCAACATAAACATCCTGAGTATTATAATAAACACCAGCGCCTATATCTAATTTTGAACCACTTACACTACTAAGTGGAATTGCATTATCACCCGATTCAGATGGATTAAGAACCGTTCCATCTAAACCACTCTGATACATTCCAACAGACATACCCATACCAATCTGACCAATACCTAATTCAGTGCGGTAAGCATAAGATGCTTGTAACCCTAAATTACTAAAACCTGCAATATTATCTTTCACTATATTTAAACCAACACCACCATACAAAAACGGCAATTCAGCATCAATACTAAAGTTTTGTGTTGAAGCAGCAGCCCCACCACCTTCACCAAAACCAATGTATTGAGATCTGTGCAAAACAGATGTAGCAACATTACCTCTACTTCCAGCAAAACCAGGGTTATTAGCTAATTTATTAAACATATTCTGACTGAATTGCGGATCTTGTTGTGCCGAAACAGTTATGACTGACAAAACACATAAGATTATTACAACTATTTTCTTCATATTCTAGTTAGCTATCGCAAAATTTTGGCGCTAAAATAAACAATTTTTAATTAAGCAAACTAAATACTATTCAATATCTTATTTGTTTGTGGAAAATTTGGAATTTATTTAACGCTTACTATTCTAAATATCAAGGCGTTTAATTAAATAAACTTATTGTAAGTTTTTACCCATCTTTCAGGCACTTCACCCTGATTTGCTAACTCATAATCACGATATGAGCAAGCTACAAAGTAATTTTGAAGTTGTTTTTCTCCTTCTTTTTTGAAAGGAACACCCATCCACCATCTCCCGCTACTTTGGCTTTTGTAAAAGACAATTTCATTTTTACCATCTTCAAAGGCAACCGTATATTGAATACAATTTTTCAGGTTAGGATTTAATTCTTGCTTTCGCAATTTATAACCATCAATAAAATACCAAAGCATCTGAGATAACAATTGAGCTGTTTGATTGTTTACATCTAGTTTCTGATTATATTCAAATAAACCCACTGCAGATAGTTTGTCACTTACACCTGCATAACGCATTATTTGACAAGCTTCCTCTCCGGTTAGTCCATTTGGAGAACTATAAGCATTTGCCTGCGCATAAGCATACTGAATTGCCGAAATATCAAAACTTAAAAAATCAGTGTTTCTCATAATAGGCTCTACCTCCTGAAAATTTGCTTTTAAATCACCCAATCTTAGCAAATCAAAATTCATTTCTTTTAACATTTCAGTTGCCATATTTGAAACAAAATAGGATTGATAGCCTAAGCTAACATAATGAAATAAATGATTCGGCTTATGACTTATTATTTTCGATAAGTGAGAGTAAGAAGCTAGTTTATCGTCCTCTAAACCAATATCAAAACTTTTGTCAACTGTTATGAGGGTAATAAATTTTTCCAAAGCAGCATACGCCTTATATACAGCATAACTAATATCATGACCCCCTCCTATAATAACTGGAATAATTCCATCATGAATCAATGCTTCACAGACAACCTGAATAGAATGAAACGACTCTTTACGAGTCGGCATAAGCTGTAAAGTTCCTAAATCAACTATTCTAGGTAATTTTTCTTTATGCAATTCATAGAATGAAGCTCTAATTTTACAATCCTGACTGGCTGAATTATTTTTTGAACCTTCATATTCCGGTACATTAAAAATTGCCATCTCAGCAAACTTTACTTCAGGAAAGTAATCAGCAGTGTGGGAATCAATTAAACGCCCTATCTGTGTAGTTTCCCATTTATCCTTTACGGCATATATACCAGAATTTAAGGGCTTAAAATAGGCGTGTAATTCAATCATTATTTCTTTTCACCTCTTGGTTTTTTATCTGGCTGATTTTCCCATAAGACCACACAATCTTCTCTTGTTAAATCTTTAGGTTCAGTACCTTTTGGTATTTTTACATTTATCTTTTTCCCTTTTGGTGGCGTCACCTGAATAAAAGGACCATATTGACCATTTAAAACCTGAATTAAAGGATCGCCTTCAAAATTAGCAATTAATCTGTCTTTATCCGCTTGAATCTTGATTTTTATTAACTCTATTGATCTGTCCAAAGATATGGTTAAAGGGTCTTCTTCATCCGTTTTCTTGATAGATGTAAACTTACCATCATAGCGTAAATACGGCCCAAACCTCCCTACTGAAGCAACAATTTCTTTTCCTTCCCACTCTCCAACAGTTCTAGGTAATTTAAACAAATCTATAGCATCATCTAAAGTAATAGTCTGAATTGTCTGCCCATTCAACAAGGAGGCAAACTTAGGTTTTGGCGCATTTTCATCCTCCTGCTTTTCACCTATTTGCACCATAGCACCAAAAGGGCCGATACGAGCAAATACTTTGTGTCCACTTACGGGATCAACCCCTAATTCTCTTTCTCCTGTCGCTTTTTCAACATTCCCGATTACATCCTCTACTTTTGCATGAAATCCTCCATAAAAAGAAGCTATCATTTCATTCCAAACTTTTTTTCCTTCAGCAATCTCATCAAACTCAGTTTCAACAGAAGCCGTAAAGCTATATTCCATTACATTAGTAAAGTGCTCAACTAAAAAATCGGTTACTACAATTCCAACGTCAGTGGGGAAAAGTTTTTTATTTTCTACACCAGTAATTGCAGTTCTTTCTGATTTTATAAGATTTCCATCTTTTAACTCAATGATTTGCGAAATACGCTCAACCCCATCACGGTTTTCTTTTTCTATATACCCTCTTTTTTGAATAGTAGTAATGGTAGCGGCATAAGTTGACGGCCTTCCAATTCCTAATTCTTCCATCTTTTTTACCAAACTTGCCTCAGCATAGCGTGCTGGTGAACGAGAAAATTGTTCGTAAGCAACAGCCTCAGACAGTCCTAAAGCCTCTCCAACTTCTAGTTTTGGCAACATTCCTTTTTGCTCCTCATTATCATCATCCTTTCCTTCCAAATACACTTTCATAAATCCTTCAAAAGTAATCACCTCTCCTTTTGCCACAAATTTCTCTGATGTATTTGAGATCTCAATCTTTACAGTAGTTCTATCAAACCTAGCATCTGCCATTTGAGATGAAATGGTTCTTTTCCAAATTAAATCGTACAATCTTTGGTGCGAACTATCTCCATCAACCGTTTTATTGTTCATATAAGAAGGACGAATAGCCTCATGCGCCTCTTGCGCTCCCTTTGCTTTTTTAGTAAATTCTCTTCTTTGCGCAAACTCTTCACCATATAAATTTGTAATTTCTAGTTCAGCAGCCTCTAAAGCATCTTGAGATAAATTCATGCTATCCGTTCTCATGTAAGTAATTTTACCTGCTTCATATAATTTTTGAGCTACAATCATGGTTTGGTTGACTGAAAAACCTAATTTACGAGCAGCCTCTTGCTGTAAAGTAGAAGTAGTAAAAGGTGCTGTTGGGGACTTTTTGGCTGGTTTTTGTTCTAAAGATGCTACTGAGAAAGTAGCGTCCTTACATTTTTCCATAAATGCGTATGCATCATCATTATTAGTAAATCTTTGAGGCAATTCTGCTTTCACTACTTTTCCGTCACTATTGATAAAAAACGCTTCCAGCCTATAAGAAGATACAGAAGTAAAGTTTATAATTTCATGTTCACGCTCTACAATTAAACGCACAGCAACTGATTGGACACGCCCTGCAGATAAACCTTGTTTTACCTTTCTCCAAAGCACAGGAGATAATTCAAAACCAACTAACCTATCCAGTACACGCCTAGCTTGTTGTGCATTTACTAAATTAGTATCCAAAACTCTAGGATTTGCTACTGCCTTAGTAATTGCTTTTTGTGTAATCTCATGAAAAACAATTCTTTTAGTAGTTTTTGGGTCTAGTTTTAATGCCTCTGTTAAATGCCAAGCAATCGCCTCTCCCTCACGATCCTCATCAGTTGCAAGCCATACTGTTTCAGCCGATTTTGCTGCAGTTTTTAATAAGCTTACTACTTTCTTCTTATCTTCAGACACCACATAGTTAGGAGTAAATCCATTTTCGATATCAATAGCCATACCTCCTTTTTTAGGTAAATCTCTTATGTGTCCAATACTAGATTCAACAACAAAATCACTACCTAAATATCCCTGAATAATTTTCTTTTTTGCAGGAGACTCAACAATCACTAAATTCTTTGCCATAAATGTATGTTTTCAAATTTTTCTGCAAATTAAAGGAACTTTTTTTGAATAAAACAAATCAAAAAATGTTGTCAGTTTGCATTATATTATATATAATATAAGTAATTTTAAATACTGCCACATTGTCAGTTTTTTACTATTTTTGCAAACAACTAATTTTAAATTATGGAATTTGAGCATTTAATTGATAAGGATATTAATGAAGCAAAACAAGGTGAAGCTTTAAGCATTACTAAGAATGAGAATTCAACTAAAAAGATGTACATAGAAAGTTACGGTTGTCAAATGAATTTTTCTGACAGTGAAATTGTTGCTTCTATTTTAACAAAAGAAGGATTTAGCACTACTTCTGACATCTCTAAGGCTGATTTAGTATTTGTAAATACTTGTTCGATTCGTGAAAAAGCAGAAAAAACTGTAAGAAAGAGGTTAGAATTCTACAACTCAATAAAAAGAGATAAAAATAAAGGAATGATTGTTGGGGTGCTTGGATGTATGGCTGAACGCTTAAAAGAAAAATTCTTGGAAGAAGAAAAATTAGTTGATATTGTAGTAGGACCGGATGCATATAGAGATTTACCTGCATTAATCAATCAGGTTGAAGATGGACGAAAAGCAGTAAATGTTTTTCTTTCCCTTGAAGAAACTTATGCAGACATCAGCCCAGTCAGATTAGGAGGGAATGGAGTTACAGCATTTGTTTCAATTACAAGAGGATGTGACAATATGTGTACCTTTTGTGTAGTACCTTATACTAGAGGAAGGGAAAGAAGTCGAAACCCTGAAAGTATAATAAAAGAGTGTAAACAATTAGTAAAAGATGGATACAAAGAAGTTACACTTTTAGGACAAAATGTGGATTCCTATTTATGGTATGGAGGAGGAGCAAAAAAAGATTTTGGAAAAGCAAGTATACGGGCACAAAAGAAAAGCTTAACTTTTGCTCAGTTACTAGATAAAATAGCGAAAATTAATCCTTTATTAAGAATCCGTTTCTCTACTTCAAACCCGCAAGATATGGGGTTAGATGTAATTGATATTATGGCCAAACACGATAATATCTGCAATTATATTCACCTACCAGTGCAATCTGGAAGCAGTAGAATTTTAAAGCTAATGAATAGAGGATATGACAGAAAGAAATATCTTAATTTAATTGATAACATAAAAAACCGCATTCCTGATTGTGCCATTTCTATGGATATGATTACAGGATTCTGTAGCGAGACAAAAAAAGATCATCAAGAGACCCTATCTTTAATGGATTCTGTGAAATATGATTATGGGTATATGTTCAAGTATTCAGAACGACCTAATACACCTGCTCAAAGAAATTTAAATGATGATATTAGTGAAGAAATTAAACAAAAAAGACTAGTAGAAATTATCGAAAGACAAATTGAACATTCTTTGATTAATATGAAAAAAAGAGTAGGAAATACGTATGAAGTACTGATAGAAGGCATTTCAAAAAAATCAAAGAACCATTTTTACGGGAGAACTACTCATAATGCAACTGTAGTTTTTGAAAAAGAAAATACGAACATTGGAGAGTGTGTAATGGTGAAAATAGTGGATTGCACCTCAGCAACATTAATAGGTAAAATTAGCTAATTATGGATACAAAACAAGCTAAACAAAGATTTGGAATAATTGGAAACACCCCTCAATTGGAAAGGGCAATTGATGTGGCCTTACAGGTTGCACCCACTGATATTTCTATTTTAGTTTTTGGGGAAAGCGGAACAGGAAAGGAGAATATTCCAAAAATAATTCATCAGAATAGTAAAAGAAAGCACAACCCATACATAGCTGTAAATTGTGGAGCAATCCCTGAGGGAACTATTGATAGTGAACTTTTTGGACATGAAAAAGGTTCATTTACAGGAGCATATGATAGTAGAAAAGGGTATTTTGAGGCTGCAGATGGCGGGACAATCTTTTTAGATGAAGTTGGGGAGCTACCCCTGTCATCACAAGCTAGATTATTAAGAGTGCTTGAAAGTGGAGAATTTATAAAAGTTGGTTCCTCAAAATCACAAAGAACAGATGTAAGAATAATAGCAGCAACCAATATTAATATTCAAGAAGCGGTTAAAAAAGATAAATTTCGAGAAGACCTTTATTATAGGTTAAATACTATAAGTATTCAATTACCACCACTAAGAAAAAGAGGAAATGACATTCATTTATTATTTCGAAAATTTGCTGCTGATTTTGCAGACCAATACAATACACCTCCTATTCAATTATCAGAAGATGCAATTGAAATATTAAAACAATATTCTTGGCCAGGAAATATTAGGCAATTGCGAAATTTTGTTGCTCAGCTATCTGTCATTGAGAAAGAAAGAATGCTTACTGGGGCAACATTGGAAGAATTATTACCCAAAAGCTCATCAAGCACTCCTGTTCTTTTTGAAGATAAAAATAAAGCAGATTTATCAGAAAGAGAGATTCTTTACAAAGTTCTTTTCGATATGAAAAGAGATCTTACTGAATTAAAAAAGATTACTTTTGATTTGATACAAAAGGGAGGTAACACTGAAATAATGAATACGATTAATCCATCAGTTTTTGATGACAATAATGATCATAACATTATTATTGCATCAAATGATAATGAAAATAACACTATTGAAGTTGAGGAATCTCTATCTTTGTTTGATCAAGAAAAAAGATTGATTGAAAAATCTTTATTAAAACATAAAGGCAAACGAAAAAATGCAGCTGCTGAATTAGGAATATCGGAAAGAACCCTCTACAGAAAGCTGAAAGAATTTGGATTATAATGAAAATAATTAAACTGCGCTCTAATACCTGTATTTACATCTGTATGATAGTAGTTTATTGTATCATAATGTTACTTGCTTCATGTGGGATTTATTCTTTTACTGGCGCCTCAATTCCTACTGAAGCCAAAACAGTATCCGTACAGTATTTCAGTAATAAAGCAGCTACCGTACAAGCTACATTAAGCCAAGTATTTACCGAACGGCTAAAAGATATGTTTGTTGAACAAACCAATTTAACCCTTAGCGAAAATGAGGGGGATTTAGCTTTTAGCGGTTACATTAGCAAATACCAAATCAAGCCAATGGCAATTAAGGCTGATGAAACAGCAGGGCAAAACAGATTAACTATTGCTGTTAAAGTAACGTATCACAATAGTTTTGACGCTAAAAGTAGTTTTGAACAAACCTTTAGTAGGTATCGTGATTATGAAAGTTCGCAAAATATTTCAGATATTGAAAGTGTTTTAATTGAGGAAATCACCAATGAACTTGTAGAAGATATTTTCAATAAAGCATTTGTAAATTGGTAATGACTAATTTGATAGAATATATTCAGGCTCCACAAAATATAAAAGCTGAAGATGTGGCTGCAATTGATAGCTTACTATTAGAATTTCCTTACTATCAAACTGCCCAATTATTGCTGACTAAAGGACTGCTGAATACCGATAGCATTCGCTATAACCGACAATTAAAAAAGGCGGCTGCTTATTCATTAGACAGAAAACAGCTCTTTAGCTTAATTATTCGAAATAAAGTAGGGCGTAAATCTGTCCAAATGCTTGAAAAAGAAAAAACTAAAAGCATACCTGAGGAACTTGAACTTGGCAAGCCACTTGATTTTAATGAGGGAGAAAAGCACTCGTTTTCTGAGTGGTTGGTTTTATCAAAAGTAAAAAAGATTGAAAGAAACCCAAGCCCACAACAAACTGATTTGATTAATCAATTTATTGATAAAAACACAACTATCACCAAACCAAAAAAAGAAGCATTCTTTAAAGCAATAGATGTAGCAAAAGAAAGTTTAGTTGAAAATAATGAATTAGTAACTCCTACTTTGGCTAAAGTTTACTTAGAACAAGGACATTACGAAAAGGCAATTTCGGCTTATAAAAAATTATGTTTGCAATATCCAGAAAAAAATAGTTTCTTTGCAAACCAAATTAAATTGATTAATAAATTAAAAAAAAAATAAAATGTATATCCTTTTTACAATTCTTATCATCATAACATGCGTCCTATTGGTATTAGTTGTATTAGTTCAAAATCCAAAAGGAGGGGGATTATCTTCATCATTTGGTGGTGGAGCGGGAAACCAAATTATGGGCGCTAAAAAAACAACTGACTTTTTAGAAAAAGCAACTTGGACTTTGGCAATTGCATTAATCGCTTTAAGCTTATTATCTAACTTTGCTATCGAAAGAAATAATACTGGGGAGACTGTTGATATGAAAGCAGAGGGTTTGGTTGATGAAGCACCAATGCCACCCGCTAATCCTACGAATGGAGAGTAATCCTTCTGTCTAGTTCTGTTGGTTGTCTGCCATAATTTCATGGATTTTTACAACTTATACTATGGCACAGTTTATGCACTAATAAATAATCAAAACAAATTAAAACATTTATACAATGACAAAAATAAACATCACGCCTCTTGCTGACAGAGTAATCATCAAGCAAGAGGAGGCAGAAACCACCACCGCATCAGGAATTATTATCCCTGACAATGCACAAGAAAAACCACAAAAAGGAAGTGTAATTGCTTGCGGAAAAGGCACAAAGGACAATCCTATAACTGTAAAGGTTGGTGATAATATACTTTATGGAAAGTATGCAGGGACAGAATTAAAATACGAAGGAGAAGATTATCTTATCATGAGAGAGTCGGATATTTTAGCAATCATAAAATAAAACAAAATGGCAAAAAATATAACATTTAACATAGAATCAAGAGACGCATTAAAAAGAGGAGTTGATGCCTTAGCTAATGCCGTAAAAGTTACACTCGGACCAAAAGGGAGAAATGTAGTAATTGGTAAGAGTTATGGAGGTCCAATTATTACCAAAGATGGTGTTTCGGTTGCAAAGGAAATAGAATTGGAGGATGCAGTAGAAAACATGGGTGCTCAAATGGTAAAGGAAGTAGCGTCCAACACCAATGATTTGGCAGGAGACGGAACTACTACTGCAACCGTATTGGCTCAAGCCATCATTACTGCAGGACTAAAAAATGTAGCTGCAGGCGCCAATCCTATGGATCTAAAAAGAGGAATTGATAAAGCAGTAAAAGTAATTATTGAGGATATTCATAATCAATCACAAAAAGTAGGGAATTCTTACGATAAGATTGAGCAAGTTGCGTCTATTTCAGCTAATAATGATAATGTAATTGGAGCTTTAATTGCTAAGGCAATGAAGAAAGTAAAGACAGAAGGAGTAATTACTGTTGAAGAAGCGAAAGGAACAGAAACTACTGTTGAAGTAGTGGAAGGAATGCAATTTGATAGAGGGTATTTATCTCCTTACTTTATTACGGATGCGGAGAAAATGGAAGCTAGCTTAGAGAATCCTTTTGTACTTATTTATGATAAGAAGATTTCTGCAATGAAAGACTTGTTACCAATATTGGAAGAAACTGCAAAAGCAGGAAGGCCTTTGATAATTATTGCAGAAGATATTGATGGAGAGGCTTTATCAACCTTAGTGGTAAACAAGATAAGGGGTTCATTGAAAGTTGCAGCCGTAAAAGCTCCAGGATTTGGTGACAGAAGAAAAGCAATGCTAGAGGATATCGCCATCCTTACCGGAGGAACAGTTGTATCTGAAGAAATGGGATTCACCTTAGCTGCAACAACTTTAGATATGTTAGGTGCGTCTGAAAAAATCATTATTGACAAAGACAATACCACTGTGATAAATGGTGCAGGAGAAAGTAATACCATTAAAGCTAGAGTAAACCAAATAAAAGCACAAATTGAAAGTACTACTTCTGACTATGATAAAGAAAAATTGCAAGAGCGATTAGCAAAATTAGCAGGAGGTGTTGCTGTATTGTATGTTGGGGCAGCTACTGAAGTAGAAATGAAAGAGAAGAAAGCTAGAGTAGATGATGCACTAGCATCAACAAGAGCTGCTGTGGAAGAAGGAATTGTGCCAGGAGGTGGAGTTGCTATTGTGCGTGCAACTGACAAATTAGCAAAGCTAGAAGGAGATAATGATGACGAGCAAACAGGAATCAATATTATTACCAGAGCATTAGAAGAACCGCTTAGGCAAATTGTTGAAAATGCAGGACTAGAGGGTTCAGTAATTGTTGCTAAAGTGCGTGAAGGAAAAGGAGATTTTGGTTTTAATGCTAAAACTGAAGTATTTGAAAACTTATACAAAGCCGGAGTAATTGACCCCGCTAAAGTGGTAAGAATAGCGCTTGAAAATGCTGCTTCAGTTGCCGGGATGTTACTTACTACTGAATGTGTTATTTCTGATATTCCTGAGGAAACACCTGCAATGCCTCCAATGGGAAGTGGCGGTATGCCAGGTATGATGTAATCGCAATGCGATAGATAATTTAAAATCCCTGCCATTTTGGTGGGGGTTTTTTGTTATTACCCACCACTAACACCACCGCCATACATGGCAAATCCTATACCAAAAATTAAGATCAATAACAATACAGGGGAACCAAGTAGTAACCAAAAATTTTCCCACATCCACCTCCTTACAGTATTACCTTTTCTAAAAAATCTTTTAAGAATATAAAATGCCGTAACCAGTAGAGTAAGACCAAACAGAGGGCCTACAATCTCTCCAATCGGAATTCTTTTAGATAATTTATTTTCAAGACTAGCAACAACAGGAAAAGAAGCATAACTTACATTGGTAAGGGTAACTAGCGTTATCAGAAGTAAGAGTAGTTTTTTAATCATCATATTAGTTAGATATATTTCTTCTGTTTTTAAGTTGTATAATACGAGCTTTAATAGCAATCCCTATGCTAATTGCTCCAAGAAGAGTCATCCATAATAATGTTATCGGAGTTCCATTCTTAGTATGATTGGAAGGTGTGTCACTACAATTGGATCTATTATTAATACAGCCTATCACACTAGACATCATTATTACAAACCAAATAATTAGAATTCCAAATAGTATTCCAGCCAAGATATACATACTCTTGGCATTACCATTTGTAGACGTATTATTTATAATAGTATTACCCTCCCTGCAGATTTTACACTCACAATTACTTATACCAAAACCCATCTTTTGCATCCTGATATGATATTGTTCTACAGTTTCAGTTTGTACAGAATCTTGCTTCACCTTTAAAGTATCAGCAACAGGAAAAGAAGCATAACTTACATTGGTAAGTGTAATGAGCATAATTAAAAGTAAGAGTAGTTTTTTCATAATTATCTACTAAATATCATTAGTGAAAGCAACAATATTCCTGATAAAGCGCCAAACATACCAAGTACATATCCTTTTGATTTTTTAATGACTGATAAAACTCCTAAAACAACCGCTCCAATACTGGAAATTAGGTAGTAAATAAATTATCAAGAACAGAATCTGGTGATCCTCCCATTGCTCCACCAAAAAGCATTAACACAAAAAAACATCCCAATATCCCCAACAGAAAACTAGAAATACTATAAATCCATGTATAGTCATGATTAGGAATTTCAATGACATTTTCAGACTCAACAACTAAGTCTGCTTGATAACTATTAGTAACAGGAAAAGAAGCATAGCTTACATTTGTAAATGTAGTTAGGGCAATTAAAAGTAAGACTAGTTTTTTCATAATTTAAAATAATTATTAGAATATAATTTTAACCACCAAATGCTGCTCCAACTCCACCAAACAAAATAAAAATAACTAATGCTACAAGGGAGATGATTAAAAAAATTAATGATAAAACGAAACCAGTAATAGCTAAGCCTTTTAGCTTTTTATTAAAGCCAATTGCTCCAAATATTACACCTAATAATGAAATTGGAACTATAGCTAACAAATTAGGCATTAGAATTATACTAAGTAAGGCACAACTTAAAGACAAAATTCCCCAGACAGGATTACCACTTCTATAGGTTGGCAATTCAGAATTAATACTTTCAACAATTTCAGTTTGCTGAGTTTCAGCAACAGGAAAAGAAGCATAACTCACATCTGTAAATGTTGTTAGCGCAATTAGAAGTAAGAGTAGTTTTTTCATTTTGTAAATATTTCTTATTTACCAAACATTCCGTCCATTATATCACCAATCAGATAACTCCAATATATTGAACTAATAACTGCACCAGCAACAAAACCAATTAATGATCATATTATTTTTTCTTTTATTTTCATAATTTTTTATGTCTTTAATTAATAATGATACAAAAATAAAGTATGAAAAATTAAATGTTATGCTAAGCATAGTAAATTAAAAGCCCTACCGATACAGTAGGGCTTTTTTACAAAAAACACAATCAATTAACTAATACTAATCAACATTATCATGTAAAAACGAATTATTCTGCTTAAGTTCGGTTGTATTATTTTCTCCTTCACTTAAAGTGTAGGTTGATTTCTCATCTTCTGACGAATGATTTTCCTGATCTAACTCTATATTATTTCTTTGATATGCAGGCACATCTTCTAAATCGGTAAGCCCAGATGGAGTACGCAACTGTTGAGAGATTGCTCTTAATCTATTTTCACGCTCACGCGCTTCTACTTTCATAGTATCTGTACTGATTAGCGAACTTTCCATAGTTTGCAAAGTCTCGGGCTCTTGCGTTATTTCGTGTTCATCATCCAATTCCAGAGCAACCGTTTTTAGTTCTGCTTTTAGATCTTCTTCATCAAGCAATTCTGTAATAACTTGTTCAGCTGATTCTTCTTCGTCAATATTCAATTCAAATACTATCTTTTTTTCTTCTGCAATTTGATGAATTGTATCGACAACTTCAGGTATTCCAAAACTTATCAATTCATCAGCTGGATCAGCATGCTCTTCATCTTCCAAGTCTAAAGTATGCTGGGGGGCATTATTTTCATGAGAAGATACTGAAGGTTCAAAATCAAGATTTGCTTCAGTATCATCATTTATTTCTTCTGTTTGACAATCTTCTAATAATTCTTTATCATCTAAACCAACAATTGTAGTCCTTTTTGGTTTTCTTTTTTCCTGAAAGCCAGTTGCAATTACCGTAACACTTACAGCTGTCCCTAACTCAGGGTCAATACCAATACCTTCAATAATATTAACATTGCATCCTGCGGCTTCTTGTATCTTGTTCTTAATCTTAGCTAATTCTGACATTCTGATTTCGCCATCGCCATCACCAGTAACAATTTTTAACAATACTTGCTGAGCGCCAGTTATATCATTATCATTAAGTAATGGTGAATCTAAAGCCTGAGTAACTGCCTCAATTGCTCTATTTTCACCTTCTGCTTTTGCTTGTCCCATCACAGCAGTACCGCTATTTTCCAATACCTTACGCGCATCATTTAAGTCAATATTAACTACTAAATGTTGCGAAATCACCTCAGCAATTCCTTTTGTGGCCGTATTTAATACTTCATTTGCTTTTCCAAACGCTTCAGTAAAAGTCAAATCACCATATACCTCAATTAGTTTCTCGTTATTAATCACTAATAAAGTATCAACATACTTTTTAAGTTCAGCAATACCCTCATCAGCATATTGCTTACGGTAACCGCCCTCAGTTATAAATGGAATAGTTACAACAGCCACTGTCAAAATTCCTTTTTCTCGAGCAATTTCGGCAATTACAGGGGATGCACCGGTACCTGTGCCACCTCCCATGCCAGCCGTTAAAAACAACATCTTAGTATTTGCATCCAACAATTCTGTAATTCTGTCGGCACTTTCCTCAGCAGCTTTTCTGCCCACTTCAGGATTAGAGCCAGCACCCAAACCTTCTGTTAGGTTAGCGCCTAACTGAATTTTAATTGGGACCGGGCTTGCTTCAAGGGCTTGTAAATCTGTATTACAGATTACAAAATCCACTCCTTGAATCCCATGTTCAAACATGTAATTTACAGCATTACTACCACCACCACCAATACCCATCACTTTTATTTGTGAAGATTGGTTTTTTGGCATTTGGAAATCCATTCCTAAGTCAATTGCACTCATAATTTTCTTTTTTTGAATTTATTATTTAATTTATTAATCTATATTTTCTTCAGTAAACCATTCTTTTATTTTGTCTAGAATCCTTCCTGTATCTGCTTCAGGCCCTCCTTCATGTCCTGGTAGCGCAGGTGGTGGTGAAGTATTTGTATACTCTGCATGTTCAAAACCTTTAAGCACTAAGCCAACACTAGTGGCATACATTGGGCTTACCACCGTATCCTTTGATTCACTCCCCAAATGTTCATTAGGATAACCTATTCTTGTTTCCTTTCCTGTTATAAAAGCAGCAAGTTGTTTTAGGTTTCTTATTTGTGCTCCACCACCAGTGAGTACTATACCTGTCATCAATTTATTTTCATATCCTGAAGATTTTATTTGATGATATACCAAATCAATAATCTCTTTATATCTAGCTCCTATAATTTCTGACAGATTTTTTACAGCTATTTCTTTCGGTTCTCTACCCCTTAATCCTGGAATAGAAATCATTACATTCTCTTGATCTTCAGTATACATTGCTGAACCAAATTTAATCTTCAATAACTCTGCTTGTTTTTCCAAAATAGATAAGCCGGTTTTGATGTCCTGAGTAATCACATTTCCACCAAAAGGAATCACTGCAGTATGCCGAATTATGTTATCTAAAAAAATAGCAACATCAGTAGTTCCTCCACCAATATCTACCAAAGCTACACCCTCTCTTAATTCATCATCATCCAAAGTAGCAACTGCTGAAGCAAATGATTCTAACACTAATTCTTTAGGAGTTAAGCCTGCTTTTTCCACACACCTTATAATGTTACGCACTGCTCCAACTTGAGCTGTAATTACATGAAAATTAGCTTCCAATTTCACCCCAGACATACCTTTAGGATCTTGTATGCCATCCTCCCCGTCCACAGTGTATTCTTGCGGAATTACATGAATTATCTCTTCTCCTGGAATGGTAATCAACTTAAACATATTGGATTTTAATTTTTCAATATCTACCTTATTAATCTCCACATCAATATTATCCCTTACAATTTCACCTCTGTGTTGCAAACTTTTAATATGTTGCCCAGCAATACCAACAAACACTTCATCAATTTCAATTCCTGATTTTTGTTTTGCTTTATCAACTGCCTCTTTGATGGAAGTTACCGTTTTGTCAATATTTGCTACTATCCCCCTAGCAACACCATGAGAAACTGCTCTGCCAGTACCTAATATCTCTAGCTTTCCATACTGATTCTTTCTGCCAATCATTACTGATATTTTGGTAGTGCCAATATCAAGTCCTACCATGTAGTCTCCTTTATTTAATACCTGATTGCTTTCTTCCATTTCTTATTTTTTTGTACAAACAATTTGATTGTTATATTTTAAACTAATCTCACTATACGTTTGCCATCCTTTTACAGGCATAGCTTGTTTATAAAACTGATATAGATTAGCTAATTTTTCAGTAGAATTAACAAGCGCTCCAAAGTGTATTTTCTGATTTCCAACTCTTGGAATTAACACCACCTGATCGCCTAAAAAATGAAGTTGCATAATTTGTGATTTCCAAAATTCACTTTCATTGATTTTCTGGATAAATGCATAAATACTAGCATGATGGTGGTGATTTGCATCCCCACTCACTACTATTACTCTTGGCGTATATGCTTTTGACAAAGGCATTTCCAAACCATCTTCATCCAAATAATAATCGGCCTCAGCAGTCTTAATACGTACTATTGCCTTTTTTTGCTGCAACTTAATATTCATTAATCCTTGCTGATTACTATATACTTCTGATCTTTTCACAGCAGGATGCTTTAATAAAAGCTCTTCCAAATCATTCAAATAAAATTGAGAAAGCACAACACCATCATAAGCAAAATTGTATTTTTCAATATATTGCAATACAATATCTTTAGTTACAAATTTATCTTCTGAAATTTCAATATTTATCTGATTCAATTGCACTAATTGCTCTGCTTGTTTTTTGTCAGTAAACGCCAAAACAATTACCATTAAAGCTATAAGCATACCCCATTTTATAATTTGTAATAACTTTTTCATTAGTTAAGTAGGTGTTTAATTGGTTCAACTAAAGTATCAATATCCCCTGCCCCTAAAGTGAGTAGCACATCTAATTCCTCTTGTTCCAATACTTTTAACAATTCCTCTTTACTACAGGTTTCTTTTCTAGGATTTGTACATAAATTCAACAACATTTTAGCATTCACTCCTTCAATTGGCAATTCTCTTGCTGGATAGATGTCTAATAAAATAAGTTGATTGGCTAAGGATAAAGATTCAGCAAAATCATGTGCAAAATCCTGAGTACGCGAAAATAAATGGGGCTGAAATATTACTGTAATTTCTCGATCAGGAAACAACTGCTTTGCAGCAATTATTGTTGAACTTACTTCCTTAGGATGATGTGCGTAATCATCAACATACGCTAAATTTTTGTTATTAATATGTACATCAAATCTTCTTTTAATGCCTTCAAAAGTTGATAAACCTTGGATAACATCTTCACAAGACAACCCTAAATAACAAGCTGCTGCTGCTGCTGCAACTGCATTACTCACATTGTGAACTCCAGGCAAAATTAATTCTAAATCTTCTTGCTTTTTTTCACAATTCATCCCTGGCATGATATTCAAAGCCGTCATGTCAAAAATCATTTTACCCGCTTTTACTTTTATATTTTCAGCATAATAATCCGCTTTAGTTGATGCCGAATAAGAAAGCTTTGCTCCGGCCTCAGGAACAGGAAAATCAATTGCTATTGACTCTTCAACTAACAATACTCCTTTCTGTTTTATTTGACTTACGAACTGCTTGAAAGCAACATGTAAATCTTCTTTGTTTTTATAAATATCCAAATGATCGACATCCACTGAAGTAATAATAGCTATATCAGGTTGCAATTGCAAAAATGAACGATCGTACTCATCCGCTTCAACAATTAGGATATTTCCTTTTTCTGCCAATAACAAATTCGTATTGTAATTTTTACTTATCCCTCCCAAAAAGGCAGTAGTTTGTTTTCCTGCATTTTGTAAAATATGCGCTAAAATTGCAGAAGTAGTTGTTTTTCCATGTGTCCCTGCTACTGCAATTGTATACGATTGCTTACTAATCATACCCAATACCTCAGCTCTTTTGTATAATTTAAATCCTTTATCACTAAAGAAATTAAGTTCTATATTTTGTTTAGGAATAGCAGGAGTATAAATCACTAATATCTCATTATAAGTTGCGTTTTGGATTATTTGTGGAATATTTTCTACTCCATCATTATAATGAATCTTGATTCCTTCATTTTCCAGTTGTTTACATAAGGTAGACTGTGCCTTATCATAGCCACAGACATTTTTTCCTTTCGCATTGAAATAGCGCGCCAAAGCACTCATGCCTATCCCGCCAATTCCAATTAAGTAAATATGTTTGGGTAAATCTAGGTTCATTTTATTAAATCCAATGCAATTTCTGCTATCCTATCAGCTGCATCTTTTACGGCTAATTTTTTAATATTACTACTTAACACTCCTTTCAAACTTTTGTCTTGCACTAATTCCATCAGAGTATTTACAAGTTTACGACTCGCTAAGCTATCCTCAACAAGCAAGGCTGCATTCTTATTAACTAAAGATTGTGCATTTTTATACTGATGATTCTCGGAAACATTAGGAGAAGGAACTAATATGATTGGCTTACCTACACAGCACAATTCTGAAATAGCAATAGCGCCTGCACGCGATACAATAACATCAGCAGTAGCATAAGCCAAATCCATTTCTTTTATAAAGGTGTATGCTTTCACTCCATCTGTATTTATTTGAGAGATATAGCCTTGTGCTTTATCCTGAAAGGACACCCCTGTTTGCCAAATTAAATTCACGCCTTTTTCTTTAAACAAATGGATGTTTTCAGCAATGGCATTGTTAATTGTACGCGCACCCAAGCTACCGCCAACTACCAAAACGGTGGGTTTTGAACTATCAATATTAAATTGTTTTCTTCCCTTTTCAACTTTACTCGCAAATCCTAATATATCCTCACGGATAGGATTTCCAGTAATGATTAATTTTTCTTTTGTAAAAAAGCGTTCCATATTATCATAGGCAACACACACTTTTTGCACATAACGTGCCAATAATTTATTCGTTATTCCAGGATAAGAATTTTGTTCTTGAATAAGAGAAGGAATTCCTTTTCTGGAAGCCACAAAAAGCAAAGGACCGCTAGCATAACCACCCGTTCCAATTGCTAAATCAGGTTGAAATTTTCTGATTATTTTTTTTGCCCTAATAATACTATTTAGCACTTTAAATGGAAATAATAAATTTCGACTACTCAAGTTTCTTTGTAAACCGCTAATCCAAAGTCCCTCTATCTTATATCCTGCAGCTGGAATTTTTTCCATCTCCATTCTATCCTCAGCTCCAACAAATAAGAATTCAACATTATCCGCTTTTTTTTCTATTGCCTTAGCAATAGCAATAGCAGGAAAAATATGTCCTCCTGTACCTCCACCGCTTATGATTACTTTAAGCTTTTCCATAAGCTCTATCTGTTGCATCTCTGCTTACACTTAACACTATCCCAATAGCAATACACGAAAATACAATTGAGGTTCCTCCCAGACTGATAAGTGGTAAGGTTTGCCCTGTAACCGGAATTATTTCTACTGAAACTAACATATTTATTAAAGCTTGAAAAACCAAAGAGAACATCAAACCAATACTAAGCAAACTACCAAAAACGCTTTCTATCCGTAAAGAAATTCGAATAGCTCGGAACAATAAAATTAAATAAAATAGCAGAGCCATTACCCCTCCAAACAGACCGTATTCTTCAATAATAATAGCGTAAATAAAATCAGAAGATGAATAAGGCAAAATGCTTCTTTGTGTGCTTTTACCAGGCCCTAGTCCAGTTACTCCTCCATTTTGTATAGCCACCAAAGCTTGAGTTTGCTGAAAATCTTTAGTTTGTTCATCTCCTTCTGCATTAATAAAAAAACTGTCAATACGACTCACCCATGTAGCTGACCTTGGCATAATTTTTGTTCCTAAAGGAGTAAACTTTGCAGCTGCATAAATAGTAATTGCTCCTACAAAAGCAACACCAATAATCCCTGCAATAAATTTAATTCTGATTTTCCCTGCAAACATCAGCACCAAACCATTAATAAACACCAATGCTGCTGTGGAAAAATTATTGGGTAGAATTAAAGCACAAACCAAGAGCAAGGGTCCTAACACATACCATATTAAATCTTTTAAATTATCTAAATAATCTCTTTGCTTGCTAATTTGGCGAGCCATATAAATTAGAATAGCCAACTTAGCCACATCAGAGGGCTGAAATTGATGCCCAGCAATTTGCAACCACCTTGAAGCCCCATTAATACTCACCCCTATCAGCAACACTAACACTAATAAAACTAAACTAAACAAAAATCCTATCTGCCCTAATTTTGAGAAATATTTAAATTTAATTTTATGCACTACATACATGGCAAACAAACCTAGTAGTAGTTTAATGATGTGATTGAATAAAAAATGCCAACCAGCAGTGCTATACACCACCAAAACTGAGAATAATGACAATGCAAGGACTACTCCCCAAATTGTTCTATCCCCTTCTAGATTGATATTTTTAATCCAAGAACTCAACTT
>Ga0310121_10002011_pt1 | contig 19892 bp, 21 predicted proteins | sample CB27_Tmax_986_MG_FD_203504 | JGI IMG/M metagenome (GOLD analysis project Ga0310121, IMG submission 203504) | Marine microbial communities from Western Arctic Ocean, Canada - CB27_Tmax_986 | ecosystem: Environmental > Aquatic > Marine > Oceanic | place: Canada: Western Arctic Ocean | collected...
AAGATGTTCAAGATCTAGAAGTTAGAGTAATCAATGTTATTGGTGAAGCTGTTTACACTGAAAACTTACAACAGTTTGTTGGTGAGTATACTAAAGTAATTGAGTTAGCTACTTATACTAAAGGAATTTACTTCTTAGAAATCACTACTAATAATGGTGTGGTTAATAAGAAGTTGATATTGCAATAAGTTTGTTATATTTGACCAACAATTCTTTGTTTTTTTGGAGTTAACAAATTAGTCAACAATTGCAGATCTTAATCATGCAGATTTAATCCTGCTACCCCGACACTTTTCTCTATATATTTCCCATATTTTTTCTGTAAGTTTGCTAATATAAAACTATCAAAAGATTATTCAAAAGAAAAACTAACAATTAATTTATTTTGGGCAAATATTTTCTCATTTTTAATATTAGTTCCTATAGCTCTTATTTTTGGCCTCCCTTATTACTTATTATGGATAGATGATATAGATGCTTTTTTTAGTTTATGGAAAGACAAAATAAGTTCTATTGGTCTTCTTGGTTTTTTTTTAGCGCCTATTTTTGGAGTCATTATTCATGAATTGATACATGGTGTGACTTGGGCCCGATATACAGATAATGGATTTAAATCAATCAAGTTTGGTGTTTTATGGAAAATGCTAACTCCGTACTGTCATTGTAAAGAACCATTGAGAGTAAAGCATTATGTTATGGAGGCAATAGCCCCAGCAATTATCTTAGGATTTATTCCATCAGTTGTAGCTATTATTATTGGAAACTTTGGATTGTTAATATTTGGTTTAGTATTCACGGTGGTTGCTGCAGGAGATTTTTTAATTATAAACTTACTTAGAAAAGAGAATAAGGATGATTTTGTAGAGGACCATCCTTCAGAGGCTGGATGTTATATTTATAGAAAGATAAAAAAGTAAAGATATAACCTCTTTATAATGAAAAGATAGTTATTAGTCCCACAAGTAAAGATAAAAATATAATTGCAGATGATAATACTAATGAAACTATTGTTTTAAATATTGACGATAGCAAAGATAAGTTAAATACATCTTTAAAAGAATGAAAATAATATAATATTGGGATAAGATAATACATATAACTATAAAATTCAAACTTCCATAAAACATCTGTTTTGATATTATTTCTTGAATTATCCATTTGTTGAAATGCATACATTAGATATTCCTCTTGGTTGAAAAATAAAGAGAATCCTCCTAACACTAAAGCAATGAAACAAAAACAATAAATATTCACCACAAAATGCTTTGCAAGATTATAGTTGTTACTTTTAAACACAAGTCTTGTGCTTAAGGCTGATGGGATAATTAATAATAAAAAACCAAACATTGGGTTGTTAAAAAAGAACATCATTATTGATATAACTTTTTCTGTAATACTGACTTTTAACTCATCATCTGTTTCTCCTCTTAAAGATAGTTCGCGTATCATACTATCTGAAATATCAGTATCAGCAGCAAAGAATGCGAATACTGATAGTATAGCTATAACTGTTACAAAAAATCGTCCAGGAGAGAAATACTTATTGTAGCCATATTTATCTATTTTACCTGCTATATAATATTTAATTACAATAGATGGATTAATTAGCAAATCTCTTAAAGTAGGGATTAAACCACGATTTATATTAAATGCAGTTAAAAAACCCTTAAAGATAGTTGTAAAATTAAATTGTTTGGTTTCTTTTTTCATGCTTTATTTAATATTTATTTTATCACCAATCTTTGGTTTAGCAAAAGGAAATATAGATCCAGTTATTTTAGCAGTTGCAATGCTGTCTTGAATATTTAGAATTCTTAGATAGTATCTAAATTCTCCATGACTTAACCCCCAATTTATCTTATCCCCATCAATAATGGTTTGAAAATTAGTTTCCAATGAGTCAATTCTTTTTTTCTCTCTTTTAAGCCAGTTACCAGTAGAAGTATAATCTATGTTTTCTCCTAAATCAGTATATGATTTTTCTATTTGATCAGGATGTTTATGAAAATAATTATAAATAATATTATTGTCGTCAATATATCTTTTTAGGCTCTCTTCCATAGAATCATTTGGATATCCTTTTCCTAGAAATATTAAATCTGTCCCTTTTATAAGATCTAAAGTATTTAATTTTATAGTTACTAAATTAGAGTCTAAAATATTAGCCACCTTACCTATGTTAGTTCCAAAACTAGCGCCTTCTATAATTTTCAAAATACCCTCATAAATATACTGCTCTGCAGGTGTGTCATCTCCGTTTTTATCGAAATAACCATAACCAAAATTCATGCTAGTTACCTTACTTTCATTTATATTTGTACTAGTTATTGTATAATAATATACATCTGGCTCACCTTTAGGTTTTTCTAATTCAGCAATATTTCTTAACATTCTACCTTTATCAGAAAGGAAGGCTCTATAGATCTTAATATTATACATCTTATCTATATACGCATCATACTTACTATTAAAATAAGCAAGGCTCTCATTGTATCTATTTCCTAATCCTTTAAGTTCGTTATCTTTCTTTTCTTGTAACTCTTCATCATCCACATCTTCTTTTAAATAGACCATATATAAAAATGAAATCAGACTATCCATCATATCAAATTCTTTTTGATTATCAGGATAATTAATTGTGATATCTCCATAATTCATAAATTCTTTATTTAAAGTTACATTTACATATCTACGAATTCTATCTAGTTCCTTGTTATCTACAGGGTATATGCTATCAATATAATTCATTGCTCCACCAACAAGATATTTCATTCCACCCACATTTTCAAGCCAGAAATCTGTTAATTTTAATTGGTCTATATTATTTTGATTGGAAGATACATGAACCATAAAACTATCATAAACTTTTGAATGATCAGGAGGGGGGTCTTGCCAAGCATTAAATTTATAGCCAGTAAAAAGTGCAATTGCAATAAAAAGAATATTAATTGGGATACCAAATTTCTCTACCCTTGTCCACTCATCTTTTCCGGGAGCACCATGAAAATAAGCTATAATTAATACAGATGGCAGGATAGATATAAGACCAAACCAAGTAAATTGAAGAATATTATCAGAGAAACCATATTTTGTAATAAGCCAATCAATGAAAAGTATAAGAGTAGTTGACCCTACAAAGTAAGAGCCAATGATTTGAGGCATTCTTCTTTCTAAAAGATTTTTTATCAGTGATTTCTTCATTAATTTTTTTCCCCCAATTAAAAAGCCAAATATAAAGATAATGATGGTTTGAGATTGTATAATCACAAATAAAAACGGAACACTTTTTAGTATTCCGCTTTGGTGGGTCTTAAGGTACTCGAACTAAGACTTATTATTTTTAAAATAATTCATTACTCAGATAATCAACTTAATTTCTTATGTTTGGTTTATGAAAAAAGGACTACTTATATTAATTTGCAGTTTTATTTTTCTTGCTTGTCAAAAAGAGCAGAAAAAAACCATTATTTTATCCAAAGCTTCTGCCAACTATATCAATTGGATAGAAGATGATAACATCATTATACTAGATGCTTATACTATAAAAAATACAGATTCTATTTTGGCATTAGCGGATGGCATCATCCTTACCGGAGGGGAGGATATCAATCCTTTACAATATAATGATACTATAAATTTGGCAGTGTGTGGTGATATCAATTACCAAAGAGATACGCTTGAAAGAAAACTATTTGACTTTGCACTAGAAAATAAAATTCCATTAATTGGCGTGTGCAGAGGAATGCAAATGATGAATGTTGCATCTGGAGGATCGCTTTATGGCGATATTCCAACAGAAATTGGAACAACAGTTATCCACCGCAACAATGGAGAGGTAAATCATGAAATTGTACTTTGTGACACTTCTTCTTTAATTTTCCCAATTGGAACGGACACGATTATGGTAAATTCTTGGCATCATCAAGGCTTAAAAATCATGCCAAATCATTTAAGAGTTATCGCCCGTGCTTTTGATGGTTTGCCAGAAGCTGTAGTAATGGATAGATCCGAACATCCTTTTGTGATTGCGGTACAATTTCATCCTGAGCGTTTAGGAAAAGACAATGCAATTCATCAGACAATGAAAAAGAGTTTTTTCAGAGCAATTTCCTCTAATTCTAAGTAATCAACCCCCTACTTTTTCTATCTTTGCCCATCTATGAAAGGTAAAAAAACGGTACTTATTATTTTAGATGGCTGGGGGCATGGCGATAAAACAAAATCAGACGCCATACACAACGCTAACACTCCTTTTGTAGATTCTCTTTATATTAAATATTCTAATTGTGAACTCTTAACGGATGGAGAAAATGTGGGGCTTCCAAAGGGGCAAATGGGAAACTCAGAAGTAGGACACCTCAATATTGGAGCTGGTAGAATTGTATATCAGGATTTAGCAAAAATTAATATTGCTTGTGAAGACAACTCTATTGCAGAGCAAGAAAATCTAAAAAAATCTATTGCCTACGCAAAGGAGAATAATACAGCACTTCATCTAATCGGCTTGGTGTCAGATGGAGGGATTCATTCTCATCAAAACCACCTTTATAAATTGTGTGAACTTGCTAATAAAGCTGGACTAGAAAATGTTTTTGTCCATGCCTTTACAGATGGTAGAGATTGCGATCCTAAAAGTGGGAAAGCATTTATTCAGCAATTAGAACAAAATTTATTTGGAGCAAAAATTGCTTCTGTTTGTGGCAGATATTACGCTATGGACCGTGACAAAAGACGGGAGAGAGTAAAAATGGCTTATGATTTAATGGTAAATGGAAAGGGAGCGGCAAGTCAAAATATCTCTGAGAGCATCCAAAAAGCTTATGATAATGGAGTAACGGATGAGTTTATAAAACCGATTATGAGTGTAGATGAAAACGGGAATCCTATTGCCAAAATAAAAGAAAATAATGCTGTAATTTGTTTTAATTTCCGAACAGATAGATGCAGAGAAATCACTACTGTGTTAAGTCAAAAAGATATGCCAGATTTTGGAATGAGTAGTTTACATCTGCATTACACCACCATGACCAATTATGATGATACTTTCCAAAATGTGAATGTTATTTACGATAAGGAAAATATTAAAAACACTTTAGGGGAGGTGTTAGAAAAAAATAATAAAACTCAAATCAGGATTGCTGAAACAGAGAAATATCCTCATGTTACATTTTTCTTTTCAGGAGGCAGAGAAAAAGAATTTGTTGGAGAAAAACGGCTAATGGTAAACTCTCCAAAAGTAGCAACTTATGATCTGCAACCTGAAATGAGTGCGCTAGAAGTTACCTCAAAGATAGTTGAAGAACTTGAAAAAGAAGAAACAGATTTTGTTTGTTTAAATTTTGCAAATCCTGATATGGTAGGGCATACTGGTGATTACAATGCTATTGTAAAAGCAGTGGAAACAGTTGACGCATGCACCCAAAAAGTTGTGGAAGCCGGGCTAAAAAAAGATTATGCATTTATCATAATTGCTGATCATGGGAATGCAGATTTTGTAGTAAATGCAGATGGATCGCCAAACACAGCTCATAGCACAAATCCTGTTCCGTGTTTTGCACTTAATACAGATTTTAAAAAAATAGAAAATGGAAAATTAGGAGATGTTGCTCCTACTATATTACAAATAATGGGGGTAGAAATCCCTAATGAAATGACTGGAAATATTTTAATAAAATAAAAATGGAACACATAAATAATTATATAAACGAGAATAAAGATAGATTCATAAACGAATTAATTGAACTTTTAAAAATACCATCAATTTCTGCAGATCCTGCTTATAAAAAAGATGTATTAAATTGTGCAGATGCAGTAGCAAAAGCTATGGAAGATGCGGGGGCTGATAATATTGAAATTTGTGAAACAGCTGGCTATCCTATCGTTTATGGAGAGAAAATAATAGATTCAAATTTACCTACTGTTTTGGTATATGGGCACTATGATGTTCAGCCAGCAGATCCATTAGAATTATGGACAAGCGGACCATTTGAACCAGTGATTAAAAAAACTGGTATTCATCCGGAGGGAGCTATTTTTGCTAGAGGTGCTTGTGATGATAAAGGGCAATTCTATATGCATGTAAAAGCATTTGAGTTAATGATGAACACAAACACTTTACCTTGTAATATTAAGCTTATGATTGAAGGGGAAGAAGAAGTTGGTTCTGAAAATTTAGGAGTTTTTGTGAAAGCAAATAAAGAAAGATTAAAATGTGAGGCCATCTTAATTTCTGATACTGGAGTTATTGCAAATGATACTCCGTCTATCACTACTGGCCTTAGAGGACTTAGTTATATGGAAGTGGAAGTAAGGGGTCCAAATCGTGATTTACATTCAGGATTGTATGGAGGAGCCGTAGCAAACCCTATCAATATATTATGTGAGATGATTGCAAAAATGAAGGATGAAACTAATCAGATTACAATTCCAGGATTTTACGATAATGTAGTTGAACTCTCTGTTGAAGAAAGAGAAGATATTGCCAGAGCACCCTTCTCATTGGATGCATATAAAAAAGCGTTAGATCTTTCTGATATTCATGGAGAAGAAAGTTATACTACTATGGAAAGAAATGGAATTAGACCAACCTTGGATGTAAACGGGATATGGGGGGGATACACGGGTGAGGGGGCAAAAACAGTTATCGCATCAAAGGCATATGCTAAAATTTCTATGCGTTTGGTCCCTAACCAATCGGATGCAGAAATTACAGATAAATTCACTAAGTATTTTGAGAGTGTAGCCCCTAAATCTGTAACAGTAAAAGTAAGCCCACATCATGGAGGAGAACCTTATGTTTCTTCAACTGATATTCCCGCTTATTTAGCAGCAAGTAAAGCCATGGAAACCACTTATGGTAAAAAACCAGTGCCTGTAAAAAGCGGAGGGAGTATTCCTATTGTCGCACTTTTTGAAAAAGAGTTGGGAGTTAAATCTATCTTACTTGGTTTTGGTTTGGATTCGGATGCTATCCACTCGCCAAACGAACATTATGGAATTTTCAACTATTTAAAAGGGATAGAAACAATTCCTCATTTCTTTGCAAATTTTGTAGAATTTTTTGATTAAAATAAATTTTCAATTGCATTTGCCATTTGATAGTCTTTTTTAGTTACTTGATTTTTATTATCATGAGTAGTTAACTGAATTTCACAATAATTATACCCTACTTTCATTTCAGGGTGATGCATATTTCGGTTAGCTTCCCATGCTATAGCATTCACAAAAGATATTGTTCTATTAAATCCTTTGAATTCAAATCTTTTTACTAAGCAATTCTGTTTGATTGCCCAGCCTTTTGGTAGTTTATTTTTAGTATCCATGTAGTTCTCCTCCTTTATGTTTTTCTTTTTTAGGAAAAATAGGCTCTAAAGACCCTAGTTCTCTAGAATGAGTCATTATTTCTTTGATATTTAATTTAGTCAACTCAAAAAGATCTTCAAATTTATCAATGTAGTAGTAAAGCGGTTGAATAATATCTATTCTAAATGGGGTTCTAAATACTGTTAAGACATCAAGCGGATTTCTTATAATTCCATTGTTATCTGTGGCATGAAAAGTTTCTTTAGGTGAAGAAAGGATGCCACCACCATATGCTTTGTAATTATTTTTTTGTTTGATTAATCCAAATTCTATAGTAAACCAAAATAGACGAAATAATCGATTCCTATCTTTTGGTTGCATGCCTAAAGCTAATTTCCCATACCATTCCATAAAGTTAGCATAAAGCTGGTTAGTCAAGAGTGGGCAGTGACCAAAAATCTCGTGAAAAAGATCAGGCTCCTCTAGGTAATCAAACTCTTCAGGGATTCTAATAAAACTAGCTATTGGAAATTTTTTATTGGCTAAAAGTTCAAAGAACTTATTTGCAGGGATAATAGCAGGAACAGTTTGAACACTCCATCCAGTTTCTTTTTGTAGTATCTTATTAATATCTTTGGTTTGCGGGATTTTATCTAAAGGTAAATTTAGTGTTTTTAATCCTTCTAAGTATTCATCACAACATCTATTTTGAATATTTTTCAATTGCCTTTTTAAAAGGCGTCTCCATGTTTTGTTTTCAGTTGCCGTGTAGCTAATTATGCCTTCCAAATTTGGTAATTTTGATTGATATTGATGCCCCATAAATTTTTAAAATTTAATTACAAAAAAAGGCTAAGTAAATGAAATAATTTAATACGAAAAGGTTTAGCCATTACAAATCTCAGAATATATAGTAAAAAAGGAATTGTACGGTTGTGGGGATTATTAATTCACAATCAAATTTCCTACAATACAAATTACACTAAAGGAGCATTACACTTACTGGTATTTGCTAAAGTAGATTAAAAAGGCTACTTTTATCCAACACAATTCTACAGATGAAAAGGCTATCTTATATATTAATAATACTGAGTGTTTTTGCATGCACAAAAGTGGAAGATATAGTCGTTACAGGCAACATCAACCCCCCTGACAATACTATTGAAAACACTACAATTGAAACGTACATTAATAAATTATATATTTCAACTATTGGACGCGAACCAACTGAACCCGAATTCTTAAATGATTTTTCTATATTAAGAGCAGCTGATATTAGTCAAGAAAGCAGAGAGATTGTTATTGATGGGATATTAAATAAAGAGGAGTATTATAATAATTTATTTAAATTAGAAAGTGAACACCTTTTATTAGGACTAGATACAGCTGACATAAATCAAAACATATTAATTATTAATTTCCTTCTTTCAACATCTCATGGGCTTGATAGCATCTATTTTGCTGATGCTCTTGAAAGAATGTTGAAGTTACAGGAAGTTTTACCAGGATTAGGAGAGGGAACTATTTCAAATATGGAAATGCATAAACGAATGGTTAATAATAATTTTTATGACGAAATTAATATGGGGACAGAAAATTTTGTAGTTTCTATGTTTCAAAGTTTTATGCAAAGATACCCTACTCTTTCAGAATTAGAAAATGGGAAACTTATAGTTAATGACAATAATGCTTCACTATTTTTTATTCCTGGGAATGGCAAAGAGGACTTTATAAATATTTTTATTGAATCAGATGAATATTTTACTGGACAAACAAACATTTTATTTAACAGGTATTTATTTCGAGATCCAACTTCAGAAGAAAGCATAAATTTTAGCCTAGATTATATCAACTCTCAGGATTATAAATTATTACAAAAAAGGATTTTATCAACCAATGAATTTATAGGATTATGAAAAAACTAATTTTCATTTTTAGTGTACTTCTTTTATTTTCTTGTAAAAAAGAGAAAAAGATTACTTATCAGCTGAATGATGTAACAATAGAAAATAATTCAGCCAACAAAGATCATCTAAAAAGTACAATAGAATTTATTTCTATTGCGTATTCTGATATTTTTGGTACTGTGGTTTCAACAAATAAACTTGCAGAGTTAAGTCAAATCTATAAAGCTTTTGGAGACAAAAAGTTAATAGAGCAGATGGTAATCAAAAATTTTTTAAATGAGCCATCAACTCAAATTCCTCAAATAGACAGAAGTTCTACTAGTACAATTAATAGTTTTGTTCAAAATGTGTACACAAAATTATATAACAGAACCCCTGATGAATATGAACTTTGGTTTATTTCCAATATGATTGAAAATGATACTGATTTAACTTCTGAATTAATTTATTTTTCATTAATGACGGCTAACGAATACAGATATTACTAATGAAAAGAAGAAAATTTATAAGAAACTTAGGCTTAGGAACTGCAGCTACAATTGGAGTGCCTTATTTATTACCTAGCGGAAGATTATTTGCGGCTTCTGGAGTAAGAAAAGCAAATCATGTAGTATTTTGTTTGTTTGCTGGTGGGGTCAGAAATCTGGAATCTGTTCACAAAAATGATGGAAACCTTATGCCTTACACTTTAAAGGGTACTGAGGGGATTTCATCTGATATTATTTCTGGAATAAATTTTGTTCCTCCAAATACCGGCATTACCCTCCAAGAACAAGGCACATTATATAAAGAATTCAGAATGAAGTATGGGCCAACAGGTCATTATGGAGCTCACGCTACTGCTATGACTGGAGTTTATACGGGCGAGAATCTTAATATTAATGCAAACCCACAATATCCAACTATTTTTGAACTCTATCGCAAACACAATTCACCATCTATGAGCGCAAAAAATGCTTGGTGGATATCTAATTCTTTAGGAGCCTATGCTCACTTAAATTATTCAACTTATGAAGGATATGGCCCTGATTTTGGAGCTAATTATATTCAGCCGGCTTCAATTATTTCTCAAGAAGGATTTGATAATTTAGGAAATTCTAGAATTTATAATAATACGGAAGAAGAAAAAATAACAGCATTAAGAGGATTTTGTGATGCCCATTTTTCGTCTCAATATAATGGTGCTGCTAATAGTATTACAAATACTGAAGAAGATAAGGTAGAAATAGAAGCTTTTATTAATCAATGCTTTATTGAGGCAGCAGCAGGGCAATTTAATGACCCTTGGGGTATAGGAGGGGGTTTATATAATAATGATATGCAAACTGTTAATTTCGCTGAAAAAATAATTCAAGAATACAAACCTGAGTTATTAGTTGTTAATATGCAAGATGTTGATATTGCTCATTCTAATTTCACCTTATATGCAAACAACATTCAAAAGGCAGATTACGCACTTGCACATCTATGGAATACAATTCAAAATACTCCAGGAATGGCAGAGGATACAATTTTAATAGCCATGCCAGAACATGGTAGAAATCAAGATGGGAACGGACTATATGATGGATACGGAAGAGAAGCTTTGGATCATACTAATGATGATTACAGTAGAGAGATTTTTTCCTTAATTTTAGGGCCAAGTGGTATAGTAGTTCAAGACCAAGTTTTTTCTCAAGAGAAAGGAGAAAGTATTGACATTGTACCAACAATTGCAAATATTTTAGGCTTTGATAATGATCTTCCTGGAGGATTACTCAATGGAAATATATTAACTGAAAGCTTTTATTAAAATGAAAAGATTAGTTTTTTTAGGCTTGATAACATCTTTGTTTTTAGTGAATTGTACTGAGGATGATTTGTCGTTAAATCCGTATGATGGAATTGATTATAGCGACACTGCTTTAGTGATCGATACGCTTTCAGCGACCTCATTTGTAAAATTACACAGGGATGTTTTGGGACCCTCTTGCAATGTAATGGGTTGTCATGATGGCTCTTTTGAACCAGACTTTAGAACAGTTCAGAGTTCATACAATACGTTAGTTTATCACCCTATATTAAAAAATAACTTAGCCGAAACATTTACTTACCGTGTAGTTCCAGGAGATACAGCAAATTCAGTGTTACATGAGCGGTTAACCAATTGCTGTTTTGTCAATACTAATGATAGAATGCCTCAAGATAATATTGGTAATTCTTTACCTCAGGAAGAGTTAGATAACGTAGCAAACTGGATATTGGATGGCGCAAAAGATATAACAGGAGCAATACCAAATGAGCCTAATAACTCACCTAATATTAAATATTATTATGTTACTAATGCTACTTATGATAGTACATATTCAGACAATAGAGAGGATGGCGTATTTTACAAACCTTTTTTAATGCCAGCAAACGAACAAGTTAATTTTGTTTTCCGTGTAACTGATGACAATACTAATGCCGGAGCAATGTTGGTCAATCAATTATCAATCTCTGAATATCAAGATGATTTTACTAACTCAATTGATGTTACAGCACAAATATTTGAATCTACTTATCATGTTTGGCTTTTAGCATTTAATACATCAATCTTACAAGTGGGGAAAACCTATTTCTTTAGATATACTATTAATGATGGGGAGAATGCTACAAACACGACTTATCCTAATAATCAAACATCAATTATTTATAAAAGTATATGGTCATTTACCGTACAATAAATGAGAATAGCAACTTACATATTAATAGTACTATTACTTTTTGCTTGTAAAAAGGATGATACTTTAAGTGTAGTCCCTACTATTGAGTTTAAAAGCATAAGCCCATCTACAGTTCAGGAATATATTGATGATATTAATATTACTATTTCATATACTGATGAGGATGGAGATTTAGGAGAAAATACTCCTGACATTGATAACTTATTTGTAGAAGACAGTCGAAATGGAATTGTTTATCATTACCGCATTCCACAACTAGCTCCAAATGGAAATGATATTTCCATAACAGGCAACTTTAATATTATAATTGATGGATCGGGAATTACGGATGAATCATCCAGCCAACAGGTGAATTATGCTATTTATGTAACAGATAGAGCAGGGAATAAAAGTAATACAATTACCACATCCTCTATAACTATTCAGCAATAAACAATGAAAATTTCAAATGTATTAGGAATTTTTTTACTTACAACACTTAGCTGCAATAGTCAAGAAAACAAAAGCATGGAAAAAGAAAACAAACACACAAATCAGTTAATAAACGAAACAAGTCCTTACCTTTTACAGCACGCCTACAACCCTGTGGATTGGCACCCATGGAATGAGCAAACTTTGGATAAAGCTAAAGCAGAGGGGAAGTTACTGTTGATTAGTATTGGTTATTCCGCTTGCCACTGGTGCCATGTGATGGAACATGAAAGTTTTGAAGATGAAGAAGTAGCAAAAATTATGAATGATAATTTTATTTGTATAAAAGTGGATAGAGAGGAGCGACCTGATGTGGATCAAGTTTATATGACGGCCGTACAGTTAATGAATCAAAGAGGAGGTTGGCCACTTAATTGTGTGGCACTACCTAACGGAAAGCCTTTTTGGGGAGGCACTTATTTCAGAAAAGAGGATTGGAAAAAGCAAATTTTAGGACTTGCAAATACCTATAAAATAGAACCCAATAGAGTTATTGAATTTGCAGATAGACTTTCAAAAGGGATTCAGCAAGTGGAGAATATTGGCTTAAATACTGATGAAGCTAATTTTACTTGGAAAGATTTAAATAATATGGTAAGCCCTTGGGCTGAACGCTTTGATAATGCAGAAGGAGGAAGTAATGGTGCACCCAAATTTCCTATGCCAAATGCCTATAATTTTTTATTGCATTATGCCCACTTGTCAAAAAATACTGAGGTGTTGGATCATGTAGAAATTACTTTGGACAAGATGGCTTTTGGCGGAATTTACGATCAAATTGGTGGTGGTTTTTCGCGATATTCTACTGATAAATCTTGGAAAGCCCCTCATTTTGAAAAAATGCTTTATGATAATGGGCAGTTGGTGAGCTTATATGCTGAGGGATATTTGAAATTTAAAAAACCGCTTTATAAAGAAATAGTTTTTGAAAGTTTAGAATTTATAGAAAGAGAATTGACGGCTGAAAATGGAGCTTTTTATTCAGCTTTGGATGCCGATAGTGAAGGGGAGGAAGGAAAGTTTTATGTATGGAATGAAACCGAACTCAAATTATTCATCCGTGAAGATTTTGATATTTTTAAGGATTACTATAATATAAATTCGAAAGGCTTATGGGAGCACGGGAATTATATTTTGCTCAGAAAGAAAACTAAGAAAGAAATTGCTAAAAAATATAAAATTTCAATTGCAGCACTAGAAACAAAAATTCAAAACTGGAAAAGCATATTAATGGCTGAACGCGATAAGCGAATTCGTCCAGGATTAGATGATAAATCTTTAACCTCTTGGAATGGCTTGATGCTAAAAGGATATGTAGATGCTTATATGGCTTTTGGCGAAAAACAGCATTTGAAAGTGGCGTTAAAAAATGCCAAGTTTATAGCAGACACTCAAATGCAAGCAGATGGAAAATTATGGCATTCTTATAAAGATGGCCGATCTACTATCAATGCATATTTGGAGGATTACGCCATAGTAAGCTCGGCATTTATTCGCCTTTATGAAGCTACTTTTGATAAGCTGTGGTTAGATAAAACAGAGCAATTAGTAGCCTATGCTTTGGAGAATTTCTATGATAAGAATTCTGGAATGTTCTATTTTACTTCTCGTTTGGATCCTGAATTAGTTGCTCGGAAAATGGAGATAAATGATAATGTAATTCCGGCTTCTAATTCGGTAATGGCAAATGTGCTGTATGATTTAGGAACGCTTTTGGATAAGGATAATTACAAGCAAAAAGCTATAATTATGGCTAATAATGTAAAACCAGACATGAAAAAATATGCAAGTGGGTATGCTAATTATGCCAATTTAATGCTGAAAGAAATAGTCCCTTATTATGAAGTAGCGATTGTGGGTAAAGACGCACATACTAAGGCAATGGAACTTAATAAAAAATATGTGCCCAATAAATTATTTGTTGGAAGTTTTGAAAATAGTAATATGGAATTATTACAAGAAAAATTTGTGCAAGGGATCACTATGATTTATGTGTGTGAAAATAAGGTTTGTCAGTTACCAACACCTGATATTATTAAGGCTAAAAAATTAATGAAATAATGAGCACTCTATTTGAGGAAAAGCAGAAATTTAACCAATGGTGGTTGTGGGTTATTTTACTGTCTTTCCCAATTATTTCGGTAGGGCCGTTTGATGATAATGCAATAAACGTGTATTATGTTTTAATAGGACTAGCAATTCCGCTTTTGTTTTATTTATTTGAGTTGAGAATAAAAGTTAATGAAGAGGGATTACATTACCAATTTTTCCCTTTTCATTTGAAATTTCATGCGATTAAAATGGATGAAATTGAAAGTTTTAAAGCCATGGAATACTCGCCACTAAAAGAGTATGGTGGCTGGGGAATTCGTTACGGATTTAAAGGAAAGGCCTATAATGTGAGTGGCAATAAAGGGGTAAAAGTATTTCTGAAAAATGAGGCTAATATCATGTTTGGTAGCCAAAAGCACAAAGAATTAGCAAAGGCTTTAAAAGCAACTAAGCAACAATAATCAAAAAGTAATTCTTCTTTCCTTTTTGGGCTAAAATGTATTTTCCGTTTAAAAGGTTATTTTCAGAAAGCTGAAAATCTTCAGTAATTTTTTCCTGATTAATACTTACTGCATTAGATTGTATCATTCTTCTTACCTCTCCTTTACTTTCAAATACAGCTGTTTTTTCAGCAAGTACATCTAAAATTCCAGAACTTAAATCTTCCTTTCCCATTTCAAATTGTGGCACGCCTTCAAATACAGAAAGAAAAGTATTTTCATCCAAACTTTTTAAATCCTCAGCAGTAGATTTTCCAAACAAAATAGAAGATGCTTTTATTGCCATTTCCAAATCTTCCTTACTGTGCACCCTTATTGTTACTTCATCAGCAATGGCTTTTTGCAAAACTCTTAAATGAGGAGTTTCATCATGTTCTGTAATTAGTTTTTCAATTTCCTGTTGATTTTTTAGCGTAAATATTTTAATATAATTTTTAGAATCTTCATCAGAAGAATTTAGCCAAAACTGATAAAATTTATATGGTGATGTTTTTGTTTTATCTAACCAAACATTTCCGCCTTCTGTTTTCCCAAATTTACCTCCATCTGCTTTCTCAATAAGAGGAGTTGTTATAGCAAAAGCTTGTCCTTCTCCTTTTCTTCTTATGAGTTCTGTTCCGGTTACTATATTTCCCCACTGATCAGACCCCCCTAATTGTACTTTGCAATTTTTGTTTTTCCAAAGCCAGTAAAAGTCGTACCCTTGCACTAATTGGTAGGAAAATTCAGTAAAACTCATTCCGGTTTCTAGCCTTGACTTTACTGAATCTTTTGCCATCATATAATTTATCGAAATGTGTTTTCCTACATCACGGATAAAATCTAAAAAGTTTAAATCTTTAAACCAATCGTAATTATTGACAACTTCTGCAGAGTTAGTTCCACAATCAAAATCCAAAAATTGTTCCAATTGTTTTTGAACAGCATTTAAGTTATGGCTCAGTATTTTTTCATCTAGCAGATTACGCTCTTTACTTTTCCCTGAAGGATCACCCACCATACCGGTAGCACCTCCCACTAAGGCAAAGGGTTTGTGTCCGCATCTTTGCAAATGCACCAAAATCATTATTTGAACTAAACTTCCAATATGCAGGGAATCGGCAGTAGGATCAAAACCAATATAGGCAGAGGTAATTTCCTTTTGAAATTGTTCTTCCGTACCTGGCATGATATCTTGTATCATTCCTCTCCATTTTAATTCTTCTACAAAGTTCATCTCATAAATTTTTATCAAAAATAGACAAATTATTAAATCTAAGCTATAATATCTATTGTCTATAATCTAATCTATTATCTTTGACCTATGATATTTATTACCGGAGGAACCGGACTTGTTGGTTCCCATATTTTACTAAGATTAGCCAAAGAAGGCATGCCTTTCAAAGCGTTAAAAAGAGAGACATCATCTCTTCAGATTTGTGAAAATGTATTTTCTCATTATGCTGCCAAAGAGTTATTTTCAAAAATTAATTGGGAAACAGGAGATGTGAATGATATCCCTTCTTTGGAAAATGCAATGGAGGGTTGTAGCAGGGCGTTGCATTGTGCAGCGATAGTTTCCTTTCATCCTGCTGAGGTAGAGTTGATGCGAAAAGTAAATATTGAAGGGACAGCTAATGTGGTGAATGTTGCAATTTCCAAAGGAATAAAAAAATTAGGGTATATTAGTTCTATTGCTGCATTGGGGCGCAATTCTACTGTTGGGATTGTTGATGAAGAATGTTATTTTAAAGCGACAAAATTGGATAGTAATTATGCGTTTAGCAAATATTATGCCGAACAAGAAGTATGGCGAGCAAGCCAAGAAGGGTTGGATGTGGTGATTGTAAATCCCTCTGTAATTTTGGGTCCTGGCGATTGGAATAAAGGAAGTTCACAAATTTTTCAGAAAATACATTCAGGTTTAAAATTCTATACTACTGGAAGCACAGGCTATGTGGATGTAATGGATGTTGCTAATTCTTTAGTGGACTTATTATTGAGTTCAGTAAAAAATGAACGCTTTATTGTTAATGGCGCTAATTTAAAATATCGAGATTGTTTTGATAGGATAGCGATAGCATTAGGAAAGCCAAAAGCCAGCATAAAAGTTACTCCATTTTTAAAAGAATTAGCTTGGCGCTTTGAGGCAATTCGCTCTTTTATTACATCAAAAACACCTTTACTCACTAAGGAAACGGCTAATAGCGCTATGACGGATGGAGCTTATTCTACTAAAAAGATAAAAAAAGAAATTGACTTTCAGTTTATCGCAATTGAGACTACCATTAAAAGATATTGTGACTGGTATATTAAGGATTTAAAGTAGTTCTTTCCTGCATTAAGCCATTTAATGCTTTAGAGTAAATCTGCTCTAGTTCTTCAGGGTGGTTGCCATAATAGGAAAGTGTTTTTTCAAATCTATCTTTATTGATATTGTGAGTTGAATAAATTTCCGAATAGGTATTAGCCAATGCCTTTTTTGCAGTTTCTACTCCTTTCGATTTATTCAGCTCAAAAGCCGCTTCTGCCAAATGGACTTCTTTTAGCATATTTGCAAATTCCGTTTCAGATAAAATCCCAGTTAGAATTTCTGTTTTAGGAGCGGTACATGCGAGTAATAAAACGCTTAATATTGAAAGAATAATTTTCATTGTACAAAGATAGCTTTTAAGAAAGCAAAATATGTATATTTGCCCCAATTATTAATCAAATAAAATATTTAAGATGAAAAATTTAATTTACCTATTTGCAGCAGTTACTATGTTTGCATTCACTGCTTGTGGAGGTGGAGATGCTGCAACTGAAGAAGCTGTTCCTACTGCTGATGAGGCTGCAGTTGAAGAAGCTGCTCCAGCAACTGAAGAAGTTGTAGCTGAAGAAGTTGTAGCTGAAGAAGTTGTAGCTGAAGAAGGAGAGGAAGGGGCTGAAGAAGCTGCTGAGTAAGCAAACTGTTTAAGAAACAAAAAAAACATCCTAGGATGTTTTTTTTATATTTGCATGAATTATTAATCAAACAAAAAATTAAGTTATGAAAAATTTAATGTATTTATTAGTAGCTGGAACTATGTTTGTTTTTACTGCTTGTAATTGTGGTGCTGGTGATGCAGCAGCAACTGATTCAGTGGAAGAAGTAGTTGCATGTGCTGATGATTGTCAAAAAGCATGTTGTTTAGGATGTCACGCAACTGAAGGTGATGCAGTTTGTTTAGCTGATCATTCTTGTTGTGCACATCATCATGAAGGTGATTCAGCAGAAGCTACGGAGGATTCTACTGAAGGGGCAACTGAAGAAACTGCTGAATAAGCAATACTTATTTAGAGAATTAAAGGCATCCTTTCGGGTGCCTTTTTTATGCTTTTATCTATCAAAAGTGAGACGCATTCCGTTTTTATTTTCATCAAACTTTCCATGTTTATAAGCAATATGACCATTAACAAAAGTATGCGTGACTTTAGAATTAAATCTTTCTCCTTCAAATGGTGACCATCCGCATTTGTACAAAATATTATCTTTCTTCACATCCCAAGGGTCATTTAAATCTACTAAAACTAAATCAGCAAAATAACCTTCACGAATAAACCCTCTGTTTTCAATCCGGAAACAAATTGCAGGGTTATGACACATCTTTTCCACTACTTTTTCTAAGCTTATTTTCCCTTGATTAACTAAAGATAACATAGCAGGCAAAGCGTGTTGCACTAAAGGGCCTCCTGATGGAGCTTTAAAATAAGTATTATTTTTTTCTTCTAAGGTATGTGGGGCATGGTCAGTTGCAATAACATCTATTTTATTATCTAATAAGGCTTGCAATAAAGCCTCTTTGTCTGATTGTTTTTTTATGGCAGGATTCCATTTTATAAAAGTTCCTTTTTCAGTATAGTTGCTTTCATCAAACCAAAGGTGATGAATACAAACTTCTGCAGTAATGCGTTTTTCTTTTAAGGATAATTTGTTGTCAAAAAGAGCAATCTCTTTTTCAGTTGAAAGGTGAAAAATATGCAAGCGTGTATCGTGTTTTTTAGCCAATTCTACTGCCATTGATGAAGATTTGTAGCAAGCTTCAGTGCTTCTTATATTTGGGTGTTCTGAAATTGGCACTTCTTCACCATATTGCTTTTTTGCTTTTTCAATATTTTCTTGAATGGTTGCCTCATCTTCACAATGCACAGCAATAAGCATAGATGATTTAGAAAAAATTTCTTCTAATACATTTTTGTTATCCACCAACATATTGCCTGTTGAAGAGCCCATAAATATTTTAATTGCCCCTACTGTTTTTGGGTTTGTTTTTAATACTTCTTCCAAATTATCATTACTTGCTCCCATAAAAAAAGTGTAGTTAGCAATAGAGCTTTGGGCTGCAATCTGGTATTTATCCTCTAATAATTTTTGAGTAAGTGTTTGTGGATTAGTATTTGGCATTTCCATAAAGGATGTAATCCCTCCAGCAACTGTGGCTTTACTTTCGGTATAGATATTGGCTTTGTGGGTTAGTCCGGGCTCACGAAAATGTACTTGATCATCAATTACGCCAGGCAGTAAATGCAACCCTTCTGCATCAATTATTTTATCTGCTTCAACATTTATTTTAGCAGCAATTTGCTTGATTATTTTATCCTCAATCAATACATCTGATTGATAAATATTCCCCTCATTTACCAGTTGTGCATTTTTAATAAGCGTAAGCATGTTTTATCTTTTCCAGTTTCTAAAAAAACTTTTGATTTTCATTTGGATTACACCTAATACGGCTTCAAAAAATATTCCTCCACTCATTTTAGACTCCCCCTCAGTTCGATCTGTAAAAATAACAGGGACCTCAACTACATTAAAACCATATTTCCATGCCTTGAATTTCATTTCAATTTGGAAAGCATAGCCAACAAATTGGATTTTATCAAAATTAATAGTTTCCAAAACAATTCTTTTATAGCATTTAAAGCCAGCAGTAGAATCATGAATAGGCATCCTT
>Ga0310121_10002012_pt1 | contig 19889 bp, 15 predicted proteins | sample CB27_Tmax_986_MG_FD_203504 | JGI IMG/M metagenome (GOLD analysis project Ga0310121, IMG submission 203504) | Marine microbial communities from Western Arctic Ocean, Canada - CB27_Tmax_986 | ecosystem: Environmental > Aquatic > Marine > Oceanic | place: Canada: Western Arctic Ocean | collected...
CCCCGCCGCGTATGCGGCTGGCTGTGTTCTTCCAGCTTCGGCTACGCCTCAGCCTCCAGAACACAGCCGAGTTACTTAACCCCGATTCTCTCACTCAGACTGGTACAAAGACGGGGGGGTGGTCAGTGCGCAGCGGTGGGGGCGACATCTTCTTCCTCTCAATAAAGGAGTAAAAACTTGTGCTTCTGGCGGCTGTCAAAACGGACTCGCAAATCGTCGTTGTTGGCGTCACCCACTGGGTTCCCCTGTCACATTGGCACGAAACGCGTCACATCCCTTGTTTTCAACGGTTTGTCGCAAATTCCCTGCTAAAGCCCATGGATTCACCCAAAAAATATGGGGTTAAAAACCGGTGGTCAGAATTGAAGGAATATCGACCCGTGGTGAGCGGGCAAAACCAAAACCACCTTGGAAACTCCCATCTCCGGTTGGAATTTTGAACGGTATCACGATATAATTCCGCTGGTTGGTATCTTCACCCAGGGAAGTCACCATGCTAACGCTCGAGAGCAAAGCACAAAGTGGACATGCCTTTTGTGATCGTTTGTCACGCAGAAATTTTCTAGCTGTTGGGGGAATGGCTTGTGGCGGGCTGTCACTTGAGTCGGTACTGCGTGCCGAGGCTGCCCAACCAGGCGGCTCTTCCCACAAGGGGCTGATTAACATCTTTTTGCCAGGTGGTCCGCCGCATCAAGATATGTGGGACCTGAAACCCGATGCACCGACCGAAGTGCGGGGCGAATTTAAGCCAATCAGCACCAACGTTGCGGGAATCCAGATCGGCGAGTTGCTTCCCGGACTTGCATCAATTATGGACAAGCTCGTGATCCTGCGAAGCATCGTGGGAGCTAAAGGGCCACATTATGCCAGGCAATGTATGTGCCCTCAAATTTCTCCCGAATCCCCCAGCCTGGGGGCATGGGTCTCGAAGTTAAAAGGTCCTGTCCATCCATCGATGCCTCCCAATCTGTCGCTGTTCTATCGAACACAATATCGAGAGTGGGGCGAACCTGGCCACGGCGGATTTTTGGGCGAACCCCATGCACCACTCGGGCTTGTCGACAAGTATGCGCCAGGGCACAAAGCCGATTCACCCGCGGGCCTGAGTCCCGATCCGGGTCGTCTGATCGTTCAAGATATTTCAATCCAGCGGTTGAGAGATCGGCGGTCGCTGCTATCGTTGCTGAACACGTGGCAAAAACATGTGGAAGCAAGTCCAAGTCTTGGAGACCGCAATTCCTTCACCCAGCAAGCGTGGGAAATCCTCTCATCGCCCCGATTGGTCGAAGCGCTTGATATCTCTCACGAAGATCCGAAAGTGATCGAGCGATACGGGGAAGGGTCTGCCCAATACAATGGGGATAGCGCCCCGCGGATCTCTCGGAATTTGCTTATCGCACGCCGCCTGATCGAGGCTGGGGCCAGGGTTGTATCGTTGAACTTTAGTCGCTGGGATTGGCATGGTAGAAATTTCGAGCAGTCCCGCACGGAATTTCCTCGTCTCGATCAAGCAGTGACCGCACTGGTCAAGGATCTGGATGAGCGTGGAATGCTGAACGACGTTTCGGTGATTGTCTGGGGAGAATTCGGCCGGACACCTAAAATCAACAAAGATGCCGGCAGAGATCACTGGACACGGGTCAACTCCGCCCTATTGGCGGGTGGCGGTATGCGGACCGGACAAGTGCTGGGCGCCACCGATAAAATTGCGGGGGAAGTCATCGATCGCCCCATCACATTTGGTGACGTTCATGCGACGTTACTGCACAATCTGGGCATTGATCCGCATGTTTCTGTGCCAGACCGACAAGGGCGAACGCGCCGTCCTACGGGTATTTATGCGACCCCCATCGCAGAACTCATTTAGGTCGGTCAGATTTTCAGTGGGTCGTTTCTTGAAAACCGGGTAACCAAGCTGGCGGGCTTTCCTGGTCGGCTGTCATTGAAACGGGGTAGCGCATTCTTGTTTTTTGCGAGAGTTTGGTAGATCTAAGCGGACCTACCTTGTCACCACCCACCGTCAGCGCGGGAAAAATGGCTCAGCAAACAAGAATGCGTGACAAGAAAGCAGGCCTGGGTTGCGCGTAAACATCTGAGAGCCCTCGACTAAAGTCTCCGCAGTGTCAAACCACCATCGACCATAATCACACTGCCGGTCGCATAGCTCAACTCTCCCCGACCCAGTACCGCGACAGCCCGGCCAACGTCTTCCGGGGTGCCCCAGCGTGGTTCGACGGTCAATCCTTCGGCAATCAACTTGTCGTACTTTTCGGTCACACCCGCGGTCATATCGCTACGGATCACTCCCGGCCGGACTTCGTACACACCGATGCCGAACTCAGCCAATCGAGCTGCCCACAGCTTGGTCACCATAGACATACCAGCCCAGGAAATGCAGTAATCGCCCCGATTAAGCGACGCGATTTCTCCCGAAATCGAAGAGATGTTCACCATGCACCCTTGGTAAGCGTTATCTTGCTGGCGTTGCTCAATCATCCAGCGGGCGACAAGCTGCGACAGAAAGTAGGCACCTTTCAGGTTGACCGCGATGACCTGATCAAATGCCTCTTCGGTCGCTTCCAGGACGTCGCGTCTCCCCGGCGAAGTGATGCCAGCGTTATTGACCAAAAGATGCAACCTGCCAAAGTGGCTTCGCACGCTATCGATCATTGCTTGACGCCCTGCGGCGCTACCCACATCGCCACGACAGTAGGCGACCTCGGCCCCGAGCTTACGAAGCGCAGCCAGCGACTCTTCGACCTGGGCCTCTTCCCGTTGACCGTTAATGGCCAAATCAAACCCGCTGTCGGCAAGTTGCCCGGCAATTCCAAATCCGATGCCACGACTACCGCCGGTAACAAGTGCCACACGTTTTTTTTGCTTCGTCACGCCGGTCAACCCTCAAGATGGAGAACCAAAAAAGGTGTAGTAGGGGCCTTCTTGAGCGAGTCTTTGGACATAAATCGCTACCTCCCGTGCGTGGTAATCACCCCACATGCTTGATTCGCCACACGGAACAGAACATCCTGCCGGAACGTAGTCCCAACCATTGGGTCGATGGTAAACCGAATGCAGAATGAGCCCCTGGTGCGCCGGGTCGGTCGAAAGGTAAGGCTCGCTCAGAAGGGTATCAAGCACCGTCAGGCCTGCCTGCAGGTAGCGGCGGGCCAACTCGCCCTTTGTGCGTGATCGCAAGTAGCATCCGAGGCGGATCAAACCCTGGGCGGCAATTGCGGCGGCAGAACTATCGACCGGCTCATACGGATTGAACGGGTCGGCAGGTTGCTGGAGATAATCTCCCAGTTTCGCCAGGCCCGGGGCACCTGTATCCCAGTAAGGAATGCCACAGCTGGGAGTTTGCTCGATGTAAAAGTCGCAAGTCGCCTCTGCTGCCTTGGAAAAATCGGCCTCGATTTGTTGGTGTCCCCCCCATTCTGCGAACTCTTCGTCGGGGCGGGTCGCTAACCACTCCAGCAATTCGGAATATCCAAGCATGGCCCATGCCAAACCTCGGGTCCAGGTCGTGAAGGCAGAGTAACCTTGCTGGGTTGAGGGACATCGATATTCGCCATTGTTCGTGTTGAAGATCGCTTCGTGTGCAGTTCGTCCGCGGATGTCGTACGTGTCGCGACCATCGCCATAACAAATGTTGAATCGAGCCGTGTTCGTTGCGTGCTCCACCAGCCGCCGGAGCAAACTAACTCGCTCGTCTCGTTCAGCCATCAGAACGTGCCCCAATTGATGAGCCAATGCCAGCGCACGGCAAGAACGAATGGTATCGACAAACAGCGACTGTGGCCCGTTGAACGAATAAATGTACCCGGTGCCATCGCTGGTGGTTGCCCATCGGTTTGCCTGCACGGCACCACTTGTTTTAAGTGCAACTTCGTAAAAGGAGCGTTGCCACGGGTCTTCGGCCAAACGCCCTTCATTCATCAATCGCCACAGGTTCCCGTAGGTACTGACATTGTTGAAGCCGTGATCGTGAACACCGGCATGCGTAAGATGCGTCGCCATCACCTCGACGGTCTTTTTCCGGCCGAGTTCGAGGAAGCGCTCGTCACCGGTCGCATCAAACTGCAGCAGCGCCGACCCGACCTGAAACCCCCGGGTCCACTCAGTCCAGCCTTGGGCCGTGTATCGTCCTGCTACCGTAAACACGGGAGAAGCAGTGCCAGGCGAAGCACTCTCCTCGATGGCATCAAGGCAACCTCCCGACAACGCCCAAAAAGTCTCTAACCTGACCAGCAAGTCGGCTGGCGTGAGCTGGTCGTTGATCTTGAGCATACACTTGCTTCTACGGACTTGCTTCTACGACAAGAGATGAACCCGCAGTATGACGGCTTAGGGCCAAGTGTTCAATAACCGGCGAAAAACCGCGCCAGGGTTCGCACGCCAAAATGAAAACTCCGACACAAAATTGAAATGATCCCTACCCATGGTTCGGCGCGTGGTTCACAATGACGCACGACTAGCCCAGTCGCATCGCACGCTGCGGCTGTTCTCAAGCAGAAGACGATGCATTGGGTAAGCTGGCAGAAATATTGCGGTTGAAAAAAGGCTGAAACCTCCAACACCTTGCGAATGACCTCGAACCTTAACAAGAACTGAAACACGATGTCACCCATTCACACCGACGATCAGCAGCGACGGGACTACTGGATCAACTATATGAACCAGATGGACCAGCTGATGGTAGAAGTACTTGCATACCCTTACGAGGAATCGGGGGAACCCCTCAAATCCATTCCTGAAGCCTTTGATGGGGCCGGGGTAGAAGCCCTTTTTTCAGAAACAAAAATCGACGGCAATCTCGATCGCATCTATTACCTACGCGAGAACCTGCTCGATTCGCTGATTGCGATCGCCCGAGAGATGAGTGAAAAGGGATGGATCTTGAAGATTGAAGACGGATTCCGTACCCAGGAAATGCAAACCCGCCTGGTCCTGAGTCCCACAACTTTCGATTTCATTGTCCGCACGTGTCTTTGGGAGTGCCAGGGAGAAAAACCACCGGTCGAGCTGGTCTTTCGGCGGGCTCGTGTGTTGATCGCCAACTACGGGAAACTTGGCACCCACACGCAGGGAGCGGCCGTCGACATTTCGGTTTTCCGACGCGACGACCGGTCGGAGGTATGGCGCGGCAAATCGTATCTGGAAATGAGCGAATACACACCCATGGAATCCCCGTTCATTACGCCGGAGGAACGTGACAACCGACGGGAGATCACCGCCGTCATGGAGCGTCACGGGTTCATGCATTTTCCTGGGGAATTCTGGCATTACAACAGCGGTGATGTCCTCGCTCAGCTCCTGACCAAAAGTAACCAGCCTGGCCGTTATGGACCCATCCACCTCGACCTCGCCTCAGGCAGTGTGACGCCTTATGACGACCCCATGGCCCCGCTCATCCCGATCGAGCAGATGGAGGGTGCCTTGGAAAGGACGCTACAACAAATTACGCCTGCCGAGGGCGAGAACTCTCACTCCAACGCGCTGGACGGCTAATTTTCCGGGAGAGGACTCTGGGGGGGTACCATCAAGTGGAAAAGAGGTTCTCAACCCCCAATCACCGTCGCAGGGCAACTTTCCTCAGGCCCCACAAGCCTTCATTTTCGGCGAACGGCGACCTCTGCGTAACGTGGCCGATTTGCTACACTAGCGGCGGTGCACACGTGCCCTGTTGATCGTGCCAGGGAGCACATGGTTGGCAAATATTGGCATCGCAAAAATTGGCCAGGCGGTAGCGGCAAGCATCACGATCCCAGGAGTGAAACATCGGTCCGGTCCGCAGGTTGGCCCGAATTTCTGTAACACAAAATAAGGTGCACCAGTTCCCACGCTAAAACAAGCGACAATTGAACCATCACCCCAATCAGGACAGGGACGGTCATGGAAGCTGTCATCCGCAACTGGTTAAGCCAGCAAGATCTAACGACGAACCAGATTCAGTTCGCGATTATTGGAATTTCCCTGCTGGCTATTTTATTTTCGGCTTGGGTTACCAGGTTCATTGCCTTAAAGATCTTGTTGCGCATCGTAACTCATTTCTCCCGCCAACCAGGAATTGAGTTGGTCAGTCCCCACGTGAAACGTGTTTTTGCGTGCCTCGCTTATGTCGCACCCGTTCTTGTAATCTGGGCGTTGGTCCCTAAACTCTTCCCACCAGATCACGATATTGCCACGTTTACGAGTCGATCTTCCGAAATTGTGCTGGTGATTATCGGATTGCTCGTACTGAACAGCCTGATCGCAATCGTCGACGAGCGGTACAAACGCCATCAACATTTCAAGCGCTATCCAATCACCACGCTGCTCCAGTCGGCTAAACTGGCCGTCATCATTGTGGCAGGGCTTTGGACACTCACCATTGTGCTGGGTACCTCCCCGCTGACACTGCTGGCCGGAATGGGTGCGGTTTCGGCAGTTCTCATACTGGTATTCAAAGATGCGATCCTGGGATTCGTCGCCGGGATTCAACTTGCCGCCAACGATATGGTGCGACCGGGTGACTGGATCGAAATGCCAACATGCCATGCCAACGGCGATGTGATCGATGTCACATTGACAACCGTCAAGGTACGGAATTTCGATAACACGATTTCGATGGTCCCGAGTTACCAACTGATTTCCGAATCGTTCAAAAACTGGCGGGGAATGTCAGACTCCGGGGGACGACGAATCAAGCGGTCAATTTACATCGACGTCAACAGCATCTGCTTCTGCTCGCCTGAAATGATCGAAACACTTTCCCGAGTTGATCATCTGAAAGAGTATCTCAAAAACAAGCAAGCCGAATTGGAACCCTACAATCGGGAGCACGGGGCAGACGTTGCCCAACCGATCAACGGGCGGTGGATGACCAACATGGGAACATTTCGGGCGTACCTCGTCGCGTATCTCCAAAATCACCCCTATATTTCCGATAGCATGACATTGATGGTCCGCCAGTTGGCTCCCAACGAGTATGGACTGCCCCTTGAAATCTATGTATTCACCAATGACACCGAGTGGGTTCATTATGAGGCTATTCAAAGCGATATCTTTGATCACATTTTTGCGGCGATCCCTGAGTTTGGTTTGCGCCCCTTCCAGCGCCCCAGCGGTTCGGACCTGGTCGAGGGACTCGGCAATCCGGCTGCAACTGGGAACTAAAAAAACAATCACCCAGCTGGCCCCAAGTCCACTTTTCGTCCACGCACAACCTATTAGAATAGCGAGGTAGTATCGAGCCGGTGCTACGTTCAATCATTTCAAAGGGACATCCTAACGATAGGAGTAAATATTATGTCCAACGAAGTCGAGCTGCTCACTACGGGAAAACTGACCCATCTCAAGCTGAGTGGCAAACTGACCAAGGAATCTTATGAGAGTTTTGTACCTGCCGTTGAAAAGCAGATTCAAGAACATGGAAAACTTCGCTTGCTGGTTGAGATGCACGATTTCCACGGCTGGACCGCGGGAGCTCTATGGGAAGATATAAAGTTTGATTCCCACCATTGGCGCGATATCGAACGCCTGGCCATTGTTGGCGAGACAAAATGGGAACAAGGGATGGCCACCTTTTGTAAACCATTTACCACTGCGAAGATCAAGTATTTTGACCACAGCAAGTTGGACGAGGCAAAAATCTGGATTGATGCCGACTGACGGCTGGTTTTATCTGCGAAAGATATGCACCGCAGGCTGATTTGCTGCATAACATGGGTTCATCGAAACACTGAACCGATGTGCTGCGAAGCCGGATGACGTTTTCGATCAAACACCCTTATCGAGAAGATTGATGCGCCTGTTCTCACTGGTGAGACAGCTGTCCGAGCGATGGGTTGCTCACGACAACACCCGATCTTCGGCCGCTATTGCCTATTTTGCGATTTTCATGCTGGCCCCGATGCTTGTTTTTGCCGCGGTCGCACTGAGCCACTTCGTGGGAAGTACACAGGCAAAATCTCTCCTGCAGGCAAAACTTGCCGAAGCCATGGGCCCTGCCGGAGCAGAGGTTGCCCAGGAAGTGTTTTCCAATTCGGCTTTTGCCGGCAGTATCACGTTTACGTCGGTGATCTCGGGAATTTTCTTGCTCTATGCCGCATCGGCAATTTTTGCAGAGCTCCGTAAAACGCTGAATCGCATCTTTGGATCGCCAAAACGGTCTACCCGCGAAGCGATTTTGGCATTCCTTTTCGGACGTCTGATCGCAGCCTTGAGTGTGATCATCGCCGGTAGTTTGCTTGTTGCAACATTATTCGCCCAGCTGTTCATTCACACCATTTCAAGCCAACTGTTCCCCAACACGCATTTTTCCGGTCCGTTTTGGCAACTTGTAACTAGTGGAATCACGCTGCTTGTTGTGTTTGGTGTCATCGCGATGATCTTCAAGCTCCTGCCTTCCCGGCGACCGGACTGGCTTCACGTTCTGTTGGGGGCCACCGTTTCGGTGATCTTGTTTGAGTTTGGCAGATGGCTCATCGGGTTCTACCTATCTCGCAGCGTGATTGCGTCGGCCTATGGGACAAGTGGTGCCATTGTCGCCTTTGTCGTCTGGATTTTTTACACGGCGCAAATTCTGGTACTCGGTGCCGAAATCTGTCAAATATCGGCCGAGCGTGCAAAAGCGCGTCACGCTAAATCAAAATCGTCATCATGACTTGCAGGAAAGTCACCCGGCAATCAGCAAGGGCTCAAACCTGCGGAGATGCAATCCACTGAGCCCTGCAACCGTCAATGATCGGCTAGTCGAACACGTGGCCATGTTGGTAGCGTTCGTCATGCCCTGCCGCCTCGGTCAGCGAGGCAACATTCTGCTTCGTGAAGAATCCGGTGAACTTGTGGCACCTTTCGACATACTCGGTGATCAGGATGGAGTACTTCGAGTGCTTGGAAAAGATCTGCTTGAGATCTGGATCGTCTTTGCACTCTCCCACCACGTGTGCCAGGAAAGGAATTTTCGCCTCGGCCAGTTTTCCGACGACATAATCGACGTTTTTGACACCTGACGGGTGATCTCCATCGCGGACCTCGTAAGCGACATGATGCATGCGCCGCCCAAAGTTTCGAACAAACTCCTCCGTTGGCATGGGCAAGTTGTCGAACGAATTGACAAAGGAAGGTGTGTTGTTCGCGGTAAAGACCTTGGCAGGTGATTCTTTGTCATCGGTAACGAGGTGATTACGATTCACGTTGGTCGATGAATTCATGGCAGCGATATTATAGGCTCCCCAAAAGTAATAATTCGACATCGTGAGGAACTCGAGAATTGCATCTTCCCGTTCGCCGGCGAGAATCCGGGTCGCCATGTGATCGACACCGGCGAGCAACTCATGAATTCCAAGATCGCGTCCCACCGCATCCTGTTTCTCAAGCCGTGCTAACTGCTCCGGAGTGAGATGAAACCGTTGACCAATTTCAAACGCATCAAAATCTTCCATTTCGAAACTGGTGTAGCCAAGGCGGTTATAGGTAAAGTCGGACGGAAACGTGAATGACAAATGACTGTTTGCGTAAAACGAGTTCTCAATCTCACCGGGATAGTGAAACCGGATATTCTGGTCCTCCAAAACCTTACGGGTTTCAGCCACATCGCTTGTGTGAAAGATTTCGCCAAGGTAGCGGGCATTGGGTGTTTGGCTGGCCATCGGATACATCATATTGAACCGCTTGATGTCGTCCTCGTAGGACGAATCAAGAGGTTCCAACAAGAAAAACCGGGGAAATGCCGGTTCGGAGGTGAGTACATAAATTTTGTGGGTGTCGGTAATATAGGCTGCTGTGAACCGGTATGGAGTCATCAGATAAAGTTCTTCCATATACCCCAAGGCATCGCCTGTTTCGACCTGAACCGCTAGGCCGCGCAGGTTTCCCAGCAATTGCATGAGGCCGCTCGATTCCCGTCGCTCGTAGATCTTCAACCGGTACTCATTGAAAAAGTCGGAATTTCGTTTGTCGCCTTCCGGCTCGTAGGTCATGATGTCGAAACTCATATGGATTTGTCTCCACGTATCTGTTGGATGGTGACGGTGCGTTTTAGGCCTTGATTTGCACGTATTGTGACCGACTCTTGAACTTGAGGTCAGGAACCCACCGCTTTCAATTCCGGATAAGCGGGAGTCCAAGCCGTGTCGTCAATACGTTGTTCTGTTTCTGCCTGTGTCATTTTCGGCGCGACTCCGTTTTCCTGTGCAGCCAAAGCCACCTCGATGGCAATGTGCCTGGCAATCCTGCGAATATCCTCCAGCCGCGGCAGCAGCGATGCATTAGGGTCCTTCAGCGCAGGCGAACCATCGCGGAGGGCAAGCGCCGCCGCCATAAACATTTCATCCGTCACTCGCGTTGCCCCCGAGGCAAGGATGCCAAGTCCCATCGCCGGAAAAATATAGCTGTTGTTACATTGGGCGATCGGAATCTCTCGGCCTTCAAAAGGCACCGGGTCGAACGGACTTCCCGTTGCAATCAGGGCCCGACCTTCTGTCCAGGCAACAACATCGGCTGCGGTTGCCTCGGCCCGGGAGGTGGGGTTCGACAAAGGAAAAATGATAGGGCGTTCCACGTTGCTCGCCATTGCGCGAATGATTTCTTCGGTAAAGGCTCCTGTCTGACCGGTGACTCCCACCAGAATTGTCGGCTGGGCATGCTTGACCGTATCGAGGAAACTGATTTCGTCATCACCCTGGCAACCCCAGTCCCCCAGAGCTTCCCGCTTTTGTTGGAAGGGGATTTTGTACGGGGCCAGGTTGGTCCGGCCGTCGTGGATCAGTCCATGACTGTCGATCAAATAGAATCGACTGCGGGCCTTCTCCAGGCTGAGGCCCTCTTTCATCATCGTCGCAACCAATTGATTGCTGATCCCAACGCCGGCTGATCCGGCCCCAAGCATCACCACCCGTTGTTCACGAAGTTTGCGGCCCGTTGCAGCAACGCCAGCCAGAATAGTGCCTGTCGTGACAGCAGCCGTACCCTGAATGTCGTCGTTGAACGTGCAGAGCTGATCGCGATAGCGGGCAAGAATCGGTGAGGCGTTCTTGGAAGCAAAGTCCTCAAATTGGAGCAAGACGCGGGGATATTTTTCCATGACCGCGGTCATGAAGGCATCCACAAAATCGTCGTACTCTTGTCCCGTAATACGTTCATGCCGCCAGCCAATATAGCTTGGATCTTCGAGCCGCTCGGTGTTGTTCGTACCGACATCAAGCATAATCGGTAACGTCGCTGAAGGATGGATCCCACCGATTGCGGTGTAGAGCGACAACTTGCCGATCGGAATTCCCATGCCACCCGCCCCCTGGTCACCCAACCCGAGAATCCGCTCGGCGTCGGTGACGACAATCACTTCGACGTTGGAGAGGGCGCAATTGTCAAGTGTTTCCTTGATGTGTTCCCGTTGAGGATACTCTATGAACAACCCGCGCGGGCGGCGGTAAATGTGGCTGAACTTCTGACACGCCTCACCCACCACAGGGGTGTAGATAATCGGCTGCATTTCAGCAATGTGTTCTACGATCAGCCGGTAAAAAAGTGTCTCGTTCTCATCCTGAAGATTTCGCAGAAAAACGTGTTTTTCCAGATCAGACGGTTCGTTACGGAAGGCTTCATAGCAGCGATCTGCCTGCTGCTCGATCGTCTCGACATCGGGGGGCAACAGCCCAAGCAAACCAAAATCATGCCGTTCCTGTTCGGTAAATGCCGTCCCTTGGTTCAACAGCGGCTGCTCAAGCAAGGTTTGACCCCGGATAGCAACCTCGACAATATCGGCTGTTCGCAAGTTGGCAATGGCTGAATTAATCCCCATGTTTTATTCCTCTTTTGTTGTTCAATGCGGGTCAGCCCAAGTTTGCTTTGAACTCATCCCGCCACGCTTGCCACTGCGAATGATCACCCCGAAGCCCCAGGATTGCTTCTTTGAGCTTGGACATACCAAATCCCCACGCTTGTTCGACTTTAATGGTTGGGGGCATCGTAAGCTCACCCGGGCTGACGACTGCATCGATGATAAACGGCTTGTCGGAAGCAAGGGCTTGTTCGACTGCCGGCACGATGTCCTCGGCATGTTCCACACGCACGCCATCGCCACCACACACTTTCGCATATTCCGCAAAATCGGGATTCAGTAACCCTGTCGCTTCGGGATAAAAGGGCAAGCCGGAAACTTCCATTTCCATCTTCACGAATCCCAATTCACTGTTGTTGAAGACAATCACTTTGATCGGCCAATTGAAACGTACGGCGGTTATGAAGTCCTGCATGGCCATACCAAACCCACCGTCGCCACAAAAAACCCAGACCTCTCGACTGGAGTCCAGCGCGATTGCTCCCATGCCAAGGGGAAACCCGGCCCCGAGAGATCCGTGATTGAACGAGCCGATCATCCGGCGCCCGCCCGTCATGCGTACCTGCCGGGCAACCCACACGGTGCATTCTCCGACATCGACACTGAAGACCGCATCGTCCGCAGCCCGGTCACTGATCGCCTTTGCGAACAACTGTGGATGCAAGGGTTCGTCTGTACGAGTCAACGCTGCCTGACGGTCCATCTGGTTAAGCCATTTGTCGCGGAGCTTGCCAAGATGAAGCAAGAAATTCTCTGACCCTCCCTGGTCAACACGTGCCGAAAGTGCAGCTGCCGTCTCCTTGACGGTGCCGACCAGACCGAGCGTCACCGGTGCCCGGCGCCCGATATTTTCTACTTTGAAATCGACCTGAATAATTTTAATCCCCTCGGGAATGAAACCGTCGTAGGGAAAGTTGGTTCCCAACATGACAAGAACATCGCAATCCCAGACGGCATGATATCCGGACGGATTTCCAATCAAACCGGTGAGCCCAACGACGTTGTCGTCCCCATACTCGAAGATATCTTTGGCCCTTAATGTATGAACAACCGGTGCATTCAACCGATCGGCGAGCGAGAGCACTTCCTCTTTCGCATCACGGCAACCCACTCCACAAAACAGGGCGACGCGTTTGCCTTCGTTAATGATCTGAGCCGCCTTCTCAAGTTCAGAATCTGGCGGGATGACGGCAGATCGGTGGGTGACGAGCGGATGCATGAAGTAGTTGCTCTTGATTTTGGCGTCGGTTAAATCGATGGGGATTTCGATCCGGGATGTCGTCCGATCGATCAACGCCTTCTGAACTGCAATTTCGGCCAGTCGCGGCATTTGCGCGGTGGTATTGATCACCGCCTGATATGCACAGACGTCATCGAACATTTTCGAGAGGTCAACTTCCTGCCAGTAATTCGTTCCGCGCTCGGCATGGGCAACCTGCCCGGTAACTGCAACGACACCAGCTCCCTCTTTTTTTGCGTTGTAGAGCCCATTGATTAAATGCAAGGCTCCGGGACCGGTCGTTCCCGCACAAACGCCAATTCCCCCTGACAACTCGGCTTGGGCGCAGGCAGCATATGCTGCGTTTTCTTCATGCCTCACACCAATCCAACGAAATCGGTCATCTCTGCGAATGGCATCAAGGAACACGTTGAGTGCATCACCGGTGACGCCAAAGATGTCGCGAACGCCAACGCCGGCAAAAATATCAAGTAGATTTTCGCAAACATTCTGAGTCATGATCATTCTTTCTGTCGACTGTACAGGGGGGCGAAACTGCGGCCCCCGTTTAATCCATTTGAGGCGTGCGCTAGCGCAATTGTTCAAAACTTGACCGAATCACGGGCAGTGACAACAACGGTTCAAGCTCACTCTTGTTGTAGGTTATGACCGTGAGCGGTTCGATACAACGAACGTTTGCCTGGACCGACGTCTTTTCGAGAATTTCGGCCACGCCGAAGACGTCGCCAGCGGTAAGTTCGACACTTTTCGCCGCTTCGCCATTTTCATCTCCATAGGAAAGCTCTGCTTTTCCGTTGATAATGATAAAGAGCCGATCGGCACGATCTGCTTTATGCAGCACCATTTCACCCGGTTCGAAGTGCGATTCGGACATGGCTGGTTTGACATCGACTTTTGTTTGAACAATTTCAGGCCCACACACGAGGTCAAGCAGCCAGGAAACCCCAACTTTGATTTTGCGGTCGACACCTGGCAGCTTGGCCCAGTAGGCTGCCCGCCAGAGCAGCCAGGCCAGGAATCCCTCCAGGTTGATCCAGCCAAAGAGCTGGGCAATTGCACGACGGTGCCCGAGGGAAGCCATTTTACCGAGTTCTTTAAATCGAAAGTCCTTTTGTGCCCGGCCATCCATGGTAGCCACGATGTTGCGTGCGCAAGTCGCTGCCTGCCGGATGGCAAATTGTGCCGTGGGAGGACAAAATCCTTCTCCGGAGGGATTCGGCACCAACGCACAATCGCCCAGCGACCAGGCATTGTCAAAACTCTCGACCTGCATTTTGGAGTCGGTTTTGATACGCCCGTGTTCTTGCGGGACATCGAGGCCGGCGACAATGGGGTTAGGCGAAGATGGAACGCTTGAAATGAGTGTCCTGGTCGGAATACGTTGCCCGTCGTGCAGGACAGCACATTTGGGTGTGCCCGTTTCCAGGCGAAGGTTGAAGAGGAATTCAACGCCACGTTTGCGAAGCACTTCCTGGGCATACATTCCCAACCGCTCCGGCATTTCCCGTTCGAGGATGCGATCCTCCGAGTGCACCAGCACGGTACGAATATCGTTGGGGTTGATATGAAAGTACTTTTGGCCCGCCCGCCGCACGAAATCATTGAGTTCGGCACAAACTTCCACCCCCGAGAACCCTCCACCACCAACCACAAAGGTGAGCAGTTGTTTTCGCAGTTCGGGATCTGTGGTCGTAGCGGCTTCCCCCAGCACGCGAATCAAATGGTCCCGCAACCGCAGGGCATCACCCAGATATTTGAACGGGAATGCATGATCATGCAGTCCGGGAACCTTGCGAAAATCGGTTACGTTTCCAAGGGCCACCACAATATGATCATAGTGAAGCACCGTTGCATTGGCCTCGAAGCCCGGTGAAAGGGTCACCGTCTGATTGGCGAGATCCACGCACTCGACTTCGCGTTCGTAAAGTTTCGTGCGTGGTGCCAAACGACAAATGGGGGAGACCGTGTCGAGCAAACCGATATTTCCCGAAATCACTTCAGCCAGCAACGGCTGAAAGACAAGGTAGTTCTCCCGGTTGACAAGAACCACCTCAATATCCTGGCGCTTGCGGAGCAAGCGCTCCAGCTTCATTGCGGTGTAGACCCCGGCAAACCCACCTCCCAGAATGACCACTCGCTGGTTCGACATTTCAGTCTTTCTCATTGGGCCACCTGAAGCGGCCGGTTTACAAGGGTTAGCTGGCACCTACAAAATCGAACGTATCGGGAGACGCCTGGGACCATACCTTGTGGAAATAGGAGTGCCCGCCCGTCTCATTCAAGAGCGCACCATCTTCGAGATAGTTGTACGCCTCCTGGTAAGTCATGACCCGATGCGAATCGAGGCGTTTGGAAATATGAAACGGCTTTAAGTCGCAGGGCTTGTCGACTCCCATGGCAGCGACCAACTCCGACAATGCCTCCATCGTATTCGTGTGGTAACGGTAAACGCGTTCTCCCTTGTCACCCACATTGAGCACCCGAAAACGACCTGGGGCCTGGGTCGCTACGCCAACAGGACAAGTATTGGTGTGGCATTTCTGCGCTTGAATACAACCGACGGCCATCATAAACCCGCGGGCCGCGTTGCACCAATCTGCTCCGATTGCCAGATTCCGGACAATGTGGGAAGCCGATGTCACTTTGCCGGCGCAGGCCACCTTCAACTTCTCTCGCAAGCTGCAACCCACCAGCGCATTGTGAACAAACAAAAGACCTTCGACCAGCGGCGTTCCCATGTTATTGGAAAATTCAAGCGGTGCTGCCCCCGTTCCCCCTTCCCCACCATCAACATTGATAAAATCTGGCAGGATTTTCGTTTCCAGGATGGCCTTGCAAATTGCAAGGAACTCGTGAGGCATGCCAAGACAAAGCTTGAAACCAATCGGTTTACCCCCACTCAACTCCCGCAGCTGCTGAATCCACTCACACAATTCGCGTGGGGTGCTGAAGGCTGAATGGCCGGGGGGAGAAATACAGTCTTGCCCCATGGGAACCTTACGCGTTGCAGCAATCTCGGGGGTAATCTTGGCCGCTGGCAATACGCCTCCATGTCCTGGTTTTGCTCCCTGGGAAATCTTGATCTCGATCATCTTGATCTGTTCATCGACGGCTTGTTCGGCATACAGGTCGGCACTAAAAGTGCCGTCGTCATTACGGCAACCAAAGTATCCCGTACCAAGTTGCCACACGATGTCGCCACCAAATTTCTTGTGATACGGGCTGAATCCCCCTTCACCAGTCCAGTGGGCAAAATTTGCCTTCTTCGCCCCCTTGTTCATCGCCATGATCGCGTTCGGACTGATCGCACCAAAGCTCATCGAAGAAATATTCAAGAGCGAGCAGGAGTACGGCTTGCTACACTCCGCTCCTCCGACCATCGTACGGAAGTGCTCCTTGCACTTGGGGTGGGGGGCAATCGAGTGCAGGGACCATTCGTACTCATCCGAGTAGACATCCAACTCGGTACCAAATGGCTTTAAGCCCTCAATGTTTTTTGAACGCTCGTAGACAAGAGACCGTTGATCGCGGCTGAAAGGCCGCCCATCTGTATTGCTCTCGACAAAATACTGATAAAGCTCCGGGCGAATGGCCTCGAATATGAAACGGAAATGGGCAATGAGCGGATAGCTCCGCAGGATGCTGTGCCGAATCTGAATGACGTCGTAACACCCCAACCAAGTCAGTAAAGCAAAAACAGCTAACAGAATAGACCACCAGTAGCTGTGCAACATCGTCAGGGCAAAAAATATGATCGTCAAAAATACAACGACGGCAAATGGCAGGTAACGCATGTTCGTTCGATTCTCCAGTCGATTTGTGGCAGTCGCTGGATCTCCGCTCTGGAAACCAGTTCCGCTACCCTTTCCTTATGACCTTCTTCAAACCTTGGACTTCTTCAACCACAACCCGCGCCGGTCGCTGCCATTTGACTTCCGTTCTAAAAACCCCGTGCTCTAAAGTCGCTGTTAACTGGCTCCCTGACTGCTCGATCAAGGCAATGCCAAACAGTCAGAGGCATTGAACCCCGACTGACCACGAAGATTCCAGCACTAAAACCGAGGACCAGATTTGGAACAGGAAAGTATCTTAAAGACCGCTTGAGATGATCATCAACCAGCCTGTAAACTAAAAATGTCGGCAGCTCGCCAGGCAATGGCGACACGCATGGATGAATCCGTGGTCGCCGGGGCCTTCTCGCGAAGCCGATGAGTACTAATTAGATGCAGGAAAAGGGGTTGACACAAGGGTCCGAAACTGAGTTCAGCGGGTATCGACTCACCCCCAGAAAAGTTCACCAGAAATCCACACATTCCACCGCTGCCCGGCAACCTCGTTGCTCTCCGGACCACGGCCCCTCTCCCCTTGAATACTCAGGCGAATCAAATTCTCTGCAACCACCGCGCCGCCAGTAGCCAACGAGCCGAGTTCCTCACGGAGCAACCTTTACGGCAAGCAACAAAACTAGAGAATTGCCAGGATTTCTTTCGTGAACAACACGCGAAGATAATCGAAAAACGCCGGGGAATCACTCAATCTCGGCATCAAATGCCATCCTGGGTAAATTTCCGCCGTCGACCCCCTTGAGGCCAGCCTCCCGACCGAAGTTCCGCCCAACCAGCAAGGGTCAACAATCTTGACGGTCATTTCCCCTGGGACCTGTGATGCGATGCGGTTACTCACGCAACTGCAGTTCCCGAATCAAGTAAATCGCTTCGTCAAGTTGTTCCCGCAAGATCTGCAGTTCCCAGTGAAGACGCACCGGTGCAGATTGTTTTGGGAGGGCCTTGACCAGTGCCAGCCGTGCCTCGGCTACGGTAACCCGCACTTCAGCCTGTCGAATCTCAACCATGTAAATGGTTCCAGAAACCTGTTTGTTGGCAGCCAACAGCCGGCGGAGGTTGTCTGCCGAATTGGCCAACATCATTTGACAACTGAGCACCAACGGCTCGAGCCGGTTATCGGCTGGCCCCTTTTCAAGAGCTTTTAACTGCCGCTGGCGGAGTGCGACCAACCTTTTCAAGCGATCGATGTGCATGCCCGGTACGGTTCCCGAAACTTGCTTGATCATTTCTTCGTCGACGGCCAAATCGGCCTGGGCCAATTCCAGTGTTGTCGAGGCATAAGCTTTCTCCAACTTCTTCCAATCGGGAGTCGCTTTGGAGGGTTTGTCAGGGGAAGCTGGCTGGGCCTGTGAGTGCGACCCGTCAGGCCCGATCGAGAGCAGCAAAACGATCATGACTACCAGAAACAGGTGACGCCAGTTCATCCCAGGAATCTCCTCAAGCAATAAATCTGGGGAGGCAAACCCCAAAAGAGCATATCCATTGTTGGCTGAGCACGAACATTTTGCCGACACGATGCCAAAAGTGGTGTGGCAATGAGGCCGCCATTACTTGGCGCCACGGTCCGTTTCAACATGACTTCCGTCCGTTTCCGGCCTTTGGTTTGCTGACGGGCAAAACAGGCTTGTCAATAAGGATACCCATAGGCGCCGTAACCACCGTATCCGCCGTATCCACCCCTATATCCACCACCGCCATAAAGTGGGTAGGCCTCTTTTGTGCGAATGTTTGCCGCAGCTTCGCGGTGCATTTGATTAAGGCGATTTTGCTCGATTGCCGCACTCTCCTGCTCACCCTGGAGTTCCGCCTTGTTGAACATCTGCTGCTGCCCCTGCAACTGGGACATGTGTATATTATTCACCTTGTTCTGTGCCTGTTGAAACATGGCGTCACGGCGAAGATTCGCCGCGTGTTTCTGCTCGTACATCATCTTGAGAGTTTGCAACTGCGTTGGGGTCATTTTGTTGAACTTGTCCTCCAGGGCGTCCATGTGGTCCAGGCGATATCCGTGATGGACCATCATGTAAGCGGTGAGCCACTCCTTCGCCTCTTTCGCCTGCTCCGATTCTGACGATGAAGCGGCAGCAGTCGGGGCCGATGCGGTACGGGATGGTTGAGTCTGGGTGAACCCTTGCTTTGTGGCTAAGCTTACAACCATGACCAGGCTCAATGCTGCAATCAAATTGGTTTTCGATCGAACGATCATGACTTTTTCCTCTTAAATTTTTTCTCAATGTTGTGTTAAACCTGAACTTCCTTGCCAGACAAATATGCAGTTTTCCTTGCTTTCCCCATGGAACCATACCATCCTAAACGTTCACAAATGGATACGCGAGAATTGGTTGTCAAAAATTCATGTTTTGAATTTTCCAGCAAAGAAAAAAATCCGTCCTGACCCGCACCAGGAGACGTTGGCCCTGGATTCACGTGACCTACCCTGAATTCCTCGCAGATTTTAATTTTCCTTTGGCAGCAGGTAAAATCCTCAGAGTAGGAGCATTTGTCGAAGCTCACCCCTTCCAGGTGAAGACCCCTGTTTGTAAGTTTCTCATAATTCGAAGGCCCTTCGGGTAGCTCCTCCGGGAATCTACGGTAGGCCAGTTCGGGCTGTCCGGCGTTCCCCTCCCATAAAACATGAAGTCGACTTGTCGAATTACGGGTTCCTGAAAAGTGGTGATATAGTAGTCACCTGACGAGTCCCAGGCAGGGGCAACGTTCAACCTGGCTGTCCATGTGCCATTGAAGTTTGGGACCAGGGGCAGAGCAGGAATCAGAGTTCTCTCGTCTTCCACAAAGTGGCCACATCCCGACCTGCGAGACTGACCGGCATGACTCATCCAATGACGTTCATTCCGATGATGGAGCGGGTCGTTGGTCGCAAGCTTCGGTCTGACCTTATGATCCTGGTTTTTACCTTGACTGCAACCGTCGCCTGCATGGCCTCCCGGATCGAGGCAACCGAACCCGATTGGAATCAATTCCG
>Ga0310121_10002013_pt1 | contig 19883 bp, 19 predicted proteins | sample CB27_Tmax_986_MG_FD_203504 | JGI IMG/M metagenome (GOLD analysis project Ga0310121, IMG submission 203504) | Marine microbial communities from Western Arctic Ocean, Canada - CB27_Tmax_986 | ecosystem: Environmental > Aquatic > Marine > Oceanic | place: Canada: Western Arctic Ocean | collected...
CAATGCAATCGCAAGCGCGGCGGGGATGAATTTCAGGAAACTGCTGGCCCACGCGGCGGTTTTGCATTATCTTTTGCTGCGTCTGGCGCAAATCACGAGTCGAAAACGGATGCCTCTGGTTCACCCGGGCTCATCTCTGATTGGCTGGGCTGCTTGAGCAGGGCTTTTTCAGGATCGACTAATCCGAAACCTATGACGAACGTTCCCGCGCAGTCCCGAAGGGACGACCGCTTTCAGCCCAGCCATTCATGGCTGGGGACATGTCGCCGGTCCCCGTTGAGTCCCATCGGGACGAATGAACAATTCGCGAATTCACCGGTTCACGCGCCCAGTCGGTTCAGCGCCAGTTGACCTCGGTGAAGTAAACGTCGCCGCTGCCGCCGTTGCGCGCGTCGTCAACCCACGCCACCGCGCTCCAGTTGCCCAGCGTAACGTGGTCGGGCGAGGCGGCGAAGCGTTGCAAGTCGTCGGAAAGCCGGACCACCTCGGCCGGACGTTCCGCGCTGAAAAGCGAAGCCAGTTGCAGCATCTGCTGGCCACCCGAGAAGCTTTGCCAGGCAAGCGTCAGCCGCCCCGGAAGCGAGCCCGACAGGTTGGGCTGGGCGTGATCGCCGGGTGGGAGGGCGAACGTCTCCTCGAGGCGCGCGGGTGTATCTTCGATGACCTGGTCTTGGGGAATATTGAGCGCCACGCCGCCGCGGCCCTCCTCTCGCTCCTGCCAGCAGGTGATGACGCCGAGCTCCGAGTCCTTCAGAATCAGCGATTGGTCCCTGCGCAGGCCGCTCAGCTTGAGTTCATATTCCGACGGCCGCCAGTGCCGCTCCCCCTCGCGCCACTCCTCCACGCACAAGCGATGGCCGACCTCGTCGACCGCGTGCCAGGCCACTCGCGGCGGGTCGGTCGTAAGCAGCTGCGGGTCCATGCCTGAGAGCGTATCGTCCGGGTCCCCCGAGACCGCCCCCAGAGCCTCGAAGTTTCCATCGGGTAGCAGGCGAGCGGCCCGGACACGAAATCCGATGGGCCGGCTCTCCTGCCAGACCACCAGCAGGGCACCGCGAGCGTCCGCTGCGATCGAGGGAAAGTCGATATCGCCCGACCCCTCGTCGACATCGGCCGTATTCAGGCGCAGGGCCGGTTGTGTATTCAGCGCACCATCGTAACGGGCATGATAGAGACCGCGCACGCCTCTCTCCACGCCCGTCCAGACCACGTGCAAACGTCCGACGCCGTCGTGAACGAGCTGGAGGTCGCGGGGCTGGGCGCCGCAGGGACCATCGACGCGTTGAACGGTGTCCCACAGCCAGTCTTTGCGCACGCGCAGATAAATCCCCGCCGCGGGGCCATCAATCACGGCCCAGCCCAAGACCAGTCGCAGTGGATTGATCGCGGCCAGCTTGACTTCCCGACAGGGCCCGACCGCATCGTTGCCTTTGAACACCGGCCTGACCACCGGTTGGGCCAAGATGGTCGGCGCGCAGCATAAAACCAAGCCGATCCCGACGGCCCACATGGCCCGAGCACTGAAATGTCGTCGCCTGCGCGGCGTCCCAGTCCTGATCTTCGTTTCGATCATCACTCCTACCTAGTATATGGACAGCTCCAATAAAATCAAGGTATTGTCTGCAAGGTTTGTGCCAACTACCCGTGGCGGCGTTTTCTCCCATCGAGGCGATACCCAGGCCAGAGGGGGATTCCATGGTTGGGAGATGAGATACAGGTGGCATCCAGCCAGGACGTCCAATCGTCTTTTCGGCATATCTGGGAGATTTATTGAATCATCGGCCAGCCGAAAACATGGGCCAGAAGCTAATTGGGCAGCCGCTCAATCAAACGATCCCCAATCGCGCACTGCCGTCTCATGAATGGGAACCAGTTCGATGTCAAACGAGCCTTTAAAAGTCTCCTGCCAACTGTAATCTCTGCTATAAGTTTCATAGCCCTCTTTCGAGGCTGACAAGCTGAAACCCACAAATTCTGCGATAACGGCCGAGATGCAATAGATTCCATCCGCGTTCGTATAACTCTCGTTGACGCCGGCCCGTTCAATGGGCTGGCCGGTCTGAGCGTCCGTCACACGACCATGAAACCTTCGGACAATGGTTCCGGTCGGTTGGGGTCGCATCAAGAAAGTAAAACACATTTGCACGAATTGGACGTGCATCGGAAGGCCGGGATTGTCCGCTGCGTAAAGCCCCCAGCGGATCGTCTGGGTGTCGGGATCGATATAATCTTCAAAATCGCAACTGAGACGGGCTGTCAGATCAGTGCCGGACTCTTCAGGGACGGTTTCCGCAATGCCGATCAGGTCCCAGTTCGTCCCGTCCAATGGATCGGTCCCCGCGCGGTGGATCCAGAATTCATGGGTCGTCGTCGCCCCCTCGGTGTAGTCATTTATCAGGATATCGATCCCCACGACATCGGCGAATGAAAGCTCCTCGATGGTCATCTCGAACTGCAAAAAGACGTGGTCCCCCGGACCGGGGTTGTTAGTGATCCATTCCAAGCCGTCGCCGGAAGATGCAATCGCCGCGTATTGCTCATCGGTTGCTTCGAAACTGTCCGCGAGGTGGAGGTCATCGGGACTTTGATACGGAAACTGAGCGACATCGTTCGCAAACGCTCGGTGAGGACCGCTGCCGACCGTGATATCCACGAAGTCATAGCACGTCGGCCATCCCCCTCCTAGCACGCTTGATTTTCAAGAGGTGGATGTGGTTGGCTTAGCCAGCGTGGAGAGGAGATACAAGCAGCTAATGACGCCGATGGCAAGAACATCGATGTGACGACCCTTAAAAGCTCTCATGACCCAACCCTCCTTTTAACAAAGGATCATTTTGAACTGAATCCCACCGTTTAGGTGGATACTACATCTTGCGAGGCCAGCTATCAAGAAAAACTTGGGGTGGTGGGCCGGACGGCTGGACGGCACGTGTCGATATAGACGCTCCAGGCGATTGGGATTCGCTCTCCAAGACCCTACACCGTGGGAATCCTTGCGATTTGGAAGGTCCATGCTTAAATGTCAAAGGAGCGTTCTCTTCCCTGAATAGCTGGACAAGAGAGGGAGCCCGGTGAAGACAATATGAAGCAGGTCCGCGAGGACTACTGGGCGAATGGCTGGGTGGTCGTTGAAGGGGTGTTTGGGCCGCGCCAAGCGGAGCGGATCGCCGAACTGGCGATCGAGCTGAGCCTGGCCGAACTGGAAACGACGGACTCCCGGCTCTTCGTCGACCGTTCCGCCCAAGGCGCGCGCGCGCCGCGCAAACTGAACCAACCGTTCCTCAGGCACGCGGCCTTCCGCGAGTTCATCCTGGATCGGCGCCTGACCGGTCTCATCGAGCAGTTGCTCGGGCTGAAGCCGCTATTGGTGACCGATCAGGTCCTGATGAAGCCCCCGCGGTTCGGCTCGGCCAAGCCGTATCATCAAGACAACGCGTATTTCCGCTGCTCGCCGCCCGACCACGTGATCACCGCGTGGGTCGCCCTGGACGACGCCGACGAGGCCAACGGGTGCTTGCGCTACATCAACGGCTCGCATCGCGGACCGATCCTGCCCCACACGCCCCTCCCCGGCGAGGTGAACAACCTGGTCCCGCCCCAGGAGTTGATCGATCTGAGCCGCGAGTCGCCGGCCGAGGTCCGCCGCGGCGGCGTGGTGTTCCATCACAGCCACACGCTACACACCTCGCACCGCAACGAATCGGACCGCTGGCGGCGGGGTTATGCGAGTCACTGGGTCACCGCCGACGTCGTCTCCGAAAACCTAGACCGCGCCGAGGGCAAGGCCTTCACGACGCTTGACAGGGCCTATTTCCGCGGCGAGTATGACCCCCAATACGCCAAAACCGATTGAATCAACAGGTTGCGCGTCGTTTCGGGCCTGTTGAATCGGAGGGATGGTTTAGTCCATGACTTGCACAACCGTATTCTCAATGGGGTTGATCCCCAACGCGCCCATTCGACTCGGCTCCCGGCTCTCGTCCCCATCATCGCGTCCCTGGTCGATTGCAGTCCAAAGAAGAAAACCGATTACGAAGACGAGGGACGAGAGCCGGGAGCCGATTAAGAGGCGGAACGGGGACCCTTCACGAAGCGGTGCTTACCCCCAAAACTGAATCGCACCCTTTCAACCGATCTTGAGAACCCCCCAAACATTCAATCTGACTGGAGTTCCCCTCAATGCAAATGGCTGAAAGACTTTCCCGATTGGGAACCGAGACCGCCTTTGCCGTCTCGGGCGAGGCGCGCGCCTTCGCCGAGGCGGGCAACAAGGTTTATCCCTTCCATCTGGGCGACATCAACCTCAAGACGCCGCAAAACATCATCGACGCCGCCACGCGCGCCATGAACGACGGCAAGACCGGCTATTGCCCCAACCACGGCATCCCGCAACTGCGCCAGGCCTTGGCCGAGGAGATCAACGCCACGCGCGGCGCCGATTACGCGCTCGAAAACGTCGCGATCCAGCCCGGCGGCAAGCCGACGATCGGCAAGTTGATCCTGACGCTGATCAATCCCGGCGACGAGGTGCTCTACCCCTCGCCCGGATTCCCAATCTACGAATCTCAGATCGAATTCAGCGGGGCGAAGGCCGTGCCGTATACGTTCCATGAAGGCGAGACCAATTTCATCCTCGATACCGTGGAGATCGAAAAGCTGATCACGCCGCGCACGCGGATGATCATCTATAACGACCTGCAAAACCCGACGGCGGCTGAATCGTCTGAAGACGAGATGGGCCACATCGCCGAGCTGGCGCGCCGGCACGACCTGTATGTCCTTTCGGACGAGGCCTATTTCGACGTTCGCTTCGAGGGCAAGTCGCGGTCGATCGTCTCATTCCCCGGCATGCTCGAACGGACGGTCATCCTCTATACGTTCTCGAAGAAGTACGCGATGACGGGCTGGCGGCTGGGCGGGACGATCGGCCCCAAAGAGATCATCGAGGTGATCGCCACGCTCAACGTCAACGACGAGTCGTGCACCAATCACTTCATCCAATACGCTGGCGTGGAGGCCCTGCAAGGCGACCAGTCGGGCGCGGCGCGGATCCTGGAGACGCTCAGGGAACGCCGCGACGCGGCCGCCGACATCCTCAGCTCGATCCAAGGCTTCCGCTGCTTCCACCCCCACGCCTCGTTCTACCTCTTCCCCAACGCGACCGAGGCGCTGAAGAACATCGGCATGGACTACGAAGAGTTTCGCAAGACGGCGCTGCACGAAACCGGCGTCTCCTTCTGCACCCGCCAACACTTCGGCCGCTCCCTCCCCCACGAGACCGAAAAATACCTACGCTTTGCCTACTCGGGCATCGACGTGGAGGACATCAAGGAAGGGCTGGGGAAACTGAAGGCGTTCGTGGAGGGATAAAACTTGCAAGGCGCGGTCAACGCACGACGAGAGGACGAACATGAAATCATATCGCGAAGAGCTATGGTTCAACCTGCCTGAGCGGCGGGGGTATGTGAACATTACGCCTCAGGTCGAGGTGGCGCTGCGCAAGAGCGGAGTCCAGGAGGGGCTATGCGCGGTCAACGCCATGCACATCACGGCCAGCGTTTATATCAACGACGACGAGAGCGGCCTGTTGCAGGACTACGACGATTGGCTCGAAAAACTCGCCCCGTTCGACGCCTCGTCCAAGCGTTATCGCCACAACCGCACCGGCGAGGACAACGCCGACGCCCATCTGAAACGCCAGATCATGGGCCGCGGGGTGGTCGTGGCGATCACCGAGGGCCGGCTCGACTTCGGCCCCTGGGAACAAATCTTCTACGGCGAATTCGACGGCCGCCGCCGCAAGCGCGCGTTGATCAAGATTATTGGGGAGTGAGGGATCGGGTTTCGGGGCTCGGGGGAAAGCAAGCGCTTGAATTCCGGACTTTGCCGCGGGCTTGTGTTGATTATTTGGGTGTGGTCTCTTGACTCTCGGCCGTTGATGCTTGTAACGAATTCGCCAAGTAACGAACAGAAGCCTGATAATGTTCAGGTCCTCTTATTCTTCCACGGCGTCTTCTTCCTCAACCTGTTCCTCGCTCGCTTCACTCACGCCCTTTTTCTTCTTGTTGTTCGCCCCTAGTTTTTCCCATGCCGCGATCAGTTCATCCGAGGAATGCATCGGCAGGCTGCTCTCCATCCATTCGAAGAATAGACTGTCGTGTTGGTCCAGGCAGTCGCGGACCATGACCGGATAGAACCCGCGTTCAAAGGCCCCGAAAGTCGTGGCCGCCACGCAACCGCCCGTCGCCGTCCCGGTCAGCAACACCGTGCGAATCGACCGTTCCTTCAGCAAGTCTTCCAAATAGGTCTTGTAAAACACGTTCCCCCGGCTCTTGCGAATCACATAATCGCCCTTGCGCGGGGCCAGTTCCTCGATCGTCCGCGAATCCCAAGTATCCGCCTGCAGGATTTGCTCGATGCCATTGTAATGAAACCAGCCGCTCATCAGTGAAGACCCGACTTCGGTCTGGTAAACCATTTCCGCGTACGTTACCAGCACGCCCGCGCCACGCGCCGCTTCGAGCAGTTTTTGCGTTCGGTCGACCTGCCGGGCGAACCCGGGGACGGTCGCATGCCGGGCCAGGGTACGAGTTCAACCCAATCTGCATGGATGTTTGATTGACGTTCGCGATAAACGTTGCGCTCCCTTTATCGTCGCTGGTCCGCGTGTCCAACATCCGCGCCCGCCGGCGTCCCCCGACCCGACCCGCATTACGGTCCCCAACACCGCCGGATCCCCTTCGACTTCCGCATAGGGGCCAACATGGTCCCGGTCCAGCGCAACACAGCGTCGCGGTGGCGAGTCTATTTCTGAGCCCCGCGCCCCGCTTGACACCCTATCGAGCTGGCAACTAGAGTAATTCCAGGTCCGGCAAGCGCCGGGACGGCGTCGGATCCACCCAAATCGGGGCCCTTAGCTCAGCGGTCAGAGCCGCCGGCTCATAACCGGTAGGTCCCAGGTTCGAATCCTGGAGGGCCCACCATCCCCTCGATACATGCAGCGGCGGCACGCCTCACCCGCGCCCCGGTGCTCCAGCCCGCCCGATGCCGCTTGCCCCCCGCGGACCATTCATGTAGAAGATGTGAGGCATCATTCTGCCCGCCCGAACCTGCCGTCGCGGGCGTTTTTATTTTTTTGGGGATGGATCGCGACCCGGCTTCATGCGCATTCTCGGCATCCATGATGGACATAACGCGGCGGCGTGCCTGCTCGAAGACGGGCGGATCGTGGCGGCGCTTCAGGAGGAACGCCTCACGCGCATCAAGAACCACGACGTTTTTCCCGCCCGCGCCGTCAAGTGGCTGCTCGACGAGGCCGGCTACGACCTCGCGGCGATCGACGCGGTGGCCATGAACGGCCACCACCAGCCTGTCCACCGCGACCGCGAGCGGTTGATCCGGGACACGCGCTGGGGCGGCAGTCTCGATCCGGGCCGGGTGCTGCGGCGCTGGCTGCGGGCCACGCCGGTCAACGCCCTGTGGCGTCGCCGCCGCCGCCGCAAACGAATCGATGAGGCGGCCCAAGCTGGAATCCCGCCCGAGAAACTGGTCTTCATCGATCACCACCGCTGCCACGCCGAGGCGGCCTACTGGGGCGGCCCCTTCCGCGGCGAGCCGGTCTTGGTCCTGACCGCCGACGGGGCGGGCGACGACCTGTGCGCGACGGTCGGCACGGCCGACGAGGACGGCAAACTCAGCCGCCTGGCCTGGATCGACGAATCTCATTCCCCCTCCCTGGTCTACCTGGTCGTGACGACGATTCTGGGCATGGTCCCCAACGAGCACGAGTACAAGCTGATGGGCATGGCCCCCTACGCCGACCGCCAACGCGCCGAGCGGGCCTGCCGCGTCTTCGAGCAGATGTTGGAATGGGACCCCGCCCAACCGTTGGCCTGGCGGCGGCGCGCCGGAGTGCCCAACGTCTACCACTGCTATGATTATCTGAAGAAGCGGCTCGACCTGCTTCGCTTCGATATCGTCTGCGCGGGCTTGCAGATGTGGATTGAACGGCTCGTGGCCGATTGGACGCGGCGCGCGATCAAGGCGACCGGCGTGGGCAAGGTCGCGCTCTCGGGCGGGTTGTTCATGAACGTCAAGGCCAACAAAATCATCGCCGAACTGCCCGAGGTCGAGGACTTGTTCATTTTCCCCTCGTGCGGCGACGAGACCAACACGATGGGGGCGGCCTACGGCGCCTACCAGGACCTGCGATCCGCCGCGTCCCCGCCGCCCGAACCGATCGGCCCGATCTACTGGGGCGGGGCGCCGGACGAGGCGACCATCACGGCGACCCTCGAGCAAGCCGACGAGCACTTCACCTGGAGCCGACCCAAAAACATCGCCGAACATGCGGCCGAATACCTGGCCCGCGGCGAGGTCGTCGCCCGCTTCGCCGGCCGGGCCGAGTTCGGCGCCCGCTCGCTGGGCAACCGCTCGATCCTGGCCGATCCTTCGCGTCAGGGGGTCGTACGCGTGATCAACGAGATGATCAAGAGCCGCGATTTCTGGATGCCGTTCGCCTGCTCGATCCTGGCCGAGCGGGCCGATGATTACGTCCGTAATCCAAAAGGGCTTCAGGCGCCCTACATGATCCTGACGTTCGACGCGGCCGACGGCTTTGAGCAAATCCAGGCCGGTTGCCATCCGCACGACCGCACGGTCCGGCCCCAGTTCGTCGACGAGGCTTCGAACCCGGGCTATCATCGGCTGATCAAGTCCTTCGAGGCCCGCACGGGGACCGGCGCGCTGCTCAACACCTCGTTTAACCTACATGGGTTTCCGATCGTGAACGAGCCGGCCGAGGCCCTCGAGGTGATGCTGCGCTCGGGTCTCAAGTACCTGATCCTCGATGACGCATGGGTCGAGAAAAAAGAGAGAGCCCCCCAGAATTAAGTTTGGCACGAGGCGACCAGGCGGCCAAAAAACTCACTTGATGAAACGGGCCAGTCCTTGGGAAAGTCGGACATTTCACTGATCATCCCCACCCTGAACGAAGCCGGGAACATCGGGGAGCTGATCGAGCGGGCCAGGTCGGTGATCGAGGGGCTCGGGGTCGAGTATGAAATCCTGGTCATGGATGGAGGCTCGACCGACGGCACCTGCGAGGAGGCCGAGCAGGCTGGCGCCCGGGCCGTCCGCGAAGGGGGCGAGACCTACGGCACCGCGTTGCGCACCGGCTTTTCCCAGGCGCGCGGTGAGTTCGTCATCACCATGGACTCGGACCTTTCCCACGAACCGGAGTTCATCCGCGCCTTGTGGGACCGCCGTGACCAGGCCGAGGTCGTGATCGCGTCACGCTACGTGCCCGGCGGCCAGGCCGAGATGTCGGCCCTGCGTTGGGCGCTCAGTCGCATCCTGAACGTCGTCTTCACCAGCCTGTTGCGCCTGCCGATCCGGGACATCTCCAGCGGCTTCCGGCTCTACCGGGGCGAGGGGGTCCGCTCGATCGAGATCGAGGCCCGCGACTTCGACGTGTTGGAGGAAATCCTGATCAAGCTCCACCTGGGCGGCAACCGCATGATCGAAGCCCCCTTCCACTACCGCCCCCGGCGCCACGGCAAGAGTCACGCCAAGCTCATCCGCTTCGGCCTGGCCTACCTGCGGACGTTGTGGCGCATGCTACGCCTGCGGCGGGGCAAATGAGGGCAATAATATACTTGACAACTCCATGAAATCTACTAAACTCCACCCGAGAATACAACGAAAGGGCGGAGACAAATGCAAGACGGACAGCCGGAAACCCTACAGGAAGCGGTTCTTTACTTCTCCAATCCGGATAACTGCCGTGAATACCTCATTGCGCGTAGATGGCCGAACGGTGTAATCTGCCCTCGGTGCGTCGGCGCGAAAGTGACGTTCCAGCTCAAGCATAACCGTTGGCAATGCGGAAGTCACCATGAACGGAGACAGTTCACGCTTAAAACCGGGACGATCTTCGAGGATTCACCAATCAGCTTCGACAAATGGTTGATCGCAATGTGGCAAGTCGTGAACTGCAAAAACGGCGTCAGTTCCTATGAGATTCACCGGGCTATCGGCGTGACTCAAAAGACGGCTTGGTTCATGGATCACAGGATTCGCTTCGCCTTGGGGATTGCATCGCCCGATAAACTTTCCGGTGAAGTCGAAGCGAATGAAACATTCATCGGGGGCAAGACTCGGAACATGCACATTTCCCAAAGAACGCGGAGAATCACCTTAAAACAATTGACCGGCAAGAATAACGAGGGAGCGTGTCTTAATTGAAAAACCACGTCAAAAGCGCGGGAAAAAAAGAGACATAAGGTTGTGTCCCTTTTTTATGGATGCGGCGGTCTTGATCTGGGATTCCAAGGCGGGTTAGAGGTTTTCGGAAAGACTTACGAACGCTTGCCGTTTAGCATCGAATGGGCTAATGACAACAACTCCGCCGCATGCAAAAGTTACCGCAGAAACCTTGTCGATCATATTCATTGCGGAGATATTTGGGAAGCCATTGACCAAATGCCGAGCGAGGCCGACGTTTTGATTGGCGGATTCCCATGCCAGGATATTTCAATCAACGGCAAGCGTCGTGGCGTTGCCGGAGATCGCAGCGGGCTTTACAAGGCGATGGTCGAGGCGGTCTGCTCGATGCAAGCCAAATGATTTTTAAAAGCGCGTTCTCGAAGTTTTGAAATCCGTGGCAAAAGGCGAGAACGTGGATATTAGCCCATCCTTTCACGATCGCGCCTTCCCCGACATAATCGCCAATGGATTCGGGGTAGAAGTCAAGAGCACGAATAAAGAACCATGGCGATGCGTGGGCAATAGCGTTTTCGAGGGAATGCGCGATCCGTCGGTTCAACAAATTTACGTGGTGTTTGGAAAGATGGGTGGATTGCCTGCGGTCCGCTGGGGACGATACGAAGATCGCATCGACCACGTAAGAATTTCTCACGCTCCACGGTTTGTTTTGGAAATGGAAAGCAAGGCGTCGCTCTTCGAGAAAATGGGCGTGTCTTATAATGATATTTGCGTGTTGGCCGCCGAGCAGAAAATGTGTCATGTTCGCGAATATGCGCGGAAACGGTTGAAACCGGGCGAGCGGTTATGGTGGCTTGAGGACGAACCGGGTGAGGAAAAAACATTGCCCATCGAAGTCCGCCTTTACATGAAGCTTCCCCGGGAAGAAAAGACTGCGCTCCGCGCGGAAGGCGCTATCTTATACCCTCAAATAGTCGGCGGATCGCGCGTGAAAAAATAAATACAATGAGGTTGCGCTTTATTTGATGACATATCACGGCGTTTTATGTCCGCAGACCAGGGACTTGTTTAGCGCGGGAAGTGTCGCGGGGAAAAATCGTGGCGGGAATTACGCGCTACGGGCATTGAAAAACATTGAGCACGAAATGAGAGAGGCCGCGTATCGACTCGAAAACGCGCTTTTCGAGGAATATTGGGGAGCTTCCGTGTTGCCCGAAAACCGAATAGTGGAATGGCTTAAACGCGCGGATCGGCACGCAAAAGATTGGAAGCCGTCCGAGCATTTATTTCTCAGTGGAAGCTGATAAGGAAATGAAGCCAACACCAGCGCCCAACCTGCCAGGAAATACGCCGTGGGATCGGTTTGATAACGCCATCCGCGCCATATTCAAGGTTCCAAAAGAAGTCATATCAAAAGATGCAAAGAAACGGGCGAAAAGGGCCAAGCGTGCGGGATGATGGATACGCTCACCCAATTGGAACGAAGCGAACGGATGCGCCGCGTTCGCTCAAAAGATACAAAGCCAGAGTTGATTGTCAGGTGCTTGGTTCACCGTTTAGGCTTTCGATACAGGCTTCACGCGGGCGATCTTCTGGGAAAGCCGGATTTAGTCTTTCGGAGCCGCAAGCTTGTAATCTTTTTTCACGGTTGTTTCTGGCATCGGCATTCGCGGGGCTGCCGACTGACGCGGACTCCAAAATTGAAATTGGATTACTGGGAGCCGAAGCTGGCGGAAAATAGGAGACGGGACTTGATAAACCAGCGTAGATTGGCGGATCAGGGTTGGCACTTTCTGATTATTTGGGAATGTCAGATAGCAGCCGAGAACAAATTGGAACGCCTGATTCTCGATTTTCTATCCTAACGTGGAGTTATCAAGTATATTATTGCGCAAATAAGGATAAGACCTCCGATGGTCGGGTGGATGTTCTCTTTCACTTAATCCCTCAGATATTCTATATTTGATGGCACTTCGACTCGCAGGGGTGGGCTCGGGGAAAGAAGTTTTCAGATCAAACGAGGGTGTAGTCTTTTGGGATCGGAAAAAGTCCTCGTCACCGGCGGCGCCGGATTTATCGGCTCCCATCTTGTGGATACGTTGCTTGAGCGCGGTCATGCGGTCCGGGTGTTCGACAACCTGGATCCGCAGGTCCATGGCGCGGGGGCGCAGGGGCCGCCGACCTACCTGAGCCGCGAGGCCGAGTTCATCCAGGGCGACGTGCGCGACGCCGAGGCCCTCGACGCCGCGCTGGGCGGGGTCGAAGTCGTCTTCCATCAAGCGGCGGCCGTGGGCGTGGGCCAGTCGATGTACGATATCCACCGCTACACGAACATCAACGTCCTGGGCACGGCCGCGTTGCTCGAGCTGCTCATCAGCCGCCACCGCGACCATGTGCGCAAGCTGCTGGTCGCCAGCTCGATGTCGATCTACGGCGAGGGAAAATACGTGAGCCCCGAATCGGGTCTACCGATCCTGGTGGGCTTGCGCGGTCGCGAGCAGATGCAGGCCGGCCAGTGGGAACACCTGGCGCCGGGCGGCAACTGGCTGCTGCGCCCTGCCCCGTGCGACGAAACCAAGCCGCTCCAACCCACGTCGATCTACGCGATCAACAAGCGCGACCAGGAAGAAATGGCCCTGGTCATCGGTCGCGAATATGGCATCCCGACCGTCGCCCTGCGCTATTTCAACGTCTACGGCCCGCGCCAGGCACTCTCCAATCCCTACACGGGCGTGGGGGCGATTTTCAGCTCGCGGCTGCTCAACGGCAAGGGGCCGCTCATCTTCGAAGACGGCCGCCAGACGCGCGACCTGACCCACGTGCGCGACATCGCGCGGGCCAACACGCTGGCCATGGAGCGCGACGAGTCCAACGGTCATGCCATCAACATCGGCACGGGCCTGGCCACCAGCGTGTTGCAGGTGGCCGAGCTGTTGCGCAAGCGACTCCACCCCGGCCGCGGCGACGACCCCGCCCTCGCGCCCAAGATCGTCGGCAAATTCCGCGCCGGCGACATCCGACACTGCTTCGCCGACATCTCCAAGGCCCGCCGCCTGCTGGGCTTCAAGCCCGAGATCCTGTTCGAGCGGGGCGTCGATGACCTCATCGAATGGGTCCGCAGCCAAACCGCCGAGGACCGCACGCAGAAGGCGTATGAGGAGTTGGTGGAGCGGCGGCTTGTTTAGTAGGCAGGGCCCGCGGCAATTAGAGTCACAAACCAGAATTAAAATTCGCGGACTGCGGCTTGGACTCGAGAAATTTTAATCGCGAGTGATCAGGGCCAGTTGTTTCCAGTCCTCGTCGGGCATCCAGACGAGCGCGCGGTTCTCGGGGTGGGCGGCGTGGGTTAGGATGCCGCGCAGAAGGCCGATGATCTCCTGGCGCGTTTTGGCGCGCATGTTGGCGGCTAGGCCGCCGATGATGGCGTCGTTGAACGGCAGGGCGAGGGCGGGCAGGAACGTCTCGAAGACGACGGCGGCCTCGCGGGGGCTGGACTCGCCGATCGGCGGCTGGATGTCGTCGAGCCATGATGCTCGCTGGGCATAGAACAGAAACTCCTCGAAGTATTGCTCCTTGCTCGCGACGACGGGCAGGGGTTTGCGGGCGGGTTCCCGGCGATACTTGTCGGAGTCCGAGCGGCGCACGACCGACGACAGCGCCCGCATCAGCAGCAACGCCGAAACGCCGTTGAGCCCCCACCAGCGCATCGTGTCGACGATCCGGTTGGCCACGGGGCTGAGCGGATAGTCCGCCTTATTGAAGTAAACCTGGGTCAGCTAACTCATGGCCGACTCACGGGGCAGAAGAAGTTCTTCAGACGATCAGAGGCACCGGCGACGAGCCACATTCGGCGATCGCCGAAGCTCTCTGGATGATTAGATCCTAAATCGGTCAAGGCCTTGCGAGGGCGAGATATGAGGACGAGAGATCATGGCCCGATGATGGGCCGGGATGTTCGGGCGCAACGAGCTACAGAACCACGTTCTCACCCCAGTGGGGCGCGATGGCTTCGGTTTCGGGCGCCTCGCTCTGGGCGACCTCGGGCGGGGACTCGAGCTGGGGCCACTTGGTCGGTGGGTTGAAACCCTGTCCGGCCTGCAGCACGAGCGCCTCGGGATGCTTGGCCTTGAGCTCGCCCCAGGTGGTCTGCGCCCACAGGTCTTGGTCCAGCACCTTCATTGGCGCGTCAATCATGCTTCCCGAAACGGCCTTGCCCAGCGGCGGCCACCATAGACTCTCCGTCTCGCGGTCCCAAAGCAAAAACGCGTTGCGGCCCTCCCATACCTCGGGGTCGGCGTACGTGTAACTGCTGGTGGCGAACGTGAAGACCTGGTCCTCGTACTGGCACTCATACACGGTGCCCAGGTCCGCCAGGATGCAATAGGCCGCGAAAACGGGGCGCCCGCCCACGACGTCGTTGACCACCTCATGCGAGAGCAGCAGGTCGACGGGATAGACCTTGACCTCCTCGCCGACGCCGACCGCCAGCACCCGCCCCTGGTCGGGCAGCCATTCGTCGGCCTGCTCGGCGCTCACGAACGTCGGCTCGATCAGGTGAGAGAAGTGTTCGCGCCCGATCCCGTGAAATATCTGTCCGGGCTCCAGCCGGAATTCGGTGACGTCGAAGTCGTCCTTTTCGGTCTCTCCGCCCGGGAGGTACTGGCACCCGTCTCGCTCGTAAACTCCTTTGAATTTGGGCATTGCGTGCGACCTTTGCCATTGGGAGGGCGGTGTCCGGACGGCCATTGCGAGAGTGGGCAAAAACCAGGGCTTACGATTGATTTCAAAGATCCCGTAAGCGAGCACCACGGCAAGCAAAATACCGAGCACCATCGCCCGCCGCCGCGCCAAGATCCATTGCGGTATAATCCGTTTCAGGGCCATTACGGGTCCTCCCCTCTGGGGTCGTTTTCGAGCCGGCAATCCTTGACGAGACACCGTGTATGATACGCCACGGGGCGGCCCTGTCTTACGAACAAACGAGACGGGGTGGAATGATTTTAGAGGCAAAGCCCATCGGTGGCGGTGTATAACGCAAATAGATTCAATAGTCCGCGAGGAAACGGACGGGCCGCTCGCGGGCGGGCGAAAAGAATTTTGAAAAAAAGTGGTACGATCGGTCGCCCGACCCCGTTTTAAAAGAGAGGAAGGCAGCAAGGACCGAGTCCCTCCACTCCGATCCAAAATGGCCTCGGGCCACCCCATCTTGGTCGCTGCCTTCCTCGATTCCACCACTTGGCGGATCGCGAGTGAAAGCAGACTTGGCGCATCTGTGGTGTAACTTCACGCTCAACCTTTCCGAGCAGCAATTCGCTCCCCTGTACCAGGCCACCAAGTCGCTACGACGAAGATTCACGATTCTCGCCCTTTCGGGAGAGGCATGGCCTCATGAATGACTCGTCATTCGTAATCGAAAAGCATCGCGTGTACGCCGGACCTGGCTGACGGGTCGCCCGATCGTGGCGTACAACGATTTGCGACCCACCGAGCTTGCCGGCCACCCACTCACCGTTGCCATGCCATCAGTTTCTCGAAGATCTTTTTCATCGTCGGCGTCAGTCGCGTGCGGTTGTAGGTGTCGCCGGCTTTGCGGAAGATTTCGGCTTGGGTGGGGTAGGGGTGGATGGTCTTGGCGAGGGTGCCGACTTTGAGTTTGTGGACCATCGCCAGCGAGATCTCCGAGATCATTTCGCCGGCGTGGCGGGCGACCAGCGTCGCGCCCAGGATTCTGCCCTTGCGCAAGGTCAGCTTGAGAAAGCCCTCGGTCTCGCCTTCGAGGATGGCGCGGTCGTTGTCGTCCATGCCGACGCGCAGCGTCTCGACCTCGATGCCCCGCTCGCGCGCCTCGTGTTCGTACATGCCGACGTGGGCGATCTCGGGGTCGGTGTAGGTGCACCAGGGGATCGTTAGCGCCGACGCCTTGGCCTTGAAGGGCAGGAACGGGAACAGGGCGTTACGGATCACCGCGCGGGCCAGGAAATCGGCCGTGTGCGTGAACTTGTACTTTGAACAAATATCGCCGGCGGCGAAGATGCGCGGGTTGCTGGTCTGGAGGTAATCGTTGACCGAGACGCCGCCCCGCGCGTCGTACTGGACGCCGACTTTTTCCAGCCCCAGCCCCTCGACGTTCGGCGCGCGCCCCACGCCCAACAGGATCGCGTCGCATTTGAGTTGATGCGGTTTGCCTTCGACCGTGTAATCGATCACCTTCTCGCCGCCCTCGACGTTTATCTTTTCCACCTTGCTGTTAAACACATACTGGACGCCGTCGCGCAGCATGGCGGCCTCGACGATCTTGGCCGCGTCGCGGTCCTCGCGCGTCAGGATCTGCCCCATCTTCTCGAACTGGTAGACTTCGGATCCAAAACGGGCGAACGACTGGGCCATCTCGCAGCCGATCGGCCCCCCCCCCAGGACCGCGAGGCGCCGGGGAAGTTCGGTGAGGTTGAAGACCGTCTCGTTTGTCAGGTAACCCGCCTCGGCCAGGCCGGGGATCGGCAGGGCCGCGGCCCGCGCGCCGGTGGCGATGACCGCCTTCGAGAAGCGCAGCGTCTTCCCGGCGACCTCGACCGTAGCGGGCCCCGAGAAGCTCCCCTGACCGATAAAGACATCCACCCCCAACTCGCTGAAACGCCGCGCCGAGTCGGTCGGGCTGATCCGGGAGCGCAGCCGCCGCATGCGCTCCATCACTTTGGGGAAGTCGACTTTGGCCCCTTTCGGCGCCTTGACGCCGAATTCATGCGCGTCGCGCACGTCGGCGTAGGCCCGCGCCGAGCGGATCAGGGCCTTGGAGGGAACGCAGCCGACGTTGAGGCAATCCCCGCCCATCAAGTGGCGTTCGACGAGGGCCACTTTGCCCCCCAAGCCGGCCGTCGCCGCCGCGGTCACCAACCCCGCCGTCCCAGCACCGATCACCACGAGGTTATAACGCGCCGCCGGCTCCGGATTGATCCAATCCGGGGGGTGCACATTTGAGAGAAGCGCTTGGTTAAATTCGTCAAGCGGTGAGACGTTTAGGTCTTCCATTATCAGTCCTCGTTTGAAGGGCCGCCTCTAAACTCCGGGAATTATTTACTTGGCACACACGATTCGGCATGATAGACTCATCGCATCATGAACGGTGAAGTACAAACAATGCCAAAAAACGGAAAACTCGCCTCTCAGCCGAGCGTCTTTAGTTTTATCTAGCGTTTCCCCGACGAGGCTGCGACGCGGGATTACTTTGAATCAGCGCGCTGGCCGGACGGAATTACCTATGTGGGTTGCGGCCACCGTGATGTTTGTAAAATTCGAGGGGGTAAAGATCCGGGCGCACGTGGCCGGAATGAAGGGGTGGCACCTGACCTACAAGGGGCTAATCGGCAGTGGCAAGTAAGCGGCAAAACCCCCTGTTCGGCAAGTTCGATGAGGTTATGCAGTCCGTTGTTGTGGCGCGACCACTAGCGAACCGCCCAGTGCGACAACATCGACCCCGATCTCGGCGGGGCGAAGGCTTACGGTTTGCTGATATGTTTTGCGGTATCGGGGGGTTTCATGTCGCCGCCTCTCAACTCGGCCTTGAGTGCGTTTTCGCTTGCGATGTTGACGAGGAGTGCCGCAGAGCCTACCGCGAAAAATTTCGGCGTGCGGCCAGAGGGCGACATATCGCATCTTCGGCCCGAATTGATCCCTGATCATGATTTTCTTTTCGCCGGGTTTCCCTGCCAGCCGTTTTCAATTATCGGCAATCGGGACGGATTCGAGGACACAAGGGGAACCTTATTCTTTGAGCTTGCCGAGACGATCAAGGCGAAACGTCCGACCGCGTTGCTGCTGGAGAACGTCAAACAACTACTGACGCATAATCAAGGCAAAACGCTTCAACGCATTCTCGGGGTGCTGCGGAACTTGGGCTATTGGACAGATTATAAAGTTTTGAATGCGCTAGACTTCGGCCTTCCGCAAAAACGTGAGCGAATATTCATGGTTGGATTGAGAGGTTCCACGTCCCAATTCAAATGGCCGAATAAGAAACGAAAAATAAGGCCCCTTTCGGCTTTATTAGAAAAGAATCCTGATGCTCGTTACTATGTAAGCGACCGGATCAGGCAGGCTCGCATCGCGGCGCATAAGGCCACAATGAAGCCCGCTATTTGGCATGAGAACAAAGCTGGAAACATTTCAAGTCATCCTTTCTCGTGCGCACTACGCGCGGGCGCATCCTATAACTATCTTCTGATCGACGGTGAGCGCAGGCCGACGCCTCGCGAGTTGCTGCGCCTTCAAGGGTTCCCCGAATCGTTCAAGATGGTTTGTAATGATAGCCAAACGCGCAAACAAGCGGGAAACGCCGTGCCTGCCCCGATGGTTGCAGCGATCATTGAGGCAATCCTTGATGGACAAGAAGATTAAGTTACGCGGTGACTCTCCAAGGCAAAGTGGTCCATATTCCCTTGGGGAGATCCCGCGCAAGGTGGCTGTGAGAATCGGAAGGAGTATTGTTCATCGAATCGCGGTTGGTCACGCCGACATAACCGGGGACGATTTTGGTGGAATTTCTGCGGACGCGATCAGCGGCCGACATCGTGCCAGTCCTCTTGGGATAGCTGATGTTGAATGGGATGGATGCGCGTGGTCTGTCAAAACGGTAAAGCACGGATCACCATTTTAACAAAGAAAAGTTCGCCTGATTTGCGGAAGGAACTCGCCGGACTATTCCGCCGACATCAAGGAACTTCATAAAGATTTACAGGCCACGGGTCGCGCAGTCCTTGAGATATGGAACGCCAGGGTTGACGAGGCTTTTAAGGAAAACGATGACTTGAGGATTTTCCTTATCCATATCGTATGCGCGTCCGCGCGTGCCCGTCGGTTTCCGAAACAAACAGAAGGAAATCGTCTGCAAATGAGGCCGGGGGAGCATAAACTCCCCCGAACAACGCGAGAAGAAACAGAAACCGGCTCAGGTTTCCCACGGCTAAAACCCTCATGACGTCCGCTCACGGCCCGATCTGGAACACGCCGATCCAGGTTAAGCGAATGACTCGACAACTCCCAGTTGGAATCATATCATTAATAAGCCTGTCGCGAATTGGAGAAGTGGATTTGATCGCAACGGAGGGGGGCATGTGAGGATGCGTTATCAGTTCTTGATCGACAGCTACGCCACCGAAATCGAGAAGGTCCTCGGCACGTGGGCGATGTTTCGGGATGAAGACATGCCGGCGCGGCCTCACCCGACCGACCCGCGGGGGCGCAACCTGCTCGAACACATGGTCCACCAATCGGTCAGCGAGAACCTCTGGTTTGCGTCGATGTTGGGCATCGCGGTCACCGACCGTCCCCTTCTCGAGGTCGAGAACCGGCTCGCTTTATCCGCCTCTACGCCCGGAACGCCGCAAAACCCCTGGCCGCCCTGCGCGAGCGCGACGAGGCGTGGTGGGAAGCGGAGCGGGACTTCTTCGAGGTCAAGCGCGGCCGGGCCTGGATCATGACCCGCCGTATCGCCCACACCGCCCACCACCGCGGCCAGCAAACCACCCTGTTGCGGATGCTCAACCGCGAGCTGCATAGTAACTAGTGTAGTGTCTCACGCTGGTTGCAGATTATCCAGTGTGGCGCGGGCGCGGCGGACTTTTTCGAGAATCGTCTCGGCCTTGGCGGTCCAAGTAATGGATCGG
>Ga0310121_10002014_pt1 | contig 19882 bp, 15 predicted proteins | sample CB27_Tmax_986_MG_FD_203504 | JGI IMG/M metagenome (GOLD analysis project Ga0310121, IMG submission 203504) | Marine microbial communities from Western Arctic Ocean, Canada - CB27_Tmax_986 | ecosystem: Environmental > Aquatic > Marine > Oceanic | place: Canada: Western Arctic Ocean | collected...
ATTTGTCCTTGTGCTCTTCCTACATCATCCAATACTTTCCAATCGCCAAATGCGTGAAGTTTATTTTCATTTACATTATAAACATCATCAGAATGTCTGGTTGGATACGAAATATCAGTTGGCAAAGTCACATAGTATGAACTCATATCAGTTTCTATATCACTTGTTAAAATTTTCCAAGCATGATCCGGTGTGCTCATATACATAGCCGCTGTTTTTCTAATCTGCCAATCTAGCAGTGTGGCATTATCAGCTAAAGTTTTTCTCTCAGCAAGAGTACTAATCCAGTATCCATAATCCCACCATGCTGCAATAACTGCATCTTCAGGAGTATTTTCCCTTAACCACTGCATGGCATCAGACCAATCATTTGTAGAAATATTAAAATTACTACCGCTATTCAATATGGTAATAGGTAATCCTGCGTTGTTATTTGCCCAGTTAAGTTTTTCAGGATATGCCATAGGTACCATTAGCAAGGCTACAATTATAGCCAGAAAAGAAATTTTAGTTACAGCACTTGTAGGTTTATGTCCCACTTTTAGGATTTTTGATATTAGAATTGATATGCCTATAGATGATAGTATTATAACTGAGATTGAACCAAACACTTCCAATCTTACAAATGCAGAGCTAAAATAGATTCCAAGAAATCCTATTATGAGAGCAAATGCAGCCATTTCGCCTTTAATCTTCAAAGAACGATTTACTTTTTTTTGGAAGAGCAACCAAGCTCCTATTCCTGCAAAGACCATCAAGATTGAGAAAAAGTAAAAAGAAATGTCGATGGTTGTTGATGCATGCTCAGATACAGAATCTGTAAGTATGTCAGTTGTAATCAAAAAGGGATTTGCAGCGTTAAGATACCTAAACGACGGAAGACCGATCAAGCCAGAAGAGGCTATTGCAATTCCAGCTATTATAGCACCTCCTAAAAGTGCAAGACCATTACGTAATTGGGCTTTGCTAATTATCCTCTTGATTATACTATACGCTACCAGAAATACAGTACATCCAACTAGGAAAAACCCTTCTAGACTTGCAATATACCCAATACCATTTTTCTCAAATGATACAGTTACCAAAAGGAATACAGATAGAAAAACAACCGAGGTCCATATGACGAACTTGTTATCTTTTCTCAGAAATGGTAGTGCTAGAAAAAAAACCCCTATTGGTAATACAAAAAACTGGATTCCTCCCCATGAAGCAAGACCAAAGGCTAGTAAAATTCCACTTCCCGCAATCTTTGCTAAAGACATCTTTCCTTTGTCTGACTTTATACCGCTGATAAACAGGTAAACAGCTAATAATCCGTAAAAAAGACCTAACGGTTCAGACTTGAACCAACCTATTGAGCCTCTCAAAATGATTATAGGAGAGATGGCAAAGAAGAGCGAAGCAAGAAGACCAGCTGTCGTACCCCCAATTGTTCTAACTAGTGCAAAAATAACAATTGTTGTAAGCGAACTGACAACTACCGGGAACCATATGGTAAAATCATACAAGCTGGAACCCATACCAAAAGTTTGGTAAAGCACTGTACTAGTAGTATGAAGCATTACTTGTGAGGTGGCTGAAACATCCCTTCCATATGGGTGCCAACTCAAATCGTCATGCCATTCCAAATAAGCTGGCAAACCATTTTCTACCATAAACTGAGTCGCCCTGTAATTGAAAAATGGGTCATATTCGTTTAATTCAAAACCATATTCTAGAGGTTGTGCTCGTAACATGAAAGATAATGAAAAGGAAATAGCGAGTATTCCAATTATTAGTAGATAACGTCCATAATGTGATGACTTTTCAACTTTAACTAATCCTTTATTTGATTCCAACAAAATTGATGGAAATTAACCATCTTAATACTCTTTTATCGATTTTGCGTATCTTTTTTTAAATTTTTTATAGCTAATTTTTGGTACAAATCACTACTAAAATTTAAAAATATGTGGTTCAAAGTTAGATTGATTTTTGTGATAAAAACAGTTCTTACTGCTGCAGGTAGAGGTACAAGACTCCTTCCATTTACTAAGGAAATGCCAAAGGAAATGATGCCTATTTTTACAAAAATTCATAATAATCAGCGAGCTATAATTCCACTTTTACAATATATTTTTGAACAATTTTATTCAATGAAAATTAGAGATTTTTGCTTTGTTGTTGGAAGAGATAAAAGATCAATAGAAGATCACTTTACACCTCATCAAGACTATCTTAATGAATTATCTGGGTATCACAAAAAAACTTTATCAAATTTTTATAAAAAATTAGAGAATTGCAATTTGATGTGGGTAAATCAAGATAAACCACTAGGATTTGGCGATGCAGTTAAAAGAGTTGAAAAATTTATCGGGAAAGAAGATTTTATACTTCAAGCAGGAGATGTATCAATCATTTCTAGATATAAGCATCCAATCCTACGTTTAATTGATACTGCGAAAAAATATCCAGATGCTTCAGCTATCTTAGTTTGTAAAAAAATAAAAGATGCTAAAGGATATGGAATAATACAAATTAAAAATGGTTCATCACAAGTATATTTTGTTCAAGGAGTTGAAGAGAAGCCGATTAAGCCTAGATCTAATCTTGGTATTTTGGCATTATACTATTTTAAACCAGAAATTTTTCATAGTCTTAAAAAAACTAAACGAGGAAAAAATAATGAGTTACAATTAACTGATGCAATACAACAGATGATAAATGATGGAAAGAAGGTCTTGGCTATATCATTAACAAAAGATGATGTAGAAATTGATGTAGGAACAGTTGAATCATACAGAGACGCACAAGTCAGTTCGTATAAAAGAGCATAATTTTTAACTTGAAATAATTGATATCAGATATGAAAATTGCTGTAATTGGTTTAGGCTTTGTTGGATTGACACTTAGTTCCGTTTTGGCTTCTAAAGGAATTACAACTATAGGAATTGATTCTGATAGAAAAAAATGCTCAAAAATAGCAAATGGTATACCTACATTCTTTGAACCAAATTTAGAAAATACATTGAAAAGAGCTTTGAAGAAAAAGTTGATCATTACAAACAAACTGTCTTCAGCTAGCAACTGCGATTTTATCTTTGTCACAGTAGGAACTCCACAAAAGAAAAATGGTGAAATAGATTTGTCATTTATAAAAACAGTTGTTAGGAGTGTGGGTAAGCTAATTTCTAAAAACAAAAAGAAACCAATCATACTCATCAAAAGCACCGTAATTCCAGGAACAACGAAGAATGTTATATTACCAATTTTAGAGAAAAATTCCAGGAAAAAAGCAGGTAAGGACTTTGGTTTAATTTCAAATCCAGAATTTCTACAAGAAGGCAGGGCAATACATGATACAATAAAACCTCATGCAGTGGTACTAGGAGGATATAAAACAAAATTCATGAAGAAAACTGAGAAATTCTTTTCGTGGTTTAATCCGAATGTTCCGATAATTATTTCAAATCATCAAACTGTGGAGATGATAAAATATGCAAATAATTCATTTTTAGCAACCAAAATTAGTTTTATCAATCAAATCGCAAACATTTGTCAGGGAATTCCAGATACAAACATTGATGATGTAGCGTACACAATTGGATTGGATCCTAGAATAGGAAATCTATTTCTTAATGCTGGACCTGGATATGGCGGTTCTTGCTTGCCAAAAGATATGAAAGCAATCATCAATTTATCATCTAAAATAGGTGTTAATCCTATCTTGCTTACCGCTGTAGAAAAAATAAACAAACAACAGATTAACTATATTGTGACATTGATAAAACAGAATATTGGAAAAATCAAGGGGAAGAAACTTACAATTTTAGGCGTAGCTTTCAAACCTGGTACAGATGATATACGAGACTCGATGGGTATTGATCTGGTAAAAAGATTATTGAAGTTAGGAGCCAAAATAATAATACACGATCCAAAAGCGCTAGAAAATGCTAGAAAAATTTTCCATGACAACGTTAAATATGTAAAATCTGTTCCATCCGCCCTCAAAGATTGTCAATGTGCAATAATTATGACCGAGTGGAAGGAATATGAAAAAATTAATAATAAAACGATAAAACATATGGCTAAAAAAGTCATAATAGATAGCAGAAGAATTATTTACAACAAAAAATTGGGTGCAAAATATTTTGCAATTGGATTAGGACAGAAAACATGAAAATTCTTGTAACAGGTGGTGCCGGATTTATCGGAAGTCATATTGTAGAATATCTAGTTCAACGTGGGAATAATGTGATAGTTTTGGATAATCTAAGTAATGGCAAAATGCAAAACATGTCAAAAGTTTCTGATGATATAAATTTTGTAAATGGTGATGTTAGAGATTGCAACCTTGTTGAACAATTGGTAAAAGATGTTGATGGTGTTTTCCATGAAGCAGCGCTTGTATCAGTACCAGAATCATTTAAAATGCAAAATGAGTATTTTGATGTAAATGTTAATGGAACAGAAAATATACTAAAACTAGCAAAGGAATATGGATTCAAAATTGTATACGCAAGTTCTTCAAGTGTTTATGGAAATCCTAAATCTGTACCAATTAAGGAAGACGATGATAGAAATCCATTAAATCCATACGCTAAAACAAAACTTGAAGATGAATTACTTGCAGAAAAATATTCCGAGATGGGTGTGCATGTAATAGGACTTCGTTATTTCAATATTTTTGGAAGAAGGCAATCAAAAGAATATGCTGGTGTAATCAAGTTATTTTTAGAAAAAATTCAACAAAATAAGGCTCCAATAATTAATGGTGATGGTTCACAAACTAGAGATTTTGTATACGTAGAGGACGTAGTCAAAGCAAACATTTTGGCTATGGATAGCAACATAAAATACAAATTTCTTAATGTTGGTACTGGTTTCTCTATATCAATATTGGATTTAGCTAATGCATGCATTGAAGCATCTGGTTTATCTTTAAAACCAGTACATGGTCCACAATTACCTGGCGATATCCTAGATAGTAAAGCTGATTTGGAATTAATTAAAAAATCGCTTGAATGGAAGCCAATAACAAAACTAGAAGATTGGTTAGTACAAGTTATTTCATCTAGAAATTTCACAGATATTTAGTATGTTTTCATCGATTATCTCTTATAGATTAAATAAATAGAAATTTTGGAATGAAAAAAAATTTGAAATTATTAATTGGCGGTTCAAGTTCCAAAATTTTTCATTTAAAAGAATTTTCTAACTCATTAGAGAGGATTGGTGTAGAATGCAAGCTGGTTTTTGATACAGATTATGCTGATGGATTTCCAAGTAGAAACTTTGGTAATTGGCTAAAATCTGATAAAAAATTTGAAAATCTAATTAAAGAATTTAATCCAGATGCGATTTTTGTTGATAGACAGCGTCATTTCGGTTTGGCTGCAACAAAAACAAAAATTCCATTACTTGTTCATCTTAGAGGAAATTACTGGGAAGAGATAAAAATGGCTAGAGAAACTTTGTATAAATCTCCACCTAAGAGGATCGCCCTACAAAAATGGGAAGATATTGCCGAAACATGTTTTCAAGGCTCAAAAATAATTTTACCTATTTGCAATTTTCTCAGCGATGTCGTAACTAGACGATATCCTAGTAAAACAGTAGAAACATTATACCAAGGAATTTCACCGTCAAATTGGTTTGAAACTGATGGTATGAAATTGAAACATCCATGTGTTGGGTTACTTCAAAGTGCTATAATTTGGGATAAAACTAAGGAGATGCTAATATTAGAAAATATTTTAGAAAAAATGCCAAACATTACATTCTACTGGGTAGGAGATGGTCCTTATCGTGATAAAATCATTTCTAAATTAGAAAAATTTGAAAATTTCAAATGGCTTGGTTCTCTTGAATATCCTGACAAGGTGAGAGAATATCTTAGTGAGATTGATGTTTACGCATTATTAAGTGGAATTGATATGTCACCACTAACATTGCAAGAAGCACAGCTAATGCAAAAACCTGTTGTCGCAACAAATGTAGGGGGAATACCAGAACTGATAAAAAATAACGAAACTGGATTTTTAGTAAAAAAAGGTGATCATGAAGAACTATTTGAAAAACTTGAAATTCTATTGAATGATAATACATTGTCTAAAAAAATGGGAAACGCTGGCCGAGATTTTATTTCTAATAATTTTAGTTGGGAAATAATTTCGCGGAACTTCAAAGAAAAAGTAGAAAAGCATCTAGATTTATCTTAACCTTAATTTTTTAGGAGATTTTCATAAAATTCAATATACTTTGGTAATATTATATCCCACGTCATATTATTTTTTATGAATTCATATCCCGCATTTGCAAATTGATTTGCACTTTGCTTATTTTCTAATAGTTTGTTAACAGATTCAGCTAGCTTCTGCGGATCGTTTGAAGGAATTAAAAACCCAGTTTCGTTATTTTTTATCAGTTCTGGTATTCCCCCTACATTTGTTGCGACAACAGGAACTTTCAGGAAGAATGCCTCTTTAATTGTAGTCGGCAAACTTTCCATTCTCGAAGGGACAACAACCACGTCAGACGATTTCATTATAAGCATAGCATCTTGCCAGGAACGATCCAAACAGTAAACAACTTTTCCCTTTATTTGTGATTCAGATTTTTTTAATACATCTATTCCTTTTTCATAACTTTCTCTTCCAAGATAAGCTACTTGATTTGGTACTTTTTCTATTGATGGAAGATCAGCAAATTTGGCTGTATCTATTGGGGAAGGCAAATATTCAAAATCTAATCCTAATTTTTCTTTATACATTTTTTGAGTTGCCTTTGAATCAGTTGTTAATCTGTCTGACCATTTTAAAACCTGTAATTCGGCAGCCTTAGCCAAGGAACTTATAGAACTAGAATGTAGTACACCAACTTGGTCACCAAAAACTCCATGTACAGACAGTACTTTTTTTGCTCCTTTGACATATTTCATAGCATAACCAGATGGAATGTTAAAGGCATGAACTATGTCAAATTTTTCTCTGCTCAAAATACCTTTAATTGTACTGAATAAGGCAAAACTTGGATTTTTTAAATTTTTAATTGGTATATGAGGCACATCCATTTTTTTTACTTCATATCCATATTCAGTAAGCTTGTCTGCCAGCATTGCTGCATGTCCACCAATTCCTCCAGAAAATCTTGGGGATATGAAAAGTAGCCTCATCATTGCAGTTAAACATCTCAGTTAATCAGTTTTTAATTTTGAGATCCAATCATTCTAGTACAAAATAATCTTAGCTCTTAAAAAGCCGACAATAATTTGAAAGTGTGTATAGATCTTGATAACTTCACAGAAAATAGATATGAGTAATATTGATGAAGTGAAAGATTCCTTAACATCTAAATCCTTGAATGTTTGCGTCATAGGAATTGGAAGAATTGGTCTTCCAACAGCATTATCATTTGCTAGTGCAGGGCTACAAACCATTGGCGTCGACATTAATGAAAAATTAGTCGATTCAATCAATGCAGGAAATTTTCCATTAAAAGACGAACCTGGTTATGAAGAAATATTTGATAAAGTTAGAAAAAATGGAAATTTTTCGACAACCATTGACATTAAGGAGGCAATACCGAAATCGAACCTAATTTTATTATCATTACCTACACCTATGGACGAGAAAAATATTCCAAATTATTCTGCACTTGAATCTGTGGGCAAACAATTAAGCCATATTCTACAACCTAATTCTCTAGTTATTGTTGAAAGTACAATTGAACCAGGTTTTATTGAAAACGATTTAATCAATATTCTAGAGAAAGCAGGAAGGTTACATGCAGAAAAAAATTTTATAATTGGTGTTTGTCCAGAAAATGCAAATCCAGGCGAGATTTTACATGATTTTACAAATTTACCGAGATTAATAGCCGGCATAAATAATGATGTAACAAAAATAATTCAAATGATTTACAATTTTGTTTTTCCAGTTGAGCTTATTGAAATGCCTAATTGTAAAACTGCAAATGCTGTCAAATTAACAACTAATGTATTTAGAGACATAAACATCGCATTTGTTAGTGAATTATCACTAATGTTTGATAAATTGGGAATCGATACAATAAAAGTTCTGCAAGCTGCAAAAAAGAAATATAATTTTTCAGTGCATTACCCAGGATCTGGGGTGGGTGGTCCGTGTTTGCCTATTAATTCATATCAGCTTCTTAATACTGCAAGACGTACTGGTACAAAGCTGAATATCGTTGAATCTAGTAGAAAAATTAATGAAAAAATGCCAGATCATGTTATTGAACTTACCTCTGATGCCTTTAAGGAGTGTAACAAATCAATACAAAATAGCGAAATTCTAATTCTTGGTGTTTCTTACAAACCAAATGTAAAAGATATTCAATTATCTCCAGCTGAACACATAATAAAAAAATTCCAAAATTTGGGTGCAAATGTATACATCTATGATCCAAATTTTTCTTCAGGTGAAGTGTTTGGTATAAAAGTTGAAGAGAATCTGGATGCCATATTATCAAAAATGGATGCAGCAGTAATTGTAACAGGTCATGATGATTTTAAGAAAATTGAAATTTCTTCCTTTGCCAAAATGAAAACTTCAATACTAATTGATACTAGAGGAATTATTGAACCACAATCTGTAAAACATCATAATATAATTTTTAGGGGATTGGGTCGTGGAAATTTCTAATTTCTTAACCAATCCTTCATCTATAATAAATATACTAACTCTTCGTTATGATCCATCCATAAATCCAAATTTACCTAAGAAAACTTGGAAAGATTTTGAACCGATCGACGAACTATGTTTGCCCCATCTCATTGAGAATTCAATCTGTAATGAAATTGAAAAAAAATTAACTAATGAGCAAGAAATCTCAATCGCACTTAGTGGAGGAGTTGATTCTACATTAATGCTATCTTTACTACGTAAAACAAAACCTGATGCTAAAATTAATGCAATATCTATAAAATTCGCAAATAGTATAGATGAAACTCCAGCTGCATCAAAAATAGCAGAAAAATATAATGCAGATCATCATATTATTCATCTAGAGAATTATCTTTCTGAATTACCAAAGGCAATTAGCATTATCAAACTACCATTTTGGGATTTACATTGGTATTATGTAGTAAAAAAATCACAAACCATGTCTAAAATATTAATCTCTGGTGATGGAGGTGATGAACTTTTTGCTGGATACACATTTAGATATAAAAAATTTCTTTCTTTAACATCTGAAAATTCTAATCCCAATGAAAAAGTCAAAGCATATTTGGAATGCCATGAAAGAGATAGAGTACCTGATCAAGAAAACATTTTTAATCAGAAATGTCAATTTTCATGGGATTCTATTTACAGTGTGCTTTCGCCATTTTTTGATAACAATCTTTCACGATTAGAACAGGTCTATCTAGCTGATTATAATGGTAAATTATTGTACAATTTCAATCCAATTAATTCTCGAATAACTGATCATTTCAAAATAAAGCAATTAGCACCTTTACTAAATAATGAATTACTTGCTACTGCTCCTCATATGCCGACAAAATACAAATATGATGCAGATAATGAAATTGGGAAATTACCACTAAGAGCTATATTAGAAAAAAATAATATTGCATCATTAGTAACCAAAGAAAAATTAGGATTTAATGTAAATACAATTAATCTATGGAAATTACACGGGCATGTTTTGTGCAAAGAATTCCTCAATAATTCAAGAGTAGTTAAAGATGGTTGGATAAATAATGATTGGATACAAAAACATATTGACAATCAAAATCTTGATGTAAAGTATGTGAATAAATTTTTAGGAATTTTGGCATTTGAGATTTGGTATAGATTATTTATAACCAAAGAAATGAATTCTAATTATACACTTTAGTCTATTTTAGATAATTCCTTTAATAATGAAATAAAATACTGTTTGTTAAGTTCATCATTTAAAGCAAGATCTTTTAAAAAATAATATCTTAGTATAGTAATTAAATTAATTTTATTTTGAAAATGTTCAGATAACAAATTATCTATAATTTGTATAGCAGAGTTCTCTTCCATACTTCTTACATTAGTAATGAATTCATCCACACAAGAATTAGGAGTTAATACATGATAGACAACTTGAGCTATATCATAAAATGGACTTCCATTTTCAAAAAATCTATCCCAATCAATTACATTTAATGACAATTCATTTGTTTTTATAAGAATATTATGTGGTGCAAAATCACCATGTACACCAGTTGTTTTTGTATTTATTTTACTGCTATGATTAGAATAATCTAATAACCACTTTTCAATTTCAGTCTTTTCTAAATAATTTTTGTCAGCCAAATTATCTTTTATCTCATTGATTTCGTATTTTATCGTATTTTCATCAAAGTTAGGACCGTTTGTACGTGATTGGAAATCAAGTAACCATTGAAAAATTAATTTTAATTCACCTAGATTGTTAAAATTGGCTTTTTTTCCTTCTACCCAATCAACCAATACCATCTTATTTTTCAAAATCCCATTTTTTGGAGGTCCATTTACAAAAAATATTTCATCACTAGAATCAGTTTTCTTTCGTCTGCACAACAATCTCTTCTTCGGATTTCCATTTTTATCAAATAAAATGAAAATATTTTTGGTGAATCTGATTTGCTGCAACATATCTGTAAAACCAGTTTTTTCTTTAACCATTATTTCAAATTGGTTCGGTATTGCCTCTTTATAGCAATAAAATAAAAATGAAGGTGAAAATATCTTGATAAATTTTTTTGTAAAAGAAAATTTAATTTTTTTCAAGATCCAAATGATAATTTTTGATTTTGGACTAATCAGTAGAAATTTATCAATATTAGAAAAAAGCCACCGGAAAACACCAACATTTTCAATACTTCCTATGAAATATGGGCGACAAGAATCACCAATAATCCAATATGGTTTTATTATAAATCCTGATTTGCTAAAAATTCTAATATACCCATTATAATTATTTGAATAGAATTTTTTTGTAGATTCTAAATTTTTTCTATTTAATATATTCAAACCAGATGAATTTCTTGTACTAACACAAAAACAACCTGATGGTTTCATCACCCTCTTAATATCTTGAAAACATTTTTCAATTTCAATTTCATCCTTAAGATCTAGCCCACTGAAAATTATTAAGTCAAAGAATTCATTTTTGAATGGTAATAAAAACGATTTTTTATCTACTTCAACTGAATAAATATCATCAAATATGTTTGAAATGTTTTTAGAAATGTTTTCAGAAATGTTTTCTTTGCTGTTATTTAATATCAAACATGTTTTAGTTTCAGAAGAAATACATCTGTACGCAATATCGAACCGAGAATAATGTTTTAAAATCTCCTCGTAATTGGGTGTTGAAACCATTAGGTTGAAATCTCCTCGTAATTGGCTTTTTCATCAAATAATGAATGATTATCCATTTCTGTTCCTTCTACCTAGTTTTGAAATTTTTGCCTATAAAACATACTATTCAAAGTCTTCATGTTATATTCCATCTCCTCTTTATCTTAAAATGAATAGAAAATATAATTAGACTAACATTTCAATATTTTTTTAAATGGATAATCATTTGTACTTATTTATTATTTGGGAACAATCGAGGAATAAATCTGAAGAAATTATTAATGACATAACTTCCAAATTTATCATTCGAGAAATTTCCGAAATTTCTTGGAATAAAAAGAATTTTCTAAATAACTTGATACGCTTTTATGGACATTCTTTACCTGACCCAAAAAAGAAAACTTTACTGTGTGGCACAGGTCCATTTTTATTAATAATAGTTCAAGACAGAAATCCAAATTTTAGAACTGGAATTGTCTTTAATGGTAAAATAACAATAAATGATAATATTGCAAAAAATAAAATGAAATATAGAGAGTGGGTAGGAAAAGAATTTTCTATACACGGTTCAATATCCGCCAAAGAAACAGAGCACGATCTAACTTTATTATTACGAAAACCACTTTCTGAAATACAAAATAATCTACCAGAAATGTGGGATGGCACTGTTAAACAATTTAAATCAGATTTGATTGGATGTAATGGATGGAAATCTATCGAAGAATTTCTAATTACATTAAATGGCACAATAAATTATGTTATATTAAGAAATTTTGAGAATTTTCCAAGGAATTTAATTTCAGACTCCCATAACGATATAGATATTCTTACTGATGGAGATATAATTTTACCATACATATGCATGACTGATGGTTCTATACCTCCTAGAGGAAAGATGCCTCAGGTTGTAATTAATCAAAAAACTATACCTATTGATTGGAAGAGGCCAGGTGATAATTTTTATGATAAATGTTGGTATAATGATATTCTAAAACGAAGAATTCTTCATAAAAATGGATTCTATATTCCATCACAAGAAGATTATCTTTACACCCTCTTCTATCATATGATATTTCATAAAAAATTAATTTCAGATGAATACAAGAAAAAAATTCTTGAACTAGCAAAAACTCTAGAGTTAAATGAAATTTCTGAAGAATTATTAGGTAATTTTAACCTCTCAAAAAGATTCATTGAAAAATATATGAAAAATATGAAGTATGAACATCCAACTTCATTAAATTATAGATTAAAAAATAATGAATTTACTCGCTTATACAAAATATCTCTATTTCTTTTAAAAACTCAGGGCTTATCATTCTTAATTAAAGAATTTAATGCAAAAATTATTAGAAGTATATCAAATCAAAATTGAATTTAATGCAAAAATATTGAGTAGTATATTTTATAGGCAAAAAATTAGTAAAATTTTTCAACAGGCTGAGAATAAATGAGCAAAATTCGTGTAACATATTCAGGACTAATTTCATTTGCAACAAATTTAGTCACTGTGGTCACCGGACTTATTTTTGTTATTATAGTAACCAGAACACTCACCATAGAAGAGTTTGGAACATGGGGCTTAATCAGCGGCCTATTTGCATATGCTGTTATTATTAGTCCTGTGGTGTGTTATTGGTCAACAAGGGAAACTGCGCGGGGAGAGAAATCTGGAAAAACAGCAGTTACAACAAACAGCTTGCTATCCTTTTTGGGAGTAACAATTTATGTGATTATTGCCTATTTTGTAGCAAAACAATCAAACTTAGATGAATCAGTAATTCTTTTTGCGGCAATATTACTTCCAGTGATTTTTCTAAATGATATACTGGTATCTATAATCAGAGGCTGGAAGACTCACTCTCTCAATTATGGGAAGTTGGCTTTTGAAATATCAAAAATTCTATTTGTAGTAATTTTTGTATATTTTTGGAATTTAGGAGTGTGGGGAGCAATTGTCGCACTATTCATAGCATATTTGCCAAGCATTGCAATTTTACTGATCTATAATATACCAAAAATTAAAGACGAATTCAATTTTGAATATGTTAAAAAATGGTTCAAATTATTTTGGGTTCCAACATATAGACAACTGCCTGGTACACTGGTATTAACGGACGTAGTAATTTTTTCGGTTATTACAGGTTCAGTTGTAGGCGTTGCATATTTTACTGCTGCAAGAACCATTGGTTATTTGGTAGATCATACAAGAACAATAGCACAAGCAATGTATCCAAAATTATTAGAAGGTGGAAAGCAAGAATTTTTGCAGGAAAATCTAATGCTGTTTTTCTTTTTATCATTTCCATTAGTTGGTTTATCTATAATATTTTCAGAAGCAGGACTTTTTATGTTAAATCCAATTTATGTTATTGCCTCACCCGTAGTAATTTTCTTATCATTAAGAGCATTTTTGACAGCTCTCAATTCAAATTTCTTTCTTGGTTTACAAGGATTAGATAAGGTTGATGTTGAAAAAAAATCAACCTTCAAAGATTATGCAAAAAGTCAATTAATGTTAAATCCAACTTTTCAATTAATTCGAAGTGCAATATACTTTGGCTCCTTGGCAATTATTTTTTCTGTTGAAACAGATAAAAATTTTAATATAGAATTAATTTCTCTCTGGGCGTTGATTGGATTATTGGTAGAAATACCTCTTACATGTTACATGATTCATTTGGTTAAAAAGCAATTTACTCTTGATTTACAGTGGTCAAGCATAACAAAATATTTTTTAACGTGTTTAGGCGTACTTGGTTTAACTTATTTCTTAATGCAAGAATTTCTTGTATTTGAAGAAGCGATATTTATTTTCCTTCCAAATTTGCTACCATTCATAATTTTTGGCGGTGTTTTGTATTTTGGAATTACCATAATTATAGATAAACGAGCAAAGAACTTAGCAATGAAAATTTTTGCTGAGATAAATTCTAAAATTCGATAAAACTATGGCCTAATATTTTGAATTATTTTATGTTATTAATTGCATTTGTGTCAGAATTATGCGTTACAGATTTTGCAGGAACTCCAAATACAGTTGTATTTTCAGGAATATCTTTTACTACAACTGAACCTATTCCAACAAATGCGTTCTTTGAAATTTTAACACCGTTTCTAATAGTTGCCCCAGGAGCTATGTACACGTTATCTTCTAAAATACAACTTCCACCAAAGAAAGTTTTTGGCGTAATCATACAATTTTTTCCAATTTTCATTCCAGAACCTATGTAAACTTGGCTACTAATCTTAGTTCCATCATCTATTATAGTGTCTTCTAAAAAACCAGGTGATATTGATGTGTTAGAACCGATTTCAACATTATTGCCAATATTAACACCGCCTAAATGTTGGCATGTTTCTAAAATATATGATTCATTCCTTTGTGGACCAAAGCTTGCGTCACCAATAATTACTGATGGGTAAATAATTACGTTATTTCCAATCTTAGTTCCATTAAAAACTTGAACGCCACCATAAATAACACAGTTTTTCCCGATGCTTACATCCTTTTCTACATAGGAGTGTGGTCCAATTGATGTGTTCTTTCCAATTGAATTCGACTTTACAATTGCGCTTTTATGTATTCCTTCTGGAATTTTTTTATGAATAAACTTCCTTAAACATCTCATAAACCATAACCTAGGATTTTTTACAAAAATTAATGTAGAATTTGTTTCAAGGTTTTTATTTTGTAAGTCAATTGAACAAATAATCAGTGACGCGTTTGATTCATTAATTAATTGAATTGCCTTATCGTCAGTATAAGAACAAAATGAAATGTCACCATTTTTTGCTTCACCAATAGGCTTGAATCGATAAATTGGTTGATCGTTATTTTCATTAATAATTTTACCGTCGTTACTTACAAATTCTACAATCTCTGAAATTCTTGCAATCGATGATGTCAATTTTTAGCACATTTATTTATTGAAAAAGTGATAATTTTGATAAATCATTTGCTCTACTAGATACAATTTCAAATGCTTCAGCTCGTGAAAAACCATATAATCCACCCCATCGGAGTGCCGTTGCATCGATCACTTCTTTTGATCTTGGATGTGGAAATTTTCTTAATTCATGCCTGTACATAGAGCTCGCCTTTAATTTCGCATTGATTTCCTTAGAAATATCAACTATAAAGTTGGGATTAAACCGATAAGGTTTTCTCCAATCTGTCGCTGAAGGGATCTCAAATGAAAGTATAGCGTTAACCGTTGTATATTGAAATGGTCTTGCTGCTGTAATTGCAGCCTCATATGCAATTTTATGATCATTACTTAGATCATTATAATGATGTGTAAAAATAACTTTATAATTTTCACGAGACAATTCTTTTTCAACATATTTTATCACTTTCAACATTGGAACTTGACTCAATTCCTCACTTGGAACATCCCAAAAACTAAACTTGTTAATTCCTAGAACCCTTAAAGCTTTTTTAGCATGTTCTTTTCTAACCGCCTTTTCTTTTTCCATCTTTTTTCTTTCCGTTTCTGTAATATCCCATTTAGGAATACTTTGATATCCAGATTTCCTTCTGCCAGAAATTCCATCAGCTAAAAACATCACTTTGATTTGATGGTGTTTGGACAATTTTTTTAAAGTACCACCCATTCCAAGGGTTTCATCGTCAGGATGAGCTACAACAACTAAAATCTTCAACGATTTATTCCATCTAATTATGTATTTATAGATTAAGAGAGATTTGTATTTTATACTTACCATAATTATAGATAAACTAGCATGACGTTCATTTTAGTATGAATGTGACACTAGATTAATTTAGAGTAGAACTGTCAAAAAAATATGAAAAAAGATGTAGTTGCAGGATTAGGTGAAATTGGAAATCCATTACTTAAAACACTCTCAAAGAATGCACTTGTTATAGGTTATGATAAAGATATTAAATTAATGGATCAGAAAAAATTTGAAAAATATGGAGATCTTCAAACATCTTTTTTACATATTGCGATACCAGTTACAAAAAAATTTATTTCAAATGTAATTACACTTCAGAAAAAATTTCAGCCTGATTGTATTGTTGTACATAGTACAATAGGTCCAGGCTATACAACAAAACTACAATCAAAAATGCCAATTCCTGTAATATACAGTCCAACTAGGGGAGTCCATAAGCGTATGCTAAAAGATTTAAAACGATACACCAAATTCTTTGCTATATCTAAAAATACACCAAGAAAGAATTGGGTTATTTCAAATTATTGCTCAAAAATGAAAAAAGCAGGAATTAAAATAAAAAAAATGTCAAATCCTGAAACCTTAGAACTTGCGAAAATTGTATGTGATACATCTTATTTAGGATGGCTAGTAAATTATGCACAGATTAGTAATACAATTGCAAAACAATTTGGTGTAAATTATGATGAAATGTGGACTTTTTCTGATGAAATTCATAAGATACTAGGTAATAGACCCAAGATGTATCCCGGTTACATTGGTGGTCATTGTGTTATACCTAATCTGGACTTGATACATAATCAGACATTAAATCTGATTAAAAAAATGAATTACATTTATGCAAGACAAGTGAAAAATGCAAAAACTATTAATAAAAAATACCTGCGAAAATCAAACCGATAGGGGTTTTTAATAATAATGAAAAAAATAAAAACTGCCTTTATTTACAAACCATCAAACCCATATATGGCCAGAACTGCCTGGGCAACAACTTATTATCATTTTTTTATGAATGCATTAAATCGACATGCAGATCTTGATATGGCTTATTTTCCTGCAGAGAAGAAATTTGATGTTTCAAAACTACGCGATAAATTTGATATTATCCTATTATGGGAAAATCACCCTTGGGGCAGTCCAGACGAATTAAGTGGAATTCAAAATCTTGACATTCCTGTAATTTGTAGAGTAAATGATGCTCATGATGCAATAAAAAAAGGAAAAATTGCTTATCATGAAAAGTACAAAATTGATCATTATTTTGGTTATTTTTCTGATCGATTTTTTCACGAGTACTATCCAAAGAATTTCAAATACAAAGTGATCTTTTATGGTGTTGAGCCTAAACTCTATGAAAATTTAACTCCATATTCAAAAAGAATTAAGGAGAGAATTTTATGTTCGGGAGCCATAGCTAGAAGAAATCTAACTGGCAGACTGAGAGATATTCTACGTGGGAACGATAGCATATTCCAGCATCATTACAAACTTAGAACAATGTGTACTGAATTACCTTATGTAGATTATACAACTACACTACAACATGAATTTATCAATGACAAATATTCTTTATTGCTCATGCAATATTCTGCGTCAATTGCTGCAGATACGTTAGCTCCTGTTGTAAAATATTGGGAGAACCCTGCAGCTGGGTGTCTCACCTTTATGGAAGTTACGGAAAGAAACCAAGCAAGTATTTTGGGGTTTGAGGATGGCAAAAATGCAGTTTTCATCAATGAAAAAAATTATGAAAAAAAATTTTCAGATTATATTTCTGATCCAAACAATCCAAAATGGTCAGAAATTGCAGAAAATGGACGTGATTACACGATGAATAATTTAACAAACGATGTTGCTGCAGATTCTCTAGCGGAACTTTTCAAGGAATATATAAAATGAATTTGTCTAAACGAATTTATTAAATTTTTGATGGAAATTCAAATGTGCCACGTATTTCACAACCATTTTTATCAGATATTAGTTCAAAAGGATAAAACGGTTTAGTTTTTGAACTGAAATTTGTTAATCTAGTTTTTCTCATAACTTTATGCATTCGTCGATTTGTTTTCTTTATAACTGCAAACGAATCACACTTTATTACATCATAACCACATTTTTCAAATGTTTTTTTTAGTGAATCTTTAGTAAAATGGTATATGTGGTAAGGGTTTGTGAGTGAACCTTTTAGTGTATCCGGATTTTCACAATCTGGCACGGCAATACATATCACTCCATCAGGACTAAGCCATTCTTTACATCTCATCAGCAGAAAATTAGGTTCTTGTAAATGCTCGAGTATATGAGTAATCCATATCACATCAACTTTTTTTTCAAGTTTTAGATCTTCAAAATAACAGTTTATACATTTTCCTGTCTTTAGTTTTGAATTAATCAACTCAGCATTTTTAGCGTCTGGGTCAACACCTATTACATCATATCCTTTTTTCTCCAAAAGAATGCAGGAAATACCTGTTCCTGAACCAATATCAAGAATTGTTTTTTTATTGTTAAGAAATGGTTTGAAATATGAATACCATGATTCAAATTTTAAGACCAGATCTTGGACTCCTTCATCGGTAAAATCTGTGCCCGTAAAATCTGAATAATCTGAATCTTCCCAAAACTCAGATTTATAGGAATCCAAGTGTTTTGTTATGTTTTTTGTTTTATAGAAATCACATGATTTACAATAATATGCTATCTCTTTTCCAACATTAGCCTCTATGAATGCGTTACCGCAAATAAAACAATTCATAAAAACAGGTTTGTAATTAAAAATAAATATCTATTTGATGAAATAGTCTCAAAAAATACTTAAAACATAATTTTTTATCTTACAAGTTCAAACTCATTATAATTTATTTCAAATATTTTTACGTTAAATTTGAAGCTATAATCTTTTGAATCATAAATTTTTTTCAAGTATGGATAATTATGCTCCTCATGATAAATATTAGATAAAATTTGATTATCATTTTGACCAGCATTTGTTACAGCCAAATATGATAACCCTTTATCTTTTGCATCTTGTATTATCTCATTAATTGCTTCACCTTGAAGCCTAATTACTTTTTTTTGAAAATTTATCTCAGAACTTAAAATTGGAAATTTTTTATCTTCTAAATCCATAACTTCCACATAATATGTTTCAGGCCCATAACCATTAATCGTTCCAGGCAAATTAGATACGAATCTTGCTACTTCAACGGATTCTTTTTCATACTCATAATCTGGCTCTCTGAAATCAAGATAAATTATTGAACTAACCATGATCAATGCAATTAATCCTCCTGCTACCACGTTTTGTTTTCCAAACCCCAAAATTATTTTTTCAATTAAAAATAATGAGGCAATAATTAAAATTGGCAACACAACTAAAACATATCTAGTTTCTTCAAAACCTCTACTATAAGCATAAAGTGCTGGTATTAATACAAAAATACCCATCAATACCAAATATCTAAATTTTTTATTTTCTTTTCTTAGTAGAGAGATGATTGAATAAGGTACAAAAATAAAGCAAATTGGTAATAATGACGCACCGATATATTTTGGCAGATTAATTATTCCACGAATTATATCGAATCTATCGATTGTTTCACTGTTTATACTGTTCTCGTTAATTACAACGTATGCACCTCCCAACAAACTGCTAGCTAGCCCATCATCCATACCCATTTGAATTTTCCATAATGCCATTGGAATTATTGCAAGGAAAAATAAAGCTAATCCAACCCAATAAAATTTTCTGAAACTAATGTTTGATCTATATTTAGCCAAAAAAATTATCGTTGTAGGAATAATAAGCAATAAACTTTCATAACGTACTAATGATGAAATACCAAGAACAAAAAACGAAC
>Ga0310121_10002016_pt1 | contig 19874 bp, 13 predicted proteins | sample CB27_Tmax_986_MG_FD_203504 | JGI IMG/M metagenome (GOLD analysis project Ga0310121, IMG submission 203504) | Marine microbial communities from Western Arctic Ocean, Canada - CB27_Tmax_986 | ecosystem: Environmental > Aquatic > Marine > Oceanic | place: Canada: Western Arctic Ocean | collected...
ACCCATTGGAAATCCAAAGCCCGCTGAACCCCAGATTTACTTCAACTCTTGATTCTTGTCGCCGCTCCGCGCGACAAGAATCCTTAATCTGTTTCAGCTTGGAACAGCAAAGCAAGCTATCCCCTTGGCGACTCGCACCGGATATGGCAAACTCGCCTTGTCATGAAAACACTTGAGGCCTCCCCTGTGGGAACAAAGACCAGCGGCGTTCTCGACTGTCCAATAGTCGATTGTGACGTCCACCACATGAATCCGAAGGTCGACGACCTTTTCCCCTATCTGCCGCGCTTCTTTGTCGATCAAATCAAGGACTTCGGAATCATGATGCCCGGGGCGAGCTTCTCCAGCGGCTACACCAACATGCCCAGGCAGGGAGCTCGGGCCGATCTGTTTGAAAACGACATCCATCCTGCTACAAACATCGAGGTCGCACGTCGTCGACACCTGGATGCGTACGGCATCGAGGCAGCGGTATTGACCGGCGCCACGGTCTATGGGGCCGCCGTACATCCCAACGCAGACTACGCCGCCGCTCTCTGTCGAGCCTTCAACGACTGGACCCTGGATACCTGGATCGCCGCCGATCCGCGGTTTCGCGCCTCGATCTCGATCGCTCCGGTCGATCCGCAACAGGCCGCTGCCGAAATCCATCGGCTCGGAGAACATCCGTCCGTGGTCCAGGTGCTCACTCCGGCGGGCGCTCGAATGCCCTTCGGCAACCGCTTCTACGATCCTATCTACCAGGCCGCCGAGGAGCATCGTCTGCCAATCTGCATCCATTTCGGTGCCGAAGGGGTTGGGGTCTCGGGTCCACCGACCGGAGTCGGGTACCCCTCTTATTACCTGGAAATGCGCATGGCTCGTCCCCAGACGGCGATGGCCCATTCGGTGAGCCTCATCTGCGAGGGTGTCTTTGAAAAGTTTCCCAAGCTGAAGTTCCTCTTCATCGAGCACGATACCTTCTGGGTCCCCGGAATGATGTGGCACATGGATGCCGACTGGAAATCAACACGGGAATACACTCCCTGGATCAAGCGGCCTCCCAGCGAATACCTTCGGGAGCACATCCGATTTGGTTCTCAACCCATGGAGCAGCCGCCCAAGGCCTCTGATCTAAGGATCTTCCTGGAGTGGCTTCACGCCGACGAGATACTGCTCTTCGGCAGCGACTACCCGCATTGGGACTGGGATGAACCCACCAAGGTCTGGCAGAAGATCCCGGCCTCGATGCGGCGACGCGTCTTCTTCGAGAATGCCCAGGAGCTCTACGGGGAAAGACTCCGGATCCCGGACGCAGGGACCGCTGGGCAGCACTGAGAGGGGATCAGAGATGCGCCGCCGTGTCGTTGGAAAGGCAAACGATCTGCATCCGGGAGAGGTGAGGATCGTCCCGCTGGGTAAGAAGGCGAGTCTAGGGGTCTTCAACGTCGGGGGCCGATTTTACGCGCTCAAAAACCTCTGCCCCCACCAGGGGGGCCCTCTCTGCCAAGGCCGACTGCGTCCGCTGATCGTTTCCGACCGCCCCTATCAGGTTTCCTATCAGCGCGAGAGCGAAATCCTGAGGTGCCCTTGGCACAACTGGGAATTCGATATCAAGACCGGCGAGGCACTCTGCAACCCTGGTGTCCGTGTCAGGACCTATGCGGTTACAGTCGAAGCTGGGGAAATTGTGGTTTCGCTAGATTAAGATTAGTCTGGCCCTCGGCTGCGAGTCGGATCATTCGAGAACGAAACTTTGGTTCGAGGGCGTGGCGGCGGTCTCCAGGCCGCCGGGGTCGAGCCAAGGGCTCGAAGAAAGAAGACTTCGGCCTGGAAACCGAACCCACGTCTGCCAACCGCAGAAACCAAATGAAGTTTCAGCTTAGTGATTGTCCTTCATTCTGCCTTCTTGGCCCGGATGCGCAGAATCAGGAAAATGACAACGCTCGCTGCCAGGAACACTTCCAACACCCTGCTCACCGGCCCACCCACCAGAACCACGGACGACATCAGGAAGGTGAGTGTGATCGGTTCCCGCAACCGGCGTCATGTCATTCGATTGGGCCAGGATCTCTTCCCTGTTCTCCTTTGCCACGATTGGGCTTCTCCTTTCAGAACAATTGTCCAGCCAGGGGTGGTTTACCCCGTGCTGAAGTTAGCCGACGGGCCTTTGTGCGCTGGCGGTCTTAGAGACTTGCCTTACTTCGGAGTCCCGACTCTCAGTCCTGCCTCCGTTGGCAGAATTCTCACCCAAAACGCCGGCAGGCGCAATCGCTTTTCTTCGGGTGGGCTACTCGCCCAATTCATGACAGAGATGGCAGTTCGTGGAAGCCTGCCGGGCCAGGTGACAGTTCATGCATGCCTCCATGCTGATCGAGACTTCTTGCAACAGGACGTCTCGCTTCTCGACCGGCCCATGACATTTCTGACATTCAACTTCAGCCTTGGAGTGATTGGCGTGGCTGAAGAAGACGAAGTCGGACAGTTGATAGACCCTTACCCAGGCGGCCTCCTGGCCTTCTCGAGCCATGGTTGCGAGCTTCTGGATGGCGGCGCTCTCCGTTTTGATGCTGCTGTGACACAACATACACTCCTGAGGTTCAGGAAACCCTGCACGCTCGCTGGAGTCAGCACCCAGATGACAACCCTTGCAGGTTATCCCGCTGGCAACGTGGAGCTTGTGGCTGAAGGCGATGGGTTGAGGAGCGACCTCACGCGGTAGTCGCTCGGTTTTTCCTTTATAAACCAGCGGTGTCTGACCGAAGCTGATGATTCCCAGAAAAACAGCCAGAATCAATAGAACGAACAGTCCTGCCCTCAGACCTGAGGTCGACGGGATCCTGATGCTGAGCGATCGCATCTAACTCTGGAGGGTAGAAATTCTAGGGGAGAGCAAAAGCCACCAGCTTGCCAGTGTACTTCTTGTTGTACTTGTTTCCACCTCCGGCGGCGATAGCGACGTACTGTTTTCCGTCCTTGCCCAGATAGGTTACAGGCGTGGCGTGCCCGCTGGCTGGGAGCCTCGTCGTCCACAGTTCCTTACCGGAATCTTTATCAAATGCGCGAAAGCGACTATCGTTGGTTGCGCCGATGAAGACGACGCCCCCTGCGGTAACGATCGAGCCTCCCAGATTGGGAGTGCCTGTCTGGGGGATTCCTCTTGCCTTCAGCTCGTCGAATTCGCCCAGGGTCACTCGCCAGCGAAAGTCTCCCTGGTTCAGATCGATCGCCGTCAGGGCGCCCCAGGGAGGCTTCTGGCAAGGATACTGGTTGGAATCCCAGAGTCTTCCATACTTGGTGCCTCGGACGCGATAAGGGAGCTTCGAACCCTCGGGACGGGGCACCATTCTGAAGAAGGCCCCGACATCCATTGAGTTCACATAGAGCAGGCCGCTCTCGGGATCGAAAGAAGCTCCACCCCAGTTGGGACCACCGTTGGTCCCTGGGAACATCACGGTCAACTTGGCGCCGATGGGTCGAAAGAGAGGGCCTTCTATGACCGCCTCCTGGAGCATCTCCAGACATTCCTTGCGCGACTCGGGAGTCACATTCGTGATCTCGTCTCGGGTCATGGACTGGCGAGCGAAGGGCGGAGGCTTTACCGGATGAGGTTGGGTAGGAGAGGATTCCTCACCGGGGATAGCACTGGCTGGTACCGTCCGCTCTTCGACCGGAAACAAGGGTTTTCCGGTCAGCCGGTCCAAGACGAATACGAAACCGGTCTTCGTGATCTGGGCTACCGCGGGGACGTCCCGCCCGTCCCTTCGGACCTTGACCAGCACGGGTTGAGCCGGCAAATCCCAATCCCAGAGGTCGTGGTGAATGGTCTGAAAGTGCCAGACCCGGCTCCCGGTTCGGCAGTCGAGCGCGACCACGGAGTCACTAAACAGGTTGGCTCCCTTGCGATCGCCACCATAGAAATCGGTGGCAGGCGAAGTCAGCGGGACGAACACCATGTCGTTCTCCTGGTCGACGCTCATGGCGGACCAGGCATTCACGCCGCCCCGGTCCTTCCAAGATTCGCCTTCCCAGGTGTCGTTCCCAAACTCGCCCGGCCGCGGTACCGTGTGAAAGCGCCAGACCTGCCGGCCGCTGCGGGCATCGAAAGCCCGGATGTCTCCACTTGGGCCCTGGGGCTCTCCGTCACTGACCCAGCCACCTACGACGACTCTGTCACCGCAGACCGCGACTGGGGAGGTGAGTCCATAGCTCAGATGGGGAAACTTTTCGGTGACTCCCTTCTTGAGATCCAGCTTCCCCTGTTTTGCAAATGCTGGATCCCGCTTGCCCGTCTTGGCATCAATCGAGAAGAGGTGGCCTTCCTGGGTACCCAGAAAGATTCGACTCTCTCTTCCCTCCTGCCAGTAGGCCACTCCGCGGTTGATAAAGAGGCCTAATCGGATATGCTTATCGAAGCCGGAGTCGAAGGCCCACAACTGCTTGCCCGTTTCTGGCTCCAGAGCGATCAAACGGTGAAATGGGGTAGAGACGTACATCACATGGTCGACGACCAGTGGAGTGCCCTCGAAGGCCGACTTAGGTGGATACTGGGTTCCGTCGCTAAAGTCCCCAGTATCGAAGGTCCAGGTCGGTTTGAGCTGTGAGACGTTTTCTCGGTTGATCTGCTTCAGCGCCGAATACTTCGTCCCCCCTGCATCGCCACCGTAGTACCTCCACTCCTGTGCCTGGATAGAGAGAGTGTTGGTAAACGTCAAGGTGAGCAGGGCCAGAAAGGCAGGTCTCAGGAGAAAGGAAAAAATTAGCCCCACCTAACCGTGATAGCAGGTCGTCTGCCGTCTGTCAATCAAATCGCGGACTAGGAGAGTTTGTCTAAAGTTCTTCGCTAAATTTGAGTCAAGCTTTGGGCGTTTAGAAATAGAATCTGACTGAACAGTGACCTGTAGGATGGGCACTCTTGCCCGTTAATATCCTCAACGGGCAGGAGTGCCCGTTCTACGATAGACACACTGCTTGTTGGTCTGAGGCCATGCCTCACTAACCTGAAACTTGATTGGACTGTTCCTTAGCCACAAGGGTGTAACCTATTGACTCGTAATTTGTTAGGTCATGGAATCCTGGAGCGAGAGCGAGGGGTTGGGGTGCAGCAAGATGCGCTGACAAAGGGCTCGAAGCTTGGCGAAGCAGGGGAGTCAAGACGATTCGTGGTGCTCCCCAACCTCTCGCTTGCGCTTCAGGCTTCCATGAATCGGAAATGCCTGTCCTGGGGGCACCAGTTTCTTTCATGTACGATCCGGCGCAGCCGTGGCAGGGCTAAGCTGAAACTTGAAGAAGGGCCGCAGGTCGCTGGTCACTTAGGAAGAGCATCTGTAGATGTAAGAGCGAATCACAGCCGCGCTTGGGGCCGAATGTCAGCAAGATCCCATCCGGTTCCGCGGAGTAAGCGGGACTGAGGTCTTCAGCTGAATGATCCAACCTGGCAGGTGCCTCGACTGAAGTTTCTTTCTCGAATGGGGCCAAGTCCTCTGGGGAGGGAAACTAACCCCGAAACTTTAGTGGAGAGGAAGTCATGCAGGAGCAGACGTTTGACAGAGCCATGACTGCGAAGGAGCGGTACCGGCATACCGATGCCGGAAACAACGGACCCGACAGATGGTGACGCGACGACCCTCTTCTTACGGACTCTCTAGCTGTCCCGATCGGTGATCGGGGCCCGCTCCCTCACGGTCACGGCTCTGTAATCACGCCGAAGCAACAGCGAGACGAGATCTTAGCCCTTCTAATTTCCAAGGGCTCTTACCACACTCTCTATTCTAGATCGTTCGAAGTTTCCCTCTCGACAGGACCAGTGTTTGGGCGGGACTAACAGGGGCAGAGCTGACAAGATTTCAGGGCACGGGCACCGGTAAAGGCGAAGGCAAGGGAAGAAGGGAACCCGTTGGGGAGTTCCTTCAGAGCAGAATCGGGGAAATCACTTCCCCATGGACGTCGGTGAGGCTCACATCGCGTCCGCCGAAGCGGTAGATCAGTCGCTTGTGATCCAGGCCCAGAAGGTGAAGAATGGTGGCGTGTAGATCGTGCACCGTGGTGACGTTCTCGACCGCGTGCTTTCCAATCTCATCGGTCGTGCCATATAGGGTTCCACCCTTGATCCCGCCACCGGCCATCCAGATGGTGAAGGCCGTTTCCAGGTGATCGCGCCCATCGCCGTCAACGGTACCCGTGTCGGGAGTTCGGCCGAACTCGGTTCCCCAGATCAGCAGCGTCTCGTCGAGGAGCCCACGAGACTTGAGATCCTTTATCAGCGCCGCGACCGCCTGATCGGTTACCCTGGCGTTGGCCTCGTGACCCCTTTTCAGTTCGGTATGCTGATCCCAGGTCCCGTTATTCTGACCAAAGAGCACGGGACAGGTAATCTCCACGAATCGGACCCCAGACTCTAGCAGACGGCGAGCACGAAGACACTGGAGACTATACATCCGCTGGTTTTCGTCCGATGTCTCCAGGCCGTAGAGACGTTTAGTTGCCTTGCTCTCCTTGTCCAGGTCCAGGACATCGGGTACCAAAGACTGCATCCGATAGGCCATCTCGTAGTTGCGGATCGCCGAGTCAACCGCATCATTTCGTCCCGTAGAGGCGAGAAATTCCTGATCCTGGTCCAATAGGGCTTCCAGTTTCGCCCGTTGAATCCGCTCTGGGTCGGCCGCCTCAATATTCTCGATCGGGTTTCCATCGGCCTTCATGGGAAGGGCCTGGTGCGTCGCGGGTAAGAAACCGTTGGAGAAGTTTTCGAGGCCTCCTGGGATGCTGGCCCCGGTGTGCAGGAGCACGTAGCCAGGAAGGTTCCGATTTTCACTACCCAAAGCGTAGGTAATCCAGGAGCCGAGACTCGGATAACCTCCTACATTTCGTCCGGTATGGAACAGGATATTTCCTCTGGGATGGAGCGGAAATTCGGAGACCATGGATCGGATCACCGCCAGATCATCCACGCAGGTGGCGATGTGCGGCAGCAGCTCACTGACCGTGATTCCCGACTTTCCATACTTCTGGAATGACCAGGGACTCCGGGTAAAGGTCCGGATGCCGTCACCCGAGGGCTGACCATGGAGCTCTGCCAACTTAGGCTTGGGATCGAAGGTGTCCATATGCGACACGCCGCCAGGCATGAAGCAGAGGATGACGTTCTTGACCTTCGGTGGAAAGTGGGGTTTTAGCGGCCCGGATAGACCTGCGTAGGCCGGATCCGCCATCAGTGCCGACAGGGCCGTGAGGCCGAAGCCGTTCGCTGTCTGTCGTAACAGCTCTCGCCGGGTAACCGGAGCACCAACGCAGCCGGGACAACTATTCTCTTCGGTCCCATGGCGGCGATGGCGATAGGGTTTACTCTTCTGTCTCATCGTAGGTAGATAAATTCCTTGAGGTTAAAAATGCAGTGAGCGATATCCTGCCAAACGATGTTGCTCTGGAGGATACGCTTTCTCGGAATCTGGCGCAAGCTCGCCAGCTCCCCTGCCAGGGACACAAACCGTTCTTGTTCATGGACTTTGGCCGGTCGGCCCAAGGCGCTTCGAAACATCGTGTCTATCCGGGATTCCACTGTAGTTTCACCAGCACCGAGGAGCTGATCCGCCCAACGTGCAGCCTGTTCGGTGACGAAGGGATCGTTCAGCAGCGCCAAGGCCTGAGAGGGAACGTTGGTAACGTCTCGTCGTCCCCGAACCACAGAGGGAATAGGAAAGTCGAACAACTCCAGGAATCGAGCTCCCTCCATTCGAGTAACCTTGAGATAGAGGCTGCGCCTACCGTTGCCATCCAACGGCCCCGAGAGGAGCTTGCGGTAGTCCTTCGCCGCCCGCCGGAAGGGATGGATACTGGGTCCGTAGAGGTCGAGGTTGATCTGGCCCGAGGTGGATAGGATCGAGTCGCGGATCGTCTCCGCGGCCAAGCGGCGTACCGGGTAGTGTTGAAGCAGGCGATTCTGGGGATCTATCTGTGCCGCCTTGAACGATGTCTGGCTCGACTGCTGGAAGCTCTGGGTAAGGACCAGAGCCCGGATCAGTTTCTTGATCGACCAGCCCTCCCGCACGAATTCAAGTGCCAACGAATCGAGCAGGCGAGGGTGGGATGGCGCCTCTCCAAAGCGCCCAAAATTGTCGACGGTAGCCACGATGCCGCGGCCGAATAGATGATGCCATACGCGGTTGACCAAGACTCGCGCCGTCAACGGATTATCCGGCGAGGCCACCTGCTCGGCCAGAGCGCGCCTTCCGCTGCCGGAAGAATCGAATCGCTCCTCTCCCCAATTTATCAACTTAAGGTAACGGCGGGGAGCTAGTTTTCCGGGACTCTTAGCACTACCTCGCAGCAGAACTGGAAAATCGTAGCCTGGGTCAACGTCGGCCATTGAGTTGATCACTTGTGGCCGAGCTAGACTCGCTTCGATCTCTCGATAGCGGCCCACTAACTCAGCCAACCGGGGACTCAGATCGCTCGAGTTGTCCAGAAGTCCTCTTTGAACCAGCCAATCGACCCACTTCAAATCGCCTTCGTCAGCGCGACCCTCGCTCCAGGCCACGACCGCTTCGCGGCAGACTTCCGCGTAGCGCAGTGCTACTGCTTCGGCATTCTCGGGAATCTCTCCCCGAAAGAGCCGCAAGACGTACGACAGGTCCTCACGGGGAGGCTCCTCTACGTCGTGCAGAACCGCACCGGTGATCCCAAAATAGGATCCGGGCGTCTGCAGCATTTCGGGTTTGAAATCCATCACCCGCCCGGGCCGATCCGGAAGACGAGGATTGTCGTGTTTGCTCACCAACTCCACATAGAAGGGTAGATCCTTCTCTTCCTGTTTGTTGGGGATCTTGACCCAGGAGAGCGAGTCGCTGTCGAGAACCTTGTAGTTCTCTCCCAGCATGCAGTTGTCGACGATACCCCGCCAGGAAGCCAGTTGGCCCCCAACCACTCGCAGGCTCACGAACTTCTTGTCCTTCGGTATGTAGGGAGAGCGGATGGCGCCATTGAGCCTGCTGGAGACTAGATGGCTGAACATCCCTGCTGGATAGACACCTCTCACCAAGGCGCCAGCCGTCGTCGACAGTGCGAAGTCACCGCCGACGGAGAGTCCTTCCAGCCCCAGGCCATCGCGATGCCAGTCAGATAGCGCGGCGGCAATGGGGGTGTAGTTCTGACGGTTGAAGGAGTCCCGGGAGCGGTGCTCGTTCTCGTAGCGAGCCGCTTCCCTCTTCCATGCCACAACCAACTCGTCTCGTCCAGATCCGGTTTCACAGGTGAGCGCGGCCCAGGGGAAAAGCGGGCTCTCCGGATCGAGACCTTCCGCTTGAAGTGCTTTCCACCAGCGCCGGAGCCGCTCCCGTTTGAGACCCGACCGCAGATCGGGCCCACCGGCGCTAATGAGGCGGACCTCCCGGGCGGCCAGAAGATAGGCAGGAATCTCGTCCACCTGGACACTCCACTGCTTGGCCAACTCCTGCTGGATCATGGGCTTCAACTGCTTCAGGGACGCCATCAGATTGCGATGCATCTTGCCCGTGTCCAACGTCCGAGTGACCTGCCTCGAACTGGTCAGAATTCCGTACAAGGCGTAGTAGTCTTCGGTGGGAATGGGATCGAGTTTGTGATCGTGACAGCGAGCGCAGGCTACCGTCAGGCCCTGAAAGCCACGGGTTAAAGTATCGATCTGGTTGTCCACGACGTCGGTCCGGATCTCCCGGAACTTGACGCAGTCGTCGTGCCCCATCTCCCCGAACCGAAAAAAGGCGGCGCCGATGAGCGATTCGTTGATTCCCTCTTGCTGGTTGACCCGAGGACTCGGCAGCAGATCTCCGGCAATATGTTCCCGAATGAATCGATCGAAGGGTAGGTCCTGGTTGAACGCCCGGATCAGATAGTCACGATAGCGCCATGCTCCAAGCACCTCGTAGTTCCATTCGTAGCCGTAGGTTTCCCCAAAGCGCACCACATCCATCCAATGACGCGCCCAATGTTCGCCAAACTGACTCGAGGAAAGCAGGCGATCGACAAATGCTTCATAGGCGGCCGTGGAGGGATCCGCTTCGAGCTCATCGATGTCTCCCGGATCCGGTGGAAGTCCAGTCAGGGAGAAGCTGAGTCTACGGGCAAGCGTGCGTGGATCTGCCATGCTGGCTGGCTCCAGCCCGGCCTCCTTGAGCTTGGATAGGACGAATCGATCGACGACATTCCCGGACCAATCCGGACGCTCGACAGAGGGCGCCGTGCTGTCGCGCATCGGCTGGTAAGCCCAATGCTCTTTTAAGATGCGCTCGTAGAAGCCCGCTTCTTCTTCCTCAACCGCCGGAGTGACGTCTGGCCAGGGAGCTCCCATCAGGATCCAACGCTCCAGATCTGCGACTTGCGACTCGGGCAGCTTGCTCCCAAGCGGCATCTTGAGTTCCTGATGAAGAACCGCGCGAAATAGCAGACTTTCCCGTGGCCTTCCCGGGACCAGAGAGGGGCCTCTCGTGCCCCCGGCGATCATATCAGCTCTGGAGTCTAGACGTAGTGAGGAGAGCTGTTCCTTGGCTCCATGGCAGGAGTAGCACTTGTCGGCCAGAAGGGGACGAATCTGCTTCTCGAAGAACTCGAGCGCTTCCGGAGAGACTGCTTCCTTGGTCGCACCGGATCCTGCCGCGGACAATGGGACTAGCGCCAGAATCATAAGCGTGGCGAAGAGGTAAACAGCCATTGCCTTTCGGTTCATCCTGCCATCACCCCCCGACGTCCTTGGAAAGGATCTGGTATCTGAGCGTCACGCCCTGAACCACGGAAACCAGAAGAGGTTATCATTTCGTTGCTGCAGGCGGCGATTGCGGATCCAATCCTACCATTCCCTCACTTCGGAAGCCGAAGACCTTGGCATTGTAGAGCTGGAAGCGAAGCCTTACCGTTTTTCCAGCCAGCGCGGACAGCGCAGGGTTCCCTTCCCACTGAACCGGAACCCAGAGATGATCCCCCACGATATCTCGTGAACGGAGCGGCGGTCGCTCCGCCTCACCCTCAACCAACAACTCAAGCCGTACTGAGCCAGAGCGACCTCCGGTTCTCAGGTTCAGCTCTAAGTCCTTTCCCTCGTAGACAAAGCGATGAGTCGTAAACTCACCCTGCTTATCTGCCTTGATGCCGGACAGACGACCATCCTGCCAACTAGCCCAGCCGATGCCCCGAGGCCATTTCTGATGGGTTTCGAACTTCACGCGCCACCATTCGTTGTGCGACCAGCTCGAACCGACCATGGGAACTGCAACCCGTCCGTCGGGAAGTTTTACCAGCGAAGGTACGGCGTATATCGAGCCACCATTCCAATCCCCGGGCCCGCCCAATTCCAACACCGGATCTCGACTGATACAGTTCCAGGCGATCCCATCGACGCTACTAGCCAGCCGGATATCGACCAGACTGGTGTCCCGGTGGTAGACGGATGTCAACATCAGATGAGCCTTTTCAGCTCCTGGATAGGAGAATGTAGGTATTGCTGTAGAAATCGTCCGAGGGAGCGTCAAGAGGCCCCGGAGTAAGGACTAGTGTGGGGTGCGGCCAGCGCCTGAAATCGGCCGTCTCGGCTCGGGCGATGCTGCGTCGGCGCGGGTAGTTCTGGCGGGTGAGGAGCACATACTTCTCGAGCGTCTTGTCGAAATAGATACTGGGGCCGCCATCATTGTTGTAGTAAGAGTCCCACAAGGGCTCGGGGAGCCTCTTCCAAGTGATCCCATCAGGCGAGACTGCCGCACCCAGAATCCCGCCCATTCTCTTGGCCTCGGGTCGATAGGTGCGGATGTTAGTGAGTCCAGCAACCTTGTAACGCTCCTCTCTAGGAGCGCCGGAATCCAGGAAAACATGGCCTGTGATTCCGTCGAGTTCACTCAGGGAGATGATGTTGTTGTCTCGGCTTCCTTCGAACTCCACGATCCCCAGCGAGGGCCTCTCCCAGTTGAAGCCGTCTGAGGACTCGGCATAGCAGACTCCGCTTCCCCCACCTTCTGATCCCAGTTTCAAGCGACCGTCGGGCGCTACCACGGCCCGGTCCCGCACGGTCCAGGAGCAGCCGTACCAAAGGCGATAGCGATAGCCTTCCTGGATCACTGATAAGGGACCAGTGCCGGCCTTCTCCCAGGGACGCTCCGACTGCAGCCAGGGTCCCAGCAGCTTTCCCTTCTCAATCTCGATCTTCACCCCGGTAGGGGTGTTGATCCGTTTCGGAGAATGATCGCCCTTCTCCACCTGCATCGTCACTTTGTAGTAATCGTTGACCTTCTTGATCAGAATCTGGTCCTTCTCGCTGACGTGGTCAAGATTCACCGGAAAGATGGCGTTGCCGGCATCCACTTTGGACCAGTTCGTGAAGAGGTGGGTCACGACCTGGGATGAGCCGGCCCTGGTTAGCGGATTCAACATGAAGAGGGCCAGTCCCAAGAGGACTGTGGCTCTCCCAGTCCAGTTCCGGCTGGGCGTACTGTCGCCCTTTGGCCTCTGGCTGCCTAGGTTGGGAAGACGATCCAGACGAAGGGTAGTCCGCAGCAGCGTTTGCAACATGTTGTCACCTACAGGATTATATGAAGTTTCACTTATCTGAGCCTATGATGCCCCATCTGTCAACCAGCCTCGGCCTTCCTGCCTTGACCCAAGGCGCGTTGACAGCTGTCAGTCCCTTGGATAACCTCGCAAGAATCACCTAGACCCAGCGAAAGGACGGTCCCGTGCACAGCTTCTCGTTTGAGCGTCACCTTCTTGTTCCCTGGCTTCTCGGCACGTTTTCAGTATTGAGTGTCGAGGCCGCCGGGGCACAGCTGGCGATGGGTTTTCGGGTGGGGGAGGTGAGACAGGATTCGGCCGTCATCTGGACACGAATCACGAAAAGCAGCGAACGCAATTGGAAGGGCTATCGCGAACCCACCAAGCGCCAGCCATACATAGACGAGTATGTCCCCTCGACAATTAAGGTATGGGATCGTCTGGGTGAAGTCGCCGGCGCTCCAGGTCAGGTCCGGGTCAGGTATACGCCATCAACAGGAGGGGTAGCGACCTGCAGCGACTGGGTCACGGCCCTGGCCGAGAACGATTACGTGCACCAGTTTCGACTCGACGGACTGCAATCGGAAACCAAGTATTCAGTGTACGGAGAAGCTCGGGTTTCGGGAAATGGACCGGTATCCGCCACGACCACTGGAAGCTTCAGGACACCGGCTGCGCTCCATCAATGGCAGGACGTGAGTTTTACCGTCGTAACAGGACAATCCTACTGGGATCTGGACCACGAGGACGGCTATCACATCTACCCAGCCATGCAGCGTCTCAGGCCCCACTTCATCGTTCTCACCGGCGACACCGTCTATCTCGACAGCGAGGCTCCTCGAGCTCGCACTGCTGCCCTGGCTCGCTACCACTGGCATCGCATGTATTCCCTGCCCCGCCACATCGAATTTCACCGCTACGTACCCGGCTACTGGGAGGTGGACGATCATGATTCCTGGGCCAATGATGGCTGGCCGGGCATCCATGCTCCCTGGATGAACCCACTTACCTTTGAAGAGGGACTCAGCATCTATCGCGAGCAGGTGCCGATGGGTAAGCAGACCTATCGGACGGTTCGCTGGGGTAAGGGTCTGCAGATCTGGATGGTCGAGGGCCGACTCTATCGTTCCCCCAACACCATGGATGATGGACCCGAGAAAACGATCTGGGGGAAAGAGCAACTGGCATGGCTGAAGCGTACCATCCTCGAGAGCGATGCCAACTTCCGTGTATTGATCAGTCCCACACCGATCGTAGGTCCTTACCGGGGCAAGGGCAAGAACGACAATCACTCCAACCGGGCCTGCGCCTTTGAGGGTAACCACTTCCGGCAGTGGACGAAGGATCAGCAACTCGAGAACTTCTACACGGTTTGTGGGGATCGGCATTGGCAATACATGTCGATTGATCCGACTTCAGGGCTCCGGGAATTCTCCTGTGGTCCAGCCAGCGACATCCACGCCGGTGGCAATCCGGACCAACCCGAATGGCAGGAGTTCCTCCGGGTGAAGGGTGGCTTCCTGTCGATAAACGTTTTCAAAAAAGACGCCGCTCCCACCATCGCCTTTCGCCACCATGACGTCCACGGCAAGGTAGTCCATGAATGGGGACCCTAACATGACTCCCACAACCGCCTCAATCGTGGATGCCTACACGCTGGTCGGCAGCGTAACCTTGCGTCCGGAATCGCTGGGATTTGAACCGCTCTTTGAGGGCATGCGGAAACGAGGAATCTCCCGATCTGCGGTAATCAGCTTGCGTGCTCTTCACGCCGATGCACGAAAGGGGAACGCTGATCTGTTCCGGGTTGCGCGCCAGGATCCCAGGATCATCCCTGTCGGAGTCCTGGGACCTCAGGCGAGCACGCTCGAGACCGAAGATCTGCTGGAGGAATGCCTGCGGAACGGAGCCTCAGCTCTGACCTTTCCCGTCACCGAAGGCTCATTGCTTTCTTCTCTCTCCTTTCGCAAGAAAATCGAGAAGGCCGCCGCAACCGGCCTCCCGCTGATAGCTTGTGGCGTGATTCATAGTGGGATTCCGTCGACCCTGGCGGCCCTTACCAGAGACCTGCATTGTCCCTTGCTTCTGGCCGGAACCTCCTATCTCCTGTTCGACGAGTTGCTGGCTGTCCTGGAAGAGCATCACCACGTCTACGCCGATTGCTCCTGGGTGCCTACACCCGGCGCCATTGAGCTACTGCTGCGCTACGCCGGAAAAGAACGCATTCTGTTCAGCAGCGGCTCCACACTGCGTCCTATCCAGCCCGCCCTCAATACGGTCTTGGATGCAGAAATCGAGGAGCAGGACAAACGCCGGATCCTGGGGAGCAATGCCCTTCGCTTCTTCGGCCGGCCGCAGGAGGCGGATCAGCTGCAGACCGCAGCGACTTCGCTGCCGGAGTTGAGGATACCCTCTACGCCGGCGATCGACGTCCATACTCACCTGGGGACCATACCCGGTATCTCCGCAACGATCCGGGATCTGAAGGCTATCGAACACTTTTCCAGTCGATTCAAAATGGAGTATTCGATCTGCTCATCCTACGTGGCCTATCACGAGGACCTGGATGCCGGGAATCAGGAAATGCTCGACGCAATCGACGGACGTGCTCGGCTGCTGGGCAGTCCAGTGATCAGTCCCACCCATCTGGATGCATCGATTTGCTGGCTCGACCGCTGTTCCCGGGATCCGAAGCTTCCTCATGCCACGCTGACCATGGAGACAGTTCGAGAAGAAACGGGAGACGAGTCCTATCTGCGACTGTTCGAAGCCGCGGCTAAAAGGCATGTCCCGATCTTTCTCAATGGTCCATCATGGGACGAGCGGCGGCTGCTGCGCTGGCCGCGGGGTCCGGGTTATGCCCCCTTCCTGCGATCCGCCACCAACGCCGACCTGCAGATGTTTCTTGAAATCGGACGTCGCCATCCAGACCTTCCCATTATCCTCGGTCACGGACTGGGAAAGGAGGGCATCGAGCTGGCCAGGCAAAGGCCTAACTTCTATCTGGAGTTGTCGGGAACGTATCCCGACCGGGGAGATGTACGCCGGGCCATCGACGCCGTCGGAAAGGAGCAGGTCGTCTTTGGAACCGATCTAGACCTGATCGTTCCTGCCTTTGCCCTGGGAATCTACTATGAGGCAGATCTTTCGGCCGAAGAAGACAGACTGATAATGGCAGAGAATGCCCGCAGGATCCTGGATCTTCCTGGGACCGTCTGATGCGCCGCGGCCTGAGGTAGAATCCAACCCGAAACTTCGACGAGACGGGACTCCGGCTGGTAGTAGAGTCTAACAGTCGAGCTACAGGGAGATTGTGTCGAAACCTGGCTTCGGATGCCAACTCTTTCTCGAGTGATCCAGCTCGCAGCAGTCGCCTGTCTGGACATCTCGGCGTTCTCGGAGGCTGCTTCAGCAGGCTGGCGCAAAGCGTAATAGACCGGTCCTTTAGAGGGTGTCGAAAAAGTCCGTTTTAGAGTCCGGACAGAGCCCTGCTGGTCAATAGAACAGCGCTGAGTCAGAAAGGCTTCTCTGTAGGTTTTCCAGCGTCCTAGAGATCGAGGTCAATCCTGAGTGGTCGAACCAGGTCAAGGTGAAGCCGAACACGTAGGCTGCCTTTAACAGCCTCCTTGGAAGGGCCTATCACAGAAGTGGCAGCTAGACCTGCTCCGTTAGCGTCGCGGATTCTGATGTGGACTTTTGCGACACCCTCTTTAGGGCCGAGTATCGGGGTGAGGTGAAACTTGAGCCCGCTTCAGCGGGCTTCTCGATTGAGGGTTTCAGCCAAAGTTCGGTCCGATGGTCCGTGTCACCTCTGATGAGGACCCCAGGGAATCTTGGGTGCCGTTGAGAACTGAATCGAGCCTTGGTAGTGGAGATCGGAACGGATCCTGGCTAAAGCCTTTTCTCAAGAAGCCTGCTGAAGCAGGCTCTGCCTCTCACGTCACCCAAATACCCGGCCCGGAAGGACCGGTCTATTACGCTTCGCGCCAGCCCGCGAAAGCGGACTCCTAGATAGGGTTAACTGTAGTAAACCCCTCTGTGCAGGCGATGTACCCAGAAACAGGAAAAAGTTTCCTTCTCGAACGGGACGGCACCGCTGGGGGCCACTAACCTGAAACTCCGGAAATCCTAAGGTACAAGATACAAAATACAAACAAGCTCCAAATCACAAGCATCAAGTTCCAAACGATCGCCCACCATCAACCCTCGGCGATGCGACAGAGCCGAGAACGACTTGACCCGTTAGCGACATGAGGCCAAGTTCCGAGGAGAGAGCTGGACAACACCACGATATCGCCTATGCTCGATCTAAGTTTCTTTCTCGAATGGGGCCAGAGCCCACTGGGGGTGGGACTAAGCTGAAACTCGACAAACCATTCCAGGATCCCACTCGGATCCACTTGGTCGTCAAGCAAGGTGATAGATCCTTTGGACGTTGCCACCCATGATCAGCTGTAGATCCTCGGGAGACAGATACGGACATCGTCGCTGCAGATAGTAGCGACGGCGGGAGTACTCTTCAGCGGTATCCGCCTTCTTCTTGATGAACTCCGTGCCCCACGCCAACTTCGAGGCTCCAAAGGTCTCGTAGAACCTTCTGATCACCTGGTCGTTGGGGCCGTAGTTCTGCGTGGTCCTGGGCAAGACATCCATTACGACATCGAAGTCCTTCACCAGCTGCACAGCCGACTCCGGAATCACCACCGAACCGTCCTCCTGCAGACAGCGAAAGGGCGAGATTCCATGAACGATAACCAGCCTCAGGTCGGGGAACCGGTCCATCAGCTTCAGGAGAATGGGCCAGAGCGTCTCGAAATTAGAGGAATAGGAGATGGACGAGTAGCTGCGCCCATAGCTCACGAAGGAGACCGGAATCCTGAGCTCCTGGACCAGTTTCCAGAGAGACTCGTACTTGGGCGCGTTCAGATTGTCATGAGGGTCGGACCCCGGGGGAGGATCGTAGTAGAGTCCCTTGAATCCCCATTCCCCGACGTACATCTGCAGATTATCCAGCTCCTGGGTGGTGTGGGCGTTTGGCTCATCCAATTTGCAGACAGCCAGGAATCTATCCGGATACTCGCGGACCACCCTTGCATGGTACTTATTCGCCCAGGGACGCAGGCTGTGCAGAAGCGCCATGTTGACGCCGGTTGCCTGCAGGACTCTCAGCATTCGCAGGTGTGACAGGCCGAGTCTTGTGTTTGGATCATAGCCCTCTACGAAATCAACGGGCTCGAGTCCACCCACATGAGCATGGTTGTCGATCAGCAGCGGTTTCGAGGCGTGTCCCCCGGCGAGCGTCCGGATGGCTGACAGGCCAGCTGCTAGCCCAATGGTGGCCTGCAGAAAGCGGCGACGAGGCCTTGGCTGGGCGGAAAAGTGGGTCCTGGAGGCCTCGTCACTCAATCGTCTGCGCCTGCCCGGTTTCCGCAGCCTTGTAGAGGGCGTGGATCGTCTTCAGGACGGCCAGACTCTCTTCTGACGTGATCTGGGGCTCTCCGACACCCCGAGCACAGTCCACGGCTGCTTGGATCGCTCCAAGATAAAGGTCGTCTCCCCGAGTGTAGGCGAAAGTCTGGATCCCTTCCGGGGCTCCCTCGACCGTGCTTTGCCACTCGAGAGGCTTCTGAGAAGTCAGGTCAAAGCGCAGCCAGCCCTTCTCACCCCAGAGGGCCAGGTGGCTGTGGGATCCTTTATCCAGATAGTAGCCCGAGTGCATCGTCCCGACCATTCCCCCTTTGAAAAGCATGGCCAGGACCGCGGCGTCCTCTACGTCGATGGGTTGGCCGCCCACGTTGCGGGCAAAGCCGCTCACTTGCTGAACACGGTCCCCGGTAATGTAGTGCACCAGGTCCAACCAATGGATTCCCAGCCAGGTGAGATGTCCACCACCGGACTGAGCCTTCTTGACCGTCCACGACTTCTGATAGCTGGGGCGGGTCAACCGCGTCTGATCGGAGATCAGGAAAAAGTCGGCGCTGTAGAGCTTCCCCAGAGCTCCCGAACTGACCAGCTCTTTAGCTTTCTGGACCGGAGGGGCAAAACGATTGGCCATGGCGAGCATCAGGCACAGATTCTTCGAATCCGCCAGCTTCACCAGCTTCTCGAAGTCTTCCGCACGCGTGCAGGAGGGCTTCTCACACATGACGTGGGCACCCGACTCAAGTGCCGCCTGGATCCTCACGGGAGCCATGTGCGCCTCGATCGTCACCAACACCATGTCCGGCTTCTCGGTCGACAGCATCTCGGAATAGTCTTTATAGGTCTTGAACTCCGGAAAACGCCCTCTCAGCAGCTCCTCCGCCTGCGGGAAATGTTCTCCGGAGGGATCGGTCAGGACAACTTGCTTTACCCCCTTGGCGATCGCCAGGGACTTCATGTAGTAGCTCAGGTGAGGGCCACGATACTTGGTGATGATTCCGACTTTGACGTCCTCAGGCATGTTCCTTCTCCTTCTGGGGGCCGGCAGTCTCTCGTCCCGCAAACTGACGCGATGATGGTAGCAGGTCGCAAAGTCGAGCGTAAGGGGGCGTTCAAATGTTCGGGAGAACGGCCCTATGGTATAGTCGCGATCCAAGGTTCCCGCGGTCCTTGAATGCCACTGTCTCACTTTTGAGAATGCGAAATGCCCAAGATCCGAAGCACCCCCCCAGGTGGTCCTGTTGAGGGCCGGTCTCACGTCACATCGCCACGCTTTCTCTGCTCTTTTGCAGTCTGCTTATCCCTCTTTCTTGCTGGACCAGGCGCCAACGCCATCGTAGTGCTCAAGGTGGTTGAGACAGGCAGCGTAGTGCCCTTCCCTCACGTCAACGGCCGCCAGATTAGTCAGAGCTCCAGCGGTCTCTGGTTCCTGGCATTCCAAGGGTCTTCAGATCAGGGCAGCGTCCTCTTCATGGCCATATCCAAGACTCCCAACCCTAAGTTCGCCGGAGATTTCCATCCCGCCTTTACACTGGTCTCTGGCGACGACAGCTCGGTTCTCGCTTCAGGTGGTGGACCGGTTCGCCTCGCCAGCTTCGTCATCGACAGCCGCGATACGATGCATCTGCTCTGGGAAAGCAGCACGCCCCAGCGCATCTGGTACAGCCGCTGTGAGGTAGCCCAGGACGATGCCGCACAACGCATCCAGCGCCGTGGGAATTGGATGGGACCTGGTGGCAATCCAGAACCTGTGCAGCTGGGTGCCCCCGACCGGGATAGCTCCCTGGGCGATCTGGCTCTGATTCCATCAGGTGATCTTTGGATCGCCTACAGTGAGGCGGTCCAGGTGGAGGCAGGTTACCAGTATCCGATCGACATCAAGGGTGAAGATCAGCCCTTCGTACTGGGAAGACAGGAGGGCCATGAACTCTGGATCTCCAAAGTTGCTTCACGAGGTTTCGAGCGCA
>Ga0310121_10002018_pt1 | contig 19842 bp, 14 predicted proteins | sample CB27_Tmax_986_MG_FD_203504 | JGI IMG/M metagenome (GOLD analysis project Ga0310121, IMG submission 203504) | Marine microbial communities from Western Arctic Ocean, Canada - CB27_Tmax_986 | ecosystem: Environmental > Aquatic > Marine > Oceanic | place: Canada: Western Arctic Ocean | collected...
GAAAATAGCGTGTAGCCCGGAGAGGCGTTGGTTGTATTCAGGATCAAACCGATGGTGTTGGTCGACCCGGCGTATGCAGTCAACGCGAGTCCAATAACTGTCAGCGCGAGACAAACTGAACGGTGCGCCCTCATTATCAGGACCGCTAGCATAAACAACTGTAAATGTCAATGCACGAATCTATGCAAATCCGCTGGAGTGCAGGAACTCTCAGTCCAGCGCCTTCGGCTGTAATCGAAGAACAACGGTGGGCGGATTTGAAATCCGCCTTTTTGTGTCATTTTCCGGCCCGTCGAAGGCAGATTACAAATCCTCCCTCCAACGTTGTCCAATCGAAAGAAAAAATCGAGGCGGAAGCGGTACAAAGGCAACGAGGACGGCCCACCTCTGGGCCGTCCCCGGCTGAAATGATATATAGTAACGCTGACGTCAGCGCATGCGGCGGCGCATCGCCGACAGCATCAGCATGCCGACCCCGATCAACAAGGCAGTGGCCGGCTCGGGAATGACATGCGATTGCAGGGCCAACCCGGCGAGGTTTTCATGGCCCTCAGAAAAAACGCTACTGAAAGCACCCGACTCGTTGTCATACCGGAGAACATTGCCGTTACTGAAGGCCTGATAAACAAAGCCGTCCAGGCCAAACTCGAACTGACGGGAGTAGATCCCCGTGCCTTGATAAGCTCCATCATCCGAGGTCCACTTCGTCGCAACACTGAGGTCGGCAGACAACTTATAGATACCGTCGCTGCCGTTGACATAGAGACTACCCTGCCAGAATCTCGGGAAGCCTGAATATTTCGGTAATTCCGAACCGTCGTGGGGGAAACCGGAAAAGCCAATATTTGTCCCGGGGCTCGCCATCGCTGGTCCCTGGTACGTCACGATCGCCGGAGGATTCATCGCCCGGTTGACGTACAGAATGCCGTCATCTCCGAGAACCGCGCCATTCACCGTGTCGGCCAGGTCGCCGATGTTAAATGGCACCCCGAGAACAGCGCCATTCGCGTCGAATCGGCTGACTCTAAAAGTGGGGCTCTGATTTGCAACGTAGAGCGCACCGTCCGACCCGAAGGTCAAGTCCGCAGGCTGATTTATGAGATTCTGGTTGTGAATGAGCGCGCCGAGATCCGCCCCGGTATTCGGATTGTACTCACGGACTTGATGCGGATATTCGACCACGGAGACATAGAGTCGGTCGTTGTGGAGGACCGCTGCGGAAAACCCGTGTCCATAGGGGCCGCCCACGTAGTCTTTGTTTTCCCAATCTACTGTCCCGTTGGGCTTTAAGCCGATCACTCCAGCGCGAGGACTGCTGCCACCTCGCTGGTTTATAATCACCCGGTCAAGCACCCAGTTCGGGTCAGTGATCGTGGCCTGTGCGGAGATCAGTGGCAATCCCGTCAACGACGCGGTTATAATTCCAAGGACGAGTGTGTTGATTCTTTTCATGACTTAACCCCTGTTCTTTGAAGTGATTTACCTAGCCCGTGCTCTTTCCTTCCCAACGTACAGCCTTCTCGTCTCACAAATACACTCCCGTGTCAACACCCCATGTCAATAGGGTGTCCCGCAAGAGCCGCACCTGGCTTCGGTTTCGGTTTTCATTGACATCTAGAGGGCAATTCCGTGGCATGGGCATCCTGCCCGTGGCCAACGGAGGCTCCAGCCGGAACACACGGGCTGCGGCACGGCTCTGTGCCAACATCCTCAATTTCATTGCCTTTACGGAAGATTTTGAACCGCGAATCGATGCTAATGACGATTCTAAGGTAAGATCCCCCTTTGGATGTGAGAAAGCTTACGAGTGAGCTCGCGATGAAGGGGCCTCTCATTCCCGAAAAATCAGATGGCGTAGCGCGGAATTCATTCCGCAGTGGCTATGTCCGAGCGTGGAATCCCCATCCGAACGCCACCCACTCCGGTGAAACCCACCGTGCGTACTGCCCTTCGGCCAGCGCGGCTTTCAATGGATCGCGCCCGATCCGGTCATAGCTCTCCGAGAACCACAGCGATCCTGACGACTTCCGCTTCCAAGAGGAGTAACATTGCTGAAATCTTACGCCTGCGGAATGAATTCCGCGACTCCTAAACGCGGACTGAAGTCCACGCGGCGTGTGCCTTGGTCCGGCCCTTTTAGAATTCCGCCGGCGGCTCCCCCGCCCAATCGCGCCGATTGAAGGAGAACTCAACTTTGGTCTTTGCCAGCTTTTCGCCGACTTCCAATACGGGGTAGGCATGGAAATTGATCGGACCCGAGGCCGGACCCGGACTCACCACGATGTCACGCCCCCGGCTGAGCTCGATACGATTCGCCGGATGATGCCCAAAGAAATACGTAGAGAGTCTGGAACACTTGTCTCCCTCACTGATGTCTATGGGCCACCATCTGCCGTCCGTATAAAACTCCGCCCAGCAGTGATAGCCGCTTATCCCACCCGCATCCCTCTCCGAAGGGATTGACGCGCCAATCGCAAAACGGGCGGGGATGCCGACCGACCTGGACAACGCAATGAAGTAGGAATGGAAATCCGTACAGTTTCCGGTCCGGGAATCACAGGCGTAGACTGCATCGCCTTGTCCATATCCGGACCCGAACTTCATGTAACGCATCCGGTCAATGGTGTGGTCGTAGAGGGCTCTCGCACGCACCAGTTCACCCTGTTTTCCCTCCACGACTTCTTCTGCAATTGCACGAAAGTTTTCGTTGTCCGGCACCAGACGTTCCGGACGGAGGTATTTATCGGGAGGCCGTGATTCGTCGGCGTACACACCCTTTTCAAGGCGTTCTACCCCATAGCGGATGGCGATGGTCTTCCCGCTGTCTTCCGGATCAAGCGTTAGAAAGAGAACCTTATTTCCATGCTCATCATCTTCCAGGATTTCCTGGTCCACGGGCGCTTCAATGGCCATGATCGTGACCTTTTGAAACGCGTCCGTGGCCGGCATGGGTATCCACATGCGGGCCGTGTCGGTTATTTCAGGCAATGTCGCCCGGTAAAGAAACTCGAATTCGTCGCGTTCCTCGATAACCCCGAGCTGGCGCGGCGAAGCAGCCTTCACCGGGGCACGGCGCCACGTCCGGTCGCGCTTTTGCTTCCATAGGTACAGGGGCTGGCCATTGGTCTTGTGGACGGTGGTTTCCGTCACTGTCATCGCGCCCGGGTCGCCGGCCAGGAAGAAATCAACGTCGTACACGTCTCCCTCTGAACTGGCCAAGTCCACGCAAGCAAAGTGACGGCGTGGTCCCAGGTTCGCCAGATATTCGGTGTGCACCCGCACCAGTTTTAGTTGGAGTTCCTTCCCCTCAAAGTGGATCTTGAAGAACCCATTCCCTAAGAGCATCTGCTCTTCGATGTGTTTTTCGATTCCTTCCTGGATGTCCGCCGTCACCACGTCAGGCACGGGACCCAACAGATCCTGTCCTGACGTCTCATGACGCCCAGTCGAACAGCCCGCGAGCAGGACATACGCCACGACTCCCGGCACGAAGACCTGACGAAGGCTCACATGAATCCGTTCGACGATGGAATGGAATGTCGTGCCTGACGAAAAATCATTCGGGGTGTTCCGGATGCTCAGACTCGCCGGCTTTTTCTGGATGCTCGGGATGATCCTTCACCCCATCTTTCTCTGGATGCTCGGGATGATCCTTCGCCCCATCTTTTTCTGGATGCTCGGGATGATCCTTCGCCCCATCTTCGGATGGTTGATCCTTTGGGGGATGATCGGTCATCCCATTGCAACCCGCCATTCCAAGCGAAACCGCCGCTGCTACTATTACCGAGACCAGAGTTCCATTCAATCTTTTCATATCCATTCTCCTTTAACATTTCGGCTCTAATGCCACCGTCCCATTTCATACTGCTTTACGAATCGGCCGCTGACAACCATGAAAAACGGACATCCAGATCGTGGTGGATGGCGATTGTAGTAGAAAAGCAGGCAACGGGGTCTTCCATCTGCGGTTGGCCTCGCGTACTTGAGGCAGCCTGGCGTGTCGTGCGGAATGAATTCCGCACCTCCCCGGACGCGGACTGGAGTCCGCGCTACGCGGGACGGGAAACTACTCCTGCCGGCTCCCATGCTCTATCCCATCTGGCGAAGAGAGTGCCGGCCTTGCCGTGGTTGGTGTCCATGGCAATGGCCAGTCGGTTGGTGCCATGCTTTGACGGCAGGTGAAGAGAGGTCGTATCCTGCGCGGCCGGGATGGTGCCGGGGCCCGCAAATACTTCCTCGCCGTTCCACCAGACTTTTACCGGCCCGTCGTGGCCGAGGTGGATGTCGACATGGTCCCACGGTCCCACTTCGACATCTTTCACGAAGTAAACGAGCCCCGCGCGCTCCTCGATCCGGTCGCGAACATCGAACGGGTCCTGGTGTTCAGGCGTGGTTACCGTATCCAGTTTCAAGTCTCCTGACTTGGGGTCCGGCAAGGTCGCGCCTTCGATTCCCTCCTCCGTCCCCACCAGCGCGCTGACGAGAAACTCGTCGATGAACTCCGCCCGGTGAAGAACGTCCGCCAGGTAGATTTGAGGATGGATCCACTGGTCAATGGCCGGATCCTCCTGAGCCACTGCATTGCCGTAAAAGCTGAGCGAGAGCCGATGATGATTGTCGGGCCTGCGGGCGACTCCCATGTAAGAGTGATCCGGCTTGGGCCCGGATGGCAGTACGCATAAGAGGTAGGTCTTCCCGTCCTTCACGCGAAAGATCGCATGGTGGGCAACACTGTCTTCCTCCAGGTGCATATCCTCATGCAGTGGATGCCAGCGGCCGCTGATGTAGACCCGGCCGTCGACGGTCCAGAGGGCCGGACCGGTCAGGGTAAGATCCGTGAGCTTCTCCATCTCCCAGGATTCGAAAGGATAGGCGCTACGGCAGATGTAAGGATGCTTGGGCACGAACCCGCCCTCACAGCGCATGATCATGGTCGCGGTGCCATCCGGAAGAATCTCCAGGTAACACTCGTTGGGTTTCTCCTCCTCCGACTCGAAAACGACCCGGACATCCTTCCAGGTGTGGCCGTCGTCGCTTTCGAACCAATGCACCCCGAAAGGCCTGGGGCGGAGATACCCTGCGCAATAGTGCTTGCCGCGGTATGCGATCGGCCGCCACAGAACGTAATGCCCGCACCCCTCGTACCGCGTCCATGGTGTCCAGCGATCGCCGTCTTCGGTCGACGCAAAACCCGATATCCCGTATTCCCCTGTCTCGATCTCCTCATGACCCACCGCAAAAAGACGCGCGCCGTCCGTATAGAGGTGGGCATCGCGCGTATCGCCGTCCCCGCGCAGCACGGTGACCGTATCCCAGGTAATCCCCGCATCCCGGCTGCGTTGAATAATCAACCGGCCTTGATCGCAAATATGATCATCCCCCTGGCGGTATCCAACATACAGGTCACCCTTGAACCAGCAGGCGCCGGTAAAGGCGTTGTGTCGGCGGTCGTTCGTGACTCGACGTATGCTAAGGACTTTCATATCAGTGGGGCCTCCGGCTACGGTTTTCGGTTGTAGGTGTTCGGTGTTTTCAGAGGAGTCCGAGTTGTACTCAGAAACAAGATTTTCTTTGCACCAGCAAGCGACGGCAAAGGCATTCTGACGACGGCAGTTCGTGACACGGCTTATCCTTAGGGACTTTCATATCAGTGGATGTCGAATATTGAAGGTGGAGTTTCTCTTTCCTTGGACATTCGATATTGGAAATTTTATCTTCAACCTAAACACTAAATACTGAAGACTAGACACTCCCTGCCCCCCTCGGCCACGTCAACTCCTCTCCACTCTCCAGGTACTGTACCAGTTTCCGTGCGGAAAAAGCGCGGGCCTCGGTGGTTTGGTTCCGGCCACCACCCATGTGGGGCAAAATGATCACGTTCTCGTGGTCCATGGCATATTGGACAAGGGGTGATTCGCGCATGTCTTTTCGCCACTCATTATGGATTACGTCGGCTCCGAAAGAGTATAACTTGCCCGATTCCAGCGCGCCGATCAATGCTTCCTCGTCAATGACATCGCCGCGACTGGTATTGATCAGCGAGGCCCCGTCCTTCATACGGGAAAAGACATCGGCGTCGAACAGGCGCAGATTTTCCGGGGTCAGGTGAATGTGAATCGTAATAGCATCCGACTCCGCCAGCAAGGTGTCGAAATCCACTTGTTCCACTCCGGGAATACTGAATGGCCGCAGGTCGCAGCCCAGGACGCGCATCCGGAAGGCCTTTCCGATCTCCGCGGCCATGCTTCCCAGCCTCCCGACGCCGAGCACACCGACGGTCTGCGGGGAAATCGCGTCTCCGCAGATCGCTTCGTCGGTCCAGCCACCGGCAAAGACATGAGTAACCAATCTTCGCAAGTTGCGCCGGCAGGCGATGATCAACATCCACGCCACCTCGGCCACGCCGGTAAACCCATCGAGAAGTCCGTAGTCCTTCGTAATGCTCAGGATCCGAATCCCGCGCCGTGCCGCCTCGTCCTTGTCGATGTGATCCGTTCCGGTGGACGCGGTATTGATCACCTTCAGCTTCCCGGCCCGGTCCAGGACCTCCTTGTCGATCTTAAGCTCGGTGTGGCACCACAAGGCGTCGTATTCGTTAACGATCTCGAGCAGCCGCCCACGGTCCGCAGGAAAGATGTCCACGTTTCCATACCGCTCCAAAGTCTCCACCGCTTCCGGCGAGTAGGAAAGATTAACCATGCAGAGAACTTTTGAAGTGGGCTTCGTTTTCATGTGTGACTACATTATGGGGCTTTGAAGGATTATTGTGAACCTCTTTCGAAACAAAACCATCCGAACGATTATCCGGGGTCAGCACCTGCCTTTCACCGATGCGGAAGGCAGGGCGCATGACTGGTATGGGCGGTGCACCATCGCCGTTCTCGATGAAAGCCGATGGATCATGGCTCTTCGATCGGGGCTCGATCACATCAACTGGGGAACACGGGACGCGATTCATATCCTCACATCCAGCGACGAAGGGAGGACATGGGGCGGCCTGAACCAGTGGTTCGACAAAAGCCCCGTTGCCGGATTCCCGTTCGAGGATGGCCACACACATTCGGAAACCGGCCTCTACCGCATGCCCAACGGCGAGTTGATCCTCCAATGCTGGCGGACCGGTTTTTCATCCGGCACCCGGCAGTTCCGGTCCGCCGACGAAGGAAAGAGCTGGTCAGTGGACCTTGACCAGTTGCACGTCGCGGAGGTTGACGGTGCCAACGGCAGCCTCGCAATAGGAACGCAGAACGGCTTTGCCGACCCCGATTTCCCCGATACCGTCTACATGGCCTTTCAGTATTTTCACTGCCAGGGCAGATCGGGAACATTTCTCGCGGTAACTGAAGACAACGGCCGATCCTATTGCTTTCAAAGCTGGATCAGCCCCCTGGCCCCGGAAAACACTTCCGGGAGCCTAGCCGCCTTCGAGCCGGCGATCGAGTACCTCGGAGACCGTACCATCATCGCGGTACTGCGGGACAACGCGGGCCGCACCGGTACCTTTCAGACCAAAAGTACGGACATGGGCCTATCCTTCGCTCCGCTGTCGGACATTTCAGACCAGGTTGACGGTGGCGCGCCGGTCGGCATGTGGCAGCGCGCCCGATTGTTTAAAGAGAGCAATCCATCGTTTCAATATGGCAACCGTAGAGACTATGCCGCCGGCGAAGGAAGACTCTGGGGTTTCGGCGTGCACAGCATTGGCGGGGGCTACACTCGCAAGCCGTGCGCCTACTGGTCGGACAGCGACGGGGAGACCTGGAGCGGTCCGGAACTCCTGCACGGCCCCATGTATCCGGGCACCGACGCGGGCTACGGCGACATGAAGCGCCGCGCCGACGGTACATTTGTTGCCGCGACGTACTACGCCAACAACGACTCGACGGTGGCTGATCTGGAGCAGTATACATTCGGCTGATTCGCCATGACTAACGAGCAACTCCTTCACATTGTCCGCACGCCACACAAGGCGGAACACCTCGTTCTCTCCGCGTCGTATCGCGAAGGCGCTTTCGACAGCCATCTCGTGGACTGCCCATTTCTGTTCCGTCACGACGGCAGCTTTGGAATGTTGTACATAGGCTGGGATGGTTCCGGATACCAGACCGGGCTGGCGCGGTCGAACGACCTTCTTCGGTGGGAAAAACTGGGCGTGGTGATAGGACGCGGGCCGAAAGGATCCGCCACGGAAGTCAACGTGGCCATGAGTTCCCTACTCCGCGACAACGATTTGTTTGGTCCTTCCACGTTGAAACGGGTCGACGGAAAATTCGTTGGAGCCTATCACGCCCAGCCAAAGCCCGGATACGAGATCGGACCCGGGGTTATCGGACTCTGCTTTTCCGAAGATCTGATGAACTGGGAAGTGGGCGACCCGATCCTGACCCCCGATCCGGACTGTCGCTGGGAAGCGGGAGGCCTGTACAAGGCGTGGATCATGGAGAACGAGGGCACCTACTATCTTTTTTATAACGCCAAAGACAAATCGAATCGTCGAAGCGATCGCCCGGCCGCCACCGATCCGTGGCAGGAGGAGACGGGCGTGGCGACCTCCCGGGATCTTGTTTCGTGGGAACGATATGAAGGCAACCCTGTACTTCGAGTGGGAGCAAAAGGCGATTTCGACGACGGTTTTGCCTCCGACCCCTGCGTGCTCCACCACGAAGGCACCTGGGTGATGTTCTATTTCGGAAACTGCACCGACGGCCATGCGCGGGACGGAGTGGCATTTTCCAGGGACCTGCTACACTGGGAGAAGGGCAACGAAGTCATGCTCAATGTCGGATCGGAGGGCAGCATCGATTCAATTCACGCACACAAGCCGGGAATTATCAGTGAGGACGGAATTCTTTATCACTTCTATTGCGCCGTGGCGCCCGCACCGGGTGGAAAGATCGGTGAGATCACGCACAATGAAGCGCGTGGAATCTCTTTCGCATCGAATTGCGAAATGAATTCCGCGCTACGCAGAGGAGCCAACCCGTAACGTGGATTTTAGTCCGCACGAGAGTCACTTCGGCTCCACAAAAACCTCAATCTCATCAATGACAATCTCTTCCCCCCTCGCCTCCGGATCGCTCTCCGCCAACGTCACCGACAGCGTATTCTTCCCCCATGCAATCGTCTCCGCCGACAACGTAAACCAGCGAGTGGCAAATGCCCTTCCCGGGTTTTCCATTGTTTCCTGGGCGTCGAGGAAACTCGCCTCCACCTGACAGGGATACCCCTGCCCGTCCCGAATCCGCTGACTGTTTACCGTATTTTCTTCGACATCTTTCGCGGCAGTCCGCCGGATCCTCTCGTCCGGGACCACCGTCCCGTTCAGGCGAACCTCGAGTTCATCTTCCGAGGTCAATCCGAAACCCCGGAACAGCAGCGTTGCCCCGTGGGCCTTGTTCAAATCCTCGTACAGGCTGAAATTCAACTCTCCGGAGGGCGACGTATCGGACCGGGTCAACTCGATCTTGTCCGCCTTCATCAACCCGGTCAGGCACCGGCCCTCCCTGCCGAACCCCGCGGTCTCGGCATACAAAGGATCGAAGATGTAATGCCGCTCGCCCTGTGCAATCCGCGCCGGATCGCCGAGGTGAGTGAAGGCGTGAAGAGCGTGGGGATAGAAGGGCGCCGTCCAGACACTCGGAACAAAGTGGTTGAAGCTGGAAATGCCATCGGCGCCCGACGCGTACATCGTATGGGCAAGAGCCCGGTGTACCGACCAGCTGATGGGCTGCCTCATTTTCTGATATCTCTTACGATAGCTCATCCAGGGATGGATCCCAGGATATAGCATGCAGTCGGAATCCCGCGTCAACGCGGCCCAAGTGTCGAAGGGCAGATTGAACTCGTTGTACATGGTGTCCATCGGGCAAACAAAATCGATCAGACCTTCTTTGATCCACAACGGGACTTCCAGGCCGAGATCCGCGCACTCATCGATGGTGGAAAACACGCGCGCGCCAAGGCGCAATCTTTTGCCTGCCGCTTGTCCTTGTTCGTCCAGCGTGGCACGAATTCTTCGCACCAGGTCCGTCATAAGCCCTGCCCGCTCGCGTCCGGTTCCGTGGGGAAAATATCCGATATCCCGGCAACAAAGCTCAACACCATCAATATCGAAACGAGTGGCGACTTCATCGATCACGCCATGGGTGAAGTCGCGCACTTCCTCGAACGAAAAGTCCAGGGCCTCCGGTTCCTGGTACATCGGCCCGGGTCGGGGATCCCTCAACCGAAGGTGAGGATTGGATTCGATGAATTCGGCAACCCCAATGCCTTCCCGCCGGTTGTGCCCGGCGTGTCCGTCATTCATGCGGAACCCTGCGAAAAACGTCATCCCTCGCTTGTGCGCCTGGTCGATGAGGATCTCAACCGGTTGCGTACCCGATTCGATCAGTTTACGGAAACGCTTGTGTTGCGGACGCTGATCGTACTCGTATTTCTCGGACTGGAAATATACAGTCCACCCCTGCGACCACACTTCCTGGCCGTAAATATCGATTCCAGCGTCGGCCATCATATCGATCTGCTCCCGCAGATCGTGCTCCCGCACTGGATTGGGCAATAGTATGCGCGCGAGGGTCGAGGGATCGCTTACGTAATAGACGTGTTCGTCGCCGCGGGGGGAGTATTTTTTTCGAGCTGAATCCGGCATAACTTTCCTTTTTTCAACATAAGAAGACGGATCGTGACCACGGACGCAAGCCTGAAATCCGAACAGTCAGATCCGCCTCCCCCCTGAAAAGTCTTCCGATGGGATCTCCGGGCCTTGCGCCCGGGAGCCTCAGGTTTCGAAACCCCTAATGATTACGACTCACAAACATTCTGCGCCCGGAGGGAGCGAAAGGAATAGCGGAACCCTTCATCGCCCTATTCGGTCTCATTTTTGGCTTGGCTATTAGGTAGGGGCTCCGCAGCCTAGCTATCTCACCCACAAAGGGTGGGGATTACCTGGAAGGAAAGGACGGCTCATGATGTGGCGTGATTCGGCTATAGCTCTATTCATACTCCTGCTGTTTTCGGCCATCCCCGGCCGAACCGCGGAAATCTTCACGCCCCCCGGAAACAACATCGCCCTTCACAAACCCTACACCGTCGATCCGGAGCCCAACTACGATCTCTGCACTGACCCGGGCGACGTCGAGCAGTTGACCGACGGGAAAGCGGTATCTGGCGGCGATAAGTTCTGGACCGGAACCGGTTGCGTCGGCTGGCTTCGCGCCGACGTCGTGACCGTGACCGTTGACCTGGGCGACATCGTGCCGATCGGCGGCGTCTCTTTTCGAACCGCGGGAGGCAGCAGCGGCGTAGGGTGGCCGGCGGCCATCCTGGTCATGGTCAGCGATGACGGCGACGCGTTTCGTTATGTAGGCGAACTTCGCATCCTATCCGCCAAGTTCGGCACGCCCGACCCTGCGGGTGTGCAAAAGCACGAATTCCGAACGAATGCATTGAAGGCGCGCGGGCGGTTTCTGCAGCTCGGCATCGTTGCCACCGGTGCGTACGTCTTCAGCGATGAAGTGGAAGTCTACCGCGGTTCCGATGATCTGCTGGAGTCGGTGATCGAAGGGCCTGTCATCTCGGACCTCTCCGAATTCGTTTCCGGCCGACGAACCGCCCTGGCCGTAGGATCATGGATCGCATCCGACATCGATCAAGTGAGCCGGATCGTAGCGGCCGCAACCGTCGATGACGATCTGCGGAGAGAACTGAACGGCGGGATCGCAGCCGTAGATAAAGCGAACGCAATGATCCAGGACGATCCGCCCGCGGACTACCGTGGCATCTACCCATTGTCCGAAAACCACGGCCGTCTGGGCAAGGTCTTGGCCCGTCTGCGACGCGCCGAGGGATATCCTCCCCTGTTTTCCTGGCACAACGACCGATGGGAGACAGCGCGTCCGTGGGACGTGCCGCCGGAAGCACCCCGAGAGATCCCGAACCTGAAGGTCCGCATGATGGCCAACGAGAGACGGGCTGAAACGATCACCCTTGCCAACTTCTCTGATGACATTCTGACAGCCAGGATCTGGTTCCGCGGCCTTCCCGGCGGGAAGACGCCCGGGTACGCGGATGTGCGATTGGTCGAACATGTCGCAATGCAGTCCGGCGGCTGGGCGCCCGACGCATTGCCGAAGGCACCGCGGGATAACGACGGGTGGGCAATCACGCTCCATCCCGGTGTATCGCGGCAAGTGTGGCTCGGCTTTTTTCCCGGCGAAGATCCGGCGCCCGGACGCTATCACGGAAAGATCCTGATCAAATTGGAAGATGGCGACGAGAAGATCGTCGCCGGTCTTCAACTCGTCATGGAACCGTTCCGGCTACCGGATGAACCGACGATTGCGTTGACAATGTGGGACTATACCGCGGGGGGCGGCAGATACGACTTGAACAAGGGAAACGTCGAGGCGGCGGTAGCCCACATGCAGTCATACAACTACAATGCCCCCTGGGCCGCCAACGAAGGTTTTCCCCGTCCCCAGGCGGATCATTTCGATGCGGACGACAACCTGGTCAAGCCACTTGACTTCACCATTTTCGACGACTGGGTGGCGATGTGGCCTGACGCGCGCTACTACCTGATCTATATAGAAATGGAAGTCGGGCGGCACGAGTCGCTTCCATTCTGCGGCGCGGAAGTAGGCACCGACAAGTTCAAACGGCGTCTTGGTGCGACGATGCGTGCGTGGGCGGATCACGTGCGGGAGATTGGCGTCGACCCGGGCAAAATCGCCATTCTCTTAATCGACGAACCGGGCGGCACGGAGCAAGCGTTGCGCGTGACGGCATGGGCTCGCGCCATCAACGCGGCTGCACCGGAATTTCTGATCTACGAAGACCCTCACATCGCACCGAAGAAACCCGAGGCGCTGGAAATGTTGCAGCTCTGCAACATCATCTGTCCACCTGTCGGTCGCTACCGCGAAGGCGGCGAGGCGATGGCGGCGGCATTGGAGAAACTGCGAAGCGACGGCCGGGAGTTGTGGTTCTACTCCTCCCCCGTCCGGGAAGCGGGCGTCTATTACCGCGATCACCTCTGGGAGTGCTGGAAAGCGAAAGCCACCGGAATCGGATTCTGGGCGTATGGCGACGCGGGCGGCATCGTCAATTCCTGGAACCAGTTGGGCTCTACCACCGCCATCTTCTCTCCGGTCTATATCGACTCCAACTCGGTGACCGACAGCAAAGGCTGGCTGGCAATCATCGAAGGTATTCAGGACTACGAATATCTGCGCATGCTGCGCGACCGGGTGAAAGAGCTCGAGGCAGCAGGAGAGGACGCCCCTCCCATTCGTGATGCCAAGTCGCTGCTCGCCACCTTGCCGGGCGAAGTTCTCGCAGGAGATGTCTCATTCGACCACGGCCGACTACAAATCCTCGACGCCCTATCGCGTTTGCCACCCGGATCCCCGCCACACGAGTGAGCCAAATGGCTGACCTAAACTATCGCCCCGACGTGGTCCCTTCATGACCCAGCCATTCTCATTACGGCGGAGATCCGCCTTCGAGCTTCGCTTGCTTTGGCGAAACAAGCCGCCGTCTCCAATTTAGAATCTTCGTACTACTATCTTCCCAAGTCGTTCCCGCTTGCGACAATTTCTCGACCACGAACAGCAATGCGCTTCCGGTAGCGCGGAATTCATTCCGCAGGGAGCAGGCATAGCCACCATCGGCTCCGCAGGATGAGCCCACGGATGGCGCAAAGCCGCCCCACGGAGGATCCCGGCACCCGGCGGGAACTCATGAAGGCAATCGATGCCGTAGAAAAAAAATGCGGCTCGCCTGGTCAATCCGCCCGCCAATCACCTTGGAATCTATCCATTGGCCGGCTCTCATGGCCGGCTCGGAAAAGTTCTGTCCCGATTGCGACGCGGCATGGGCTATCCGCCTTTCTTTGCCTGGCACAACTACCGGTGGGAGGTCACCGGTCCCTGGAGTGCGATGATCACGGGACTGGACCATACGCTGGATTCGATTCTCGAGAGTGGTGATCGTCCGACGATTGAACTCGGCCGCCTGCATCCCTCCGCCGGTGATCCATTCCGAGTCTATCGGATCGAATTCGCTACCAGACCACCATAACCGGCAGCGAATCGATCTGAAGACGGGAATCACTGGGGCGGCAGGTTCAATGGGCCGTGGGACACGCCCATCTTCCGTGAGCATCCTACTTCATCATTCCCAACCGTTCCCCGGATCGGCGGCGATAGAACATAGAGTGGCAAAGGTACTCGTCTGCTTCCTCCGGCAGATCATTGACTCTCCTGTCGAATAACCGTCCGTCCGGCTCGCGGCCCGCCGTCAGCGTGGGACCCCAGCCCCTGAGCCTTGCGGCACGCGCCACCGCGGGCGTCTCCACTTCATCAACTCGGACGTCTTTCATTCTTTCCACGAACGAACGCAGCGACCCGATCGCGCTCTTCCCCGCCACTACGACAGCCAGCAGCGCGGCGGGCCGCACCGGGATCACGATGTGCATCTGCCCCCGCATGATCGCAACGCGAAGGGTCAGATCCGCGGCGGGAATCGCCGCGAGATAGCAACTCGGCAGTTCCGCGATCACGGGACCGTCCACCTCCGCCCCGGGCGGCTCGCGCTCCGCGGGTTCCGCCAACGACAAATCCTCGGAGCGGCCGGACCGGTGCGGATTATCGGGTCGTCCCGGTTCGCGGTCCGGCGGCGCGGGCATCATGGGACACTCAGGCACGGCAAGAGGCGTTCCGTCCTCGTTCACCAGGGTCGGAACATACTCCTCCACGTTCGCGAGATTGAACAACAGGTCGTTCCCGCCGCGCTTGTGACCGTACGAAAGAATGGCGGCGTTCTCGTGTTGGTGCGCCCAACTTGTAAAATCTACCGAGTAGTCAACCGCGGGATGCACATCCTTGGACCAGTAGGGATTCCCGATGATTGCCACCCGTCTGTCCCCCGGTGCGACGTAGGTCAAAACCAGCGGAACATCCGAAACGTACCAGACGAAACGGCCGGACTGCGTGCCCAGGGAATATTCCGGGGCCTGATACATCGTCCTCCGCACATCGATGATGTTTCGCCGGTGGACACTGTAGGGCTTCTCTTCCAGAGCGATCTTCCCAATTTCATCCGGGCATCGGTAGTCCTCCAACCCGAATCGTTGGAGATAGCTTGCCTCGTTTCCGTGAAACGCCGCCGCCGCGTACCGGCTGAACATTCTGCGGCCCCGGATATCCTGCTCATAGTGCCGCGACCATGTCCCGCCGAGTTCCCCGGACCCGGAGTGATAGTGCTCCGCCATGTCCAGATACATTTCGTCCAGCAGGGCAGCAGCATCGCCACGGAACGCATCGTCCGGCGCGTAATACCAGGCCCAGTGAAGGCCGTGCAGCTGATCCCCGTAGTACGTCGGACTGTTGTACTCTCCGATCCCGTACAGTTCGATGTACCTCCGCACCTCCCGCAATTTTTCCCGTGCAATGGCGATGTGGTCTTCACGACCCAGGGCCCGCGCAATCATGAGCCTCCCGGCGGTGGTCAGAAACCAGATGTTGCATTGCCACCAGCGCGGCATCGGCTCTCCGGAGGACCCTGCCCCCGATGCACGGTAGTGTCCGTCATATCCAATCAGACAGTCCGGAAGCGTCTGTCCCCAGAGACGCTTTCGGAGGGACTCCTCGATGTGGTCAGCATGCTCCAGCACGACAAAGCCGAGATGAATCCCGGCGAACGGCAAACCGTTCCTGTCGCTCACATCGGTATCGCCGGCGTAAAAGCGAAAGTTCCCCCGGTTGGGATCGTCCTGCGGCGATGTGACATCCTGCCGATCCATCAATTCGGCCAGCAGCTTGTTGCCCTCCCCGTAGTCCCCGGCGATAAAGGCGTCGCTCATCCGCTGAGCGAACGCCTGCATGATTTCCTTTTTCATCTACACGCGCTCAATACCATAAATCGAGACCGGAGGGAACCACCCACGTGGCATGGGCTTCCAGCCCGTGTCGGAAAAAGAAAAGAGAAAATGAAGCGCGCGAAAAAAGCATGCACCCATCGTGCTCGTTTCTTTCTCTCATCCTGCTCCGACACAGGCTGGATTCTGTGAGTTGGGGTAGACGAAGTCATAACAGGACATAGTAGTTTTGCGCGCTAGTCAAAGCCGCGATTCAACGAATGCTTTTCCGGCCCAATACTCGGCATCGACATCCTCGATGTTCCCACCATACAACTCAATGTCCAAGGGGCCCCGGTACTCGATCTTCCGCAACGAAGCGAATACGGCGTCCCAATTTACCATCCCGCGGCCAAGAGGCTCCCGATAGTTGGCGGCGCTGTGATCGGAGAGATGAATCCCGACCAGTCGGGACGAGGCCTTCTCGATGGCTACATCAATCATCTCCCGCTGTGCCTGCAGATGTGACGTGTCGAGCACCACTTTCAGTCCGTTCGTGCCCGTCTCGAGCTGGTCCGCGAACCGCAAGGCACCGTCCGCGGTGGTGAGAAGTGTATCCGGCCTCGGTTCGATGGCCAGGGACAGGGGCGTGTCCTTGAGATCGGCCAGGCAGTCGCGAAACGATTCCAAACCGGCGTCCCAGAACTCTCCGTACGTTCTCTCCGGCGGCAGGGAAGCGGCGCCCGGCAACCCCGGGTATCGTTCGGCCCCGGTTTCGAGCCACTCCTCGGGCTTGTAGGAAGGAATGTGGACGACTTCGACCCGTCCCAGTTTCAGGCAGAGCTCCGCTACGAATCCTATTCGGTCCCTGCCCCGGGCACGCCGTTTCGGATCTAAACTAAAAAGATCGGCCGCGGCATATTCCGCGATGAACTGCTCCACCCGGAGATCGTATCTCTCAAGCAGCTCTGAGATCTTCAATAAGTTGGCATCCGAGAAGATTGCCTCGTGTGTTTCGCGCAGGATCTCAAGCCCGATTCCGGCAAAGTTCATCCGGCCCGCTTTGTTAATGCACTCCAGGTAAATGGACAGGTCCTGGCGGTCTTCTACATGGGCAAATATATAACCCGGCGTCACGCCCACACGCCGTCCCTTGCTCACGCGCCGGTCCCCGCTCTATCGAAATCACTCATGAATCAAAGGAATCGACGACATCGGCATACTCGCTACACACCTCATCCACCACCTGTTGCTGTTCCGCGGAAAGTTCACGATGGGGTGGCGTGACGTAGGGCGAAGCGATCAAACCGGCCGTGTGCATGATCCATTTTGCCGCGGCCGATGGAGCCTCCACCCTCGGGTAGAGGGCTTGGCAGAAATCTGTCAGACGTTTTTGTTTTTCCCGGACCCCGCTCCAGTCCTTGTCCACTGCATCCTGATAGATGTTCACGCACCAACGCAGGCAGATGTTGCCCGGTGTTCCCATCGTGAAGTGGCGGATTCCGAGCACCAGGGCTGCTTCGAACAGTGATTCATCACCACTCATAACCCCGAATTCGCCCGGCCGGTGGGCCTGGTGTAACGCCTGCTGCAGTTTGGCGAAGGGCATGTACGCTTTCACGCCGATGACACCCTGGGTCCGACTGAGCCGTACCATCGTGTCGACGTCGATCCCAACCCCCACATCATCATTCTGGTAAACGACAACCGGCATTCCGCTTTCGGCAGCCAGGTCCCGGAAAAACACAAAAACAGTCTCCTGCGAAATCGGGTAGCTGTAGGGCGGTGTGGCAAGAATGATGTCCGCGCCGGCTTCGCGAGCCCAGTCTGCCAGCTGCAAAGCACGCGGCAGACTCTGTTCGCTGACTCCCGCCATCACCGGCACCCGGCCCGCGGCGAACTTGCACGTATAAAAAATCATCTCCCGCCGCACCTCGTCCGGCAACCGGGGAGCCTCACCCGCCCAGCCCAGGGGAAACAGACAGCAAGCCCCATGCAGCAGGGAGCGCTCAATGAGGTTCTCCAGGCCCGCGGGATCAAACGCGCCGTTTGACTGCATCGGCGTCACCAGCGCCACCGTAATGCCTTCAAGCTTCTTCAGCAGCGTTGACGCAACCCCTGACTCTTTTATGCCGTTCATTCTGAAACCGAAAGTGACTCTCACAGTTTGAAAAAGCTGGCCCAGCCAGGGGCCCTACTGAACGCGGAATGAATTCCACGCTACCCCGGATGTCGTCAGCTCACGCCGGAAAGTGCTCCGTCGGCGTACGGACCCAATCTCTTGGCTCGGCAACACCCTCGAAGCGCGGCTTCAGCCTGCGAAGCCGACTGGCCAGGTCGGGGGGCGCCGTGTCATCCGGGACATCTACGTGATCTACAGAGGTCACCAGATTCTGTTTGATGGAATCGGGAAAACGCTCGAAGAGCGGATGATACCAGAGCGTGATACACGTACGGCGATAATCGGACTGGTTGCCATGGGCGGCATGCAACACGCGCGAATCCCCTATGACCAGGTCCCCCGCCTTCACTTCCACGTTCACCTCGCCCGGAAGCGTCGCGAACATGTCCGAATCTTCGCTCGCCTGTTGCGCCTCCTCTCCGTGGGCGGCAACGAGACGATCGTGCAGCGAGATTCTGCGGCGATGGGTGCCGGGAATAACCCGCAGGCAACCGTTGAATACATTCGTATCGATCAGGTAAATCATGAGAAACAATTGTCTGGGATCGGGCTCCACGGAAATGGGGTCATCCCAGAAAATCCAATCCTGGTGCCAGTACAGCGGAGGGCCATGAGGCCCTTTGCTCAGAATATAGCCCGTCCAGTATTTCGCATCTTCGAAACCGAGATGCGCCAGTGCCTCGAGGCTACCGGGCCATCCGATCAATTCGCCGAACACGGGATCCTGGTACCGAACCGAAATGCTGCTGCCCTGGTACCGTTTGCGCGCCTGTTCCTCGGTGGACTCCGCATCGAGAAGCCGGTCGGTCACGGTCCGGAGCTGCGTAATCAAATTCTGATCGAAAACATTCCGAAACAGGCAGAACCCGTCCTCAAAAAGCTGTCTTGTCTCCTCATTCATCAAACACTTCCCACTTTACACCAGGCTCGTCCCTGTACAAAGGTAATCTTGACCCGAAAATCAACGGACGTAAGCTCGCCCGGATATGCAAACCCGCGAATGTGACGTACCATTATTGACCTATGAGGTGATCCCCCGGACCTGCATGCCTCCGGTTCTCGACCGGACCTCCGGCAGGGGAGATTCGAACTATCCCTACCCCAGCTACCTGTCGAACCACTCCCAGCCGGTGCGAAAAGTCTATCGCGGCGTCGAGATCGAAAACGAGTCGTTGCGAGTGACGGTGCTGCCGGACCTGGGAGGCCGTATTTACCAGATCGAAGACGTCGAAACCGGCGGCGCGTATCTGCACGAGAACCGTTGCGTCCGTCCGGTTCGGATTCCTCCTCGGTGGAATTTCATTTCACTCGGGATTGAACTTAACTTTCCCTATACCCACTCTCCCACAGGCAATGATCCGGTCGGCTACGAATTGATTCGCGATGACGATGCCGGAATGGTCGGCGTCGCCGTCGGCGAGCAGGAGCGGCAATGGGGACTGTCCTGGCGCGCCGATGTACGTCTCTACCGCGGCTACCGCGGCGTGGTCGTGGCGGTCAGGGGATGGAACGACACGAAAGTGCGGCGCGAGGTACAATGGTGGTCCAACGCGGCACAACCGAGCGGGGGCGATGTAGAGTTCGTATTCCCGGATGAACCTATCGTCGCCCACATCGAGAGCGAAGAAAAAGGAACCTGGCCGAACTTCAATGGGACGGATCTACGATGGCTGCGCAACTACGATCGCATGGTCGGAACCTTCCATCATCCCTCGAAGGCGGATTGGTTCGGAATCTATCACCATTCGCGAGAGTGGGGACTGCTTCACCTCGCGGACCCGGACCGGCTCCCGGGCAAGAAGCT
>Ga0310121_10002020_pt1 | contig 19838 bp, 15 predicted proteins | sample CB27_Tmax_986_MG_FD_203504 | JGI IMG/M metagenome (GOLD analysis project Ga0310121, IMG submission 203504) | Marine microbial communities from Western Arctic Ocean, Canada - CB27_Tmax_986 | ecosystem: Environmental > Aquatic > Marine > Oceanic | place: Canada: Western Arctic Ocean | collected...
TACCAGGAGGGACAGGGGGTGACCACCTGTGGCGGAGCCGTGGGGTATGCCTCTGCTGTCTATATATATTCGGATACAGCCGAAGGGTTCTTCTCGGAGAATCCGACCTTCGTCTATTATGGTACACAGGCCTGGCAGGGCGGAATGCGGGACGTTCTTGGTGGAGTCGACATCAATGGTGACGACTATGACGATGTACTCGTGTCGGGTAGAGCCTGGGACTTCCTGGGTCGCGCGAATGCTGGTGGCGCGGCGGTTCTCTATGGGAGGCCGACCTGGAGCGCCGATAAGATCAATGTGATTTGTAGCGCCGACACCCATCTGCATGGGGCAATCGCATCGGATGAGATGCATACAATGGCCGCCATGGGAGATCTCAACAACGATGGCTGCGACGACTTTGCCATCGGTGCACCGTATGATGATCATGCGAAGAGCAATGCGGGCAGCGTCCATGTGGTCTTTGGTTGGGGAGAGAGCTGCATCTTTCAGGAAGTCCATCGGATCAGTCTGGCGATCGAATCCGCGAATGCCTGGATGGGAGTGTCTCTGGCGGGTGGCCATGACGCCGACGGCGACGGAGTCGATGATCTGCTAGTCGGAGGAACCGGCTATCGAGTGAATAATACGACCTATGGCGCGGTGTATTTCGTATCGGGCAGTCGTATCTTGGAATATACGCCCGAAGCCTGGACTATGGGCAGTCGGCCGACGACCCTCCACTCCCTGGCCAACGACGAGGACACCAACCTCATTGTAGGGGATGTGGTCAGCGGAGAGTTTGGTGCCCAGGTCGCGTTTCTACCGGGGGTGGCGTCGAATGGTAATGCGGCTATCGCGGTGTCACATCCAAAGGGTGCCATCGGTGGCGCGGAAGGAACGGGTGGAGCCCATGCGTATGCGGTGGAAGCCGACGGTTCCATTGTGCCGGCTCCCATATTGACCATGCACGGCGAGCCGTCCCGTCCGGTGGGTCAATTGGGCTTTTCCATGGATACGAGCGCGAGCGCAGAAGGAGGTGCTATCTGGGTCATTAGCGGGCCTACCGCCAGTGGTGCGGGCATTGGGCGTGGCGCCGTATATGGGCTGCGAATACCGGCTCCTTGATCAGAGCCTGGCCCGGCGCGTCGGCTACCATTTCTGAAACGTTGGGCGGAGTGGGCACAAAGTAGTGGTATAGGATCTTAATGGGAACCATCTACATCGACGCCGACGCCTGCTCCGTGAAAGCGGAGACCTACAAAGTGGCGCGGCGCTATCGATGGCCTGTGCGGGTGGTGGCCAACCAATGGTTGCAGACGCCCGAGAGTCCGCTCATCGAATGTATTGTGGTGGAGCAGGGTGCCGATGTCGCGGATGACTGGATCGCGGAGAACGCCGGCCCGGGGGATGTGGTGGTTACCAACGATATACCCCTGGCGGCTCGCTGCCTGCAGATGGGGGCCCGGGTGGTCGGGCAAAAGGGAAAGGAGTTTACCGAGGATTCTATCGGGTCGGCTCTGGCGGGGCGCGAGCTCTCGCAGAACCTTCGGGAACTGGGTGTCGCCGCCGGCGGTCCCCGTCCGACAGAAGGCAAAGATCACTCCCGCTTTCTGGGCAAGCTTGATCAGATTCTGGTGGCTCTCAATCGAGAGACTGCCTCCTAGTACAGAGACTATGAAAGATATGTCGTGGAGAAGACCATGAGGAACATCGGATTTGCTTTCACCTTTTTGATTGGAGCCACGCTCTACGCCTGTGAAGCGGAGCCTGTACCGAAGACGATCGGATGCGGTGAAGGCACCGTACTGAACGCGGCTAGTACGCACTGTGTGGTGAGCGAGGCCGCCCTGAGCCAGAGTTTTCAAGAAGGAGTCGATTCTGTGGATATCACCACAGATAACCAGGTCAGCTACGACGAGGGATTCGCGGCGGGCGAGGCTTCGGTGGACATCACCACGGACAATCTGGCCAGCTTTGATGAGGGCTTTAGCGCCGGTGTGGTCTCGGTAGATATCACCACGGACAACCAGGCCAGCTATGACGAGGGCTTTAGCGCTGGTGTGGCCTCGGTGGACATCACCACGGACAACCAGGTCAGCTTTGATGAGGGCTTTAGCGCCGGTGTGGTCTCGGTCGACATCACCACGGACAATCAAGCTTCCTACGATGAAGGCTTTGCAGCCGGTGTGATTTCGGTGGACATCACCACAGATAATCAAGCTCCCTACGACGAGGGATACGAGGCCGGTGCGGCCTCGGTGGACATCACCACGGACAACCAGGCCAGCTTCGACGAAGGCTTTGCAGCCGGTGTGGCCTCGGTGGATATCACCACGGATAATCCAGGCTGTGATTGGAGCACCCAGCATTGGAATGGCGTGTTTTGTGCGGCCACGGAGTATGAAATCAGTCTCGGCGGTACGAATCTATCCAATGCAGTTCTGAAATATGCCCAGCTCGGTGGGGTGGATCTGATCGGAGCCGACCTTACCAATGTGAATTTCCAATATTCGGACCTTTCGGATGCGAATCTGACTGGCGCGGTGATGTGGCATGTGTTTGCGGCACCCCTGAGTGGTGATTGTCCGGCCGCCTTACCCACGTCCTGGGTTTGTGTGATCCGGTCCGACGATTCCCGTGTTCTGGTGGGACCCGGTGCCAATCTGTATGCCGTCGATCTTTCCGGAGTCGATCTCTCGGGGTTGGACCTGTCCCAGGCGAACCTTGGTAACGCCAATCTGAGCGGGGCGGATCTCAGTGGCACCAGTCTCGTGGATGCCCATCTCCCAAACGCCGATCTTACGGATGCCATTGTCACCAATACGGATTTTACGGGAGCCAATCTCACGGGCAGCATTCAGACGGGGGCCAATATGGAGGAGGCTGTTTTCTGTTCTGTGGATAGCCATTGTGCCGATGACGACATCTGTACGGCCGACAGTTGTATAAGCGCCAGCTGCCAACAGCTAGCCATCGCGGGCTGCTGTACGGAGGATGTGCATTGTGACGATGGCTTGAATTGTACGGAAGATATCTGTTTCGAAGACCAGTGCCAGACGACGGATATCGTTACGGGGTGTTGTAGTACAGGAGACTGTGAGGCGGTCTTTAACATTCCTGAGACCAGCCTTCTATTGCCCGAGAATCAGTCGGGTCAGGGCTTCCATTATTCGGATGTTCAAGCCTCTTTCCCTGAAGTAGATTGGAGCACGCTCGATCGGCTCTATATTCCAGCCGGTCACTACAAGTATCTCGGTATCAGTAATCTTCCGGATCGATCACCCGATCACCCGCTGGTCATTACGAACAAAGGAGGCCAGGTCTGGGTGGGTGCTCTGGAATTCTATTCTCTCTTTGGTCTGAGCGGCGGGTCCAACTGGATCCTTACAGGACGTTGGGATCCTGTCGGTCAGACCGGGCATCACGCCTTTCCGGGACATGATGGCAACAACTACGCCCATACCGCCGGAAAATACGGCATCATGGTGGACGATCAGTTCGTCGGCAATGGGCCCACGAACCTGGCGGTCTCGGGGCTTTCCATCCGAGGAGGAGCAACCGACTTTGAGGTGGAGTTTGTCGAGATTGCGCGGGTAGGCTTTGCCGGTCTGGTTCTTAAGACGGACGACGAGGGGGATGCCATAATGGAGAACGTGAAGATTCATGATCTCTATGTGCACGATACGGGCAGTGAGTGCTTCTATATTGGCAGTACCCAGACCCAGCCCCAGCATAAGATCATGGGCATTGAGATCTACAATAACCGGCTCCTACGATCCGGAACCGAGCTGATTCAGGTCGGACAGGTGGGTGGCGGCAGCGAGATACACCATAATGTCTTTATGTTGGGGGCCCTGGATTGGAAGGATCCCTTCCAGCCCTGGCAGGACAACGCTACGCAGCTGGGGCCACGCGAAGGTAGCGTGTCCGTTCACCATAATATCGTCATTGGTGGCGGGGAGTTGATGGTCAATATGCATCCCCTCGAGGCGGAGGGCGATGTGTATCAGGAGGGGGATCTGGTCCACTACCATGACAACTACTTTAGCAACGGACGAAACGCTGTAGGCGTATATATTGGTACATTCGCCAACGGGATGACCACCTATCGCTTTGAAGACAACACCTTCCGGGAGATGGTCTTCAGCTATGATGAGATAAGCCCCGGTAAGCTGCCACCTCAGAACTTTTTCGGTGTGTCGGGGCCCCAGACCAATCCGGTGGAGCTCTTTAATAATACCTGGGATGGGGACTCCCAGTTGGTACAACCCAAGCCCAATATCGTGACCAGCGGTAATGTAAACACTACCAGCGATCCGGTGATGTTTATGGATGCGGGCTTCCCTGCCGATTTTGACTACTTCCTGGTGGAGATATGGACCGATCTTGCAGGGGCCAACGCGAACGCGCCGGTCTATTATAAAGAGGGCGATCACGTACTATGGAAGAGCGACCTCTACCGCTGTATCGAACCGGGGGAACACACCGATAAACTTCCTCCGGACCATCCGGAAACCTGGGAGTTGTTGCCACCGCTACCGGATGATGTACGTCTGCATCCCGATTCGCCCTATCAGGGTTATGGTCTGTTGGACACCCCGTAGGAGCCGTGGATTCGACTCAGGCTCCGATGAGGAAGGCGGCGGCCCGGGGATCTTCGAGGGTCTCCACGATGCATTCGGCACCGGCGGCCACCAGCTCCTCACGCGTATCTCCTCCCGTCAGCACGCCCAGAGTTTCCGCTTGATTGGCCTGGGCGGCCTCCACATCCAGGGCGGTGTCGCCGATGACTACGCGGCGATATGGCGTCTGTTCACCGCCCAGATGGACGGCACCGCGCAAGAACCCATTGCGGATCAGAGTGGCTCTGTTGCCATGGTCCGAGCCGTAGCCACCGAAGCCAAAGTAGGGACCCAGCCCCGCTGCGGATAACTTCAAGAAGGCGCCAGCCTCGACGTTGCCTGTGCCCAGGCCGATGGCAAGGTGATCGTATTGGCGAAGCGTATCGAGGAGCTGCGTACAACCTGGATAGAGGGTCGCCCGATTGTTCGTTTCTATCTCCCTTTTAAGCACTTCCAGATAATTCGATAGCAGAGATTGCACACGCTCTGGTGTTGGCTCGAGCCGTGCGTTACGCAGGCCTTTTTCGGCGATAAGAGCGTCGGTCTGCCCGGCGAAGGTAAAGCTACATACATCTTGTTGCCCACAGATCCGAAAGAAGGCCTCTTCCATAGCAACCCGGCCCATACCGCCGGCATCCACCAGGGTACCGTCGATATCGAATAAAAGGACGGTCGGCTGCGGCGTCATTTGTCCTCAAATAATGCGATAGGCGTGACGCTTGAGCCGAGTTGCAATCCATAACCGCTCGGAGCCTGGTCGTCCTCAATGATATAGGGCAGCAGATTGTGGTACGCGGTGCGCGAGAACCGGGCCCGTGCCCGTCCGGATTCGACCCGGCAATACAGATCATGGCTTCCTTTCAGAGCCAGACTGGCCGTATCGAGGCGTTCACGTCGTCCTCCCACCAGCAGCAGTTCGAGATTCTGCGGCTGATCTGGTTCCAGCACGCGGATATTTTGTACGACGTAGGGACTGTCTTCGAAGGGGATATAGGCCCATTGGTCGGCAATTCGGACGATGAGTTGTCCATCATCCGCGATCTCCAGACCGCGGTATAATGTGTCGAGGATCCGCTCGTGGGTAATGGGTCCATCTTTGTGGCGAAAACAGCCATCGCGGTCGATGCTCAGACCACTCTGGTGACGTAGGAGTTCGAGAACTTCGGGGGAAATGACAGGTGCGGACATTTTGGATCGCTCAAAAAAGGATCGGTTTCGGATCGAAAATCCCACGCAAATAGAGCGCTGGCAAGCGACGATGATTTGTCTGCATGGCCAGCTCCGCGCTATGGGGGGGTGCCCGGTTAGTATACCACTTGCGAACGGTCCCGGTGGGGTGTAGAAAACTCGCCGTAGGAGAATAAATAATTTCGATGCCGAAACGGTCCCAATACCCAACTGTTCGCGCTGCGGTCTTTGCTTGTTTTGCGTGGCTGGTATTGTTCAGCACGAGCCTGCAGGGGAGTGAAGCGCTGCCCGAGTATCCGGACCCGTTGGAATCCTCGGACCATCGTGTGGTGGCCGTGGATGTGGCGGATATCTACGGGCCGCTACGTGAATTTCTGACTTTCGAGAGCAAGGTCTCGGCCCGCTATACCCTGGTGATTCTGGACAAAGCAGAACCTACCGGAGTGACCGCTCTGCGGGCCTATGCGATGAAACTCCATGTATATTGGGCCGAGAATATAGACGCAGAAAATGAGATCTTGATCGTCTTCATGCAGAGTACGGGCGATCTCTGGATGGTGCCAGGGCAACTCTGGACCCAGATGGGCTTTGAGGGCTCGGAGATCTCTGCTGTGATCCGTGGTAGCGCGTTTCCAGAAGGGGTAGCCGCGACGGAGTATGCAAAGGCCCTTTCGGATCTGGTGCTATCCGTTGATGTTCGCCTGGCGGAACTGAAATTAGAGAAATTGTCGGAGGAACAGATATTTGGATCCGAGCTTGAACGGGCCTGGAGTCGGCTATCCCGGATGAAGGGTGCTGTGGCCCGACATAAGGCTGATTCCGGTGTGCATAGCCTGGTCGGCCTGGCGGAAGATCTGTTGGATGATACCGAGGCACTTCGGACCCGGCCCGCGCAGGCCCGCCGTAATATTCGCAGGGCCCAACATACCATGGATACGGCCCAGCGTTACGTCGATGACACCCGTAGAACGAAGACACTCTGGGATCGCCTGCTGCCAATTCTGGCGGGTCTGTTGATCTTGATCGGAGTAGGGCTGGTGGTCTGGCGTAGTCGTGGTTCGGAGTCTACGGCCAAGGCCCAGGCGAAGGACCGGGTCGAGGATTGGGCCGAACGATTGGGTCGGGTTGAGATTCGGTTATTGGAGGTTCAAAACAGTCATCCATCGGTGTATGGCACGGCCGGACTCTATAACCGGTTCGAGGGGGCCAGTCTGGAGCAATATACCATCGTTGGCCGGAAGTCCGACGAGGTCTTTGTATGCTGCCACGTTCTGAAGTCACGGCTCGAAGAGGCCAGAGCCCAGCTGAAATTGGCTGGGGATTCGGCCGACGACGAACATCACCAGAAGATCGTATCGCTGCTAGAAGACGATATACTTGAGGTCGGTGTGAGCTCCCAGGAGAAGATGGACTATCGCCGTCTGGTGCCCGATGAATGGGGTGATAGGCGCTCGGCACGCGCTTGGTTGGAGTGGGTGGAGACACCGGCATACGATTGGCTAGAGCCTCTTCGAGAACTCGATGAAGCATTGCGGCAGGCTCCGATGCAGCTCGTAGAAGCGAAACGGTCCTTGAAGAGGGCACAATCGGCACTGCTAGGGCTGGAACACCTGGGCATCGACACGACCCGTTTTGCCCATCTGTTCAGCTCGATTACGCCGCGTCTGGCCAATATGGAGAAACAGATATGGACCGATCCCCTGGGGACTATGCAAGGCATGGAATCCTTCCGGGTTGAGACTGCCGATCTGGAGTCCTCGGCCACAGCTTGTATGGACTCGGTTCGTTCGGCGCGGACCGGCTTGACCGGGCTACGTGAACAGCTGGAACGTGTGGAGACACTTCGCAAGGATACCGAAACGTCCATTGGCGAACCTGGCTTTGAGCCGGAGGCGATGCTGGCGGATGCTCTGGACCGATATGCCGAACTGATAGATGCCGTCGTTGGTACCAATCCGGAGCGAACCAGCGAGTTGGCACAGGAGATTGTTGAACGCAGTGAGCTGTTTCATCGACTGGTGGACACAGCCCTGGAGGCCCGGGGATCGATGGAGGCCGAGTTGGAGCGTCTGACGGCCGAGTTGGAAGACATGGAGGGCAGCTATCCGGATGCCAACGCTCGGCTGGATGAGTTGGAAACCAAGAATAACGACGTAGCCCTGACCGTTCTTCGTGGCCGCGTTGAGGAAGTGGAGAACCTGTTGGGTTTTGCCCGGCAATGCGCGGCGGCCTTCGATGGTGGTCAGGTGCAGGGCCTGCGAAGCCGCGAGGTCCTACGGCGTTTTGAGGGCGCGCTTGGAGCGGCAAGGACAGTCTTTGATGAACTGGAAGACGTAAACGACAACTTCGCAGAACTACGCAATGAGGCGCTGCAACATCTACAGGATGTGGAACGGGATATTGCAATGGTGAAGCAGATGGTTGACCGCGATGCTCGTTTTGCGCCGGCAGACCATGGTGAGCAGGTTAAGCGATACGCCTCGGAGTTGGCGCGATTACGTCACGAGCTGCACGTTGATCGACCGGACTGCGTCGGTCTTCATCGAATATGTGTCCAACTAGGCCGGGATGTACGCAAGATCCTGGACCTGTCGGTGTCGGCACAACGTGAATACCAACTTACGGGGGTATTACAAGAAGAGGTACGAGCTCTGGCAGATCAGGTGTCCGTGCACGTTAGTCTGGCGGAATTCGAGGATTCTCCTGCCCGTGAGCGATATGAGCAGGGCCGGGTTTTGCTGGCCCAGATCCGTGCCGACCTGGCCTGCCAGGCGAACCCCGATTGGAAGCAAGCGAACCGCATACTGACTCGTGCACAGCGTCTGTTGAAGGATTCCGAGTTTATCGCCCACGAGCGCCTGAACGACGAAAATGTCGCTCGTCGAGCGATTGCGGATGTTTATAGTTTGCGGGCAGAGCTGGCTTTGTCCCGGCCCGATGTCGCCGGTTCCGAAGCCGACGATCTCGACATGCGGATGTCGGAGGCGCAGAGCTATCTGGAAGCGGGGCAATATGGGGAGGCCATCGCAGCGGTTCGAGGCATTGAGACGGTACTCAATGCTCTGGCTGACAAGGCGGCAACCGATGCACAGGTTGGCACGACAGAGATGCCCGATGCGGAAGATGTCCGATGGGAGGCCCTGCATCTCTGGGCACAGACGCCCAGGGGTGGCGACGGAGCCTTTGGTACCACGTCGGGGGCGTCGGGTTTTACGGTCTGAAAAAGGCTTTTGCGCGGACGAAGAACGAGAGTATGCTGCTTTACACTATCCCATCCAATCCAGGCGAGGTATGGGGATGCCGGTCATAGAGAGTCAGATCAAAGTCAAAACCGCTGAGTTCAAGGAGAATGCAGCGCACCAGCGTGCTCTGGCAGATGAACTGGCAAGCCGTATTGATACGGTCCAGAACGGGGGTGGCGCCAAAGCACGCGATCTCCATGAATCGCGCGGAAAGATGTTCGTCAGGGACCGGATCCAACGCCTGATCGATCCAGGGACCCAATTTCTCGAATTCTCCCCTCTGGCAGCCTGGGATCTCTACGATGGACGCGGGCCGTCGGCCGGGATTGTGACCGGGGTCGGCTCGATCGAAGGTAATGAGTGTCTGGTGATCGCAAATGACGCCACCGTCAAAGGGGGGACCTATTATCCCCTGACGGTTCGAAAGCATTTGCGTGCTCAGCAGATCGCCCTGGAAAACAACCTCCCATGCGTCTACCTGGTCGATAGCGGGGGGGCATTCTTGCCCATGCAGGACGAGGTTTTCCCCGATCAACAGCACTTTGGCCGGATTTTCTACAACGAGGCGCAGATGAGCGCAGCGGGGATCCCCCAGATCAGTGCTGTACTCGGTTCCTGCACGGCTGGCGGTGCCTATATTCCGGCCATGAGCGACGAAGCCGTAATCGTAAAAGGGACGGGTACCATCTTCCTGGGGGGGCCGCCCCTGGTGAAGGCGGCGACGGGCGAAGACGTAACCGCTGAAGAGCTTGGTGGAGCGGATGTCCATACTCGCGAGAGCGGCGTAGCGGATCATTTTGCCGAAGACGACGAGCACGCGATTGAAATTGTACGGCAGATCGTAAAGAACCTGAACCGTAAGAAGCGGGTGTCTATGAACCTGCTTCCACCCGAACCGCCGCGCTATGATCCGGACGAATTATACGGTGTTCTGCCCAGGGATATTCGCCAGTCCTTTGATATGCGTGAAGTGATCGCCCGTATTGTCGATGGCAGTCGTTTCGACGAGTTCAAGGCTCGATATGGCACCACATTGGTAACGGGCTTTGCCCATATCTGGGGCTACCCGGTAGGGATCCTGGCCAATAACGGGATATTGTTTTCGGAGAGTGCTTTGAAAGGCACCCATTTTATTGAGCTCTGTAATAGTCGAAAGATCCCGCTTCTATTCCTGCAGAATATTACGGGTTTTATGGTGGGTCGGGCCTACGAGGCCGGTGGCATCGCCAAAGATGGCGCGAAGATGGTGCATGCGGTTGCGAATTCCTCGGTTCCACGCTTTACCCTTATGGTGGGTGGATCCTACGGAGCCGGCAACTACGGTATGTGTGGCCGAGCCTATGATCCGCGTCTTCTGTTCATGTACCCCGGGGCACGAATCAGTGTGATGGGCGGAGAACAGGCGGCCGGCGTTCTGGCCACAGTGCGGCGTGAGAAAATGGCTCGAGATGGCGAAGATTGGAGTGCGGCGGATGAAGAGGCGTATCGGGCTCCGATCCTGGAGAAATACGAGCGCGAGGGGAGCCCATATTACAGTACGGCACGTCTTTGGGACGATGGGATCCTCGATCCCCCGTCAACTCGGGATGTGCTCGCCTTATCCATTTCCATGTCCCTGAATCAACCCATTGAGGAGAGTCGCTATGGCATCTTCCGAATGTGACGGACCGGTAAAGGTTGAATCGAAAGGAGCGGTTGGCTGGGTCGTATTGGATCGCCCGGACGCCTATAACGCTTTTGACGATGTGATGATCGCCGAGCTGACGCGAGCGGCAGAGCAGTTCAAGGCCGATGAGGCGATTCGAGTGGTGGTAGTCTCCAGTACCGGCAAGTGTTTTTGTGCCGGTGCAGACATCAACTATATGCGGACGTCCGGCGGATATAGCCGCGAACAGAATATCGACGACGCCATGAAACTCTCCCAGATGTTTCGCGCTTTCGATACCCTTGGCAAACCGGTCCTTGTTCGCGTCCAGGGCCCCACCTTTGGAGGTGGTGTCGGGCTGGCCGCGGTCGGTGATCTGGTCTTCGCAGGTCCGAGGGCCTCCTTTTCGTTGAGTGAAGTAAAACTGGGCATCCTACCGGCGGTGATCGGTCCCTACATAACCCGTCGACTGGGCGTCGCCCGTGCGAAAGGGCTTTGCTCTACCGCGTATCGGATCCGTGCCCAGGATGCCGTGCATATGGGCCTGGTTGATATTCTTTGCGAAAGCGATGAAGACATGGATGAACGAATCAATAAGGCGCTGACGAGTGTGCTCTCCTGTGGACCCGGGGCGGTACAGCGGGCCTTAAGAATTCCGGACGAGGTGCACGGCAAGGACCCAGGGGAGGTCATGGAGGACATGGCGGCTCTCAGTGCCGATGCGCGAGCGTCCGACGAGGGGCGCGAAGGACTGGGTGCCTTCCTGGAAAAACGGGCGGCACATTATGTTCAAACTCTTGATGAGTGATCCCTTTGGTTGAGTCTGTTCCCATCCGACGTCTGCTGATCTGTAACCGTGGCGAGATTGCGGTACGAATCTGTCGAAGCGCCCGCGCCATGGGGATCCATACCGTAGGCTTGTACTCCAAGGTGGATAGCAAAGCCCTGCATGCCCGCTACGTGGATCAGGCGGCGGCTCTTCCAGGAGACGATCCTCGGGGAGCCTATCTGGATATGGATGCGATTCTGCAGATTGCGGCGGAATTCGATTGTGATGCCATTCATCCGGGCTATGGCTTCCTGTCGGAAAACGCCGACTTTTCTGACCGATGCCAGCAGGCGGGGATCCGTTTCGTAGGACCGGCTCCGGATACGATTCGTGCCATGGGTGGAAAGATCCGGGCCCGAGAACTGATGGAGAAAGCCGGGGTTCCGGTGATCCCCGGGCACCACGAAGAGGAAGACGATAGGCTGATCGAAGGCGCCGGCGAAATCGGTTTCCCCCTTCTGGTAAAGGCATCCGCCGGGGGTGGAGGCAAGGGTATGCGTATGGTCGAATCGGCCGACGAGCTGCCTGAGGCTCTGGCGGCAGCGCGGCGCGAGGCGTCCGGTTCCTTTGGGGACGCCACCGTATATCTCGAACATCTGGTCCGCCCGGCCCGGCATGTCGAGGTGCAGATCCTTGGAGATATGCATGGTAACGTCGTGCATATGGGGGAGCGGGATTGCTCGGCCCAGCGTCGCTACCAGAAGGTGGTGGAGCAGGCACCGGCTCCTGATCTACCGGATGAAGTTCGTACGGCACTATGTGCGACGGCGGTCCAGGCCGCGAAGGCGGTGGATTATGTGGGGGCGGGAACGGTCGAGTTTGTTCTTGGGCCGGATGATTCCTTCTATTTTCTGGAGATGAACACCCGTCTGCAGGTGGAACACGCGATCACGGAAGAAGTGTTCGGGGTCGATCTGGTGGAGGCCCAGCTGCGGGTGGCCGCCGGAGAAACGCTACGGTTCCAGCAAGACGATCTGGTGGGACGCGGTTTTTCCATCGAGTGCCGGATCTACGCGGAAGATCCCGCGGCCGGCTTCTTGCCCGCTCCGGGACGCCTCCTTACCTTTGTGATGCCGTCGGGTCCTGGGATCCGTGTCGACACCGGGGTTCAAGCGGGAGATATCATCTCCCCGGATTATGATCCTATGATCGCCAAACTGATTTGTAGCGCTGCCGACCGAGGTGCAGCCCTACGACGAATGAGTGGGGCCCTAGGCGAAACGGTCATTCTTGGAACCCGGACGAATATTGGTTTTCTGGCCGATCTATTGGCTGCTATGGGCGAGACCACCGTAGATACACAGTTCATTGAACGGGAAATGTCGGATTGGCAGGCCAGGTCCGAATTGTCCGACCTGGCCTATGGGGCGGTGGCGGTTTTTGATGCCCTTGAATCGGGGACCCGGGCAGGTACGGCGGGCACGGGTGACAGCGATCCCTATTCGCCATGGCGGCCCGGAGCCGTCAAGGGGAGGACGTGATGTCCCGCTTCTGGAAATGTGACGATCAGGTGGAATCCCTGGGTCTCGCCGAGCTGCACGGAGGGAAAGCCCGGGTACAGATCTCCGATCGAAGCGTAGAACTGGAGTTCTCGCAGCGGGGCGAGGGCGTATATGATGTCTGGAACGGCCAGAGGATTCAGCGATTTCATATGGCTCGAGACGAGACCGGCCAGATCTGGATTCATGATGGCTCGGGGGTATTTCTGCTGCAGGGAATCGACGGGGTCGCGCGCGACGGTATCGATGGGCAGGCCACGGGCGAAATCCGGTCTCCGATGCCGGCCAGGGTACTCGATATATTAGTTGCGGTTGGACAAGTCGTTGACGTAGGGGATGTTGTGGTTGTTGTGGAGGCTATGAAGATGGAGCAGCGGGTCCGGGCGGCGATCAAAGGCAGGGTCTCGTCGGTGGAGACGGAGGTCGGAATTCAGGTGGACCAGGACAGCCTACTCGTCCGCATTGAGCCGGAAGAGGCGGGATGATGGCTGGGCAAACACGCGACATTACTCTTGTAGAAGTCGGGCCACGGGATGGGCTCCAGGATGCGGCAAAGCTGCTCTCCGTAGCCGATAAGGTACGGTTTATCGAGCTGCTGGCGCAGGCGGGAAGTCACGTCATCGAAGTCACATCCTTTGTGCACCCGCAACGAGTGCCGCAGATGGCCGACGCGGAAGAGGTATTTGCAGCGACGGCGCATCTACAAGACGGCGACGTTCGTCTTCTGGTTCTGGTTCCGAACCTGCGTGGTTACGAGCGCGCCTGTTCGGTGGGGGTACGGAATATTGCCTTGTTTACGGCTGCCAGCGAGACCTTCAACAAGAAAAACACCAACGCCGGCATTGAGGAGTCGATGCAGAGGTTTGCGCCTATTTTGGAGCGGGCCCAGGCCGATGGGGTCTGGGTGCGTGGGTATGTGAGCACCGCATTTGGCTGTCCCTACGCCGGCCGCATCGATCCCGGGGCGGTGGCCGAGGTGGCCGATCGCCTATACCAGGCCGGCTGCGCAGAGATCGCGTTGGGGGATACGATCGGTGTGGGTACCCGGACCCGGGTGCGGCAGGTGATCTCCGAGGTCACTCGATTCGTACCGGTGGAGCAGCTGGCCTTGCATATGCATAATACCCGTGGCCGGGCGTTGGACAATATTGCTGTGGGCTACGAAATGGGGATCCGCATCTTTGATTCGTCGGCCGGTGGTATTGGGGGCTGCCCCTTTGCACCGGGAGCTCCGGGCAATGTATCCACCGAGGCGGTTGTGGAGCGCTTTGAAGCCGAGGGTGTTCGGACGGGTATCGATCTATCCTATATCCGGGCTGCGGCCAGTCATATCGACACCGCCCTGCTGGGTGAGCACGACGAAGAGTAGTCTACTTCGTCTTTTTCAGGAACTCGACCTGGTCCGGTTCGGGATTCAGTTTGCTCTCATCGAAGCCCGGATCGACATAATACCACCAGTACTCGGCAAGCGTGGCATAGAGCCGTTGTCCATATAGGGACTTGCCAAAGAGAGCGAGCATCAGATCTCGTTTTTCGTTCTCTAAGTATACCGGCAGATTTTCGTCTTCTGCCGCTTCCTCCGTGCCAGCGCTCAGCGATAGTCGTAGGAAGTACCGGTCGTGGGCGCCGGCCAGATAGCTGAATAGCAGGTCATGACCGGGGACGTGATTTTGCAGATGCCAACTGAAGATGGTCTGCAGCTCCGGACGAGTACCGCCCGAGACGATGACTCCCGGTATCATGCAGTCCTGTTGTCCGTCTTCGGTACAAAGCTCGTTGCCTTCGCCGGGTTCGTTTGGAGGGAGCCGGGAATGATCACGAGTTTCAATTGTGATTTTTACGTCTTCGATGGGGCCGCTCCAGGTGGCACCCGTGGTCAGGGTATAGCGCACGTAGGTATAGCCGTCCATGGTTCGGGAGCCCAGGAGGGTATAGCGGGTCGTAACTACATGCGTCGCGTTCGCTTCAAAGTGGACGGACCAGGTATGAAGACCGGCCGGGAACCGCTTGGAGCCGTCCTGCTTTACAGTTGTAGTAATAGGCTTTCCGTTGGCGTCTACCTTGAAGTCTTTCAAGGCAACAATCGGCTTCGATGCGGGGTCTCCATAACGGATTTCTTGAATGGGGAAACCCATGGGCACGTCAACCGCCCCGTCCGTCGTATTCTCAAAGGTAAATATGCAGACGACCTGCCAGGCTCGAGGGCCCCAATACCTCAGTTGATTCAGCGCCACAAAATGGACCGATTCCCGGACCATCCGAATTTTGTTTGACTGGAGTGGTAAAACGGATGTCCCCTGGCCACCGTAATGCCCGGAATTCGCGGCTGCGGGTCCGGCCGCGATGCAGATGGTCAGACCGATGAAAATCAGAAAAGAAACAAGGGTGGGCCGCATGGGTTTTACGCCTCAGGTCATAGGAATGGGATTGTCTTCGTCGAAAAGATAGCCGCTGGCGGCGGGCCGTTCGTCATAGGGAATTGGATCCAGAATGGAGTCCCATCGTTCCCAGATTTTCCAGCGCCAGATCGGGCCATCCTGCGATTCAAGGCGGTCAGCCGAAAGATATTCCGTCCAGTCGGTCCTGTGCAGGAGGCTCTGGTGAAACCGGCGATGGGCGATCATGACGTCCAGATTCCACACACCAAGCAACCGGGGCCGAACGGATTGGCAGACCTGTTGGTGCATCTCTTCGACCTCCTGCTGCGTCCGTGAGAGCGGGGTGTACACGGTAGTCTCCAGGGGTAGCTCATCCGGTGGTTCTCGTTCCAACCGGGGGATGGGCCGAAGGGTCATCTGGGGGGAAACTTCTTCCATCTTGAATGGCAGATCGTCTGGTGGGGCCAGAGGGCGTTGCCGTTGAGCCGCCTTGATACCAGGATTTTCAAGAGCCTGAATCCGTTTTTGAATGTGGATGATCGGATCCACCGACGAAAGATGGGAAATGGCCTCCGCGTTGGCCGCCAGCTGGTAGCTACGCTGGAGATTTGGCGGGTCCTGAATCCGGGCCGCGACATCGTGGTTTAGCCGGAGGTACCGTTCCCATAGGGAATCGATGAGCTGGCTTTCGTCTATGCCGTCGGTCGGTACTGGCGTCGTTTCCTCTGCGGCATTCTTGTCGGACTCATCCGGCATTTAATCCCCGTCGTCCGTTCCAACCTTGACCGTCTCTTCGACCTCGGTCTCGTAATATTCGGCGGTCAACTCCCGCGCGGCCACTTCACCCAGGGCGTCTTCCAGGAATCGGGTGATATCGACGCATTTGGCGCCCTTGGCTCCGTCGACTGTTATCTGAACGGAACCGTCCTTGGCGATTTCAATGGTAATATCGGGCATCAGGAGTACCCCCTGACCTTGATCTTGATGGTTTCGTGTTCGTCGACTTCTTCTTCCTGAACCGTATAGCCCTTGGCCGATACGGCGTCCTTCACGGTATGATAGGCGTAGCGCTGGGTGATGGTATTAATAAATTCTTCCTCGCTGACCCCGCGGGTCGTTTCGACGCCCCACCAGTCGGACACAAATTGCACGCCTTTCTCCGTGACACGCACGCCGATGTCGTAGGTCTTACTGGCGTGTATCACCATATCGGCTTCGGTCTTCTGGCCCTGGTAGCCTTTGACTTGAACCTTCTGGCCTTCTTCGGCCTCGGTAAATTCGTAGCCCAGCTCTTTTAGTACTCGTTTGAGCAGGTTTACGTTCTTTATCTTCGTCGCTACGCTCGTAAAATGACTCATAGGGCTACATTTCCAACGGGGTTTCTTCGGCTTCTTGTTCCTCGATGGGGTTGGAGGCCATTCGGGCACGCGCCTTGGACCATTCCCGCATCTTATCGATCTTCTCTTTCATGGTGAATGCCAGCGGGATGATCTCCCGGCAGGAGTTCTCGATATGGTCCGAGGTGACCTCGATGTCCTCGTCGAAAGCATCGTAGAGGGCACTGACGATTCCCTGTTCGACTTCACTACCCGAAAAATTCTGGGTCATATTGGTGATGGCATCAATATTGAAATCGTCCGGGTTTCGATTCTTGCGTCGAAGATGGATGCGTACGATATCACTTCGTTCCTTCGCACTGGGAAGATCCACAAAGAAGATCTCGTCAAAACGGCCTTTTCGTAGCAGTTCCGGGGGAAGCGCCGATACATCGTTCGCGGTCGCGATGACAAAGACCGGCGACTCTTTTTCCTGAAGCCAGGTAATAAACGAAGCAAATACGCGTGCTGTCGTGCCGGAATCGGTTTCGCCACTACTCTGGACGCCGGCGAATCCCTTTTCAAGCTCATCGAGCCATAGAATGGATGGCGCTACAGCCTCAGCCGTTCGAATCACCTTGCGAATATTCTCTTCGGATGAACCCACCAGAGAACCAAAAACCTTGCCCACGTCCAGTCGTAGAAGGGGCATTCGCCATAGGCTGCCTACAGCCTTGGCCGTAAGTGATTTTCCGCAGCCGGGGATCCCGATCAACAAGATCCCCTTGGGGAGGGGAAGACCAAAGTCCCTTGCTTTCTTGGAGAAGGCCTTCTGCCGTTTGCCAAGCCAGGCCTTCAAAGGAAGCAGTCCACCGATATCGGTCATTTCGTAGCGGCTTTCAAAGAACTCCAGGAGGCCACTCTTTCGAATGATATTCTTCTTTTCGGAGAGGATCACGTCGAAGTCGAAATCCTTGGATCGGACCAGACTTTTGGCAAAGACATTCTTGGCCTCTTCGGCGGTCAAACCGAGGGCTGCTTCCACCACCCGGTCCCGTAATTCCGCATCGTCTCGAAGTGCAAGAGGAGTATTGGGTGGAAGGCTTTGAATGGCGTTCTCCACGATAGCGTCGATTTCGGCCCGGTCGGGTAGATCAAAGTCAATAACCGCCACTTCCTTTTCGAGTTCGGGCGGCATCTTGAAGATCCCGGAGAGCAGTATGATATGCCGGATGGTCCGTCCTTCGGAGAAGGCGCGGTGGATATCACGCAGCTTTCGGACCAGCCCTGGATCTTTCATGAATGGGTGAAAGTCCTTGAGTACGAAGATGGCGTGTTCCTCAAGTTTGAGGGCGAAATCGAGGGCCCGCATGGGATCGCGGTGATCCGGCATGGCTTCCCCGTCCTCGCCCTGGATCCCTTCGGTGACAGACCATGTAAACACCTTGCGGCGGTGGCGTACTTCCTTGGTCGCGATGTCACGTATCAGATTGAGCGCCCGTTCTTCCTCATGACTGATGACGTATAGCAGTACATAGCGAGCTTTGATGAGGTCGGTGATCTCAGTCCGCGAGCTGATTCTACCACTACTGTCCGTCATTTCTTACTCCTCGTCGTCAGCTTCTTAAGCTTCTTTTCGAGTTCCCGTCCATCGGTTTGCAACAACTTTGACAAGCCTTCTAATCCCTTAATTGAATCATGGGTCCCGTCAGGAAGGTCCTTCGTTACTTTTTTCAAATTTCGCACATAGGTCTTCATAAGCGCAAGATTCGTGCGCCATTGTTCGAAACTCTCCAGAGCCTGGTTCACAGCCTCGGAGTCTACCGGCTTCTCAGTAGCGCGTTTGGCAGACTGGGATTTCTCTTTGGTCGCTTCCAGTTTCCGATTCAAAAAACGGATTTCGTTCTCCAGGCGTTCCCGATCATCAGGGGAAAAAGTCGCGAGGGTTGCTTCGAGGTTTTTCGTTTTTTCATTGGCGGTCTGGGCACGTTTCTTGGCGTTATTGAGCTTTCGCTCAAGTGCTTTGAAGTCTGGATGTCCGGTCACGTCGACTTTCTTATTTTGTAGCTGGTCGACCCGTTCATTCGCGGAGTTGAGTTGTTCCTGAAGCTCTTTTGACTGGAACGCGCTTTCCCTCATTTCACCTTCCAACTTCTCGACTTCATGGCTCTTTTTATAGAAATCCTCGAGGACTTTCCGCTTCTCAGCTTCCAGGTCCTCGATTCCGACGCCCATACGCGCAAGGCGGATTTCCTGGTCTTTTTCCTGGAGTTGAAGACGTTGATTCTCGATATGCGCTTCTTTCTCTTCCAGGATCTCCTTCATATGCGAAAGCCGACGTTCGGTTTTCTTCATGTCGGTATTTTCCTGGTTGAAACCACTTTGCAGAGCCTCCAGCTCTTCTTTGACCTTGCGATATTCGAACTCCGTCAGGTCAAGCTGACGCTGTGCGTCCTCATTGCGACGATCCCGCTGGGTGATTGCGACCTTCAGATCCTTGATGACGTCCTGGCTTCCTTCGATACTCTCATTCAGTTTGGCGGCGGTGCCCTGCACCTCAACCAGCTCTCGCTCCACGTCAAAGATCTGTTCGTCCCGAGTGGTGATCTCTTCACGGAGATCTTCCACCAGGCTTGCATGGCGTCGTGATTGATCTTTCAGGGCCCGATACTTCTCGCTCAATGCCTCAAGTTCGATTTCAAATCGGTCTTCCCGGTTGGACTTACGTTGGTGGTCTTGCTCCAGTTGTTCCAACTGAAGCCGCACATCTTTGAGCTCCGTAACGGCCTCATCACGCTCACGTGTAAGAGTCGCGATTTGATCGAGGTATTTCTGTATCCGAGCAGGCTCCAGGGTATCGGCTACGGGCTTGGCCGGTGGTTCCGGTTCGGGTTCGGGCTCGGCCACCGGTTCGGGGAAGGGGGCGATCCCGATGCTTGTGGCTTCATACGGCTCCTCGGCGAGGGGCGGAGGTAATTCGTCGACGGTGGGTCTTTTTTTCTTACGGGCCGAGACTTGAACAGGTTTCTTGTGGAGGATGGTCTTTTCACGGCGAGCAGCGGGCTCTTCCTTCCCCGCTGGAATGGACATGAATTCTTCGGCCGTCAGGACCCGGGTTTTTTCGGGTGCGTCTTTTA
>Ga0310121_10002021_pt1 | contig 19825 bp, 23 predicted proteins | sample CB27_Tmax_986_MG_FD_203504 | JGI IMG/M metagenome (GOLD analysis project Ga0310121, IMG submission 203504) | Marine microbial communities from Western Arctic Ocean, Canada - CB27_Tmax_986 | ecosystem: Environmental > Aquatic > Marine > Oceanic | place: Canada: Western Arctic Ocean | collected...
GTCATAAAACTGGCTGACCTCGTCGCCGGCGATAAGACCGGAATCGACGCGGATCCCGTCGCCACTGGGGAATTCGAGTTGATCGATCACGCCCGGGGCCGGCAAGAGTGAATCCGGGTCCTCAGCGTAGAGGCGCACCTCGATGGCGTGGCCGCTCGGCTCCTGGGCGTCGGCGGGCAAATCCGGCGTCTCCCCCGCAGCGATCCGCAGCTGTAGCTCAACCAGGTCAAGGCCGGTCACCATCTCGGTCACGGGATGCTCCACCTGGAGGCGGGTGTTCATCTCAATGAAGTAGTACTCGCCGTCGGCGCCCAGCAGGCATTCCACGGTTCCCACGTTGCGATAGCCGAGCTTTTCGACGGCGGCTGCGGCCCGCTCGCTAATCTCAAGCCCGAGCGCGCCAGGCGCGGCGGGCGCGGGCGACTCCTCAATCACCTTTTGGTGCCGGCGCTGCACCGAACATTCGCGCGTGCCAAGATGGCGCGTCGAGCCGTCCGGCAAGCCCAGCACCTGCACCTCAACATGATGGGCGCCCAGCACTTGCTTCTCGAAGTACAGCTCCGACGACCCGAAGGAGCGCCGGGCAGTCGAGCGGGCCCGCTTTACGGCACGCGCCAGCTTGGCCGGATCATCGACAACGGACATGCCGATCCCACCACCTCCGTGACTCGCCTTGACGAACAGGGGGTAACCGATCCCGGCCGCGATCTCCTCGAGCGCGTCGTCGTCGAGATCGCCGGAGGTGCCCGGGATCACGGGAAAGCCGATCTTCTCCATCGCCTCGCGGGCGCGATTCTTGTGCCCCATCAGTGCGAGATGCTCGCTGGCCGGGCCAACAAAGACGATGCCGCGCTCGGCGCAGGCCGCCGCGAAGTCCGCGTTCTCCGACAGCAGGCCGTAGCCCGGATGCACGGCGTCGCAGCCCGACGCGGCAGCCACGTCGACGATGGCGGCGATGTTGAGATAGGAGTCCGCCACCGGCGATGGGCCAATGTTCGTCGCCGCGTCGGCCGAGCGCACATGGAGCGCGTCCGCATCGGCGTCGGAGAAAATGGCGTGCGTTTCAATGCCCATTCGGGCCGCAGTGCGGGCGATCCGCACAGCGATCTCGCCGCGATTCGCGATCAGCAGGCGCTGAAACATGGCGTGCTCCGGGACGGTTTGGGCGGCTATTCCAGCGTGAGGAGAATGTCGTCCTCTTGAACCGGCTGGCCCTCGGTCACGGATATCGCACCGATCGTGCCGGCTTGGGGTGCCTCGATCGGAATTTCCATCTTCATCGATTCGAGGATAAGCAACTCGTCTTCCGCCTCAACGGTATCCCCGGCAGCCACCAGCAGTTCCAGGATGGTTCCCGCCATCGGCGCCTTAACTTCCTCCATGATCGCCTCCCTGCGCTAACGCCCGCCCAGATCGCGAGCCCGAGCCAAACTCCCGAAATCTTCGAGGGGCGATCGACGGGTGTCAACCGCCGCTGAGTTGACGACATCGCGGTGGTAATCTGGTCGAGTCGGCCGGTCGCTTCCGCACGACCCCCGTGGTGCTGAGGAGTTGATTCAATCATGCGACGCGATCTGATGGACATCCTGGTCTGCCCCGTGACGAAGGAGCCGCTGGAGCTCGTCGTGGACGAGGAAGAGAACGGCGAGATCATCCGCGGCCACTTGTACTCGAAGTCGATCGACTTCAAATACCCGATCGAGGATGGGATCCCGAATCTGCTGCCACCCGAGATGCAGCAAGCGGACGCGTAGCGCCGTCTGGGCTAGGACCGGCCGGCGATCGTCGTGTCGAGTCTGGCCAGCAGATCGCCCATATCAATTCGCCGAATCAACCCCGCTGGACGACGATAGACGGCGAGCGCGACGATGCCATCGCGCAGCAGCGCGACGGCATCGCCTTCATCCCCCTCGATCGTGAAGGTGATATGGCGCGCCTCTTCGCCGATGCCGCGCACGACGCCGACCTGGCGCACGGATTGGAAGTCGCGCACATCGCCGAGCGAGTCGGCGAAAGCGGCGAAGAAGAGTTCGCCGTCTACATCCGCGTCAAGACGCAGCAGGTCGAGCGAAAGGATCTCGTTCGTGGTCGCGCTGTTGTAGGTCACTCGCGCGGCGGCTCCCACCAAACCAAGGCTGAGGATCGCCTCGCGGTCGGACCGGTCGACTTCGATGAAGCGCGCCGGGATTTCAAGGGGCTCGGCAGAGATCAGAGCCTTGAGAACGCGATCGCTGCTGAAGCTGACAACAAGGCCCACAGACTCGGGCGCGCTAGGAGCGCCCCCGTCGGTCGGCGTGGTGGTAGCGGACGCGGCCGGCTGAGGATCTGACGCGGGATCGTCGGGCCCGCCGCAGGCCGCGACCAGCACCGCGCCGAAAAGCGTCAGAAGAATTGCCGCACGCGGCGCGCGGGCTGCGCGGAGGGGAGACATCGAATTCGCTCGCTTACGTGACCACCCCCCCAGTGTAGGGACGGCCCCGAACTTGTCTCAATTGGTCAAGCGAATGTGCCCTGCACGACACGAAGGCGCGAACCGGCCGATCGTCGACAAAACGCGGGCAAGGAACGCGAGTCCCTCGTGTTAAGCTGCCTGTCGACGCACCCCTTTAATCCGGTCCCGCGAGGCCGGAAAGGACGCGAAGATGAACTTCCCCTACCCCGCCTCGTCCACCCAAGTGCCCCGGCGCAGTCGGACTGCGTCGTGAGCCCCGGCAACGGGCGCTTCGCGCACCATAGCGCTGCCACGGCGGAGACCGTGGTGATGGACGCAAAGGCCATCCGACGTGCTCTGCTGCGGATCGCGCACGAAGTCCTGGAACATCACTCGCGCGTGGAAGATCTGGTCTTGGTTGGCATGCGCACACGTGGCGTGCCCTTGGCCGAGCGCATCGCTGCTTCGATCGAAAAATTCGAGGGCAAGCGCCTGGAGATCGGCGCACTCGACATCGCTCTGCACCGCGACGACCTTTCGCTGCGAGACGCCCCGCCAGTCGTCCGGCCCAGCTCCCTGCCCGAGTCGATCGACGATCGCGTGGTCATCCTGCTGGACGATGTCCTCTTCACGGGCCGCTCGATCCGCGCGGCGCTCGATGCCCTGACCGACTACGGCCGCCCCTCAGTGATTGAACTCGCTGTCCTCGTCGACCGCGGCCACCGCGAACTGCCGATCCGACCCGACTATGTCGGCAAGAACATCCCCACCCACCGCGACGACGTCGTGGAGGTCCACCTGTCCGAAGTCGACGACGGCGACTCCGTGATCGTACGCGGCGCCGCCATTGGCCCGAACGAGGAAGCCGGCCAGCTACCGCACAAGCCCGCAGGTGAAGCGACGAGCAAGCAGGAGGCCTGACGATGGTCGTACGACCTGAACGTTTGACGGCGGCGGCCACGGCGGAGCAGGAGACGCACCAACCGCAAGCGGCGCCCTGGTCGCGCCAGCATCTGTTGGACGTCGATAATCTCAGCCGCGAGGAGATCCTGCTGCTCCTGCAGACGGCCGAGGGGATGGAGGAGGTGCTGCAGCGTCGCGTGGCGCGCACGCCGGCGCTGCGAGGACTGACGGTCGTCAACCTCTTCTACGAGGCCAGCACGCGCACACGCGCCTCGTTCGAACTGGCTGGCAAGGTGCTAGGGGCCGACGTGATCAACGTCGCCGGCAGCGGATCGAGCGTCGCGAAGGGCGAATCCCTAATCGACACCGTGCGCACGTTGAAGGCCATCGGCGCGGACGTGCTGGTCATGCGGCACCCCTCGTCCGGGGCTCCGCAACTCGCCGCGCGCCAGACCGAAGCGCACGTGATCAACGCGGGCGACGGCTGGCACGCGCATCCCACCCAGGCGCTGCTGGACGCCTACACCTTGCAGAAGGCGCTCGGGTCTCTAGAGGACCGGCGCATCGTCATCGTTGGCGACATCACCCATTCGCGAGTGGCACGCTCCAACATCTGGGCCCTGACGACACTGGGAGCGCGCATCACCCTCTGCGGCCCACGCACCCTGCTGCCCCGCGGCCTCGAAGGCGTCGCCGGCCCGCGCGCACTGCCACACGTCGAGATCGAAGACGACCTTGACCGCGCCATGGCCGGCGCGGACGCGGTCATGGCCCTGCGCGTGCAGCGCGAGCGGATCAAGGGAGCGGCGTTGCCGTCGCTGCGCGAATACGCCGCGCGCTACCAACTCAACGCGGAGCGGCTGGCGCTGGCCGAGGAGGGCGCGCCAGTGCTGCATCCCGGTCCGATGAACGAAGGCGTCGAAGTCTCGGCCGAGGTCGCGCACGGGCTGCAGAGCGAAGTGGAGCGGCAGGTGCAGCATGGCGTCGCCATCCGCATGGCGGCGCTCTATCTGCTCGCGAGGACCGGCGCGTGACCCCAGCCGATCAGACGCCAGCGAAACTCGCCACCAACGAGCGGATCGCGGTCGCCTTGGTCCTGGCGGACGGCACGGTCTTCCACGGCCATCGCATTGGCACCGCCGCCGAAGCCTGGGGCGAGGTGGTCTTCAACACATCGATGACCGGCTATCAGGAGATGCTGACGGACCCGTCGTACTCCGGGCAGATCCTGGTTCTGACCTACCCGCTGATCGGGAATTACGGAATCGAGCCGCGGATCGACGAGAGCGCCAAGATCCAAGTGCGCGGTCTCGTCGTCCGCAGTGACTGTGACACGCCATCCCATCCGCATGGCGGCGGCACCGTCGATGACTACCTGCGCGAGGGCGGCATCCCCGGCTTGGCCGGCATCGACACGCGCGCCGTCACGCGCCGAATCCGCTCCCAGGGCGTGATGCAGGGGATGATTGTGGAGCCGGACGCCGCCGATCAGGCCAAGGCGCGGCTGGCCGACGTGCCCAGCTACGAAAGCCAAGACTTCATCGACAGCGTGGGTACGCCAGCGGCCTACGAGTGGGACGGGCGCCCCGTCCCCCTGGGCAGCAGTGAGGGCGAGCACCACGTCGTCGTGCTGGACGAGGGACTGAAGTGGAACATCGCGCGGGAGCTGCGCAAGCGCGGTTGCCGCGTGACCGTGCTGCCGCCGTCGGCGACGGCAGAGCAGATTCGGGAACTGGAACCGGACGGGGTTCTGCTCTCGCCGGGCCCGGGTGATCCGCAACTACGCGAGTCGCAGGTCGCGGTGGCCAAGAGCCTGCTCGGCACGCTGCCCTTGATGGGAATCTGCCTGGGCCACCAAGTGATCGGGCGCGCTCTGGGAGCCGAGACATTCAAGCTCAAGTTCGGGCACCGCGGTGGCAACCACCCCGTCAAGGATCTGCATAGCGGACGCGTCTACATCACCTCGCAAAATCACGGCTACGCGCTGCGCCAAGAGGGGCTAGTCGACGGCACGATCGTCAGCCACGTCAATCTGCACGACGGAACGGTGGCGGGGCTGACACATCGCGACTATCCCGTGATTTCCATTCAGTACCATTCCGAAGCGTCGCCGGGCCCCCTCGACAACGGCTACCTCTTCGACGAGTTCCTGGAGTTGATCCGCGTCCGGCAGACCTCTGGTCGGCAGAACAGCCGGCGAGACAAGGGCGGAACCTGATGGCCGAAACCACGACGCGACGAGCAGAATCTGGTGACGCCGCAACGATCGCGGCGATCATCGAGGACGTTGTGAGCGGGCCGAACCCGGCTGGCTTCGATACGCCAATGAGTAGCGACGAGGTGGAGCGCTGGATCGAGCGGTTGGGCCAGGCCGGCGCGATCTACCTGGCCGAAGTCGGCGGTGAGACGGCAGGCTTCGGGGCGCTGGACTTCGACACCCAGCAGCCCGACACCGCGACGCTGGGGGGCTGGCTCAAGTCGAGCTATCGACGTCAGAGCATCTGCATGCGGCTGGCCGAGCAGTTGCTGGAACACGCGCGAGCGCATGGCTTCCAGCGCGTCGTGGGGCGCCTGCCCGATGCCAACGAGCCCGCCTTGAGCTTCCTCAGCGCGATCGGCGGGCTGGTTCCGATCATCAACCCGGAGATGCGGTTCGAGCTGCCGCTCCAGTGAAGGCCCCCCTGAAGGAACGCGGATAGCCATGCAGCGAGCAGCCTCGCGCTGGACCTTCATCGTGCTGGCCGGGGCGGCGCTGGCTATCGCCGGCGGGCTCGCCTCGCTGGCATTCGGCATCGAGTGTTTCGCAACGGACGACCCTGGTACGCGCTGCGGCGTGCTGGCGGTCGCCGTACCGCTGGTGACCTTGCCGCTGGGCGGCGGGCTGGGGGTGGTGGGGATGGGCCTGGCCGGACGCCTGGTGTGCGCGCAGACCGACGACGAAACGCCCAGCGCGTCGCCAACTGAGCCGTCTCCCGACGGGCAAGAACCGACTCGGACGGCGTAGCGATGACCCAGTCGAACGCCAAGCCAAAGAAGGTCCTCATCCTCGGCAGTGGCCCGATCGTGATCGGGCAAGCCGCCGAGTTCGACTACGCAGGCACGCAAGCTTGCAAAGCGATGCGCGAAGAAGGCGTGGAGTCGGTCCTGGTCAACTCCAACCCGGCCACGATCATGACCGACGAAGGCGTCGCCGACCGTGTCTACATTGAACCGCTGACGGTAGCGGTCGTCGAGCGAATCATCGCGCGCGAGCGGCCCGACGGGCTGCTGCCCACGTTGGGCGGGCAGGTCGGGCTGAACCTCGCTGTCGATCTGCACGAGGCCGGGGTGCTGGACAAATACGACGTCAAACTCCTGGGCACGCCGCTGAGCGCGATCAAGCAGGCGGAGGACCGGCAACTGTTCCGCGACCTGATGCAGGAGATCGGCGAGCCGATCCCGCCCAGCGTGATCTGCACCACGCTCGACCAGGCACGCGATGCGATGCGCGAGATCGGACTGCCCGTCGCGATCCGGCCCGCCTACACCCTGGGCGGCACTGGCGGCGGCTTCGCGCACAACGAGCAAGAGTTCAACGAGATCGCCTGGAATGGGCTGGACGCCAGCCCGATCAGCCAGATCCTGGTCGAGAAGTCTCTGCTCGGCTGGAAAGAGATCGAGTACGAAGTGATGCGCGACGGCGCCGGGACCTGCATCACCGTCTGCAACATGGAGAACCTCGACCCGATGGGCGTGCACACCGGCGACTCGATCGTCGTGGCGCCAAGCCAGACTTTGTCCGACAAGGACTATCAGCGGCTGCGATCAGCGTCGATCAAGATCATCACGGCGCTTGGCATCGAAGGCGGCTGCAACGTGCAACTCGCGCTGGCCCCACGACTGGACCTCGTCGACTGGGGCGAGATGCCGGACGACGGCTCACTGCCGTACTACGTGATCGAGGTGAATCCGCGGGTCAGCCGGTCGTCGGCACTGGCGAGCAAAGCCACCGGCTACCCGATCGCGCGTGTCGCCGCGAAAATTGCCACCGGCAAGAAGCTGGATGAGATTACGAACCAGGTCACCGGCAAGACCGTCGCTTCGTTTGAACCGGCGCTTGACTACGTCGTGACCAAGATCCCGCGCTGGCCCTTCGACAAGTTCGGCGCCGGGGACCGCACGCTAGGCACGCAAATGAAGGCGACCGGCGAGGTGATGGCGATCGACCGCACCTTCGAGGCGTCACTGCAGAAGGCTGTGCGTTCCTTGGAGGTCGGCAGCCGCTCCCTGCTCTGGGAGGACGGTGAGGTAGAGGATGCCGCGCTGGCCAGCGAAACAGCCACGGACAATCGCATCTGGCACCTGATGGCGGCGCTGCGGCGCGATCCCGATGCGCTCAAGCTGGCCAAGCGGACCAAAGTCGATCCGTGGTTCCTCGATCGAATGCTGGCGTTGATCCGGATGGAGCAACGGCTGCTCTCCGAGCCACTCACGCCGACGCTGCTACGCGAAGCGAAACGTATGGGCTTCGCCGACGAGCAGATTGCGAACCTGCAGGGGTCGGTCACCGAGCAGTTGCGGCAGCAGCGCATCGAGTGGGGCATTCGCCCCGTCTACAAAATGGTCGACACCTGCGCGGCGGAGTTCGACGCGCAGACGCCCTACTTCTATTCGACCTACGAGGAGGAGAACGAGGCTGAGCCCGACGACTCGCCGCGCGCGCTCGTGATCGGCAGCGGGCCAATCCGGATCGGCCAAGGCATCGAGTTTGACTACGCTTCGGTCAAGGCGGCACAGGCGCTGCGCGGCGCGGGCTACGCCGCGATCATGGCCAACTCCAACCCCGAAACCGTCTCAACCGACTTCGACACCTCCGACCGGCTCTACTTCGAACCGCTGGACGAAGAGGCGACGCGAGACATCCTGGAGAACGAGTCGGGAGCGGCGAACGGCGCCAACGGGCAGGCCGTGCGCGAGGTGCCGTCGATCCTGCAGTTCGGTGGCCAAACCGCGATCAACCTGGCCGCTCCACTGCAGAACGCGGCGCAGCCGATCATCGGATCCTCCGCGGAAGCGATCGATCTGGCCGAGGATCGTCAGCGCTTCGAGAGTTTCCTGGCGGGTCTCGGCATCCCCCAGCCGCCGGGCACCACCGTGCTCTCCGTCGAGGACGCGGTACGCGCGGCCGACACCCTCGGTTATCCCGTTCTGGTGAGGCCGTCGTATGTGCTGGGCGGCCGCGCGATGGAGATCGTTCAGGCGGCGGGTGAGCTGGCGCGCTACATGGCCAACGCACTGGCCTCGTCGCCGGGGAAGCCGGTCCTGATCGACAAATACCTGGCCGGGGTGGAGGTCGAAGTCGACGCGATCTGCGACGGCGAGTCCGTCCTCATCCCCGGGATCATGGAGCACATCGAACGCGCCGGGGTCCACTCCGGCGACTCGATGGCGATCTACCCCGCGCCCAATCTGAGCGACCAAGAGCGCGCGGACATCGTCGATTACACGCGCCGGATCGGCTTGGGGCTCGACGTACGCGGACTGATGAACATCCAGTACGTGATCATGCGCGATCGCGACGGTGCTCCCGATGCCGAGAGCCAGGTCTACGTGATCGAGGCCAATCCACGATCCAGCCGCACGGTGCCTTTCCTCAGCAAAGTCACGACCGTGCCGATGGTGGACATCGCCGTGCGCGTGATGCTGGGTGAATCGATCGCGGAACAAGGCTTCGCCGATGGGCTCTGGCCCTCGCGCAACCTCGTCGCCGTCAAAGCGCCGGTCTTCAGCATGGCGAAGCTGGTCGGCGTCGATACGTATCTCGGCCCGGAGATGAAGTCGACGGGCGAAGTGATGGGCATCGACCGCGATCTCAACGGCGCGCTGACTAAGGCCCTGCTCGCGGCGGGCACCGCTCTGCCCGAGGGTGGCGCGGCCCTGCTCAGCATCGCCGACCAGGACAAGCCCGATGCGATCGAGATGGTGCGCCAGCTCGGGGAGGCGGGCTACACCCTCTACGCGACCGAGGGCACGGCCGATCTGGTACGGGGGCTTGGCCTAAAAGCGACGGTGGTGCCGAAACGACTCTCGGAGGAGCACCCCAACGTCGTCGACATCATCCGCGACCAGACCGTGCAACTCGTCGTCAACACGCCGGAGGGGCGGCGCGGCGCCTTGCGCGACGGCTTCCACATCCGACGCGCCGCCGTGGAGACGCGGATCCCGCTCTTCTCCAGCATCGACACTGCCATCCACGCAGTCCGCTCGCTGATCTCCCGTCGCAGCGACTACAGCGTGCTGACGATGCAGGAATACACCGCCGACGAAACTCAGCCCGAGGCGTCCCAGCCGACATCGCAACCAACTGGGGAGGCCTGAGCGATATTGCATCACCTAGAGGCGACCGTCGTCGAGACGGACGAAATCTACCCCGGCACGTTCGTCACCTGGTACCGCGGCGGCGAACTGACCCACGGCGCCGCGCCCGGCCAGTTCGTCATGGTGCAGCCGCGTTCCCTGGCGGGCTCCAGTCTCGACCCGCTGCTGCCGCGTGCCTTCTCGTACTACCGCTTCCGCGAACGGCAGGGTGAGCGCGAGTTCGCGCTGCTCTACGCGATCGTGGGCGACGCGACGGCGCGCATGGCGGCCCAAGCGTCGGGCGAGTCCACGCTGATCACTGGACCGCTGGGACACGGCTTCCAGATCAACGCGGCGGCGGGCAATCTCCTCCTGGTGGGCGGTGGCGTCGGCATCGCACCGCTGGTTGCGTTGGCCGACGAACAGATCGAAAAGGGGCGCTCGATCACGCTTTGCTTCGGCGCGCGCGACGCCAACGGCGTCTTCCCGGCCGAAATGCTGCCGTCGGAGGTGGAGTACGCCGTCGCGACGGAGGACGGTTCGATGGGCCAGTCCGGGCTGGTGACGGAGCAGTTCGCGGAGTACCTGCCCTGGGCCGACCAGTCGCTGGCCTGCGGTCCCACGCCAATGTTCCGCAGCATGGCCGAGGTCGTACGCCACGACAACATGCGACGCCAGGTCCAGGTCTTGATGGAGACGGAGATGGCCTGCGGGCTCGGCATCTGCTCCGGTTGCGCGGTCTTCACGCGCAAAGGCGTGCGTCTCTGCTGCAAGGACGGCCCTCGCTTCGAACTGCTCGACGTCTTTTAGATGGCCGGCCAACTCGGCGATGCGAAGTCCGCTCTGCGACGCGAGATGCGCCGAGTGCGGGAATCGATGCCGGCCGCTCAGCGTGAACGCGAGTCGGCGGAGGTCGCGGCGGCCGTGCTGGCGCATCCGCTCGTCGACGCGGCGCATATCGTGCACAGCTTCATCGGCACGCTACCGGGTGAAATCGAGACATGGGAACTGGTGCGGAACCTCCTCGATCGGGGCAAGAAAATCGTCTGTCCGCGCGTCGTGGCCGGGACGAGGGACTTGGACCACCAGCGCATCGAATCGCTGGACGACCTGATGGAGTCGGCGTTGGGGCTGTGGGAGCCGGGCCCGGACTGCGAGCAAATCGACGTCGCGACGCTGGATGTCGTGCTCGTGCCCGGCCTCGCCTTCGATCGGCGGGGAGGACGGCTGGGCATGGGCGGCGGCTACTACGACCGGTTCCTGGCTGCCAGCCGGGCACGCGGCGGCGCAGTCGCGATCGGACTCTGCTTCGCCCGCCAAGTGGTCGACATCGTGCCTCAAGGGCAGGGAGACGTGAGCTTGGATTGGGTCGTTTCGCACGAGACGATGGACTGCCGGAGGGAAGCCGGCAATGACTGATTACGAAATGGTGCAGGTCGACGCCTTCACCGACACCCCTCTGCTCGGCAACTCCTGCGCGATCCTGCCCCAGGCCGATGGGCTCGACTGTGAGACTATGCAGGCGATCGCGCGCGAGATGAACCTCTCCGAGACGTCGTTCGTGCTGCCGTCGCAGGTCGCCGACTTCCGCTGTCGCTACTTCACGCCGGCCGAGGAGATTCCGCTGGCCGGGCACCCGACCATCGCAACGGTGCACGCGCTGGCGGAACTCGGCCTGATCGACGCCGACCAGAGTCGGGTCAGCCTCGAACTCGCCGCGGATGTGATCAGCGTCGAGCGACGACAGCAGGAGCCGGGCGGCACGCTCTACGTGATGACGCAGCTCAAGCCCGAGTTTGGCCGTCGCCTCAATCGCAGCGAACTCGCGACGGTTTTACGCGTGCCCGAGAACTCCGTGCGACCCGACCTGCCAGTCCAGATCGTGAGCACCGGCACACCGCAACTGATGGTGCCGCTGATGTCGCTCACCGCGTTGAAGAACGCCAGCCCCGATGCGGGCCGGCTCCTGGAGCTGCGCGAACGCGCGAAGTTCTTCAGCCTTCACGCCTTTACGGAGGAAACGCTGGAGGAGAAAAGCACGGCGCACAGCCGGCACTGGGCACCGGCCGCCACGGGTCTGTTCGAGGACCCGGTGACCGGATCGGCGTCGGGCGGGATGGCGGCCTACATGCTGCAGTACGGGCTGGTCGAACCGGGCACGTATCGCTTCGAACAGGGCGACTTCATGCAGCGGCCGGGGCGAGTACAGGCGGAGGTGGAGTTCGTCTCAGAGGGAGTGGTGGGGCCGCCGAGGATCGGCGGCGAAGCAGTCCTGGTGATGCAAGGAACAATCCGGATCTAGGCGGGCGCGCTCGGCTAGCATCGACGCCTGCCAAGGATGTGCCCGATGACCAACGAGTACGGAGTCCCCGACCAGATCCAGCCCAAAGCGCTGGGCGACTACCTCGAAGTGATGAGCAAGGCTGGCTTCCAGAGCGGCATGTCCTGGAAGGTCGTCGAGGCGAAGTGGGCGACGACCCGCGAGGCATTCCACGACTTCGAAATCGACGCCGTGGCGGAGATGAACGCCGACGAGATCGACGCCCTGACCCAGGACACCCGCGTGATCCGCAACCGGCGCAAGCTAGAGGCCGTCGTCGCCAACGCGCAGCGCTTGATCGAACTGGAGCAGGAGCACGGCTCGATCAAGAAGTACTTCGGCACGCTGGGAGACGACTTCGAGGCCAAGGTGAAGCGGCTGCGCAAGGACTTCAAGTTCCTCGGCGATTTCGGCTCTTATTACTTTCTGTACGTCGTGGGGGAGGAAGTACCGCCGCACGAGGAGTTCCGGGCGGCGCGGGGAAAATAGCGCCCCAATCCGGGCTTCCTTATCGATCGGCCATGTGATCAAATGAACACATGGCGCGCAAGAAAAAGCCAAAGCCCAACGACGTCATCCTGGGCGACGCCCTGGAGGTGATGCGGGGCTGGCCCGACGACTGCGTCGACCACTGCATCGCCGACCCGCCCTTCAACATGTCGAAGAAGAAGGGGCTGGGCTGGGCCTTCTCCTCGCACGTGACGATGCAGGAGCAGTGGGACACCTTCAGCGAGGACGAATTCTTCCGGTTCAACGTCGACTGGCTGCGCGAGGTCTGTCGCGTCGTCAAGCCCAACGGCAACATCCTCGTCTTCGGCACCTTCCACAGCATCTACCAGTTGGGCTTCATCCTGCAGAGCGGGCTCAACCGTCGCGTGCTCAATTCCGTCATCTGGTACAAGCCCAACGCCCAGCCCAACATCACCGCGCGGATGCTGACCGAGAGCACCGAGCAGCTGATCTGGGCCGTCAACGGCGCCTCGGCCGGCAAGGACAAAGCCACCAAGTGGACCTTCAACTACTGGCGGGCCAAGGAACTCAACAACGACAAACAGATGCGAAATTTATGGGAGTTCGCCGTTACACCGCGCAGTGAGAGGGAATTGGGCAAACATCCCTCGCAAAAGCCGCTCGGCCTGCTGGAGCGGCTGGTCGAGCTCGGCTCCGAGCCGGGCCAACTGGTACTGGACCCGTTCGGCGGAGCGGGGACCTTGGCGGTCGCGGCGGAGAAGCTGGGACGCAACTGGGTCTTGGTCGAGTCGGAGCAGGAATACGCTAACCTCGCGCAGGCCCGACTGGCGGCGCTGCGAGAAGAGAGCGCCTGAACCCCAGCTCCGGGCGCAATAAGGAGCTGAGCGATGGGCAACTTCCACAAGGTCTCGGTTGGTAGCGCCGAGTTGATCGCGATCCAGGACACCGTGGCCGGCATCCCACCGACCGCATTCTTCGACTCAACCGCCGAGAGCGACTGGGAGCCGTACGGCCAGTTCCTCGACGGCGACGGCAACCTGACCCTGAACATCGGCTCCTGGCTGATCCGCAGCCAAGGCCAGACGATCCTCGTCGACACGGGGCTCGGCGGACGGCCAGTCCAAATGCCGGCCAAGACGCCGCCTGCGCTGCCCTCCGTGATGGAGGAGGCCGGCGTGAAGCCGTCGGAGGTCGATGTGATCGTCTTCACCCACCTTCACTTCGACCACACCGGCTGGAACACCACCGACGAGAACGGCACCCCGACGCCGCTGTTCCCCAACGCCCGTCACGTCGTGCAGCAAGTGGAGTGGGACTACTGGACCGGCAGCGACGAACTGCGCACCGCCGCGGCCTACGACAACGTGCTCTCGCCGATCGAGTCGGCCGGCCTGCTGGACCTGGTCGAAGGCGAACACGCCGTCACCAGCGAGGTCGTCACGATCCCGACGCCGGGTCACACGCCCGGCCACGTCTCTTTCGTCGTCCAGAGCGGCAACGAGAAAGCGTATCTGATCGGCGACGCCGCACACCAGCCGGTACAACTGACGGAAACCGACTGGTGCCCGGGGGCCGACATCGACAAGGACACGTCGACCAAGAGCCGTCACGCCCTGTTCGACAAGATCGAGCAAGAGGGCGCGCTGATCGCCAGCGGGCACTTCCCCTTCCCGGGGCTGGGCCACGCCGTGCGCGAAGACGGCAAGCGGGTCTGGCACGCGGTCTAGGTCGAACTCGGCGACTGGATCCAGTCGACGCTGGCTGGCCTATTTGGTCAGATCCGGCACGTAGGCGGCGATGTCGATGTAGCGATCGGCGCTCTCGCGCAGGTCCTGCGACGTGCTGTTGCCAAACGCCATCACCTCAACGCGGACGCCGCGGTTGCCCACCATCTCCACGACGCGACGGAAGTCGCCGTCGCCGGAGACAAGGACAATCACGTCGAGCCGGTCCGCCATCGTGACGATATCGACGGCGAGCTCGACGTCGAAGTTGGCCTTGACGCTGCCGCCGGTGAAACGCTTGAGCGGCTTCGTGGCGATGCGGTAGCCGCGGTCCATGAAGGGCACGACGAAGCGCTCGTTCTCGCGTCGGGCGGCTGGGTCATCGGAGATCGGGGCGTAGGCCGTTGCCCGCACGAGCGTGCGGCCAGTGGAGAGGAAATCCAACACTTTGCCCCAGTCCAAGACGACGCCCGAACGCTCGGCCGCGTAGAGGATGTTGGGCACATCGACGAAGACGGCCAGCCGGAGCATGACCTCCATCGCCGGACCGCCGTCGCCCACGCTCGAGGTACCGACGCCACGGATGGCGCGGATTGTCTCCGCTTGGGCGTCGACGAGCGACTTCAGGAGTTCATTCTGCGTTTCGATCAGGCTGCCCTGGGCGCGCAGGAGCCCCAGCAACTCGTGGACCTCGTCCTCTTCGCTTGGAGGAACTGCGGGCGTCGCTGCGGGCCGCGTAGAGGGAGCGGCCTTGCGCGGCGCCCGACGACGAGTCGTCTTCTTGGCCGCGGTCTCATTGGAATCCGCGCTATCGGCCTTGCGCGCGCTGCCGCGCCGGCTAGGCGTCGCCTTCTTGGCTGCGGTCGTCGTCGTGGTTTTGCGCGCCCCACTGGTCGACTTACGCGCGCTCGATCTCCGGCGCGGGGCGCGCCGCGCCGTTGGCGCCTCCTCTATGGCGGCGTCGACGGCAGGGGTTTCAGAACGTTCGGCCTCAGGGGTGTCGTCGTCAGTACGATGGAAGAATCTTGTCACGGGATATCCGGCGGGCGTCTGGCCCGCTCGTTTCACTTTAACCGGCGGTTAGGCCTGCACAAGGTCGAGAACGCTGATCTTTGCAGCGATCCGTTTAGCGATCATTGTGAAAGCCAGAGCGGCCGGAGAATCTGGATGGTAAACGACGATGGGTTTCCCCTCATCGCCGCTCTCACGGACGGACTGTTCGAGGGGAATCTCGCCGAGAAAGTCGATCGCGAGATCGTCGGCGGCGTCTTCTGCTCCGCCGTGGCCGAAGATCTCGACGCGTTGCCCGGTGTCGGGCGTGATGAAATAGGACATGTTTTCGATGATGCCGAAGACCGCCACGTCGAGCTTTTCGAACATGGTGACCGCCTTCTCCGCATCCTCAAGCGCGACGGCTTGCGGTGTGGAGACAATCACCGCACCGGCGATGGGGGCTTCTTGCGCCATCGACATGGAAGCGTCGCTGGTGCCGGGCGGGAGGTCAATCAAGAGGTAGTCGAGTTCACCCCACTCGACGTCGTGGATCAACTGTCGCACCCCCGAGCCAATCATCGGGCCACGCCAGACGACAGGCGATCCGGGCGGGATCAGGAAGCCAAGCGAGACGAGCTTAACGCCCTCGCGCAGAACGGGATGCAGGCCACGATCGCTGTCCTGCTGGAAGCCGGCTGGCAGGCCGAACATGCGCGGCAGGTTGGGGCCCGTGATGTCGGCGTCGATCAGGCCCACCTGGGCACCGGCCTGGGCCAAGACGACGGCGAGATTGGTAGCTACAGTCGATTTTCCGACGCCGCCCTTGTTCGACGCGATAGCAATGATGTTCTTGACGCCAACGATCTCGGCCTGCCCCTCGCGGGGCGTGAACGCCGGCACCTCAGCATCCCACTCCAAGGCGACGGCAGACGCGCCAGCCGACGTGAGGGCGGCGGTGACATCTTGCTCGATCGTGTCGCGCAGCGGGCAAGCCGGCGTCGTGAGCACGACGGTGAGCGATACGGCGCCGTCCTCCACTTCGATGTCGCGCACCATGTTGAGGCTGACCAGGTCGCGCTGAAGTTCTGGGTCCATCACGCCGCGCAGGGCCTCGAGCGCGACTTCCGCGGTAAGCGTCATCGTGCTGCGCCTTGCCGGATGGGAGCGGAGATGCAGACGGCAGGGGAGGACGACCGGCACCGTCCCGCGGGCAGGTCGCGGCCGGCGCTGGGGCGGGCGATCGGGCATGGGCCGCGTCGAGGGGTGGTCAGGTCAGCCCCCCCGGACCAGGGAGCGGCAGGCGTTGGCGCCGTGGCATTGACAGCCTCGAGCGCCACCGGGGCACCCATCAACTTGCTGACATATTCGGTGTGGAATGTGCAGATCTCCTCGAGGCCTTCCGCCACGCGTTGAAAGACGCAGTTGTGCTCGCGCACCTCAAGGCCACCGCTCGTACGCCGCAATTCCGCGAAGCCGCTCTCGTCGCGCAGGATTGCGACGGCAGCCTCCGCGCGCTCGGGCATGGCAAGCGGCTCCAGCGCTTCCAGATGGGCCGCGGCGGGCCCGGGCGGCTACGCGCGAAAGGCGCCGTTGCGACCGCTGGGTGTGGTCCAGGAGGCCGTCTCTCCGGCGCTGGGCGCGGCCATTTCCTCCAACATAAGCCCCGCGAGGCGCGCGTAGGACTTCCGGGAACCGCTCGGCGCTGGCGGGCGTCAGGCTGTACACGCGCGCGGGACGGCCGGTTCGCCGCCGTTCTGTCGCCACCTCCACCAAGCCGTCAGCAGCCAGTTTGGAGAGGTGCCGACGGAGGGTCATGGGAGCCAAGCCCAGGCTGCCCGCCAGCAGATCGATGCTGGCTCCTGGCTCGCGTTTGAGGTGATTTAGGATGCGCTGACGCGTGTCGTGCATTTGTGCAATCGTGCACGGAGGGGGAAAATGAGGCCCAAAAGGGGCATCCGTGCGGCTCGATCGCAGCGTATGGATCAATAAGAGACGGTGTCAAGGTTTACACGCTTCAAAGCGTAAGAAGTACTCCAACCCCCTTGACCGTCAGAATGTCTGTTCGTAATTTAAGGGTGACGATTCGCGCGGACTAGAGCCCGACCGGGGCTAACCGAAACAACTAGCACGCGGAACGGCGCAGGAGGCAAGATGGCTACGAAGACGGTAAGCAAGTCGCAAGGACGTGCCACGCTCACGCGCGCGAAGGCTTCCTCGAACGGCGAGAAAGGGCGCACAACGACCGCCCGACGCCGGGCGCACAACCACCACTGGGTGATCAATGCGCCGAACGGGCCGACGAGCTCGGGGACCTGCAAGGTCTGCGGCAAGAATCGTGTCTTTCCCAACTCGTCCGAAGATTCGATCTGGGACGGGGCCGAAGGTCGCTCCCGCTGGAACGACATGGGCACCTCGCGACGGCGCAAGGCGCAGCAAGAGCCGGTGGCGGGAGAGAACGTCGTTCAGGTCTGAGCGAGACGTGGACGTTTGAATCGAACAACCGCCCTCTTGGGGGCGGTTTTTTCGTGGCCGGGTATCGGTAACGAGTGCGGAGTAGACTGCCCGGAGAGGGGCAAGCGTTGGCGCGGACGACAGCCGATCTCACAGTCGACCTGGCCCCAGGGGCGAAGCGCGGCCTCCTATTGCGCAACCCCGTCATGACGGCCTCCGGCACCTTCGCCAACGGGTTGGAGTTCGCCAAGATCTTCGACCTCGCCCGGCTAGGCGGAATCGCCTCCAAAGGACTCACGCTCCAGCCGCGGCAGGGCAATCCCACCCCGCGCGTGGCGGAGACGCCAGGCGGGATGCTGAACAGCATCGGCTTTCAGAACGTCGGCCTACGCAAACTGATGCGCGACGTCTGCCCCGTCTGGGCCACCTGGAACACGCCCGTCGTGGTCAACATCCTGGGTGAGTCGGTCGGTGAATTTGCCGAGCTGGCGCGTGAGCTGGACGGCGTACCGGGCGTGGCCGGGCTCGAACTCAACATTTCCTGCCCCAATCTCGACCAAGGTGGGATGGAGTTCGGCGTCGACCCCGGCATGACGGCGCGGGTGACCGAAGCCGTACGACAGGCGTCGACCCTCCCCGTGATCGTGAAACTGACGCCGAACGTGACGGACATCGTGCCGATCGCCCGGGCGGCCGAGCAGGCGGGGGCGCACGCGCTCTGCGTGGCCAACTCCTTCCTGGGCACGTCGATCGACGTGAGTACGCGCCGCACCCGCACCCACCGACCGATCTCCGGACTGACTGGCCCCGCGATCCGACCGCTGGCGGTGCGACTGGTCTGGCAAACAGCGCAGGCGGTGTCGATCCCGATTATCGGCAGTGGCGGGATCGCATCGGGCCGGGACGCGCTGGAGTTCATCCTGGCCGGGGCGAGCGCGGTGCAGGTGGGCACCGCAACGTTCAGCAACCCCTACGCGCCGCTCGAGGTGCTGGAGGGAATCGAGGACTACTGCCGCGAGAATCAGGTAGCGTCGCTGACGGACCTGGTCGGGGCGGCGCTGCCGCGGGACTGACAGCGACGACCTCGCCCTCCCTCGACTGACGACGGCTTCATGCCCAGCGTTAGCCGAGAGCCGGCGGCAGTTGCGTGGGGAGAGCCAATGTCCGTTTGGCAAATCGTGATGACGATCATCGCGACGATCTACGCGCTGATGTTTCTCTACGTCCTCGTCTCGTCGATCCGCGACTGGGGACAGACCGATGCAGTGCGGTCTGTAGTGAGGTACTGCCCCACCGGGCAGCCGCTGTCAACTCTGCGCCGACGCGCGTGAGGCCGACGAACGCCGCCCACAAGGGTCGGAGGCACCCACGTCGATCGGGCAGCCCGGCGGCTAGCAGCGATCCCTAGAGGTGGTCGCCCGGCGTCAGGCCGAAAGAGTGGATCAGGCGGCCGAAGCCCATGAACGAGACGATCGCCCAGCCGAGTTCCACGATCTGCTCGGGCGTGAAGTGCTCGCCAAGATCGTCGAACATCTCCTGATCGATGTTGTTGTGGTCGATAAACAGGCGCTCCGTGTAGCCCAGAGCGGCCTTCTCGTCCGCGCTGAAATCACCGGCTGACCAGTCACGAACCTGAGCGACGAGATCCTCGTCAAGTGGGGCTCCCTCTGACAGAGGGAGGCGGGCGGCCTGTCAAACCGCGCAGTCGTTGAGTTGCGCTAAGCGCAAGCGACAGATCTCCTTGACGCGACTGGACACGGCACCATCGGCGCGGATCGGACCGTACCACTCGTTCCAACGACGGAAGACGTCGGGCGCTTGCCCAAAGAGGCGGACCAACTCCCCGCCGTCCTCCGGCAGATCACGCTCCGTCAGTTCGCTGTCGCTGAGCAGGGGCAGGCGGGGGGCTTGTCGATCGGTGGTCATGGCGGCTCGATTCTATTTGCGGCGCCGGAAACGCCGGTGCTGCGGCCGTGCGGGTTGCCGGCGAAACGGTCAGAGCTTGGTCGGGGTGGACAGATTCGAACTGTCGGCCTCGCGGCCCCAAACCGCGCGCTCTGCCAAACTGAGCTACACCCCGATTCTCACGGCGCCTATCTGAGCGTCGACCGTATGACGCGACGTAGCGTCCTGCAAGCAGTGATTGCTCCCGCGAGCGGGCCGATAGATCAGCGCGCCGAGGCGCTGGTACGCTCC
>Ga0310121_10002022_pt1 | contig 19819 bp, 13 predicted proteins | sample CB27_Tmax_986_MG_FD_203504 | JGI IMG/M metagenome (GOLD analysis project Ga0310121, IMG submission 203504) | Marine microbial communities from Western Arctic Ocean, Canada - CB27_Tmax_986 | ecosystem: Environmental > Aquatic > Marine > Oceanic | place: Canada: Western Arctic Ocean | collected...
TTTTTCATTATCTTTTGCTGCGTCTGGCGCAAATCACGAGTCGAAAACGGATGCCTCTGGTTCACCCGAGTTCAGCTCTGATCGGCTGGGCTGCTTGAGTAGGGCTTTTTCAGGATCGACTAATTCGACCCCGTCGATCCCTCGCGTCATTTCGCTTTGGGTTCCGGCTCCGGGATGTTATTCCACTTCGAACTATCGACGGGCCCCAATCGCGCGACCCCGCTCTGGCGGATTTATCGTTAACCCATGCCACGCGCCCCGCGCTTCCGAACGCCGCGGAATCGATGAAGCGATGGGGAAACGGGAGGCGCGCCTCCCCCCCCCCCCGCGTAAATGCCTGGGCTGGCCGAGTCCACGCAAGGCTCTTGTCGAGAGACCCCGCGTTCGGCTACTATCCTGGTCGAAAAGGTTGCACTTGAAACTGCGCCTTGAAAGACCGCCTTATCGGATGGAGAGTCGTAACTATGTCAGGTGAAACGTGCCGTTCTGAACGACCACATGGGAAGTATCGGTTCATCTTAATTTATGTGGTACTCTCATTTGTGTCAATCCATGTGCAAGATAAAATGGGATTACCATGCGCAACGGCGAATGCCAATGATATTTCTATCGCCGATTTCGAAGGTGACGACTATGGCAATTGGGAGGTTTCGGGCGAAGCTTTTGGAACGGGTCCAGTTCAGAGTTCCGTACCTGGTCAGAAATCTGTGAGCGGATTCCTTGGAAAACACTTTGCAAATTCACATCACGAAGGGGAAAAATCAAAGGGTGTTCTGACTTCACCGCCTTTCACCATCGAACGGGACTACATTAACTTTCTCGTCGGCGGTGGGTATCACCCCGGGAGCCGCCGGACCAAGGCCCCAAAAGACTTCTGGGGCGATGAATGTAGTGTGAGCCTCTTCGTCGTGGATCCGGCTGAGTTAAGGTATTTGCCGTTTGAACATATGAACGCCGGTCACCATCGGCTTGCCGTTGATAAAAGTATAATCATCCGAGCGACGACTGGTCCAGGCCGCGCTTCCGAGGACATCGAAGAGTTGGAGTGGGCCACCTGGGACGTAAGGTTTTTGCGAGGCAAAACCGTTTACATTCGGATCGTCGATAACTATCCCGGCCCGGACGGGTATCTCTGTGTTGACCAGATTCTTCAGAGTAACTCCCCAAAGAAGGATCTCTCGATCGATCATGACGCCCTTCGTCGGGCCAATGAGAACGTTGATACGGCCGCCATGAAAGCCCCACCCCGACGAGGTTTCCATTATCAATCCCCCGTGTTCGCTTTCGGCGGCCAAACCGCCTTGTATCACAATGGGTACTATCACATGTTTTACATCTTCGACGCCTATTGGAATCAGAAGAATGCCATGGCCCACAAGTTCTGGAAGCACGCCCGCTCCAAAGACCTGGTCTATTGGGAAGACCTGCCCTTGGCCCTCTGGCCGTCTGAGGAATATGGGGAGCATTATTGCGCTTCGGGCCAGGTATTAATCGACGATAACGGCGCGCCGATGATCATTTACACGAGCCGGGGGTCGGAACAGGGCATGGAACAAATGGCGGCGCTGGGAGATCCGGATTTGATCACGTGGCGTAAACATCCGGCCAATCCGGTCCTTAAGAATCTTCCTGAAGACCCCATGAACTACGGGACCGATCCCGCCGTGTTCAAACACCAGGGGAAATGGTACATGATCATGGGTGGCCAAATGCCGGTCGACGGCGGTACGCATGGTGGTTTTTCCCTGCACGCATCGGACGACCTGGTCAACTGGGAATTCGTGAGCATCCCTTATAGTTCCAACACGGCAAGCTGGGAGGAGCCCGACCTGTTCCAACTCGGCGACAAGTGGGTCCTCATCTACGAGCCGCTCGGCCCGACTCAGTATTTCACGGGCACCTTCGACTGGGAGTCCCATACCTTCGAGCCGGAGGTTCATGGCTTCATCGATTACGCGGGCGCCGAAAAGCATGATCCCGTGAACCACACGATGAAGGATTTCAAGGGTCATTTCGTGGGCTGCACCTCCTTGGAGGACCACCGGGGACGCCGCATCTATTTTGGCCATTCACCCATTCCAAGGGGACTCTCGCTGCCCAGGGTGCTGACGTTGCGCCCCGATGGGCGCCTGGCTCAGCGGCCCCTGGAAGAACTGACAAAATTGCGAGGCGAGCATCACGGGGTCTCGGGTGTCGAGCTGGCCGATGCTTCCTATTTGATTCATGCGGCGGCGGGCGACATGCTCGAAATCAAGGTTGAATTCGAGCCGGGCTCCGCCGGTGAATTCGGCATAAAAGTTCGCCGTTCGGAAGATGGAGAGCGTTTCGTGCGGATCAGCTGCGACGGTGAACGTCTCGAGGTGGCGGGGGAACGCGTGCCCGCTGAGTTGATGGAAGGTGAGTCCACCCTGCGCCTGCACATCTTTCTCGACAAGAGTTGCATGGAGCTGTTCGCCAATGACCGGGTGGTGTATACGGAAAATATGTCCGGGGTCGGAGCAACCGACTTGGGCATTGAACTATTTGCGACGGGCGGTGCCGCAACAGTCAATTCACTGGATATCTGGCAGCTCGAATCGATTTGGTAAAAGTTCGCCCATCAGGCTTTGTCCGATAATAGCTCGTTGGTCCAAATACAGAGCCTAGCTCGCGCGCCAACTCGTCGCCCCGTGCGGATCGACCTTGTCGGGTCCGGGACGTAGGCAAGCGAAAGATGATCCGTATCGAGTCACCCCTTGTGGGGATCGGAGAGAAGACGGGCGTATAGGCGATCACTCCCGGAAGCCGGGAAGGCCGCTTCTTAGAAGCCAGACGCCGGCCGGTGAGCTGTACTTGAGTAAGGGAGTCGTGAGGCGCGGGGGCTCTATCATGCGGGGATTTTGGTGGATGCCGACGGGACTAATGTTTAAAGGTACGGTGACAGGTGAGATTACTGTGTCTGAACCCACAATATTCTCGTGATGTCTGATGCGTCGGCTTCGAAAATGAATGAATCGTCGCCCGGAGGATCTTTGAGATCATCCCTCTGGGGCGTCGAATCTCCGTGATCTGTCCTAAGCACGTGATCGTCATTCACGCCCGCAAGACGAATCCGACGAAGCGTGTAGGTGGAGGGGTGATCATAATTCTTGTGTCCGGCCGGAATGACAACCCATTCTGGATGAACAGCCTTCAAGAATTTCAACGAAGATGATCCGTTCGATCCATGATGCGGCACCTGGAACATGGTTGCCTTCAAACTGAAATCTCTAGGGGATGATACGTGCCGATCATACAGTTCTCTTTCCTCACTGTCAATCTCGTCGTCATACCTTTGGCCTTTATGATCATCATTGCGACCATTGATGTCACCAGCGACGAGAAAGGATACACCGCCGTAAACAATTTTGAATACAAGTGAAGCATTGTTACGCTGCTGCGGTTCTGAGAACCATCGTCCTGAGTGGGGGTCTACTCGAGGCGGCTGCTTATCGACGTTGAGATAGAGTACCGAGATATCGTCCCATTCCTCTGAAGGCGTACCGCCATCATCAATAGTGTGCCATTCACCTGCATCAACCCAAGCGTGAATTGGTGAATAAATGTCGATCTCTGGTTCTTGGCCTAGAAGTGCCCACAAGTTTTTCCATGTTGGCCGGTCGTTTTCAAGCACGCGACTTGTATATCCCGTGTACCAAAACTCCCTCACTACGTAGATAGGCAACAGCTTGCGTTAGCCATCAAAATGAGCATAATCCGCATGCGTTACTATCGCGATATCGATGGGATCTGTATCAACGAATTGATGCACATGTTTTTTGAGTTTCTCCCTGCCTCTGTCACCTCCGTCGATAAATATGTGCTTCCGATCTCCCGGAGTCTCAATTAGCATCGCCAGGCCATTGCCAACATCAATAAAATGGACACGCAACTTTGTTTCATCAAGTTGAACATCGGAGAGAGATACTTGGGCCGTCGGCGGATCTGCCGGCCAAAGAGGTTAGGCAATGATGACTGCGACTAGGCACGATAACGAAGTCCAGGTGTGGCGAGTCCGTCGAGGCGTTCCAATTCGAGTATATCTTAGACTCTTCATAATGCCCCCCCCAATTGTTAATCTAGATGCCGATCCCATTATTTAGAATTTTAGTCGCCTATGATATTGAGAGCAAGTTTTTTTCCATTAATTCTTACCGGGTGTGATTCCGAAATGGGAGTTGCGTGGGATTGCGGTCAGGGGGTAGCTGACGATGAAGCTGTACCAATGCTGATGCCGCGGCAACTGTCCGGTGAGCTCCGGCACATGATGTCGGATATCGAGTAAAGGGTGTGATTCCGAAATGGGAGTGCGGAAGGTGACGGGATTGGGATGGGGCCTAGCCCGACCGAGTCGATGAATCTGCTGAAAGTTTGCTTTCTCCCCTCCATTACAGGTAGGGTAGGGGAGATACTGGCTGCCCGGCGGCGGTTTTGGCCGGGCGATTTTGAAAGGGAGGGGCTTTTTCCGCGTGGCCACGCCGCTGGACCAGATCCGTAATTTCTGCATCATCGCCCACATCGACCACGGCAAGTCGACGCTGGCCGACCAGTTGTTGCTCCAGACCGGGACGCTCAGCAAGCGGGAGATGCGCGAGCAGGTCTTGGACTCGATGGACCTGGAGCGCGAGCGGGGGATTACGATCAAGGCGCAGGCGGTCCGGATGAGTTACACGGCGAGTGACGGGCGGACGTATCAGCTCAACATGATCGACACGCCGGGCCACGTCGACTTCAGTTACGAGGTCAGCCGGGCGCTGGCCGGTTGCGAGGGGGCGCTGCTGCTGGTCGACGCGGCGCAGGGGGTCGAGGCGCAGACGATCGCCAACGCCTATCTGGCGATCGACGGCGATCTGGCGATCATCCCGATCGTCAACAAGATCGACCTGCCCAACGCCGACCTCGAGGGCGTGCTGGCGCAGATCGAGGAGGCCATCGGCCTCAACACCGAGGAAGCGATCCTGACCAGCGCCAAGACGGGCGAAGGGGTCGGCGAGGTGCTCGAGGCGATTGTCCGGCGCATCCCGCCGCCGCGTCCCTCGCCCAATTCGACCACCCGCGCGCTGATTTTCGACTCCAGCTACGACAATTTCCGCGGCGTGATCACCTATTTGCGCTCGTTCGAGGGCGAGATCGTCCTGGGCGAGCGCGTGCGGTTCATGAAGAGCGGGCGCGATTACGAGGTCTCGGAGCTGGGGTGCTTCACGCCCAAGATGACGCCGCTCGACAAACTATGCGCAGGCGAGGTTGGCTACCTGATCGCGTCGATCAAGGACATCTCAACGGTCAAGGTGGGCGATACGGTCACGTGCGCGATTCGGCCCGCCGCCGAGCCGTTGCCCGGCTATCGCGAGAGCAAGCCGTTCGTCTTTTCGGGCCTCTATCCCAGCACCGCCGAGGAGTTCGAGACGCTCGCGACGGCGGTCGACAAGGTCAAGCTCAACGACGCCTCGTTCGCGGCCGAACGCGAGAGTTCCGACGCGCTCGGTTTCGGTTTCCGCTGCGGGTTCTTGGGCATGCTGCACATGGAGATCATCCAGGAACGGCTCGAACGCGAATACGGCCTGGACTTGGTCCTGACCTGCCCCAACGTCAGCTACCGCGTGACGCTCAAGAACGGGGAGGTCATGACCATCGACAAACCGGCCGACCTACCCAACCCCACGCACATCGAGCGGACCGAGGAGCCATACATCGAGGGGCGCTTCCTAATGCCGGCTGAGCATCTAGGACCGGTTATCAAGCTGGCGCAGGCCAAGTGTGGCGTGCAGAAATCGCTCCAGTATCTGGGCTCCAAGCGCGTGATGCTGGTCTACGAACTGCCGCTCAGCGAGATCATTTTCGACTTCTACGACAAGCTCAAATCCGTCACGCGCGGTTACGCCTCGTTCGATTACGAGGTGATCGGCACGCGTCCGGTGAACATGGTCAAGCTTGACGTCCTGATCAACGGCGACCCGGTCGATGCGCTCTCGGCGTTGGTGCGTCGCGAGGACGCCCAGGTTCGCGGCCGGGTTTTGTGCGAGAAGCTGCGCGAGATTGTCCCGCGCCAACTCTACGAGGTGGTGATCCAGGCGGCGATCGGCGGCAAAATCATGGCTCGCGAGTCGGTCAAGGCCCTGCGCAAGAACGTGACCGCGAAATGCTACGGCGGCGACGTGACGCGCAAACGCAAACTGCTCGAGAAACAGAAAGCCGGCAAGAAACGGATGCGCCAGATCGGCCGGGTCGAGATTCCACAGGAAGCCTTTATGGTAGTGCTCAAGTCGGGGGATTGACGCCGGTCACCCGTTGTATTCTCCCCGGTTAAGCACATTTTGCGCAAAAACAAAGAAGCTGGTGGAGAACAAGGAATTGAGACTCTCGATGGACCGACGTCTTTGTGTTCTCGCGACCCTTGGGTTGCTGGCGATATTGAATGCGAGCGCTGGCGGCGCGACGGCCGGCATCACCTCGGTTCCGCTGACGGACCAGGGCGGCGCCGGAGATGGTCCTCGGTTCGAGCGATTAAGCCCGGAACTGACGGGGATCACGTTTGCAAACCGGTTCGACCCACTCAATGAGAAGATCCGAAACGACATCCTGGAAAGCCCGTTTGTCTATGGCGGCGTCGCCGTGGGCGACTATGACGGTGACGGCTTGCCCGATGTCTACCTCACCAGCGCGTTCAGCCATAACCGCCTCTACCGAAACCTCGGCAACGCGCAATTTGAAGACGTAACCGAGCGCGCGGGAGTTGAAGGCGCGCCAGCATGGAATAGCGGCGCTTCATTCGCGGACGTGGACAACGACGGCGACCTGGACTTGTACATATGCCTCTACGACAACCCTAACCGGCTTTATATCAATCAGGGCGATGGCACCTTCACGGAGTCCGCCGAGTCATTTGGGATGGACTTCAAGGGAGCCAGCGTCATGTCCTCGTTCTGCGATTATGACCGGGACGGAGACCTAGACGCGTTCGTTCTGACCAATCGCTTATGGCACCTGCCGCCCCCTAAGAACATCGAAGTCCTTGAATCAAGCGGGGACGGCGACGCCACGATCAAGCCGGAATATCGCGGCCTGGTAAGTTTCTACCTGGAGGAACCCTCGCTTCGTTTCGCGGGCGAAGAGGACCGGCTCTTGCGGAACAACGGCGACGGTTCCTTCACCGATGCAACGCAAGAGTCAGGTATCTCGGGCTATGAAATGGGTCTTGCGGCCACCTGGTGGGACTACAATCAGGACGGTTCCCCGGACCTCTACGTGAGCAACGACTTCTGGGAACCCGACCGGCTGTATCACAACAACGGCGACGGCACGTTTCGGGATGTCACGACCTCCCTATTGCCCCATACGCCTTGGCTGTCCATGGGGGCCGACCTGGGGGACCTCAACAACGATGGGCGGATTGATTTTATCGCGACCGACATGGCCGCGACGACCCATTACAAACAGAAAATGGCGATGGGCGAGATGGGGCAAGCCGGAACCTTTCTGAGAACCGCCGTCCCCCGTCAATACATGCGCAACGCGGTTTATCTGAATACCGGCACGGAGCGCTACATGGAGGCGGCCTACTTAACAGGCTTGGCGAGCACGGATTGGACATGGTCGGTCAATTGCGAGGACATGGACAACGACGGCCGGGTGGACGTCTACTTCACTAATGGTATTATGCGCGACTGGACCAATCCCGACCACGTGGCCCGAATCAACAAATTGATTCCCCCGGAGGACCTCCCCCGGATCGCCCGGGAGGGATACATCGAAAAGATCCGCTACTGGCTGGCGACCCCCCCGCGCGTGGAAGCCAACCTGGCCTATCGCAATTTGGGAGACCTCAAATTCCAGGAAGTGGGACCCGAGTGGGGTCTGAATCATATGGGAATCAGCAACGGGGCGGTATTCGCGGACCTTGACCGCGACGGAGACCTGGACTTGGTGGTCAACAACTTCGATGAGGAAGCAGGCGTCTATCGAAACCAAACGACCGACACGCACGGCGTCCTGATTCGACTCGAGGGGACCGAAAGCAATCGATTTGGAATCGGCGCGCGCGTGGAGATGAAAACCCGAACCGGAGGGGTTCAGGCCCGGCAATTGACCCTAACGCGTGGTTATATGTCCAACCCCGAGCCTTTGATCCATTTCGGTCTTGGCGTCGATCCCATGATCGAACAACTCACGGTCCTGTGGCCGAGCGGGCAGAGGCAGACTTTCGCGGACTTGGAATCGGATCGGTTTTATACGATCACCGAACCCCAGCGGGAACCACCCGTGGACAAGGCCGTTCAATCGAGGGACGACGATGACGGGGCCGAGAAAATGTTCGGCCGGTCCGACGGCTTGCGGGGGATTCGGCATCACGAACGGCCGTTCGACGATTATGAGCGCCAACCCCTGCTTCCGTACCAGCTATCCAAGCTGGGGCCGGGTCTCGCGTTCGGCGACGCCGACGGCGACGGGGACGATGATCTATACTTGGGCGGGGCGGCCGGGCAGAGGGGGATGCTTCATATCAACGATGGCGAAGGCAACTTCGGGCCGGGGCCGGCACGGCCGTTTCAGGTGGACCGCGAGTGTGAAGACATGTCGCCTCTGTGGTTCGACGCGGACGGAGACGGCGATCTGGACCTCTACGTCGCGAGCGGCGGCGTGGAGGCGGAACCGGGAGATGAGGTTTTGCGCGACCGGCTTTATCTCAACGGCGGCGGCGCCCAGGGGGGAACCGAAGGTCAATTCACGAAGGCGCCGCGAGGGGCGTTGCCCGACCTGCGCGACAGCAGCGGCACGGTCGCGGCCGGGGACTTCGACCGCGACGGCGATCTGGACCTGTTCGTCGGCGGACGGTCGATCCCGGGCAAGTATCCCCTCGCGCCGAAAAGCCGTTTGCTGCGAAACGACCCCTCCAGCTCGACTTTCACCGACATCACCGCCCAGGTCGCGCCCGATCTGCTCGAGACCGGCATGGTGACCAGCGCGCTTTGGTCCGACGTCGATGACGACGGCTGGATCGACCTATGGGTCACGCACGAGTGGGGGCCGATCAAGCTTTATCGCAACCACCAGGGCAGCCTGCAAGACGAGACGCGCGACGCGGGGCTGGCGGAGCGTTTGGGTTGGTGGAACGCCATCGCCGGCCGCGACCTCGATGGCGACGGAGACATCGACTACGCGGTCACCAACTTCGGACTGAACACGAAATACCATCCCAGCCCACGGAAGCCGGCGCAGATCTACTACGGCGACTTCGAGGGTACGGGTAAGCGGTGCATTGTCGAGGCCGAATTCGAGGGCGAGAGCCTGTTCCCGATCCGGGGCCGCAGCTGTTCATCGAACGCGATGCCTTTCCTGTGGGAGGGTTTTCCGACCTTCGACTTGTTCGCCAAATCAACGCTGCAAGAGATCTACACGCCGCAATGTCTCCAAGACGCCTATACGCTCCGGGCCACCCATCTTGAGTCCGGCGTCTTGATCAATGACGGCCAGGGACATTTTGAATTCGAACCGTTGCCGCATCTGGCGCAGGTTTCACCCGGCTTCGGCGTCATACTGACCGAAGTGGACGGCGATGGTCGAACGGACCTGTACATGGTTCACAATTTCTTGAACAATCAACCCGAGACCGGTCGCATGGACGGGGGCGTGAGTTTGTTGCTGCTGGGCGGGGAGGCCGTCGGTGACGCTGGACTGACTCCCGTCTGGCCGCTGCAAAGCGGACTGGTCGTCCCCGGCGACGCCAAGAGCCTCGCGCAGTGCGACCTGAATAACGACGGTTGGCCCGACTTCATCATCGGCGTCAACGACGGCGAACTGATGGCGTTCGAGAATCGAGGGTCGCAAACGAATCGGGCGGTGAAGGTACGCCTGCGTGGCGGCCAATATAATCCCACCGGCATCGGGGCGCTGGTGGCGCTAAAGACGAGCGCGGGCACACTGCAAACCGCCGAACTCGCCGCGGGGGGGAGTTACCTCTCTCAATCCAGCAAAGACCTCTTCTTCGGCCTTGGTCCTGGCGACCGCGTCGAGGAGATTCGAGTGCGTTGGCCGGACGGCCGCTCCGTGCAGTACACCGAAGACCTGGACCGGCAGGTGATCCTGCTGGAAAAGTGAATACGAAAACGATTCCCCCTCGCCGGCGCCGCTCTTGGAAGTGTCTTTGAAAACAAGCGATGTCCCATCCTCCCCGGCTAGATCCGTATTCGGCGCCATGCGTTCATGACAAAATCGCGTTCATCAAATAGAAAGCCCCGTCCCAAGGCCCCTCAAGGCGCCCGTCCCAAACCGGACAAGGCCAAAGGCCGGAAGTTCCCTTTCCTGCTGAAGGTGATTCTCATCGTTTCGCTCATCCTTAACGGCGCTGGCGCCGTGTACTTTTTTGGCAAAGAGAGCGACGTTCGAAAGTCCCCCGCCGAACGCGCGTCTTCGGAAGAGGCTGATTCATGGCAAGACCATGTCCAACAGGGCAAGCAACTCTATAAACAGGCCATTGGTTCCAATCCGATTGACGTGGAGTTGGTCCGCCGAGCGAACCGGCATCAGCTCAAGGCACTCGATCAGCAGCCGAACAATTCGGAAATCCACTCGTATTTAGCATCCAATTATCTGGTGTTGGGCGAACTGAAAGATGCCATTGCACATTTTGAGAAAGCCGACGACCTTGCGCCGAAGTTTCCCCACGCAATGGCCCATAAACTCCAGGGCGAACGACTCTCGGAAGCGGGCAATCAAGAGGAGGCGTTGGGACATTTTCTCAACGCGTTCAGGATCGACCCGACCGTCAGCGAGATTCACCTTGAAATGGGATGGGCGTTGTGGGAATTGAATCGGCGCGAAGAGGCCATCGAGCAATTAAAGACGGCCGTCAGTCTCAACCCGGCGGACCCGTCAACGCAAAATCGACTCGAGCAGTATTTGGTCAAGAAGCAGACAAACGAGGCGCTTGCCGGCAAGTTGCGGGAGCGGCTCGCCACCAGTTGGGACGACCCCAGCGTCTATCAAAACCTTGTCCATCTGGCGGACATCTATCTGGAGATGAATCGCCATGGCGAGGCCCTCGAGTATTATCGCCGCTCGGTGGAAATCAACCCCAACCAGCCGAATGTTCACGCGAAGATCGCCATCTGCAGGGCGATGCAACACGAGTACGATGCGGCTTTGGATAGTCTCATGAAAACCAATCCCGATGAGTCCGCCTGCTGCCGGGGCCTGGCCCAGAAACTCCTGGAATATAATCGCCTGATGGAGCTGATGGCGCAGTACGAACGATTGATGGGCCGCGACGACAAGGCGCAAAAAATCGAGCGCGACGCCCAAGTTCGGGCCGGGAAAGCCCGGGAGTTCCTGGAGCGGTCCCTGACGCTCGATCCCGAACAGCCCGAAGTCCTCGCGTTGCTGCGCGGGCTCGACGCCCAATAGCCGGGCCGTTCCCCTCGCGAAACATCATCCAGCCGCTGACGAACTGATGCGCGTCAAGCGGCGGAAGCGGGACGGACACGATCTCGATCTCCTCGTCACGCCGCGGGTACTCGACGTGGATGCTGAACATGAACCGGTCGAGCTGGGCCTCGGGCAGCGGATAGGTCCCCTCGTGTTCGATGGGATTCTGGGTGGCGACCACGAAAAAGGGCCGCGGCAGCTTGCGCGTCTGGCCCCCGGCGGTCACCGTGTATTCCTGCATCGCCTCGAGCAGCGCGGCCTGCGTCTTGGGCGGCGTGCGGTTGATCTCGTCGGCCAGGATCAGGTTGGCGAAGATGGGGCCATGGATGAAGTGCAGCCGCCGCTCGCCGGTACTGGGGTCGGTCTGCAGGATTTCGGTCCCGGTCACGTCCGCGGGCATCAGGTCGGGCGTGAACTGGATGCGCTTGAAATCCCACCCCAGCGCCTCGGCCAGCGTCCGGACCAGCAGCGTCTTGGCCAGCCCCGGCACCCCGATGATCAGTGCGTGCCCCTGCGCGAGCAGCACCGTCAAGAGCTGCCCGATCAGGCCCTCCTGACCGATGATGACCTTGTGCAATTCCCCGCGCAAAACGCCCCCAGCCGCGGCGTCAACGCCTCCCAAGCCGCCCGCAACGCCTCGGGTGCCCGCGCCTCGGCCGCTTCCACGTTCGGTGCCTGCATCGTTTCGCCTTTCAAGTCGAATTCGCCCGTCCCCTCGCGAGCGGAAGCCCCCACTTCCCCCCGCCGGCTATGTCCTGGTTGGCCAGGCCTTCAAGCTATTAGACGCGCCTAAATTCAAAAAGTTGTAATGTTTTTAAACCAATCCGAGCCGCGCCGCAAGAGCCCCCCCGAAGCCGACCGGTCGCCGCGCCGGGTTCACGGAGGGCACTCGCCATCTTTCGCTCTACCCCTTGCTCGTCCTCCCGTCAATTCCTAGCGTGCGCGACCGGTGCCCGTCCGGGGGCGTTCAAACGCATTGACAACGCCTCGCGCGAGGCGGTCAAGTGGTGGCGGGGCGCGCGGACCGGATTTACCCGGGCCGGCGGCGCCTTTCGGATCGGGTCGGAGGTGCGGCATGAGAATTCTGGTCACTGGCGGGACGGGGACGCTTGGCGGGTACGTCCTGCGCGAGCTTCTCGGGGCGGGTCACGAGGTTTCCGAGCTGAGCCGGACCGCGCCGGAGATCGAGGGGGTCAAGTCCTTCGCGGGCGATATCGGCCGGCCCGAGGACCTGCGCGAGGCGTTCGCGGGCCAGGAGGCGGTCATCCACATGGCGGCCGTCCCCGGACCCGGGCGCCAATCGGCCGAGCGGCTCATGCAGGTCAACCTGGTCGGGACGGTTAATGCCCTGGAAGCCGCCGTGGGGGCCGGCGTTGGGCGGTTCGTTTTCACCTCGTCGGGGGCGGCCATGGGCTACGCCTTCCAGCGGCGGCCGCTGACGCCCCAATATCTGCCGCTCGATGAGGACCACCCCTGCCGGCCCCATGACGACTACGGGCTGAGCAAGCTACTGGGGGAGCTCGCCTGCCGCCGCTATACCGACGCCTTCGGGCTTCAGACGCTCTGCCTGCGCGTGCACGCCAACTGGTACGTCGACCGGCCGGGCGCCGAAGCCGCCTGCGGGCAAGGCTGGGCGAAGGACCTGACGGTCGAAGAGCTGTGGGCCAAACGCTATCTGAAGACGCTCGACGCGGCGGAGGGCGACTGGCCGGTCCCAGGTCCCCCGGCGCCGCACAAGTTGCTGTGGGCCTTTACCGACGCGCGCGACGCCGCCCGGGCCTTGCGGCTGGCCGCCGAATGCGAATCGCTCGCCCATGAGGTGTTCATCATCAGCGGATTCGATACGTGCTCGCGGGAGGAAACCTCGCGACTCGTCGAGCGACGCTTCCCCGAGGTGCCCTTGAGCCGCCCCCTGAGCGGTTTCGAGACGCTGTGGTCCCACGCGAAGGCCAAACGCCTGCTCGGCTACGAGCCGCGCCATACCTGGCGCGACAGCGATTTTCAGTGCTGGAGCGAAGCCCTCAAGACCGGCGTCCCCGGCTGAACCCGAGACCCAGCCGGCGTCGGGAGTTATGGTGGAGGGTACGCAGACGCGTTCGCTAACGCTTTAAACGCCGTGGCACGTAGTGGATGAAGTTGCCCATCGCGGTTTTGCGGGTCGGCCCTCGGCTCCCGTCTCTCGTCCTCGTCGATCGGATGTTGACGTGATCGAGTTGATATTAGCATGGCGATGATCATTATTTCGGTTGAATAATTCGAGGACGAGAGACGAGGACGGGAGCCGAGGGCCGATCATGAATGGGGACGGGAACCCTTCATCGAGGCGGGGTTCACTCCCAAGACTGAATCATAGCCCATCTGTTCGGATTCTCAACCCGTGGACTTGTTGATTCGGGTATCGAGGAATTCGGCGGCCAGCTCACGATCGCAGTAGGTGCATTTGGCGGCGGAGGGGGGGGTGATGCGCCGGCACGAGGGGCACGCTCGCGGCGCGGCGCCGGGTTGCAGTTTCCCGTCGCGTCGGCCGTCCTGGGCGTCCACGTAATTCATTCACTGGCGGAATTCATCGTCACCGATGATCTGCTTCTCGATCAGGATCAGCAGCAGGGTCTGCAGGAGCAGATGCTGGCGGTCGAGCGCGCGGCGCAGCTCCTGGATATCGCCGCGGGCCTGATTGTCGGTCGGCCGCGGTTGGTAGCTCAACGGCCCCGCGGTCGATAGTCCTGGTGTCGCGAACTCTTCCATGCAATCCCTCCCGTCGGGGGAGCTTCCCCCCTCCCCATTCACTATCGGCGTCGTTGGGCGGCGGGTTGATCAGTGTCCACGCGGAATTACCGGCTTCCTCGCCCCGGCCGGACGCGCGTTCGGGGAGCCCCCCCCGATTGGCCTACCGCAAAGTTCACGAAGGGAGAGGGCCAAGCACCCGTTTCAGCAGCGCGATCTGACCGGCGTGGTAGAGGAGGTGATGAATGATGCCGTAAAGCATCTGGTAACAGGGATAGAAACGACCGGGGGCCAGTTCTCTTCGCCTTCCGGGTCGGGCGTCTCATCACCATGCAGCATCCGCGTGACGAAATCCTGCCACGCCACGATATGGCGGACCAACTCCCAGATCGTATGCGCTTCGGGAAGCGGACGGGTCGCGGCCTCCTCGGTGCTCAGGTCCGAAAGCAGATCGCGCAACGACGGCCCGTACCATGAGCTGCTGCCGTAGACCCGTTGGAACAACTCGCTGATCCTCTCGATTTCGCTCTTGTTTGATCTCATGCGGTCATGATCGCCTTTCGCAACAATTCATTTCAGCCCGAAACAGTCCGGCTCGCCCGATGCCGGATGCGATCATGGTTCGCCGCGCGACGTAGAAGAGGCGCCCCTCGCAACGACAATCCGAAGCCCCAAAGCGCGCAACCTTCCAACGTTTACTCGGTGTATCATCGAACCAAGCCCTTACCGGGCGGCTTGGTCCGACACGTCCACGCACACAAGCTCGCCGTCACTGTTGCGGCAGTAAATGCGCTTGTTCACCAGCACGGGGGTCGTCCAGCACTTGCCGCCCAGCACCTGCATTTGGGCCAGCGTCTCGAATCCCTCTGGCGTGGCCTCCGCGACGATCAGTTCCGAACTCTCACTCATGATAATCAGCTTGCCGCCGGCAACGGTCAGCGTGCCGTTGCCAAGTCCGTCCTCGGACCAGCGCGCCTCGCGCGATTCGGGGTCGATGCACTGGAGCTGATTGGCGGCCTGGTTGAAGCCGTAGAGATGTCCCCGCCAGAGCACCGGCGTCGAGAAAGAATTTCCGAACGTGGAACTCTCCGAGAGGAGTTTAAGCTCGTTGCCCGCGCCGATGCCGTAGATTTCCGATCCGCCGGTGCAAGTGAGAAATAACTTGTCGCCGAGGATGATCGGCGTGGCGCCGCAAATGCTCTTGTGCCGCTCGCTGAGGTGATGGCCGAGCTGTTTCCCGTCGCTCAGGCGAAACAGAAACAACCCCTTGAGATTCAGGCAGACCAGGATGTCCTCGCCTTCGCGCCGGACCACCATCGGCGAGGAAAACGCCTCGCCCAGCTCTTCGCTCGACCAAATAATCTCCTTGGTGGTTTTTTTGAGGACGTGAACGCGCCCGATATTGATGATGAGCCGATCGTCCACGACCAGCGGCGAGGCGCAGCAGCCGTAATCGACATTGAGTTTGCCGATCTCGGGGGTGAACGAGCGGCTCCAAATGTGGTGGCCCGTCCGCGCGTCGATCGCGTGGACTTCACCGGCCTTGCTCAGGGTGTAAACGACGCGGCGGTCGACGAACGGCGTCGCCGAAGGCCCGCCCTCGTGCTGCTTATCGTAGGTCGCGCAGGGATATTTGTAACGCCAGATCTCGCGACCGGTCTGGGCGTCCAGGCAATAGACGATATCCATCTCGTCGCGGTTGCCTAGGCAATAGACCCGCCCATCGCGGGTGGTGGGCGCCGAGAAGCCGGTTCCCAGTTCGACTTTCCACAGAACCGGCGGCCCATCCGCGGGCCAGTCGCTTGACCAGCCCATTTCGTGCGAGACGCCGTCTCGGTTCGGCCCTCGCCATTGCGGCCACTGGTCGCCGTGGATTAACCACGAGCAACCGGTAAGCGGCATGGTCAAAATGCAGGCGATCAGGATTGGCCGAGAGAAGTGATAGGCCGGACACACGCGAGCGCGTAGACCTTGCATGAGAGCGTCCCCTTTGTTCGCAACGGTCGCCGGCGGAAGATAAAGGCATCCGTTGGTCTCTGACATCAATAGGCGAATGATTCACACCCATTGTAAGGCTATTCGGAGTCTGCGGCCACCCCGCTCGGCGTCATTCGGACAGCGCGTTTGCAATGTCCATTGTCGGGAATCGAGCCGGCCAGGTCAACCTTTACGCGCGTGTGGCGCCGACGCCCGCGCGGCGGCGTCTCAGGTTCGAGCGCGGCGGCAAATGAGAAGTCGCGCGTGGCCTCCTCGTAAGAGACCCTCCGGGTAACCTCGATTTCGAAATTTAAGATAGAATCGATATTGCGCGGCTTGTATTCTGGAATCAAGAGCATGGGGCTGTCTTTCTCAATGCGTCGGCCAACATACCCGACCTTGCGGGTGGGGAATATCGGCATAAGGCACGGGCTCTCTATTCGTGGATAGGAATGCTCACTGTCATCGGGAGAGGATCGAGATGAAACAAAACTGCTGGGCGCGAAGGGTATGGATCATTGGGTTGGGGTTAACGCTATTCGCCGGCGTGGAGGCGGGCGAATCGGATAAGGAATCGGAGAAAAGCTACGTTGATGATCCCAACGCCATCCTGGAATACAGCGATCCGGCGGCGATGAAACAAGCCGAGGGGGCGGGCGCGGAAAAGGTACGGGGCATTCCCAGTCCGACCGGTTCCGGCATCATGTATGTGCGCGACCCGATCGAGCCGGTCACGTTTCCGCCGTTCGAGGGCGAGCGCTACGAAGCGACGGCGCCCGACACGCTGGACCTCGCCGAACGCGGCGCGCTGGCGCTGCACGCGATCACGAACCTGGCCGACCCCGCGCAGGATTACGAAATCTTCGGCTGGATCGGCAATATCAAGAGCGGCCAGGTGTACATGAAGCACAGTTACCATGACTACAACGGCGGGCAGGCGAAATGGATGATGGGCCTGCCGCTGGTGCGGACGATGTCGGGCCTCGAAGACAACATGCACGTGGACCAAGGCATGATGGAAACGATGTTCCGCATGATCGGCGAGGACGGGCTTTACTGGATCCCGGCCCAGGGGGCGTCTTGGATCGGTGAATCCGACTCGGTCGCGCCGTGGACGCGGCCGGGGGTGAAGCAGGTCTACGACATCTGGCCCAACGGGCGGGTGTTGTTGTGTCTTGTTTCTTGGTACGCGCGCGACCCTCGGAACGAGGCGCTTAAGGCCAACATCGAACGAATGATCGACGCCTTCTCGAGAATCGCGATCCGCAAGGACGGTTGCGCCTGGTTGCCGCGTCACTTCTACGAGGACTACGTGCTGGAAGACCAGCCCGAGCAGGCGCACGTGCCGATGGGTGGGACCGCCGTGACCTCGCAGTCAACGATTCTTCCCGGTATCGCGCGTTATTACGCGCTGACGGGATACCCGCCCGCAAAGGAGCTTGGAGAGCAAATCGTCCGTTATTGGCTGAACAAGGCCGAGATATTGGAAGAGAACGGGGAGTGGATTTACGGCGGGGGAACGCATTTTCACGGTACGACGTTTATCCTGATCGGCCTGCTGGACTGGGCGATCGCCACGGGGGATACGGCGTTGCAGAATAGACTGGCGGGCGCTTACGAATTCGCCAGGGCGGGCGGCAACGCGCTGATCGGCTGGATGCCCGAGGGATATCCCGCCGTACACCCCAATAGCGAACCGTGCGGGATCGGCGACATGACGGTCTTCGCCGCCAAGCTGTCGAGGCACGGAATCGGCGACTACTGGGAAGACGTCGAAAGGTACTCCCGCAACCTGCTCGCGAGCGCCCAGATCACCGATAGTTGGTTCGCCGAACGCAGAGCGGCCGAATCGCAGCAAGGGACGCCGGGCGAGGCCTTCGATACCGGCCACACCTATGCGGAAGGTCGCCCACAGGGATTGATGATGCGCATTGACGGAGCCACCGGGAACATCCGTCTGTTCTATCAGGATGGCGGGGCTAGGGATCTTCACGGTCAGGTATGGAAGGACATCACGCCCGCGCAAGACCCGCACGGTCTGCTGCGTTTCGCTCCCGGGCCCAACAAGGTCGGCATCAACAACATGGGCACGGGCGACGGGAATTTCGTTGTTGATGCCATCGGCCTGTTTGAGGGGCCGGATGGGGCGCAGACGCTGATCGAGGATGATTTCACGCCTGGCCCGGGAGAAATGCCGATCGCGGGCGGCGGGGACAACGTGAACATCCACTGGCGCTTCAACGAGACGGCGGACAAGCAGGCCAACGCCTACGACGGCGCCGGCAAGCTGATCCTGCCGATGCGCGGCGCGTGGCATCAGTACATCGACGCGTCGGTCGGCGATCTGCAACCCGGCGTGGACTACACGTTTATGTGTATCTTCACGATGCCGGATTCGGGCGAGGAGGTGCTGGGGCTGACGCGCGACGGGGGAATGGCCTCGGGTGATCCGACGCGCGTGTTCAAGCTGCGAGACGGCAAGATACTCTTCTCCAATGACGTCTGGCTCACGCCGGGCGGCCTGTTCCGCGCTCCGCTGGAATCGGCCGATAACGTCGCGTGGAAAATGCGCGGGACCTTCAGCGGGATGACGTCGGCGACGGGCCAGTTCCAGACCGTATCCTCGCATTGCTGCACGGGTAACGGGACGCGGGGGCTCTATTACGCGTGGCGTGACATCCTGAGTGCGGACGGCGGCGAGCTGCGCGTGAACCTGCTGTTCAACCGCGCTTCGAAATGGGCCGACGTAAACAGTTTCCTGCCCTACACCGGGCGAGTCGACGTGTTGATGAAAAGCGACCAGCGTCTGCTCGTGAGGATGCCGTCGTGGGTTGAGGATCCAGCCACGGTCCAATGCGACGTCGACGAAAACCCCCGCGAATGCGATTGGCAAGGTCGCTATTTGGCGATCGGAGAGGTGAAAGCGGGCCAGACGGTATCGGTGCGGTTCCCACTGACCGACGAGACGGTGCGGACCCAGATAGCATGGAATTCCAAGCAAGGCCGACAGACGCGGGACCTGACGTTGCGCATGCGCGGATTCAACGTCGTGGATATTTGGCCGCGACGCGAGGATGTCCTGTTCCCCTTTTTCGCCGACCCGCGCGATCGCGACGGAAAAGTCCGTTGGAAGACCACGCAACGCTTCGCCCCGGCCCACGAAGCCTGGTGGTGATCAAAACTCCGGCCCGGCGCGATTCGGGTAATCCACGGCCCCCACGACTTTCCGCCACCCAGCTTACGAGAAATCGCCGAGCGGCAAACGTCCCCCGTCTTCGATCAGCTACCGGCCGGAACCCATCGCGTGTTCGATGCGGGCGCCTGATGCCTGGACACGACCCCAGACTTCCCCAACCCGACCCAGTCGGTGTTTGGCGGGAAACATTGATTATGCACCTTGCCTCGCGGATGGAAGAGATGATATATGTAAGTAGTCCTAAATAGTCGATCCTGAAAAAGCCCTGCTCAAGCAGCCCAGCCGATCAGAGCTGAACTCGGGTGAACCAGAGGCATCCGTTTTCGACTCGTGATTTGCGCCAGACGCAGAAAAATATAATGAAAAACCGCCGCGTGGGCCAGCAGTTTCCTGAAATTCATCCCCGCCGCGCTTGCGATTGCATTGAACGCGTCGCCCTCGGCGTCCCACAGCCGGCAGCGATCCATGCGGTGTTCTTGTTTG
>Ga0310121_10002023_pt1 | contig 19809 bp, 19 predicted proteins | sample CB27_Tmax_986_MG_FD_203504 | JGI IMG/M metagenome (GOLD analysis project Ga0310121, IMG submission 203504) | Marine microbial communities from Western Arctic Ocean, Canada - CB27_Tmax_986 | ecosystem: Environmental > Aquatic > Marine > Oceanic | place: Canada: Western Arctic Ocean | collected...
CTTTTTCTTCACCTGAAATGCCTCCTTTCGGGCCTCTCTGAAGATTCTTTGTCGAACTCCAGAATACCCGTTAGGTCGGGCATTTCAGGCACGTGGTTTAATCCACTTCCATCTACTTGTTTTGGGACTAGGCAGCTAAGTACACTGGAACGTAAATACTGAAACGTTTGCGGAGGGGGCTTGCGAGGCGAGATCAAGGCAGGAGGAGGAAGACGATGCCTTGCCAGCTTCGACGCCGTCGCGCTCGCCACAAACGTTGCAGTATTTACGTTTGTACTTAGCTTCTGGTTGTACTTAAAAGGCTTCCAGATAAGTAGATACTCAAGGTGCCCTCCTCCACACACTTGCTTCTATTTGAACCTTAGCGAGTAGAGATCCGCATCCTTCATCGCGAATCGGAGTCTCACTGTCTTGCCTGCCAGGCTTCCCACATCACTGCCCCCTTTCCATGACACGATTCGGCTGATTTCATCTCCGATGATCTCGGGGCACTCCTTCAGAGAGAAACCCTCCACCGGCTGCCCCTTCTCATCCTGGATCTCCACCTTGAGCCCTCCGGCAGCAGACGTGGAATAGTTAATCTCCAGCTGATTCCCCTCAAACTTCAGAGGCTTCGTGACCAGCGTGCCTCCCTCATAAGGCGCATTCAGCGATGCAAATCCATCCAGACGCAGGGTCATCCGCTGGATGTGCCAGGACGGATCCGCGTAGTGTCGTACCACGTAGATGGACATTTCACCAGACCCTGTGGGGACGACTCCTTGGAGTGGATAGTTGGTCCGAGTCGTCCAGTTCACGGCACCTGGGCCGGGCCGTACGAACACTCCCATGAAAGTCCGATCATAGAGGGTCCCGCCTCGAGAGGTCATGAAGGCAGCATCCGAGGAATCCTTGATCCGCCAATAGGGGCCCCAGGGAATGGTTGGATCCGGAACGAGACCTAACTCCGTAGCGGCTTCCTCTTCTAGCACTCCTTCACCCTGCATGAATCGGGGCGGGAAGGCCACGTAGATGTGAGGGGCCCGGAAATAGGGGACCGTCTGGTGCTCATATAGATGCTCGGGTGGAACAATACCTCCGGTTGTGAACTCCATGGGGATTGGGTCGGTCCAGGACATGAGGTCTTTTGAGGTACTGCGGGCCACAGACCTTTTTCCGGTCCCATCGTTGGCCGTCATGTAACGGAAGTAGAGGAGGTATCTGTCCTCTGTCTCGGACCAGAAGATAGACTGGACGCCATCGAAACCATTGGGTAGGCTGGTGGTGAAGACCGGTTTCTCCTGTACTTTCCTGAACTTCACTCCATCCGCAGAATCGAAAAGATACATGTCAGTGTATGACTTTCCGTCCAGGAGATGCTCCTTCTTCCAGTCCTCCCGCTTCCGGGATTCGACCATAGTGGCCTTGAATCGCAAACTTCTCGGGACGCCAGGACGGTCATCCAGAAAGGGCACCAGAGATCCCTTCATGATCAGATTGTTCTCCAAGCTGCCCTGACGCTCTACCAGTCCCAGATTGGGCTTTTCCCAGTGGACACCATCCTGGCTCCAGGCGTAGCTGCTGTATTCGACAAATAGCTTCTCGCCTCCGACCATGTCTCGGGCCAGGTAGTAGAGATGGTAGGTTCCCCCGTCCTTGAAGACCTTGTGCCCGTAGTTGAACCGTCCCTCCCAAGGGCGGTCTACCTTAATGGCGACACCCCCAGATCGGGGCTCGTGAAGCAGAAGCCTCGCCCCTTCCAGGCGGTCAACCAGATACCGGTCGACGAACAGCTCTAACCTGGAGCCAATGTCCAGGGGTTCCTGGGACTCGCGCGGTGTCGCTGATAGAGCGGCCAGGGAGAGTAGAAGACTGAAAATAAGCAGCACCGTCCTCATCATTCATCCTCCTCGTAGCGGAAATTTATTGGGACTCAGGCTATATCGGTGAGCGGGATGGATCAATGGGTTCAGGTGCTAAACTGGCGTTCACTCGAGTGAACCTGCTAGCGCAAGGGGTGGAACTCCCCGCTTCGGCGTGAAACACTCTTGATGGAATCGGATCCGATCCGAAAGAAGGACCCAGATGCAAACTGATGATGCAGACTCCTTGGTGGTAAGAATCCACCGCGGACCCGTGCTCCACTGTTGGGACCACTTCGTCATCGGTCTCCGCGCTGAGGCGGGCGAGGAAACGACGCTTTCGCTCTACGCGATCGGCTACTCGCCCACGCTTGGAAGCGGCCACGTAGCTTTCCTCGATGTCGCCGATGGGCCGGTCCTGGCCTGGGAGGACGTCCCCGGTCTGGGCAGTCGGATGAAAGCGCGGTTCCAGGATATCGACCTTGCCGGGAGAACTGTCGAGGCAGCGGTCGAGTCAGCCCGCTTCGAACGACATCCGATGACTTCAGAGGGGTTCGGTTTCTCCGTCCGGTCGGCCGGTTCTACACTCGAAGCGAGGTGGACTAGCCCAGAGCCTGCCTTCTGGACCGAGGGACCGGCCCCGGCCTTCTGGGAGCGCGAGGACATCTGGGCCTGCTTCATCGACGCTCCTGAAGCCGAGATCCGGCTCAACGAGCGAATGCTCCCTGGCTCGGCCTTCGAAGACGATCGATGGCGACCCAAGCTGGGCCGTTCGCTGTCCAGCGCGCACGTCGCACTTTCGGAGGTGCGGGTGACACCGGCTTGAATCCATCTGGGCCGCTTGCCCGCCGGGATTACCATCCAGCTGAAAGGCGATGTCCTATCGACCTGAAAACGTGGAGCCTAAGCGGCGTTGATTGTTCTAGCCGCAGAGAAGACAATAGGTTGACCGTCTTCAAAAGGAGAAACGGGCATGTCCACAGCCATGGATAGACGAAGTTTTTTGGGCAACACGGCATTGGGGGCTGCGGCATCCAGCCTGACCGTCTCGGCCAAGACCAGAGCCAAGTCCCCTTCCGCCAACAGTCGGATGGTGGTCGGAATCATGGGTATGGCACGGGGCATGGACCTGGCCATGAGCCTCGGGAAGCAGCCCAACGTCCACGTGAAGTACGTGTGTGATGTGGACTCATTGCTCCTGGACAAGGTGGCCAAGAAGGTGGAGCAGGAACTGGGAAGGGCTCCCCAGAAGGTGACCGACTTCAGGAGAATCCTGGATGACTCATCGGTCGACGTGCTGGCCAATGCCGCGCCCAACCACTGGCATTGTTCGGCTACCCTCCTGACCTGTGCTGCAGGGAAACATGTATACGTGGAGAAACCCTGCAGCCACAATCCCCGCGAGGGAGAGCTCATGATACAGGCGGCCCGCAAGTACAATCGCGCCGTCCAGGTGGGGACCCAACGACGCAGCTCGCCCGGAACCCAGGAGGCAATCCAGCAGCTTCATGAAGGCGTGATTGGTCGAGTCTATATGGCCCGGGCCTGGTACAACGGCGGACGCGGGTCACAGGGTTGGGGGGAACAGGTGCCCGTACCGGCTCATCTGGATTACGATTTGTGGCAGGGACCCGCCCCCAGAGTTCTCTACAAGGACAACCTGATCCACTACAACTGGCACTGGTACTGGCATTGGGGCAATGGCGAGCCGGGAAACAACGGAGTCCATACCATGGATTTGTGCCGCTGGGGGCTGCAAGTCGACTATCCCACCCGGTGGCTTCCAGTGGAGGTCGTTACTGCTTCGAAGATGACCAGGAAACCCCTGACACCTACACGGCCTGCTTCGAATTCGAAGGAAATAGATCCATCAGCTGGGCTGGACTGAGCTGCAATCGCCACGGCACCGGTTTCATTACCTTTTATGGGGCAAAGGGCGCGCTGGATCTGGTGAGCAAGGGGTCCTACACGATCTATGACAAGGATGGCAAGGTGGTGAAGAAGGGTGCGGAAAGCACCTATGGCGACGACGAGCACGCCGAGAATTTTCTGGCAGCGATCCGCGACGACAAGCCTCTCCGTCTGAACATAGATATCGAGGAAGGCCACAAGAGTACTCTGCTATGTCAACTGGCCAACATTGCGTATAGGACCGGACGAAGTCTCGACTGCGATCCCAATAGTGGTCATATCAAGAGCGATCCGGAGGCCATGAAGTATTGGTCTCGCGACTATGCTGAGGGTTGGGAGCCCAAGGTTTAGGTTTTCCGGAGACACGGACTCCATCAGGCTCCAAGAGGATGATCCCAAATGACCGTTGCGACGATCTTCAACCTCGTTGCCCTTTTGATCACGCTTGCGACCGTTTTCGGGTACATCAATTACCGCTGGCTGCGACTCCCACACACCATCGGCCTCGTGATCATCGCCCTGGCGGTGTCGGTGACGATCTTGTTGACCGACGCGTCCTTCCCGGCGCTGGGATTAGGGGTCACGGTGCGTCAAACCCTCACCGACATCGACTTCTCGGACACCCTGATGAAGGGGCTCCTCAGCTTCCTGCTGTTCGCCGGGGCGTTGCACGTCGACCTCGACTCACTCCTTAGCCGGCGCTGGGCTATATCGCTGCTCGCGACCGTCGGCATCGTGATTTCCACATTGATTGTCGCTGGACTGATGTTCTACGGCTTCGGGATCCTGGGCTTCGACGTCCCGCTAATGTACTGCCTCGTGTTCGGCGCGCTGATCTCACCGACCGATCCGGTGGCCGTCATGGGCATCCTCAAAGAGGTGAAAGTGCCCGAGGCTCTGGAGGCAAAGATTGCGGGAGAGAGCCTCTTCAATGATGGTGTGGGGGTAGTGCTCTTCGCTGTTCTCGTTTCGGTGGCGGCCGGCGAGGGCGGGCACGGAGAAGTGAGCTTGGCTGGAGCAGTCCAGTTGTTGGCAGCGGAAGCGCTTGGTGGTATCGCGCTAGGGCTCGCAGCCGGCTACGGCGCGTATCGCGCGATGAAGGCAATCGACGAGCACAACCTCGAGGTGTTGATCACGTTGTCGCTGGTGATGGCGATTTATGCCCTGGCGTCCCAGGTACATGTGTCGGGGCCCCTCGGAGTGGTGGTCGCCGGGCTTTTCATCGGTAATCACGGGAAGAGATTTGGAATGAGTGCCGAGACCCGTTACCACATCGACACGTTTTGGTCATTGATCGATGAGGGACTCAACTCGCTCTTGTTCCTGGCCATCGGATTTGAGGTAATGGCGATCACAATCACCGGTCAAGTCGTGGGGGCCGCGGTCCTGGCGATTCCCGTGGTGTTGCTAGCGCGGTGGCTGAGCGTGAGCTGCCCAATCAAGTTGCTGGGGATCTGGCGGGAGTTTACGAAAGGTGCGATCCCGGTGCTGACGTGGGGCGGCTTGCGGGGTGGAATTTCGGTCGCCCTGGCCCTGTCTTTACCGGAGAGTCCCGTCAAACCGGTGCTGCTCGCGACGACCTATGGTGTCGTGATCTTCTCCATCATCGTCCAGGGGCTGACTGTGGGAAAGGTCGTGCGGGCTGTCGTTCGGTAACGCGAAACTCAGGCGACCAAACAGTGTCGTCAGTGTCGTTATAAGTTGTCGTACAGATCTGACGCTCTTCATAGTACTCTTCATTTCCTTTGGAACAATCCAAGCGGTCAACCCCTATCGCTCCAAGGGTCAGCCGAAGGTTGCCTACCTAGATCGAGCCGAAGCTATTTGCGCTGCGGGCGCCGTGCGCCATGGACCAAAGCCAAGATTAGAACGCTATCGTCCGATGCTTTGTACACTAGCCGATACGGTCTGACCAACAACTCACGAATGGTTTCGTCTCCAAACTCCGGGACGACCTGGCCTCTGTCAGCGGAACCGACTCGGCGGTCGGGATGTCCAACAGCCGGTCGAACACGATCATGTCCATCCCGGCCTCGAAGTCCCCTACCGGAAACCCTTCGGTGCGGAGATTGCAGAGCATGCCGGCCAGTCTGGGAGCTGCTTGGAATATAAACGAGTGGCCGTAGCGATAGCCGTCCCCATCGGGCGGCACGACGCGGTCCGCCGGCCTGCGGGTTACCTGGATGGTTCCGGTCTCTTGAGAAGGCTGTCTGCCCCCAGCCAGTGCCTCCCGATAGCTGGCGGTCCCGATCAGCTGCAACGCGCCTTCCGCACATGCCAGCGCAACTGCAGAAGATACTCACGGCAAGCAGCTTCGGACGAGAACCGCACCTCGAATTCACCGAGTGTCTTCGGGTAGTCTTCCATACCCCAAGACGCGACACCTTGAGATTACTTGAGTCAACTGAATACCTATAATTGCAAGAATGTCATTTCTCGACTGGGACACCCTCAAGAAGACCCGCCTCGTGCATCACCACCCACTCGTCCAGAAAGGTTTGATTCCAGGTATGGGTTAGGGGGTGATCCATCATCTCCTTGAAGATGGGCCAAAAGATGATGATGCCATCGGCTCCGTCCCGGAGCGCCTGATAGGCGGTATCTGCAGACCGAACGAGAGCGGCGGTGATGAAGGGGCGTTGCTCCCATCCTTGGAACATCTGGACACATTCCCGGATCAGCTTGGTGGGATCGCCTCCCATTTCTTTGACCGGCTCGCAGAACGGAAGAATGTGGGTTACACCGGCCTGGGCCACGATGGCGGCCTGATTCAAGGAGAAGACGGTGGTGCAGAAGGTGTCGACTGCTTCCTCACGGGCCGCCTGGAATGCAGCCAACCCGTTCACACTGCAGGGGATCTTCAGGATAATCTGGCTCGACATCTGAGTGAAGACCCGACCCACCCGCATCAGTTCTTCGGCTGAGTGGCCGTCGATTTCGACCACGACGGGCTTGTCAGTGATGTCGAGGTAGCGCTTTACCACCTCTGTTAGCTGACCGTACTTCTTGACCATCTGGTTGAGGACGACCGTGTTCGTCACCACTCCCGCTGTCCCCAGAGGCAGCCATTGCTTGAGGTCCTCTGGGTCTCCTGCCAACCAGATGTCAGGGCCCCGTCCGTTGCGTTTGTATTGGGCTACCCGTCCTGCGCCGTGCTCCATGTGCCTCTCCTCACTTGTAGTTCACAATACCGTGCTGAATTCGAGCGCCAACCGAATCGAGCTCCAAGACCCTATAGTGTGCAGCCGTCCCTTGGCGGGCCAGAGTCTGGAGCATCCAGCGTCCAATGTCTTCTTCGTTGTCCTCTACCAGAGCGACGACAGCCGAACCGGAACCGCTGATGAAGGTGGCCAGCAGCGACGAGCTCCAATCATCTTCTATGCCTTCCCAGTTCAGCAGGGCCGTCAATCCCGGAACCAGTCGGGCGCGGTACTCCTGGTGCAGACGATCCCGAGTGGCTTCCTTCAAGAGAGCTTTCTGGCCGGTTTGCAGTGCGTGAACTAGTAAGGCACAGCGCTGCAGGTTGAAGACTGCCTCCCCCAAGGAATAGCTGTCAGGGAGGATAGCGCGGGCCTTGGGTGTGGCTACCGTTGGCTCTGGGATAAGGACGACAAACTGGCAGGAGAGGGACTCTAGCAAGCGCAGGGCATCGACTTCGCCGTCGCTTACCCAGGAGAGGACCCATCCCCCCAGTAGGCTAGCTGTCAAGTTGTCGGGATGTCCTTCCAAGGGATAGGCAATCTCCAGGATCTGCTTATTACTGAGCCTGGTACCCGTGATCTCTTCGGCTATCTTGATGCCGGCAATGATGGCGGCTCCGCTGCTGCCCAACCCGCGTCTCAGGGGAATGGGGTTCTCGATTCCCAGGCGCAGGCCCGGAGGGTCAAAGTCGAGCGCTTTGAAGGTCGCGGAGATGGCCCGGTCCAAGATATTTTCTGAGAGAGAAAGCGTCCAATCGGAAGGCCACTCGATCCCTGGGGCTTGACTCGGCGAAACGTCCACGATCAGGTGCAGACCGAAGGCCAGAGAAAGCGTGTCGAATCCAGGACCCAGGTTGCTAGAGCTGGCAGGGACCTGGACTCTAAAGGGTTGCCATTCCATGAATCCCTATGAAGCGATTGACTCCGAAGGAGATCCCTCCTCCTCAGCCAGCATCTGGTTTAGCAGATCGCGCATCCAGGCCCGGTTCGGATCGAGACCTGTCCAGGCGAGGAACTGAAGTGCTCCCTGCTCGATGAACATCTCCATTCCGGAGATCGTCTGGGCGCCCTTTTGAGCCGCCATTTGCAGGAGCTGAGTCTGCTCCGGATGATAGATAAGATCGTAGACGAGATCGAACCGAAGCTGGTCTTGGGAAAGTGGCGAAGCTTCGGTAAGGGGATACTGCCCGACAGGAGTGGTATTGACGCACAGGTCTGCCGCCAGGGGTAGATCGGAAAAAAGGGCGTGGCTGCAGCCATAGTGACTGGCCAGGTGGCGCACCCTTTCCTGATTGCGGCCCACCACCACCACTCTAGCACCCTCATTCTTCAGGCCTGCGACCACGGTATGGGCTACTCCTCCGTTACCCAAGACCAGAGCCCGCTTTTGCTGCAGGGAGAGCTGCGAAGTGAGAGGGGCCAGGAAAGCGGGATAGTCGGTGTTGAGCCCCTTCCAACCAGATCCGCTGCGGCAAAGCGTATTGATCGAGGCGACCGGAGAATCGGCGGAATCAGCTAGCTCTGCCGCATCGGTCTTGAAGGGAAGCGTGACGCTGAAGCCAGCAAAGCGGAGACGACTGGATCGGACGTACTCAATCCAGGGTTCCAGCTCGTCCAGTTGAAAAGGCAAGTAGAGATTGTCCAGACGATGGTGCTGGAAGAGGCGATTATGGAGTTGCGGCGACCTGGAATGGGCGACTGGATTCCCGAGGATGCCGTAGATGACGGGGGTGCTCTCCCAACTATCGAGTCGATATAGATTCGTAGCCTGTTCCAAGCCGAACTGCCCGGGTGCTACCGTCTGCTCCGCGTCCTCACACACAAAGGTCCAGAAGTTCCCGAGAAAGGCCCCCAGGAAGCGAGACGGTTGTCCCAGTCCACCCATTCCCAAAACAGTGTAGGGTTTCTTATCGGGCAGGGATTCCATCCAGGACAACAGCTTGACCAGCTCTCGCGTGCTGGAGACTGTTGCGGCAATCTTGACGACGTCTCCTCCCCGGCTCTCCAACTTCTCGAAGAGACCGGGCAGATCGTCGGGCAGGCGATCGAAGCAGTGAACGGAGCGCACTACCCGAGTCGAGCTGGGTAGATCGGGGTCCTGATCCACGTCGTGTTCCAGGTCAACCCAGGCGAATCCGTTGTGGGCCGCAGCGCTCAGGAGCTGAAGTCGATCTCGTTCGGTTCCTTCGAACCTTCCTCCTTCACGAGGTGGTCGACAGGTGGCGAGAAATTCGGCCCGTGACTCTGTCGGAAGACTGGGCAGCGAAGGGGAGGACAGATAGTCCAGGCGAACCTCAATATAGTCGACCTGGTCGCGGTACTGCCCAATCTTGCGTTCAAGGGACGGAAGCGTGCTCTCGGCTAGAGGCAAACACAGCTTGTTCATGGGTCGATCCGAATCAGATTCTGATGCTCTTCAGGGATTAATGACCGCATTGGAGCCGTCACCGTGTTTCAACGGTGTCTCACCGTGATCCTGAAGTTTGGGGTATTTGATTCTCTCGTCTATCTGACTCCAGAACCTGCGAAAGTATTGGACCATCGAAACGACGGCCAGTACCACCACCACCCACAAGAGAACCTTGCCCACCGGATCTCGCAGCCAGGTTGTATAGCGAGTGCCCAGAATCAGGGCGCTGACACACAGCACTTGACTCGCCATTTTGTATTTGCCCAGCCGAGAAGCATCGATGGTCAGACCCTGAGTCGAGGCGATGCTGCGAAGCCCGGTCACGGCGAACTCGCGGCCAATGACGATGATGACCATCCAGGAGGGGGCCGCCTGCCACTCGACCAGGGAAACAAACGCCGCCGAGATCAAGAGTTTGTCTGCAATTGGGTCCAGGAGCTTACCAAGGGTGGTGACCTGGAATCGCTTACGTGCAAAGTAACCGTCGAAGTAATCCGTGATCGAAGCGGCCGCGAAGACGACGAAGCCCCAGAGCTCTCGCTCGGCAAACCGGCCCGTCAGGAGCACCACGAGCAACAGTGGGACAAGGAAGATCCGGGAGACCGTCAGTGCGTTCGGAAGATTCATGAATTTCGTCAATTTAACACACTTCGACCCGAGGTTGTACCAACTCTGCATTTCTCATCGCTGGTCCAAAACGGCGCCACATCGTCCGTCCTGGTTGCGTCCTGCTCGGACGGGTTTCTTGAGCTAGGGCGCGAACATGACTGCGGAGACTGGTTGCCACTACGATGTCTTGGTGCTAGCCTCCGCATGTGATCAAAGCCCTGATTTTAGCCGGTGGCTCCAGCAGTGGACTGCTACCGTTGACCATTAGCACGCCCAAGCCGCTTCTTCCTGTAGCGAACTTCCCGCTGCTCTTGTTCCAGATAGACCAGTTCAAGAAAGCCGGGGTCCGAGAGGTGATCCTCAGCCTGGCTCATCAACCCCGTAAAATCCGAGATTCCTTTGGCGATGGATCCGATCTGGGGATCCTTCTCCGCTACCACATCGAGAGTACGCCCTTTGGGACGGCAGGGGCCCTGAAGAAGACAGAGTACCTGATCGATGACACGGTAGTCGTGATCAATGGAGACATACTGACCGAACAGTCTCTCGAAGAGGTTCTGGTGCAACACAAGGCTTCCGGAGCACTTGTAACCTTGGGAGTCTGTCTCGTCGATAATCCGAGGCCCTATGGGGTGGTGGAGATGGACAGCGGTAACTGGGTAACCGGCTTCGTGGAACGTCCCCGGGGAAAGTCCCTGCGAGCGAACACGATCAATGCAGGCGTCTACGTCCTCGAGCCGGAGATTTTCCAGTGGATTCCCGGCGATGTTCCTTTTTCCTTCGAGCGCGATCTCTTCCCGCTTTTGCTGGAACGTCAGGTGCCCTTTTTTGCTTCTGTTTTCAAGTCCTATTGGCGTGAAATTACCCGTCCCGACAATTACTTCCAGACCAACATGGATTGTCTTCACGGAAGAATCGAAGTCCCCTCGTTTGCCGCCTTCCCCGATACTCGTCAAGAGCATCCGGACTCTCGAATACAAGTTGAGGGAGACTGTGTGATCGATCGGTCGTGTACCCTCAAGCCCGGCGCCCGAATTTCCCATTCGGTGATTGGCAGCAATTGTCGCATCGAAGAAGGCGCCCGAATCCGTAACTCGGTTCTGTGGCCTGGCTGTCGCATCCAAAAGGGAGCAGTGGTCACGGGAGGTATTCTGGGTCGGGGTGTCTCGATCGGGGAGGGAGCCACGGTTCGCCGCAACACCATTCTTGGGGACAAGTCCATTCTTTGCAGCCATAGCAAGGTTTGAAGCGTTCAGGTCGTGGCGGTGGTCTCCAGGCCGCCGTTCGTCGAGCCAAAGGCTCGAAGAAGGAATAAGATTTCGGCCTGGAGACCGAAGCCACGTCTGGCCGGCTTAGTCTCGCCTCACTACTCACTGCTCCATAAAAAGCCAACCTGAGTGAAACTTTTTGCACCCCCCGGCGTCTATGCCTACAAGTTTGAGAGAGAGAGCTGATGATGGGACGGGAATGAGAGGAAAACGAGCGTAAGAAAATGTGGATCCGCATTTCTCTGTTTTCGATTCCGCTTCTGTTTTGCTCGGTCACGATCCTTCGTTTTTCGACCGGGAGGGCGGAGGCCACCCTGCCACCAGAGCCAGATTCCGTAGTAGAAGTGAGCCTCGGCCCGCCATCGGAGCCCGACTACAACGTTTTCGAAGCAACCGCTTACTGCGACAGCGGAATTACACGTTCGGGCGTGTACGTCAAGCGGGGCATCGTCGCCGCAGATCCCTCGATTCTCCCGATTGGCTCTGTGATCGAAGTGGAAGCCGGAAGGTATAGTGGTGTCTATACCGTCCTGGACACAGGCTCTGCCGTCAAGGGCCAGATCATCGACATCTACGTGCCCAGTTACGATGAGGCGGTCGAGTTCGGCCGCCAGTGCGTCAAAATCCGTGTGTTGCGGCATGGCTGGCATTCCAATCCCTCCGACACTTTGTCCAACGGGATCGCCGGCTAGAGGCCTGCCAGCTATATAATCCCAGTCATGGAACCGGAGATCCTCCAGGCCAAGCTGGAGCGCCTTCCTGTCAATGCTGGCGTGTACCTCTTCAAGGACGCCGACCAAAAAATCATCTACATCGGCAAGGCGAAGAGCCTTAAACAGCGCGTCCGCTCCTACTTCCAGTCGTCTCGTGAAACAGATCACAAAACCGAGGTACTCAAGCAGCTTATCCGGGATCTGGAATATATCGTCACAGACAACGAGCTGGAGGCACTCATTCTCGAGAGCAGCTTGGTCAAGAGGCACAAACCGAAATTCAACATCAATCTGAAGGATGACAAGGCCTTTCTGTTGATCAAGCTGACCGTAAACGAGCCTTACCCAAGGGTTCTACTGACTCGTAGGGTCGTCAACGACGGAGCCCTCTATTTCGGGCCCTATCTGCCGGCCTCCTTGGCCCGCAACACCATCAAGATCATCAATCGCCACTTCATGCTGCGTACCTGTGATCTCAAGATCGATGGAGGCCTGGATCGACCCTGCCTGGAATACTACATAAAGCGGTGTCACGGTCCTTGCGTGAAGGGGCTCTGCACCGAGGACGGGTACGGTCAGGCAGTAAAGGATGTCGTTCTCTTGCTGGAAGGAAAGAACGAGGAGCTGATCCGGAGCCTGAAGCAGAAGATGCTGGAGGCTTCTGGCGAGCAGCACTATGAGGCCGCGGCCTTCTATCGCGACCGAATTCGCATGGTGGAGGACCTTAGCGAAGAGCAAAAGATGATTCTGGCCGGTAAGAACAGCGTGGATATTTTCGCCTATTATCGCGAGGGCTCCAGACTGGCTCTACAACTCTTCACGCTTCGCGACACCCGGATTGTGGGGAAACGCGAGTTCTATTGGGAAAACCTTCAGTTCTTTCAGCCTGCCACCTTCGTGCGCGACGCGATTCAACAGTACTACGTCAATGCCGGATTTGTTCCCGACGAAATCTACCTGCCCACCGAGGTTAAGGACCAGGAGCTGATTCGGCGCTGGCTCTGCTCCAAGACCGAATCACGAAGACGTAGGCAGGTGCGTATTCTCGTGCCCAAGAGGGGTCAGAAGCACAACCTCCTGCTGCTGGTGGAACGCAACGCCAAGATCGCCTTCGAAAGCCGCTTCAAGATTCTCCGGGCAGGAAAATGGAAGGTCCTCGAGGCTCTTCAGAGCGAGCTGAATCTGCAGAAGCCTCCGCGACGCATCGAAGGCTTTGATGTCTCCAATATTCAGGGATCCGAGACCGTCGCTTCGCTCGTAGTTTGCGAAGACGGCCAGATGCAGCGCAGTCAGTACCGCAAGTTCAGGATCAAGACGGTAGAGGGATCCGACGACTTCTCTTCGATCCACGAGGTCGTTCATCGCCGCTATCGAAGGATCCTGGATGAGGGCAGCTCGATGCCGGACCTGATTCTGATCGATGGCGGAAAAGGGCAACTTCACACCGCCTACCAGGCGCTTTCCCGCCTGGGGACAGAGGAGACTCCCCTCATCAGCCTGGCGAAGCGGGAAGAGGAAATCTTCATCATGGGGCAGGAAGACCCCTTGATTTTAGACAGGACCTCCCCCGTGCTTCACCTCGCCCAGGAAATCAGAGATGAAGCCCATCGTTTCGCCGTGACCTATCACCGCAAGCGCCGAACGATCCGAGACTTCGCGTCCGAACTGGATGGGATTCCGGGAATCGGCGACAAGAGAAAAAAGCGGCTGCTGCGAAACTTCGGAAGTGTCGACAGAATCCGTCAAGCCAGCGTCGAAGAGCTTACCCCGTTCGTGGGGAAAACGCTCGCAGACTTGATTAAGCGGAGTTTGCCTTAAGAATTCGTCTGAACGTCTGAACGTCTCCTGTCCTCCGAAGGTGCCGCCAACGGGTGAATTACCAGCGTTACGAAGCCAAGTCCGACAGAGCTGCGAACGACTTGAGCCGTTAGAAAAATGAGCCCAGGTTCCGAGGAGAGAGCCGGACAACTCTTCCCCACGCAGTGACGCACAAATCCCCAGAAGCCGGAAGTTTCTTTCTCGAATGGGGCCAGGGCTTCCTGGGGGTGGGACTGAGCTGAAGCTTCAACCACGAGGAAGCGAAGCAATCTTCGCCAGTTGACAGAGCCGTGACTGTCAGGGAGCGGGGCCCGATAGGGACCATACCCCCAGGCGCTTCGTTGAAGCACAGGATCCCACTCCCTCACGGTCATGGATCTGTCATCGCTGCTAGCGATGATCGAGGCAGAGGCAATCCGAATTTCGTTCTCGAATGGGGCAGCACCGCTGGGGAGCCACTGACCTGAAGCCAGGTCCCGAAGAGTAAGCGGGACTGGCGCTTTCACCGGAATGATCCAGCATGCCGGTGGCGAGACTGACATCGGAGGGACGTAGCTTTGGCCTCCAGGCCGCAGTAATTCGGTCGATCCTAGCTCGACTGACGGCGGCCTGGAGCCCACCGCTACGACGGGATCAAAGACCTCCCCAGAAGCGCCCTGGATTCAAGATGCCATTGGGATCAAACCTCTCCTTGATTCGGGTCATGATGTCCAACGGCTGAGTGGTCGGCCCCCAAACATCAATTGAGTCCTTCCCGCCCAAGAGGCCATGTTTGAAGACGGACCCGTACACCTGCTGGCTTTTCCATTCCTGGCGCAGTCTTTCAAACTCCCCCAGCGCCTCGGGCTCCTTGGTGAAGACGAAGAGTGTACCGTTTCGAAGATGGCCGCTGGCAGCCTCGTAGGGGACCCTCTGAGACAGTTGGACGTGAACTTGAGCCAGCAGACTCAGAGGACTACTGATCCTCAAGACCGTTACCCCGCTTCGCGGATGTAAGGCTTTCCGTAAGGCCTCCTCCTTAGCGATCCAGAATTGACTTTCCGATTCGGGATCCAGGAGACAGGCCTCGGGGTAGTGACTACGCAGGGTTTCGATCTTCCAAGCGGTCAAGGGGGCTGAATCCCAGGCCTGAGTGGCGATCCAAAACGGTGGCAGGGAAGGCGAGTAGTCCGAGGGCAGGAACGGACGCATCAAGTCGTCGTCGTTAGCGACCAGATCCAGAGCCGCCGGATCGATCTGATTGCGTATGTTTACCCCTGCCTCAAGCAACTCGCCGAAGTCGGAAAAAGCGAGGAGTGCCGTCTGTGACTGGGCTGGGCGGGGACGGACCTTAAAGGTCATCTGAGTGATCACTCCCAGGGAACCCATGGATCCGGTGTAGAGCTTGCAAAGATCGTAGCCCGCCACGTTCTTCACCACTTTCCCGCCGGCGTGGCTGACGATGCCTTCAGGGTGGAGCACTTCGATTCCAATGAGATAGTCTCGGATGTTGCCCAGGGAGCCCGCGTAGCGGCCGGCAAGACCGGTCGCAACCAGGCCTCCGATGGTCGACTCTTGATGATTGACTGGAAAAAAGGGAAGGAATTGACCCGCTCTTCCCAGGACTTCATTGAGTTGGGTTAGAGGACATCCCGCCTCAACCGTGACGGTCAGGTCTCCGGGGCTGTGCTCGAGCACCCGGTTCCACTTGCGTAGGGAAAGGATGTCTGTGACTCGTCGGGGACGGTTACCCAAAAAGCAGTGACTGCCTCCGCCCATAATCAGGACTGCGGCACATTTGCGGTGCTTTTCCTCGATCCAGCGGCGACAGCTCTCGACATCCTCGGGCTCGAAGATGGGAGGGAGCTCCGCACCAGGGTCGATCCATTCGTAGGCCTCGGGAATCGAAATCATGAGTTGCCCACACGGCGGGAAAGAATAGCGGCGATTCGGAAGTCTTGTCAAACCTGCGTCCAACCGGTGGTGGGCGTCGCCCGGTCCGATTGCGAAGAAGCCGCTCACGGGAGCATAATGTTTCTCAATGCGATAGTGGGTATGTGCAGCCCTTCTTGCCCTTGTAGCCAGCGTCAGCCTGCAAGGCGCGTCAGTGCCTCAGTTTGAGAGAGACGTTCTTCCTCTCTTGAATCGCCGCTGCTTTCAATGTCACGGCGCAGCGGTTCGTATGGGTAAGTTGGACCTTCGAACTCCGGCCTCGATGCTGAAGGGCGGCACTCAAGGACCGGCGCTGCGCCTAGGTTCGTCCCAGGACAGTCGGCTTGTCGAGCGGGTAGTGGATCAGAGTATGCCCATGGGGGAGGACAAGTTGAGCTCGTCGGAGATCGCCCTGCTTCGAGCCTGGATCGACGCCGGAGCCCCGAGCCCTGACTCGGAGGTTTCGGATTCGGCAGCACCCGAAGGATCCAATCATTGGGCTTTCAGGTCGCTGGATACGAAGGCGATCCCAGAGGTCGAGTTAGTTGATCAGGTCGGAACTTCCGTGGATGCTTTCGTGCTGAGGAAGTTGGAATCGGTGGGAATAGAGCCGGCGCCCCTGGTTGATAAGAGGGTTTTGGTTCGTCGCTTGTTTTTGTCTTTGATCGGTCTTCCCCCTAGGCGGGACGAGGTCAGCGCTTTCATGGGGGATACGGCTCCAGATGCAGTCGCAAGGTTAGTTGAGGGCCTCCTCAGCCGACCCCAGTATGGAGAGCGCTGGGCGCGGCAGTGGCTCGACGTGGCCCGATACGCGGAATCCAATGGCTACGAGCGCGACGGAACCAAGCCCCACGCCTGGCATTACCGAGATTACGTGATCGAGTCCTTCAACCTTGACAAGCCTTTCGACCGATTCCTCATCGAACAGTTAGCAGGGGACGAAATTGAGGACTCGGACGCGACCTCCCAAGTGGCCACGACTTTTCTGAGACTGGGTACCTGGGACGACGAACCCGCCGAGGAGCGGCGCGACCGTTACGATCAGCTGGACGACGTCCTCGGGGTGACGGCCACGACCTTCCTGGGTTTGACCCTTCGCTGCGCTCGCTGCCACGACCACAAGTTCGAGCCCTTTTCGCAGCGGGATTACTATCAGATGCTGGCCTTTGTTTGAGCCCCTCAAACGACCCCAAGACAAGCGGAAGGATCTGGACCGCCTGGTCGGTACCACCGAGGAATTGGATGCCTATCGGGTGGCGATGAGACGCGCAAAGGTTGAGGTCGACGCGCACGAGCGGGACATCAAGAAGCTGAGAGAGGAGATTCTTCCCCGTCTGTTGGCCCGGAAGATAGAAGCTGCCGTCGATCTCAGATGGCTGGATCATGCTGAAACGGTCCTGGCCTTCCGTGCCCTTCCGGAGGATCGCTCTGATGAACAGAAGGTGCTGATCGAGAGCTTCAACCAACGATTGGATTAGGAGATTCTAGCTGTGGCAGAAGCGACCGAAGCGAAAAACGTCAAGCGCTGGAAGGCGGAGATTGAGGAGATCAAAGCTGCGCAGCCGACAGAGCCCCCGCGTGCCTACATCGCGTTCCTACATCTGCTACGAAGACTCTCCCTATGCGCCCACGACCCGGATCCTGGTGCGCGGGGAACCCTCGATCCTTGGCGATGAGGTGCAGCCGGCCGTACCCAGCGTCTTTGGAAAAATGGAGGATTTCACGACACGGACAGGAGCCATCGAGCCCACCTTCAACTCCACCGGACGAAGGCGCTGGCTGGCACGCTGGATGAACCAGGAAGCTTGATCACTGGTGGCGCGGGTCCTGGTCAATCGCATCTGGCAGGCACATTTCGGAGAGGGATTGGTGACCACTGAGAACAATTTCGGCGTAATGGGGAAACGGCCTAGCCATCCCGAGCTGCTGGACCATTTGGCCGCCGAGGTGATTTGCTCCGGCTGGAGTGTCAAGGCGTTGCAGCGGCTAATTGTCAATTCGGTTACCTGTCGGCGCTCTTCGACCTGGAACGCTCACGCAGCCAAACTGGACCCCGATAATACCCTGCTCTGGCGCTGGAGCCCCCGCAAGCGCCGTCCTGGCAAGGCTTGCGACCGAGACCACTCGTGGCGAGCCGCCGCAGTCGTACTTTGACAGTACGTCGAGGCAGCCGACCGAGCGAAACACAGCCAGGGCGGATGATTGCGGCGACGCAGTAGACCAGCGATGAGAAATGCGGGCTAGAGCATCAGAATCCCAGCCTGTCACTGCCTCTTCCGTCGTGCCATCCAGGATTGCCATCCGTAGTAAGCGGGCAAACCGCAGGCGATCATCAGTAGGCCTGCGTTGGCTTCGAAGGTTTTCCCCAGATAGACCTGTCCCAGGAACCAGGTGTAGAAGCCCACATAGAGCAGTGGAACCACCGGATAGCCCAGGGTTCGGTAGGATCTTGGCCACTCCGGATGCTTGCGCCGCAGTACCAGGACTCCAATCACGGCCAGGACGTAGAAGATGCTGGCCGCGAATATGACGAAATCGGTCAACATGTTGAAGATGCTCTTCTCCCACTTCAACACCTCGATCAAAACCCCGGATACGACGACCAGGACCGCAGCCATCAGAGCCTGAATGCAGATGGCTATGGCCGGAGTTCGGTAGCTGGGGTGGACTCTGCCCAGCTGTGGGAAGAGGACTCGGTCACGGCCCATCGCGAAGGCGACCCGAGGTGCCAGCAGCAGATTGCTGTTGATCCCACCGAAGGTACTGCACATGATCACGGCGGCCATTAAAGCTGCTCCCAAGGGGCCCAACAGGCTGCTGACCATGGTTTCGGCCGCATGCTCTCCCGCTGCGGCCATTTCCTGCATGGACAGAACTCCGTGGTAGGCGATGTTGGCGGAGACATAGAGGACGATCAGGATCCCCACACCGCCGAAGAGCGCAAGCGGAATATTTTTCTGGGGGTTCTTGACCTCTTCCGCCACGGGCGTGATGCCGTGCCAACCGTTATAGGCCCACATGACTCCCAACAGGACGAGCCCGAAGCGAGCCATGAAATCGCCGTCCGGAGGTTGGGCCAAGGTCGATTGGTAGTTGCCGAAGTTGAAGCCTGTGCCGGTGAAGAGGAGCATCCCGAAGGGCAGGAGTGCCATTATTCCCAAAAACGAGGCCTTCACCAGGGTGGTGGCGCTTTGGACTCGTCCTCCCCAGACTACACCCAGGACGTTTACCCAGGCCATGGAGGAGATCAGGATCAGAGCGATCAGGGCCTCTTGAAAGCCGGTTACTTCCCAGCCCATCATGTTGGACATGGCGCCTATGAAGGCTACCGAGAGGGCGCCAATCGAACCCGGGCGGTTGAAGAGGAATTCGTTCCATCCAAAGAGGAAGGCCACCGGACGGCCGTAGGCTTCGCGCAGGTAGACGTACACTCCTCCGGCATGCGGAAGCATGACTGCCAATTCAGCAAAGCAGAGAGCCCCTAGTATGCACACCAATCCGCCCAGCACCCAGGCAGCCAGGATGAGTCGGAAATCGCCTCCCTGAGCGGCAATGATTCCGGGTTTTAGAAAGATTCCGGAGCCGATCACATTTCCTATGACCGCCGCCAGCGCAGCTCCGGTACCCAAGGCACGGATGAGATTGGGACCTTCAGATGGAGTCGATTCGTTTCGGGTCTGCATCAGGATCTCTTGCGTATCGAAGTCTTCAGAGCATACGAAGTCCGGCCCCCCTACGTTTTGATTTGGGGCGAAGGCTTCATAGAATAGTCGCGTTGGCTGGAGAAATGTAGGTATTTGCTCGAATTCGAAAGGACGACATGCGGACTGACGACAATTTATTGGCCATTATCATGGCTGGAGGGTCGGGGACACGATTCTGGCCGCTGAGCACCGATTCCAGACCGAAGCAATTTCTCGAGCTCTTCGACGACCGCACCCTGTTGCAGAAGAGCTTCGATCGGCTTTCCGGGCTCCTACCCAGTCAGCGGATCATGGTCCTGACCAATCAGGCATTCGTCGAGATGGTGAGGGAACAGCTCCCAGAGCTGCCTGTGGAGAACGTTGTCGGAGAGCCGATGCGCCGCGATACGGCCGCGGCCATCTGCCTGGGTGCCCTGCTGGGACG
>Ga0310121_10002024_pt1 | contig 19801 bp, 15 predicted proteins | sample CB27_Tmax_986_MG_FD_203504 | JGI IMG/M metagenome (GOLD analysis project Ga0310121, IMG submission 203504) | Marine microbial communities from Western Arctic Ocean, Canada - CB27_Tmax_986 | ecosystem: Environmental > Aquatic > Marine > Oceanic | place: Canada: Western Arctic Ocean | collected...
GTTCACCCACGCCGACGTGAGCAATCCTCCCGCGCTGAAGTATGCGGTCATGACGATGCCGCCAAGGAGCGCTCCAACCCATCGCGGCGCGCCGAGCACCCACTCCAGAATCTCGGACATCGCGATCAGCTGCGCGGCCAGAATGGCAAGAGTCGCGAACCAGAGCAGCGAGGCGATCGTCGCACGCACTGCGCTTCCGTAGCGATGCTCCAGGTAGTCGCCGGCGGTATACAGGCCGTTCTTCGTCGCCACCCGCCAGATCCTGGGTCCCACCCAGGTGGCGAGCAAGATCGAGCCGATGCCAGCGGAACCAACGAACCACCACGCGGAGATCCCCACATCGTAGCCGAGTCCCGACGCACCGATAATCGAGCCCGCGCCGATGTTCGCCGCGAGGAAAGTCGAGAAGGTCAGGCCCGGCCCCAGCCCCCGATCGGCAACGAAGAAGCTGTCGCTGCCCACGACGCGTCTCGAGATCCAGAGCCCGAACATGACCAGACCCAGGGAGTAGCCCAGCAGCATACCGAGCTGGAGCGCGACAGGCGCGTTGGGGTCGGGGTTCAGGCTTACCTCCTCTCAAAGGCGTCCGGACAATGTCCCGTGGATCCGCCTGGCAATGTCCGGGGGGTTGAGGGAACCGGCAATAGAGAGGCCGAGATCCTTCATATCGACTAGCGGAGATAGTCGTAGGGGAGGACCGTGTAGGGATCGCAGAAATAGTCTCCTGGCTCAGGTGGCTCGAACCCCATGTTGGTCATGGGATACTCCGGGGGCGCAGTCCTGCCGTAGTAGACCGCGCATGAGTAGCCGGGATCATCGTCCCACTGGGCGGTGGCCCACCAGATAAATCCGTGACGGGTCGTGCCGATTTCCACCGACACGCCCTCTCTCGGCTCGAATCCGATCTCCTCCGCGTCCGACGAGTAGCGAACCGCATCCGCGTAATGAGCCTCCTCCCGACCTGCTAGCATCTGTAGCTCCGCCCTCACCCACTCCACCGGAGACGGCTGCTCGAGGATTTCCGTGAGGGCCGATAGGCTGCGTAGACCCACGACCCGCCACCCCTCGGTCGAGCGAGCAAGCTCCACGCTCACTTCTACCGACTCGGCTTCGTTGAACGGGTGGGCTAGAGCCATGGGAGCCAGTGCTCGGTCTTCCTGCTCTTGAACCGGGCCGAGCCCCCGGAAGATGCGGGTCCCGGCACGCTCCAAAGACCCTAGATCGAAATCGACATCATGGACGGTCAAGAACGCTCCGACGGCATGTGCGACTACCTGATTCTGATCGAGTCCAGCCCTCAGCCGCTCGGTGACCATGGGTATCAGAAGAGGACTGCCCGAGGCGATTGAAGCGGCGACGCTATCCAGGCTCACGAGTGCTTGGAGACCGAGGGCGTCTCCTCCCACGATCCTCCTTCCAACGTCCCGAAGAACCTGTTCCGGGACCGGGCTGCATGCCCCCAGAACTCCAGCAAGAAGCACCGCCGCGACCGCTGAGGGGAGTCTGATCACGGTGCGGTGGGATTCTGGGAGCTTCGTCCAGGACGGACCATCGCGCGGTCACTCTCCTCGAGCTGCATCGTACCTCGGCAAGCCGCGATCATGAGGACCAGCAGGCCTCCGACGACGAGGCGACGGTGGTGCGGAATGTTCATGGCGTCTTTCCGTGATCACCTACGGGCGAGGTACGAGAACTCGGGAGAACTCTTTAACGGGTCGGAACAAGGTGAGGGGCAGGACCGACACGAGCAACGTGGAGTCTTGACGAGCGGGGGACTCTCACAAGTGGGCGCATGCTTTGCGAAAGTGGCGTTGGGCAGACGGATTGACCACTGAGCAGATCATTTCACACGTACCACCCACCCACCTCCGCCCACCATCCCCGCGTACTCGTTGACGTACTCAGCAGCTTCGTGGGCGAGCATGTCCCGCACGAGCTCCAAGAGCACACCGGTGCCCTTGCCGGTGATGACGTGCACGACGCTTCCCGCTGAGATGCGAGAGTGGGTGGTCAGGAAGTCCCGCACGTTTAGTTGAGCCTGATCGGCGGTGTAGCCGTGTAGGTCGAGGGTGGCGTCCGGCGTCTGGCTCAAGAGCCTCGCGACCCCGGTTAGTTCAGGAGGCGCGTTAGTGGCTTCCTTGGCCTGGCGCTTGGGGCGTTTGCTCATCAGTTCTCCGTACAGCGCAAAGAGCCAAACACGGTCACCCCGAGCAGATCCTGCAAAGAGGTTGCCTGCCGCGTAGACCATGATGGACTGGCTCCCCCGTACTCGAAGACGCTGACAGGAGCGCTCATTAATCCGGCCTCAGCGCCTCCACCGGAGCGATTCGGGTGGCGCGCTGTGCCGGCACCTGGGACGGAGGAGGTCTCCGCGCCCATTCGTCGTCAGCCATCCACTTCCGTATCAGGCTGACTGACCCATTCGTTAAAGGATCCGGCGTAGCTCCATGCCCGGTCGTAACCCAGGGTCTTGAGGACAACCGCCGCGAGACCCGCTCGCGCACCTCCTCCTCAGTAGGAAACGACCGTGGCCTGCGGTGTGATGCCCTTGGCCCCCAGGAGCGCGTTGAGCTTGTCGGCAGGCTTCAACGTCCCCGTGTCAGAATCGAAGAGCTCGGCCCATTCCAAGTGGACGGCTCCCGGCAGGTGCCCCAGCCGGGGCGGAGGGTTCCACCTATTTTTGGTCCCGTCGAACTCACCGAGGCTACGCACGTCCCAGACGTCGTCGTCATTGACGGAGGCCTTCGCCTGGTTCAGGGAGCAGTAGACGCCCTCCTCCAGGCGAGCGTCGAACGCGCGGGGCTCGTGGACCGGGCCTTCGGTGGAAAGCGATAGCCCCTCCGCGGTCCACTTCGTCAACCCACCATCGAGCAAACAGGTATCGGGATGGCCGTAGTAGAGGAACGCCCAGACGATGATTCCCGCCGTCGGTGGGCCGCCTGCGTCGTAGACGACGACCCTTGTGTGCTTGTCGATTCCGAGCGCCCCGACCAGGTGAGCGAAGGCCTCGGGGTCTGGCATCTCGGACCCCGTGCGCAGCCCGCCGAGAGTGCAGCCATCGAGTTGAACAGCACCGGGAATGTGGCCGCTAGCGTAGGCCTCATCGGAACGAGCATCGACCACTCGAACCATCGGATCGGACAGGCGACCGGCGAGCCAATCGGTCTCGGCGAGCAGTTCCTGATGAGGGTAGCCGCCCTCACGAAGGGGAATGGGCATGCGTGGCTCCGATCGGTTCTTCGCGATGAGGTGACGGCATCAACGGTGAGAGGCCCCTTCTTCACGAGAGGTCGCGTTTTTCTGCTGCCAAGCTAACCGCCTGCCGCCACACACGCCCAAGACGCATCTTGTCCGCTACGTCCGATGCCGTCGTCCCACCCTCTCTGGGGCGAATTGGCCCAAAAGACTATTGTGGCACTTTTCGTACTGATCTTCCTCTTCGGCGGTGGCGTTTGGCGAACCGGTACACTTTTATACCGAGCACCTACGCAGCAGGGCCCTGTTACCGTGTTGCGCCGATGCCATGCCCCACCTAACGTCCACGATTCCATCCGCGGCGCAACTCCATGAAAGTTACGACGAGCGTTACAACTCTGCTCCATTAAGGCGAGGAATGAGGAATGACGAAGATGATGAAAGTTGAGTATCGACCCTTCCGAACACAGACTCTCGTGTTTTGCCTCGGCCTCGCCTCCGCCATCCTTATGGCGACGGCCACAACCGCCTTCGCTCAACTGCCGGGGACCGAAAACGGCGAGTGGCGCTACCTGGGCGGTGACGCCGGGCATACCCGCTCCTCCACCCTCGACCAGATCAACGCCAGCAACTTCGAGGACCTCGAGATCGACTGGATCTGGAAGAGCGACAACTTCGGGCCCAACCTCGATTACTTCTCGAGATCCACGCCGATCTACGCCGATGGACTGCTCTACACGGTGGCCACGACGCGCCGGCAGGTGGTGGCGATCGATCCGGACACGGGCGAGACGGTTTGGGCCTTTCGCGAGCCCGAGACCATCCGGTTCTCGCGCTCTCCCAGGCGGTCCTACGGGAAAGGTGTCGCCTACGCCGAGGTCGACGGCCGCGGCGTAATCTACATCACGACGCCCGGCTTCTTCCTCTGGGCACTCGACGCCAAGACGGGCCAGCCCCTGGAGGGCTGGGGCTCTCCCGTGCCGCTCGATGACTTCCCCCGGACGGGGGTCGTCGATCCGATACCGCAGCTCCTGGAGGGCTGGGGACCCTGGGAGCGCTGGGACGAGGGAACGTTCGACGCCAATTACGGGATCCCGAGGGAGCTCGGCATGGTCACCAGCTCGGCGCCCCCGATCGTGGTGAACGGAGTGGTCGTGGTGCTCATCGGCCACGAGCCCAGCTACGGGCAGACGCGGGTCGAGAACGTCCCGGGCGACATCATGGGGTTCGACGCGAGAACGGGAGAGTTCCTGTGGAAGTTCCACGTGATCCCCCGACCGGGCGAGTTCGGCCACGAGACGTGGTTGAACGATGCCTGGCAGTGGTCGGGCGACATGTCGTCGTGGGCTCCCGCCTCGGCTGATCCGGATCTGGGACTCGTCTACATCGTGACGAACGCCTCGACGATCCAGTCGTACACGGGCCATCGGCCGGGCGACAACCTCTTCGGCGGTAGCCTGCTGGCGCTGGACGTCCAGACGGGCGAGCGGCGCTGGCACTTCCAGATCCACCGCAGCGACCAGTGGAACTACGACCTCCCGACCCCGCCCATTCTCATGGATCTGACGGTGGACGGCGAGCAGATCCCCGCAGTGATCCAGAACACGAAGCAAGGCCTGATCTTCGCGTTCAACCGGGAGACCGGCGAGCCGATATGGCCCATCGAGGACCGCCGGGTCATCCAGACCCAGGTCCCCGGCAACTACACGTCGGCTACGCAGCCCTACCCAACCCGGCCGGAGCCGGTGGACCGAATCGTAACGGATGGGCTCACCGACGAGTTCGTGATCGACTACACACCGGAGCTGAAGGCGCAGGCGCTAGAGATCCTGAGCGACTACCGGATCGGGGGCCTCTACGTGCCACCGCTCCCCTACAACCACGGCACCGACATCACGAACAACCTCGGCTGCAGAGGCGGCGGGGACATCATCTACCATCCCCCGGTCGCCGATCCCACCACGGGAATGATGTACAATTCGCACAGACGGACCTGCAACGCCCCCGGGTTAATGGAGCCCACGAACGGGATCGACGAAGACGATCCGGATTATGCCGTGCCCGGCGCCGACGGTTGGACCCCCAACAGCACGCCGACCACGGGCACCACAGTGTCCGCGTGGTTGCCCGGCCGCTTCGGGGGGGTGCCCGCGATCGATCGCTTGAGGGTCTGGAAGCGCATGGACAATCAGCTCACCGCGTACCAGATGAACACGGGCGACAAGGTCTGGTCGTTGCCGGTCGGCCAGAACCCGGATTGGTTCGAGAACCACCCGCTCCTGGAGGGCGTGGACGTTCCCAACACGGGAGGAGCCGGCTGGTCGATCCAGATGGTCATGGGCGATCTGTTGGTCCAGACCCGGGCGCTCAGTTGGGGAGGCACACAGATCGTCCCCGACGCGCCGCTGGAGCTGCACGCGCGAGACAAGCGGACGGGCGAGATCCTCGGGAGCGTCGATCTACCCGCCCCCGGCCAGTACGGGATGATGACTTATATGCACGAGGGCAAGCAGTACATCGTCGTGCAGATTGGGAGCGTGCAGACGGACTTTCCGGGGGCGCTGGTGGCGTATACGCTGCCGTGATTCGGTCGAGCTTTCTCAAGATCGCCACCGTGTTTGTTGCGGTGGGCGTGTGTCTACTATCCAGCGACGCCTACGGCTAATCAGGCCCCGAACTCCTCCCTTATCATCCCGACGACGACTGGGCTCGGCTGCCTGGTGGACGGGCCTGGGGTGCCCCGACCGGCGTCGAGATGGACCCCGATCAACAAAGCCTGTGGGTTTTGGAACGATGCGGTGACTACAACGGCCCTGGATGTGCGGAATCGGACCTTCCGGCTGTGATGAAGTTTGATGCTTCGGGGAGGATGCTCCAAAGCTTCGGTTCCGGGATGTTCAATTACCCGCACGGTCTCGCCGTCGACCACGAAGGCAACGTGTACGTGACCGATGGCCGTGACGGCGACGGAAAGGGTCATACCGTCTTGAAGTTCAACCCGGACGGGGAAACCTGGTGTGGACTTCGGGCCAACCGGGCGTGGCCGGCGAAGGACCCAACACGCTCAATCGGCCGTCCGATGTCGCGATAGCGCGGAACGGGGACATCTTCGTGGCCGACGGACACAGCGGCATGGATACGAACATGCGGATCGTGAAGTACTCGAAGGACGGCACGTTCATCAAAGAGTGGGGGACGAAGGGGTCGGCTCCGGGGGAGCTGAATGGCGCCCACGGTCTCGCTTTTGATTCCAGAGGACGATTGTTCGTGGCCGACCGAGAGAATCGGCGAGTCCAGATCTTCGGCCAAGATGGCGGCTTCATCGACGCGTGGACGCAGTTCGGGTCTCCGAGCGGGATCTTCATCAGCCCAGACGATGTGCTCTACGTGGCCGACCTCAGCGAAGGCATCCGGATCGGAAGTGCGAGGGATGGGTCTCTGTCGGCCCACATCTCGGCTCCGGTGCCCGAATCGGGTCGTACTGCGAGGGTGGCGGAGAGCGTGGCGGTGGATGCTCGGGGCAACTTGTACGCGAGAGAGAACGCTGGAATGAAACTGCTCAAGTTCGCCGCTCGGCGCTGACGAATCTCTCCAGCGTCTCGTCGGCGGGCACTCATCGAGTACCTCAAGACGCTGTGACGTGCGGGGAACCCGCACGTCGGTCCCCTGTGATTCTTAAGCCGGCCTTCTTCAACAGTGTCAACAGCGGGGCGGCCCGTAACACCTTTTCTGCTTCCCCGATACAAAAACCCCACCCCGGACGATCCGGGGTGGGGCCACTTGGCGGGAGGGGAGGGGCCGCTCTAGAACCGTGAGGCGCACATCAGCGTCGGCCCACGCTTTGGTCCCCGCTGCCACTCCGGCTTAGCGACTCACGTAAGCCCATACCCCTTCGCGATGGCGCGCGCGGGCCGTTGACGTAGATTCGGATCGCCACGTTGGTTGGGCCTTGTGCCATTCCCCAGGGATGTTGCATCCTTGCCGCCTAACACACCCTAGAGGCATCTTGTCCGCCATATCCGATGCCGTCACCCGCCTGAAAGGCCGCCCATGAGACGCCCAACGCTGGCGTGGGCGGCGGCGCTCATCTCCGTCCTGTGTATCCCGGGCTCCGGTGCGGCCCAATCCGAACCGGCCGCAGCCATCACGCTGCCGGCCATGATTCCGATCTTTCCTCTCCAGGACGTGGTGCTGTTTCCAAACAGCACCCGGCCGTTGCACATCTTCGAGCTGCGCTATCGAGCGATGCTGGCCGACGCACTTGAGGGCGATAGCATCATTGGCATGGTATTGCTAGAACCGGGCCACGAAGCGGAGTACGAAGGACGACCGCCGGTCTACGCTGTGGGCTGCGCTGGGGTCATCATCGCGGCTGAGAAACTCCCGGACGGGCGGTACAACATCGTCCTGGGCGGGCTCATGAAGTTTCGTGTCCTGAGCGAGGATGCGAGCCGGCCCTACCGCCTCGCGGAGGTGGAGGCGCTCCCGGAGGTGCTCGAGTTGAGCGACCGACCGCTACTCACCCAGAGACGCCAGCAACTCGAAGAAACCCTCCTCTCCATCTTGCCCGGAATGCCGTTGCCGCCCTCCGATCTCTCCGACGAGGAGGTCGTCGACGGTCTCTCCCAGGTTCTCCCGCTCGAGCCCGCCCACCGGCAGGAGCTGCTCGAGGCGGACGGTCCGGTCGAGCGCGCAGCGAGGCTCATCAGGCGTCTCCGCAGCAACGACTCACGTGCTGCTCTGTTCGAGATCCTCATCGGGGCAGACGTTACGGGAGACCTGTACAGTACGGAATAACCTAGAGTACTACCTGGGAAGGTTATTGTGGCTGCAGTAAGGTTCTCTCTACGCTGAGCAGGTCGTCACCGTGGCAAAGGTTGGTCATCGGCGGGACGTTTACAGATAGCAGTCGGCCACCTCACGACTTCACGACCTCTCCAGGCCGAGGTCGCGGCTGCGCGATCGGTCTGGTTCGCCACGTCCAAGAGCCTCACAGAACCGATTCACGCCACGGGTTTGATTCTGAGCAGCGCGCCGTCCTCGTCGTCCGTCAGGACGTACAGCAGCCCGTCGAGACGGCTTCGATCGGGTCTGCAACAGGCACAGGCTCTTTACCCGAGGACTCCAGGTCCGCGCGATCTCCCATGTGGATGCTGCCGTTCACCTGCCCCCTTCTTTGAGCGCTAGACGACGGGCATGGACGTCGCCCTCGACCTCGGCCGTCTCCTCGAGGGCCAGCCGGTTCCGCGCGAGGATTCCCCCGTGCACTTGCCTGTGGATCACTGCCTCGTCCGCAATGACTCCGCCGCGCACTTTGCCGCTGCTTCGTACTTCGACCCGAGCAGCGCGGACGGTGCCGGTGACCAGACCGCTGATGATGAAGACGTGGTCCGATTTGGATGGTTCGGCCGCGATGATGTCTCCGTCTACCGAACCCGACGACGCCACATCGATGCTCTGTGCAATGACATTGCCTGAGATCTTCCCCTCGATTAGCAACTGGCCGTTTGTTTCACAGTTCCCCTCGATGTGCATCTCCTTCGAGATTATTGAGAAGATGCCCGCCCCTGCGTCACCGACAATCCGCTCCCGTCCCGTCACTTCCCGGTCTTTGGTGGTCTTGTCAAACACGGTGGTCGCGCCTCCGCTCCGAGTGAGCGCTTCCGTCATCCATGACACGTGCCGCAGGAATCGTACCACCAGGACCCGGCTTTCCCCAACCTCTCGCGGCCCGTTTGCTCAGGATCTCCAGTATCCGGGTGGTGCACTGAGAGGTGGTTAGCCTGTTTGACCCTCTCGGGTCCGGGTGCGATACTGCGCGCAATTCCTCGCCGCACCACGCGACCCGATCGGAGGAAACGTCATGGCGCAGAGCCGAAGAGAATTCCTGAAGAGCACCGGCGTCGTGGGCGCCGCGGCGGTGGCCGGTCGCCGCTCGGCCGTCGGTGACGCCGGGGTCCGGACAGGGGCCGATCAAGACGTGCGGACGATCCAGACCGCGGTGCTCGACATCGGATATGAGGAGGCCGGGAACAGCGCCGGGTTCCCCGTTATCCTCCTGCACGGATTTCCTTACGACGTTCGATCCTGGGACGGTGTGGTGCCGCCCCTGGTCGACGCGGGCCACCGGGTGCTGGTGCCGTACCTTCGCGGCTACGGTCCCACGCGATTCCGCGACCCCGCTGCGCCGCGCATGGCGGAGCAAGCCGCGATTGCCCAGGACTTGATCGACTTCGCCGATGCGCTCGGGCTGGAGCGGTTCGCGGTGGCGGGGTTTGACTGGGGCAACCGTGCGGCGTGTATCACGGCCATCCTTCACCCCGAACGGGTGCGCGCGCAGGTCGCTTGCGGCGGGTATTCGGTACAGAACACCATAACGCCGGGACGTCCGGCGCCCGCCGCCGCAGAGGCGCGGCTCTGGTATCAGTGGTACTTCAACACCGAGCGCGGACGGGCCGGACTCGCGGCGAATCGACGCGACATCATCCGGTTACTGTGGGACACGTGGTCGCCCGGGTGGCAATACACTGACGCGGCGTTCCTTCGGTCGGCCCCGTCGTTCGATAACCCCGACTTCGTCGATGTGGTGATTCACTCCTACCGGCACCGGCATTTGAACGCGCCTGGCGAGGAACGTTTCGGGGAGGTGGAGCGCGAGTTGGCCGAGCGGCCGCAGATCCAGGTCCCTGCCATCGTGCTGCGGGGGGCGGAGAGCGGCTTCGGCCGACCATCGGCGGATCCCTCGGGCGACCAGAGGAGGTTCCCCGCACTCGTCGCACGTCGCATCGTCGAGGGGGCGGGACACGACCTGCCGGCGCACCGGCCGGACGCGGTGTCGACGGCGCTGCTGGAACTGCTGATGTAGGGGAGCGGTCTGTTTTACTCGTCATCTAGCGCCTGGAGCGCGATGAGCGAGGCTCCATGGTTGCTTCCGATCCAGAATGTCACGGGCGTCGTTGAATCATCCACGAACACTCTGCGAATGTTGACGCCCTTTTCGGGCAGGAGATATTCGATAAACTCCCCTGTCCCGGGAATGAGCCGCACCACCCGATCGGTGAACATCGACCCGGTCCAAACGTCGCCGTTCCTGTCTACTGCCGTATCGTACGGCTTGGTGCGAGGTGTCGGCGGGTGCCACTCCTGGAATTCCTCGGTCCGAGGATCGAACATCCCAATCACGTTGCCACCAAATCCAGCGTACTAGACGCGGTCTCGTGAGTCGACCTCGCCCCTGCGCGGGCGCGAACCGAGGGTTGGCGTTTCATAGAGCGTAATTTCCCCGGTCTTGGCATCGATGCGACCGATGTGCTCGTTCGAGAAGTCCATGAACCACAGGTTGTTCCGCGAGTCCGGTTGAATACCGTATAGGTTGTGCGAGCTGCGCGTCGAGTTGAGAAACGGCTCGAACGACTCGAATTCCCCGGTCGCCAGGTCCAGACGGTGAACCCCTGCAATCGACCGGTTTTGGAGCCAGACCTTTCCGTCTACGTGGGAGCTCTCCGGAGCCGCGTGGTTTATCTGAAAGAGGGTGGGTGCCATGCGGCCCCTCGGGCTGCTCCAGCTCATCGGGAACTCTCCACACCTGGAACTCCTCGGTCCACCGGTCGAATTTGAAGATGGAGCCCTGGAACATGTTCCCCCCCCCAGGGATTACCCTCTCGGTCCAACTTCAGGGCCAGAGTGCCGGTCGGGTTGCCAGGCCTCGCCTCGGGCACCCCGTATTCGGTGACCTCGCCCGTCCGGGGGTCGAGCTTTCCCAGGTACTGTTGTCCGAAGTCGACGTACCAGACCATGCCGTCCGGCCCGACTTCCGCGTCGTGCGGCGCCGTCGATGGGTTCGGAAGATCATACTCCGTAATGATGACCTGAGTGGACCGGCCCGTAGGACGGGGGAAGGTCTCGAGGTCGTACGCCCGCTTGCCTGAGCTCAAATTGATGGTGGCCAGATAGGCCGCCTGCTGCAGCCGGGCTTCCTGCTACCGCTCGCTCCGCTCGGCGAACGGTGTCACCTGGTCGGCGGGACGTCTTTGCGGGTTGCCCGGGAAAGCCGATGTCACATAGCCATCCATTCGTTCCAGGACGCGCAGCCAGGCGTCCGCATCGTATTGCGACCGCATGACTCGATCGATGGTATGGCAGCGCACACAGGACTCGAACATGCGCTTCTGTCCCGGGAATGCTCTCGAGCCATTCTGCGTTCGTGAGCTGAGCCTCGAGATCCTGGGTCGGGTGGAGGCGGAGATCAACCGTGGCCATCCCCGGCATCCCAACCCCCGCCGCTATCGGGGCCTCCAGATCATAACCCACGGCACGGGCGGTGAATGTATGCCGCCCCGCTTCTAATCTGCCCGCGGGGAAGCGATACCGGCCCTGAGCATCGCTGATCACGCTGACCGCGATCGTGGAACCCTCCCGCTTTGCAGTGACGACCACCCCTTCCATGAGGCCTTCCGCCGCGGAGGTGACCTGCCCGGTCACCGCGACCCCAGCTTGCGGGTGAGGAGCGGGTTCTGTTTGCGAAGCGAGAGTGACCAGCGCACCGGCAAGGACCGTCAGGCTCGCAGTGACTCCGAACAACATCCGCTTCGTCAGCATTGAAGCACCTCCTTGCGCCATCTTGTGGCGTTACCGCAACTGCGCCCGAGGGAAAGCCACGGAAAAGATGCGCCGCACTGTACCGCCGAGCAAGCAGGAAGGGATGGGTTGGGGCGAGGAGGGTCACGGGCTTCGTTTTCGGTCCCCATCTTGATCGTGTAGAAGATTGAGATCCGTTTGGCAGCTGGAGCCAAGATGAAGAAACTGCTTCTTGCCCTCATCATCGCTCTGAACGTGTCGTGCGGTTCCACGCCGCCAGATCAAGCCGCAAATTCCGCTCGGCCGACCACAGAGTCCGCTCAGCCGAGCCAAGACCTCGACTTCGACCAAGCGCAGCGCCGCATGTTGGCGGATCAGATCGAGGCGCCTGGAGTCACCGATTCGCGGGTTCTAGAAGCCATGTCGCGGGTTCCTCGCCACGAGTACGTCCCTGTGCGGTCTCGAGCATTCGCCTACAGTGATACGCCCCTGCGCATCGAATTTGAGCAGATGATTTCACAGCCCTACATCGTCGCCCTGATGACTGAGCTCGTTCGGCCGGAGCCAGACGACCGGATACTGGAGATCGGAACAGGATCCGGATACCAGGCAGCCGTGGTGGCCGAATGGGTCTCCCAGGTCTACAGTATTGAGATCATTCCCCAGCTTGCGCGCTCAGCGGCCGACCGACTCGAGCGACTAGGAGTTTCGAACGTGGTGGTTCGTGCCGGAGACGGGTACCTCGGCTGGCCCGAGCAGAGCCCGTTCGACGGCATCCTCGTTACGGCAGGGGCGGAGCACATCCCCCAGCCACTGGTCGAACAGCTGAAGCCCGGCGCTCGCATGATCATCCCGGTGGGTGCCTCGTCCTCCGTCCAGATCCTGATAGTGGTTGAGAAGCTGCCCGGGGGTGAGGTCGAGATACGTGATATCGCTTCGGTTCGTCCCGTTACGCCGATGACGAGGATGAGCGGTACCCTTTCGCTGTTTCGCTGGATGAAGGTGGATTACGGTCGCACTCCATCTCGAGGCGGCTTTGTGCGCGGTCGGGTTCCTCCCTTAAGTACGCCGGCGTACCGCCCGTGCCTCGCTCGGACCCCGGGCGCGCTGTCGTTTCCACGTATCGGGGTGGAACAGCAACAAGACCGTATAGATCTCCAGGCGCCCCACCAGCATGAGAAAGACGATCACGACCAGGCCCGGGTCGGAGATCCACCCGTAGTTGTCCGTTGCGCCCACGCCACCGAGTCCTGGGCCGATGTTTCCGACCGACGCGACACTGGCGCCCACCGCGGTGAGGATATCCATGCCGAAGAAGGTCAGAAGCATACCTCCGAATAGGACCAGGATAACGTAGAGGCTCACGAACCCGAGGATATTCAGCAGGACGTCCTCCCGCACTGTGCGTTTGCCGACGCGGACCATGAGGATCGCTCTCGGGTGCAGGTGTTTACGGATCTCACTGGCTGTGTGCCTCAGTAACACGAGCACCCGGACCGCCTTGATCCCGCCACCGGTCGACCCGGCCATGCCACCCATGAACATCAGTGTGACGAGCACCCCCTGGGCAGCGGGAACCCACATCTCGAAGTCGGCGGAGACAAAGCCCGTCGTGGTCGTTATCGCCACCGATTGGAACATGCCGTGACGGAATGCGCCCTCCACCCCGGCCACCGTGAGCTCGTAACTACCGGCCATCAGGTTGCTGACCATGAGAAAGAGGCCCGCCCCCACAATGACCACGGTGAAGAATCGCCACTCCTCATTCCTGAAGTATTCGAGGCGTCCTGAGACGGCCCGGAAATGCAGCGCAAAGTTCATTCCGGCGATGTACATGAAGATGATGGTGACGTAGTGGATGTACGCCGAGTCGAAGCCGGCGAGCGAGGCGCTCTTGGTGGAGAAGCCCCCGGTCGCGAGGGTCGCGAACGCATGGTTCACAGCATCGAACAGCGACATCCCGCCGAGCAGATACAGCACGATTTGTAGGCCCGTGAGTCCCACGTACACGCCCCAGAGCAGCTTGGCCGTCTGTGTGATGCGGGGCCGGAGCCGCTCGGGCGTGGGCCCGGGCACCTCGGCCCGAAACAGCTGCATGCCGCCCACGCCTACATAGGGCAGGATGGCGATGGCGAGCACGATGATCCCCATTCCGCCCAGCCAGTGTGTGACCGAGCGCCACAATAGGATGCCCTCCGGCAGCACCTCCACGTCGGTGAACACGGTGGCTCCGGTCGTCGTGAAACCGGACATCGCCTCGAAGATCGCGGGTATGACGCCGTCGAGGGTACCGGAGATCAGGAAGGGCAGAGCGCCGAATACGGCCGTCGCGGTCCAGGCGAAGGTGACTATGGCGTACCCCTCGCGGACCGTGACCTCACCCTCGAACTTCGTGACGTTGTACGCGACGATGCCCACCAGGAGTGTGATCCCGGAGGAGGCAAAAAGCGCGAAGGCGGCCCCGTCCTCGTAGAACGCTGCGCCGAGACCCGTAGCCGCCATGGCGATGGAGACGAAGACGAGGAGCAGCCCGATGATGTTGACGACGTGCCGGACGGACATCAGGCGAAGAGCTTCTCGATTTCGTGGATGCACGTCGGAAGAGCGAATGCCACAGCGATGTCTCCCGCACGGACTTCGGTGTCTGCCTGTGGCACGATGACCTCCTCCCCGCGGACCAGTATGCCCAGGCGGCCGCCAGGCGGAAAGAGCACTTGATCTAGTCGTTTACCGACGATCTTCGACGCCCCAGCCACCAGGAACTCGATCGCTTCGGCGTCGATGCCCTTCAACGTCGCGACGCTGGCGATGCGCTCGCCGCGCACGTCCCGGAGGATGGCATTGACGGTGGACAGGCGGGGCGACACCGAAGCGTCGATGTCCAGGCGCGGAATCAACTGCAGATAGGAGAAGTCGTCGATGAGCGCCACGACCTTCCGGGCGCCCACGGTCTTGGCGAGTAGGCTGGTCAGCAGGTTGGTGTCATCGTTGCCGGTGCTCGCGACGAAGGCATCTATGCCCGCCACCCCCTCCATCTCCAGGAGCTCGAGGTCGGTGGCGTCGCCATTCAGAACGAGCGCCTTCGGCAGTGCCTCGGCGAGCTCGAGACAACGCTTGCGGTCGCGTTCGATGATCGTCGCCTCAACGCCGATCTGCTCGAGGAACTCCGCGATGTACAGACCCTCCTGGCTGCCGCCGGCGATCATCACTCGTTGGAGCTCGAACGGCTCATAGCCGGTTAGTTGGGGAACATCCCCCAGTTCGTCCTTGGGGGAGAGCAAATAGATATGGTCCCCCGCCTCGATCGTATCATCGCCCCCCGGTAGGATGGTTTGCTCACCTCGCTGAATCGCGGCGGTAGCGTAGTGATGCTCAGGGAGTTCGTCTGCCAACTGCCTCAATGACTTGCCCGCGATGCGGGCACCCTCTCTGACCTTGAGACCGATCATGCGCACGCGTCCGTCCGCAAACGACGCGACGTCCGTAGCGACCTCGCTACGGAGCAACTCCAGTGTTTCTCGTGCGCATTCACGTTCCGGATTGATCATGAGATTGATGCCGAGCGCTTCGCCAGACAGCACGCTGCTCCGCTGATAGTAGTCGGGACTCGAGATACGGGCCGCGACATATTCGACACCCAGCCGTCGGGCGGCGAGGCCTACGATGAGATTGACCTCGTCGACGCTCGTGACCGCGAGCACCCTTTTGGCATTTCTTATTCCCGCCTGTTCGAGAACGGACAGCGACGCTCCGTTACCGACCACGGTCATGATGTCGAGCCGATTCCCGACATCCTCGGCGCGCGCCGCGCTGGAATCGATCAGAACAACGTCCTGAGTCTCTTCCGATAAGCGTTCGGCAAGGTGGGAACCGACCTCACCGCCGCCAACTACGATCACCAAACTCATGGGTTCTCCGTATTCACGAGTCCCTTCAAGGCGGACGAAAGCTACAAATGGTGGGGGGAAGGGGTCCAGAGGTGGGGAGCTGACCTACGCTGCCCCGAGCCCACGAGTTGACTGATTCGGCCCTGCCTCTCACGTTGTCCGGGCCCGGATGACGGCCTTAGTTTTTCCTATCCTTCCTGGCGCCTGGCGAATGATCGACAGGGAGCGGGGGACATGATGCCAGCGAAAAACCAGCGGATCGTTCGGGTCGGGGAGCCGGCCCCGGGACGCCGAGGTCGGTGGCTATCCGTGACCCGGCTTCTCCCCGCCGTCGTCATCATTTTGGCTGGGTGTGGCGACAAGGAAGCCGGTCAGGCCGGACCGGCCTCCTGGGAAGACGACCTCGAGCCCATCACCGCCGCTGACTGGGACCGCGGCAAGGCCGCGCATCTGCTGGAAAGGGCAGGCTTCGGAGGAACGCCCGAGGAGATCGATCGACTGGCGGCGATGAGTCCAGAGGAGGCGGTCGAGTGGTTCGTGGAGTACGCGTCCATTCCAGACCCTCTACCCTCGTTCGACGCGTCACCGATCTGGGACCCTGGCATGGACCCCTTCCCCAAGAGTCGGGCCGAGGCGGTGCGGATAGCGCGTGAAACAGGCGCGGCAATGGGAGTCCGGGTTCTACCCGAGGGTGAGTCACGAGAACTCCAGCCGGTCGTGAACAAGTTCTTCTACGGTCTTCGCTCGAACTCCTACGAGACTCAACGGTTGGCACTGTGGTGGGGCGAGCGGATGCTGCGTACCCAGCGGCCGCTCGAGGAGAAGCTGACCCTGTTCTGGCACGGTCACTTCGCCACCGGGAACGGCAAAGTCCGCGACACGCGGATGATGAAACGCCAGCACCTGATGCTTCGCGCCAACGCCACGGGCAACTTCCGGGACCTCCTGACGGGGATCCTCACGGATCCGGCGATGCTCGTCTATCTGGACAACGGAGAGAACGTCAAAGACCACCCGAACGAGAACTTTGGCCGGGAGCTGCTGGAGTTGTTCACGATGGGAGTGGGCAACTACACGGAGCACGACATCCGTGAGGCCTCCCGCGCGTTCACCGGCTGGACCAATGACGTCCTCGAGTTCGAGTTCGATGAGACCCAGCACGACTTCGGTTCGAAGACCTTCAAGGGTCGGACGGGGCCCTTCGATGGCACCGACATCATCGACATCATCCTCGCCGAAGAGCCGACGGCGGAGTTCATTGCCGGCAAGCTCTACCGCTATCTCGTGCGCGAGGAGCTCGGTGATCAGACACGCTTGTCCCTCGGGCGGACGTTCCGCGAGGCAGGCTATGAGCTGAAGCCCCTGCTGACCCACATCTTCCTGTCCCGGGACTTCTACAGCCCGACGTCGTATGCGACGCAGATCAAGAGCCCGGTGCAGCTGGTCGTCTCGACCTATCGCAAGCTCGGTCTCGACGAGATGCCGACGATCCCGGACTTCAACCGGCTGACGTCTCGTCTCGGTCAGACATTGTTCAACCCCCCAAACGTGGCGGGATGGGCGGGCGGGCGAACCTGGATCAATCCCGGATCGTTGCTCCAGAGGGGCAATCTTTTCCGCACGATCTTATTCCCGGACCCCGACTCGTTCAGGGCGCCAGATAGGGTCCTCCCCGGAACCTACGCGAGAGTCCAGAGCCGGCTCGACGCCGGGATGAGCATCACGGCCGCCACCCAAGAGGGTGAAGCAGAATCGAGCATGCTGGCCGACCGTGACGAGGATTTCAATACGCGGTACGGTGGCTACATGGGTTACATCATGGCGTTCGAGCGACTCAAGCTGGTGCCCAGACATACGCTTGACCTCGACCTCGTCGCCATGGTCGACAAAGCCGGCGCCAGGAGTGTCGGTGACGTTGTTGACTACTTCATCGCACGGTTCCTTCGCCTCGCGTTGGACCCCAACGACCGCGAGGCCCTCGTCGGTTTCCTCCGGGACGAATTAGGGGGAGACCGGATCGAGGGCCCCGACGCGCAGACCGAATCTGCTCTTCGTTCCTTGCTGTATCTCGTGCTGAGCACACCGGAGTATCAGTTGGCGTAGCGGAGAGCGAGACACCCTGAATCCTCGGGAGAAACTGGAGCAATCCCATGCTTATCAAGTGCAACTGCTCGCGGCGTGATTTCATCCGCCGTGGATGGTACGGTCTTGGTCTCAGCGCCGGTCTTCCGGTGATTCTGAACCGGACGACTCAGGCACTATCCGCGCAGGCTCTGCAAGGCACGAGCATGGAGGCTCACCCCGAACGAATCCTCGTGGTGGTAGAGCTGTCCGGCGGTAATGACGGGCTCAACACCGTCGTGCCATTCGGCGACGACACCTACTATCGCGTTCGGCCGAATCTGGGCATCGCGGAGCGGGACGTCATCAAGGTCGCGGATGGGCTCGGCTTCCATCCGGCGCTCGTCGGGTTCGAGCGGCTGTACAAGGACGGTAACATGGCGGTCGTTCATGGCTGTGGATACGAGAATCCCAGTCTGTCCCATTTTTCGTCGATGGGGTTCTGGCACACCGGTGTTCCGAACGGGGGCGAGCAACTGGGTTGGATGGGGCGATTGGCCGACGGCGTCTACGACCACGATGCCCAGGGCAACATCATCGTCAACGTTGGGAACCGGCAGTCCCTCGCGGTGCAAAGCCGCCATCATCCCCCGCTCGTGTTCAATGACCCGAACGCACTCAAGCGGGATGCGTCAGAGGCCGAGCACACCGTGTTCGAGACCCTCGATCGCTCCAAGGCGACCGATAACTCCACGTTGGAGTTCCTCTCGGGGACGGCTGAGAACGCTGCGGGTGCGGGCGAGGTAGTCCGCCGCGCCGCCGCGTCGTATCAGACACCGATCGACTACGGCATCGGGGGTCTATCCGGACCCCTCCGCCGTGTCGCCTCGTTGATCGCTGCGGAGCTCCCCACGCGGCTGTACTATGTCACCTATGCGGGGAACTCCTTCGACACCCACGTCTATCAGGCCGATTCTCATGCGCGATTGCTGGCCTACACTGCCGACGCCGTGCGGGGATTCACAGAAGACCTCAAGCGGATGGGTCGGGCCGATGATGTTGCCGTGATGATGTTCACCGAGTTCGGTCGCCGGGTCGAAGAGAACGCCAGTCTCGGGACCGACCACGGCACGGCGACCCCGATGTTCATCTTCGGTACCGGGGTAGAAGGTGGGATGTACAGTCGCCACCCAAGCCTCACGGACCTGGACGACGGGAACCTGAAGATGACGACGGACTTCCGTCGTGTTTACGCCACGATGATCGAGGAGTGGCTGGGCTATGCGGACACCGCGTCGATTCTCAGGGGAACCTTCCCGCCGCTCGGTGTCTTCGCCTGAGTCTGGGCCGGGTCGTTAGGGCGACGGCTCCTCGCCAGGAGGAGTCAGCCGGGGACCACGGAAGACGAGGACTCACGGTTTCCCCCCGAAGGAGAACATGCATGACGAACGTTGGGGAATTCAGTCGCGGGGTGGCCGTGGGTTTGGCTGCATTCGTGTTCTTCGCCACGCCCGCGGCGGCGCAATACGGTGCGCTCAGCGGAGAATGGCGGAGCTACGGCGGGGATGTGGGCGGGACGAAGTACTCGTCGTTGGACCAGATCGATGCCACCAACTTCAGCCGCCTCGAGCAGGCTTGGAGTTGGACGACCGTCGACGCCATGCTGAGCATGGAAAAATCGGGGGGCGAATGGACCTCCCGTTCCGTGAACATCTTCGATGCGCTCCAAGAACAGACGGACGAGTTGTGGAGGGCCGACGTACATCCACGGATCTTCAACCTCAAAGCGACGCCGTTGATGGTGGGAGGCCGGCTTTTCTTGAACACGCCGCTCTCGGTCGGCGTGTCCTTGGATGCGAAGACGGGCGAACCACTGTGGGTCTACAATCCCAAGAGCTACGAAGACGGCACCACGTCGATGACCGTGATCTGGAACCAACGGGGCGTGGCCTATTGGACGGACGGCGCGGACGATGAACGGGTCTTCTGGGGAACCGGCAACGGCTACCTCATATGTGTCGATGCGAAGACCGGGCGGCCTTGTGCGGACTTCGGCGAGAACGGGCGTGTGGACCTAACGG